>PJTO01000129.1_pt1 | contig 89268 bp, 77 predicted proteins | sample 1512101 | NCBI WGS metagenome assembly PJTO01 (sample SAMN08177690, study PRJNA422409) | Soil metagenome, whole genome shotgun sequencing project.
GCAGGGGTACAACCCCTATTAACCCCCTGTTAAGACGGTGCTATAGTGCTGTTAATTACAAATCAGTATTCAATTTGAACATAAGAAACGCAACAACAGGCCTCCCCTCTTTGTCAAAACTGCCGCTGAAACAAGCAAAATATCAATATAGAAAGCCAAATGGTCTTTGACAAACAAAATGTAAATGAAACCGTATATTCGTAAATAGCAAATTAAAATCTTCCTTATTTTGAACGGACTTTTCAAAATTTACAAAGTTGACGCCGACGAGGCACTGCGCATACAACAATCCAAAAACGAAATACATCAACATGATTTCGAGGAATTGATTATTGGTGTGGCAGGAAAACTCGAACATTTTATCGATTTTAAAACAAAAACCTACACCGCTCCATTTATAAGTTTTGTCACTCAGGGCAAAACCCACCGCGTCAAACCTCTTTTGCATAATAATAACATTGAATTTTGGGTCGTTCGATTTAAAAGTGAATTTATCCCAGAAACGACTTTCCAGCTCTACGCCCACTTTCATGAAAATGCGACATTGACCTTCGCCAACCCCAACTGCTTTGGAAGATTGATAGTCTTGTGTGAGCTAATGCAGCAGGAATGCTTACAAACTAGCGTAGATTATGCGGTTATCAAGCAGCTATTGAGCACCGTCTTTACTATGATTGAATCTGAACGAAAAAGGCAATTTCCAGACATCCAACAGCAATTGAAAAATCAGAGTACAACGTTCACAAGCTTTCTATCTATACTGGAAGAGAACTACCGCCGTCCCGAAGGCGTTAATTTTTACGCGGAGAAGCTTTTTATGTCGACACGAAACCTAAATTTAATTTGTCAGAGCATATTACAACAAAGCGTTTCTGAGATTATCGAAACACGGAAACTTATTGAAGCAAAAAACCTCCTGTTGACAACGACTAAAACGATCTCGGAAATTGGTTTTGAACTCGGTTACCAAGATAAAGCCTACTTTACCAATGTCTTCAAAAAGAAAGCAGGCATGACGCCTTCGGAATTTAGAAATGAGATCCAAAAACTTATTTCCGAATAGCGTACAACAGATTTCCGAATAGTACAACAGATTGACAGGATAATGATACCGCCTAGCCAAACCCATCCCCTACCTTTGTAATAAAAATTGACGCAGTCACATCATATCAAATGCGTAGAAAGGATTTTATTAAAATTATGGCAACATTACCATTAGCTGGAGTAGCTTATAAAGCAAACTCTTTATATAAATTTTCCGAGGAACTGGAGGCAACGGACAAATTTCCGGTCTTATTTTTAGGACATGGAAGTCCCATGAACGCCATAGAGGAGAACGAATTTGTCCGGGGATTCAAAAAAATTGGCCAAACTTTCGAAAAACCGAAGGCGATTCTTGTTGTCTCGGCACACTGGGAAACACGTGGAACATTTGTCACAGCGATGGAGCATCCCGCCACCATTCATGACTTTGGCGGTTTTCCTCAGGCATTATTTGATGTCCAATACCCAGCTCCAGGTAGCCCGGCGCTCGCTTTAGAAACACAGCGTATTGTCAGCAAAACAGACGTTCATCTCGACGACAAATGGGGGCTGGACCATGGATCATGGTCTGTCGTCAAACATCTATACCCTGATGCAGACGTTCCTATTATCCAAATGAGCATCGATTACACACAGCCTGCAGCATACCATTATGAGATTGCACAGCAATTAAACGCGCTAAGAAAAAAGGGGGTACTCATTATCGGTAGCGGCAATATGGTGCACAACTTACGGATGGTCGCCTGGGACAAACTCGATACGGCAGGCTATGCATATGAATGGGCTACTATAGCCAATGAAAAAATGAAGAAATTTATTCAGAACGGCAACCATCAGGCGCTCATAGATTTCAGAAAACAGGGCAAAGAGTTCGACTTGGCAATTCCAACTCCTGAACATTACCTCCCTTTAATCTATACGTTGGGGTTACAGGAGAAAAATGACGAGTTGTTTCTCTTCAACGACAATTCAGTGGCTGGATCGCTGACCATGACCTCTTTGAAAATCGGTTAAGCCTCCAGCATACCTATCAAAAATATCCAACAATACCAGCCCATTCCATTAACCGAGAAAAAGGCCAATGGAATGGGCTTGTTGTATACAGTACTCCGCTGAGTTGGAAATAATCTCGAAATTTCCATGACAAAAAGCGTTAGGATTGCAGCGCTAGGATTGATAAATTTGTTTGAAACAAAACAACGTACTTGAACTTAACTCATGGCAACAAAACCTGTTATTGAAATTGAATATTGTCCAAAATGCAATTGGATGCTGCGCGCCGCCTATATGGCGCAGGAGGTACTGAGTTCGTTCACCGATGAGATCCATGGAGTGATGCTGGTCCCCAGCGAAATTGCAGGCCGTTATACAGTACGGGTAGCGGATAAGGAGATATTCGATCGAAAAAGAGCCGGTCGATTCCCCGAAATAAAAGAACTCAAACAACTGATCCGTGATCTGGTCGCACCAGATAAATCTTTAGGTCATTCGGACAAATCTCCTTCATCCAACATGTAATTTAGCATAAATCGGATTTTAAAGACTTCTTCTTATTAGCAACTTTGTATAAATTAAATGAACAATCATGACTATTCAACAAGAAGTAGATTTTCAACGTATCGCCAAGGCCATACATTTCTTACAGGAAAACTTTAAGTCTCAACCTACATTGGGTCAGATCGCTTCTCATGTTTACATGAGTGAAGCTCATTTTCAACGCATGTTTACCGCATGGGCAGGTACAAGCCCCAAGAAATTCTTACAGTACGTAAGTATAAATTATGCAAAATCATTGCTTAAGGAAAATAACATTGCTGAAACAACATTCCAGCTTGGCCTTTCCAGCAGCAGTAGACTTCATGAACTATTTATCAACATTGAGGGGATGACTCCCGCTGAATATAAAAATGAAGGCTCCAATTTATTGATTTCCTACGCGTATTATCAGAGCTTATTCGGCACAATGCTAATTGCATCCACCTCAAAAGGTATTTGTCATATTGCCTACGCGGATGATAACATAACAGCTTTTGACGCTCTTCAGCAACGATTTCCGAACGCAACATACCTACAACAGGGGAACAGCATGCACGAGAATGCACTCAGCGCATTAAATCCCCAAGATAAAGATATCCGTCAGGTAAAATTACATTTAAAAGGCACTGATTTTCAATTGAAAGTCTGGGAAGCTTTATTAAAAATCCCTATGGGTAACTTAAGCACTTACGGTGCTATCGCTTCTCAAATCGGAAACCCCAAAGCTTCCCGTGCTGTCGGCACAGCTGTTGGAAGCAATCCGATAGCTTACCTTATCCCCTGTCATCGTGTTATACAAAACAGCGGTATATTTGGTGGTTACCGATGGGATCCAATGCGGAAAACAGCGATGATCGGATGGGAGACTTTACATACGGCAATTTAGTACACACACACAATACGATAACATGGAACTTTTCGACAATCTCTTCGATGGCGATAGAAATCTACTCCCTTACGATGGGACTGTCAATTATTATGGTAAAATACTGCCTCCACAGAAAGCAAACCACTATTTTGATATACTCATGGACTCGATCGAATGGGTAAATGACCGTGCCATTATTTTTGGAAACGAAATCGTCACCAAACGAAAAGTGGCTTGGTATGGCGATCAGGCTTTCGAATATAGCTATTCCAACACCACTAAAAGGGCGCTTCCCTGGACAAAGGAACTTCTTGAACTGAAAAAGATTGCCGAAGAACAAACACAGGAGACATATAATTCCTGTCTGTTGAATCTTTATCACAATGGCGACGAGGGAATGGCCTGGCACAGCGACGGTGAAAAAGACCTCAAAAAAAATGGAGCAATTGCTTCTTTAAGCTTTGGTGCTGAACGAAAGTTTGCCTTTAAACACAAAACGAGCAAAGAAAAAATAGACATCATCTTGGGCCATGGAAGTTTATTGGTGATGAAAGGTCTTACACAAACGTATTGGTTGCACCGGCTTCCACCGACAAAAAAGGCGTTCAGTGCACGAATTAATCTGACATTTCGAAGCATCGATCAGCTGTAGTCTTACAGGCCCAGGGTAAGGCTTACAGGAATGGACACCTAGTTGTAGGCAGACTTCAACAGCATTCAGTCACTAATCGTGTCAACCTTTTCAAACATAAAGGCTGACACGATCGATCGGATTATTTAATAACGTCCCAGCTGTTGTCCTTGGCTGTGTAATCCATAAAAATGCCACCGTCCAAGGTAATATTTTTCACCTTTTTAGTCGAAGTCCAAGTCAGGATTACCTGTTTTTCATTGTGTTGCCAAATTGACGGAGTTTGATGTTTTGTCTCCACCGATCCATCCGTATAGGTAATCAACACATCAAACGGAATTGCAAATCCCCCAACATTGGTGATCGTCAGTGTATTTTTACCGGCAAGCTGTTTAAAACCATTCACTTTAAGGTCAATGTAATTATTGGTGAAATACCAATTTTTCCAATACCAGTTTAAATTCTGCCCAGCTCCAGCATTGATGCTGTAAAAGAAGTCCCAAGGTGTCGGATGTTTTCCATGCCATAGCTCCATGTAATGGTGTAGTGCTTTTTTAAACAATTCATCACCCAGGTAATCCCGTAACGCAATATAAGACAATGCGGCCTTGATGTAGGCATTGTTGCCGTACCCTAAACCACTCAACTGAGAGGTCATGGTAATCAAGGGTTGGTCTTCTTCGGTAGAGGGGTCAAAGATATAGCGCTTTACGCGGGCATCTTTGAAAAGTTCTTTATTTTTTTCGGCACCAATCTCCGCATTTCCAATCCAGAATTCCAATGCAGTAGCCCAGCCTTCATCCATATAACCGTATCGCGTCTCATTGATACCCATGTAAAAAGGGAAATAGGTATGTGCAATTTCATGGTCTGCTGTTTGCCGTGCATCCACGAGATTATCTGGGACACTCGAATCATTAATCATCATCGGATATTCCATATCTGCAAACCCCTGAACGGCTGTCATTGTTGGGTATGGATAGGTGACACCAGGCCAATTTTTAGAAAACCAGTCAATGCAATATTGCTGCCAACCAATGTATTGTTCAAAATCTGCTGTTCCGGCGACATAGCTTGACTGCACACTCACGCGCTTACTTCCCAAATCTACACTCCCGCCATCCCAGATATAATTATCACTCACACTGAAACAAAAATCAGGCACATAGGTTGCTTTAAATTTCCACTTATTCCAGGCTTCTTGTGTTGTCACTTTCCCCGCTTTCATTTCGGCATCTGTCGCGATATGTATTGGCGTATCGCTGACTTTTGATTTTTCGAAACGGTCCAGAATAGGTTTCTGCAGTACATCAGCCGCATTTGTCAATTCACCTGTCGCCCAAACAACAAAGTTCTTCGGAACGGATATCTCAAATTGATAATTGTTGAAACCATTGTAGAATTCTTGTCGGCCATTATGTTCCAGAAGATCCCAGCCATTGTAATCGTCGTATACAGACACACGCGGATAAGAGTAAGCACAATAAAAGGTGGAAGCATTCAACAGCCCTTCACGGTCGCTTTCGACAGATAACGGATATTCCCAGCTAATGTCCAATGTTGCAGTGCTTCCCGGAAGGATTTTCTGCCCAAAATCGCCTAACTTCACCGTTCCCCAGTCCTTGCTGTTTACGTCGTAAACTTGACCATTCAGTTTAAACGATTTAATCTTTAGGCCCGAAGTCAGGTAGTCGTCCGAAGCGTATGCAGCACGTACCGCATTAGGTTTGTGCACATTGTTCACAAATCGGATAGCCAAGCGTTTCAATGTATCGGGACTATTATTTGTGTACAGAATAGTCTCTGTTCCACTCACCATCTTTGCAGCCGGATCCAATTGCACCCGCACATCATACTTACCAAAATTCTGCCAATAGTTTTTCCCTGGTAGACCCGTTTTGGTACGGGTTCCCTTTTCGATCGCTTGCTGAATATTTCTTGGGGTATACAGTTCTTGCGCATGAGCTACCCCTGTCAATAAAAGCAAAGTCAATCCATAATTAAATATAGTGCGTCCTATCATATCCTAGTTTAAATAATCAAACTAAGATAAATTTGCTGTGATTTGCAAGTTTAATTCTCCAGCTCCGCAAGAAAAATAAACTTCTTCAACACAATACCACATTTGCATTTGTTCAGAGATCAAAAAAAGACAGGCTCGGAATACTTGAGAAAACATTTTATTTTTTTTGACGTTTAGTTTTAAGATAGACCCGAATGTATGCATCAACTTTTACGTTTTAACGATTTCTTCCGACATGCTTTTTTAGGAATACTTTTAATTTCAATCCCTACGCTGCTCGCTGCTCAAACCGATGCAAAAACAGACTCTCTTGCACAGTACAAACATCAGCGTGACTCGGCCATGGCAAGTCAATACGATATATCGGATTTAATCGGAAGAATAATCCATCCCAAACGAAAAAAGGAACACGCGAGTAAACGCTCTCCCATCACCTTAATGCCCAACATTGCCTACAACCCAACCATTGGTGGTCAGATCGGAATCAAGGCTGTCGCGGGGAAAGTACTGGGTGACCCCAAAACAACGACCATGTCGATCGCTGCGACATCCGCCTCAATCACCACAAAAAACATCATGGTCTTCTATATTAGCCATAATATCTTTACCCCCAACAATAAACTAAATTTTCAGGGCGCTTTTGCACTTGTCAAAATGGTCGCTTTAGATGCGGGTTTGGGCATGACTCCCCATGGAAAATGGAACAATGCCGATGAAGAGATCCTTGCCAACCCCGACCATAAGAAATACGGAGCAAAATATAACGCGTTTACATTTAATGAAAAAGTCTATAAACGTATCGCCGACGGACTATTTGTTGGAGCCGGATTGGCGTTTGACTTACGACGAAAAATAACCAGCAGCGGCCCCAATGGCAACATTACACCCAATACCATCTACACCGAAAAACATGGCTTCGAGCCCGACAGTTATAATTCCAATGGACTATTGCTCAATATGCAATATATGACAAGAGACAATCCCAATAGGCCTTACAAGGGTATCTATTCGGATATCGGTGTGCGATGGAACACAACGCTGTTGGGCAGTAGCAAAAGTGCTGTACAGCTTACCACCGACTTTCGAAAATACTTTAGTCTATCTCAGTCCGACCCCGCTCATGTACTTGCCTTCTGGTATTGGGGCTCCTATAAACTTGGTGGTACACTTCCCTATTTTGATCTCCCAGGAACGGGAAGAGACGTAGCTGTCAGAAGCGGCCGCGGTTATACCATTGGTTATTTCAAAGGAATTTCTTTCGGTTATGCCGAAACAGAATACCGCTTCCCAATTTTAAAGAATCGCTTTTTGAGCGGAGCTGCTTTTTTTAACCTACAGACTGCCAGCGACGAACTGGGCACCAAACTTTTTGAAAGGTGGCAACCTGGGGGTGGTGCCGGATTACGTGTGCTCTTTAACAAAGCAACACGCACAAATCTATGTCTGGACTATGCCTTTGGAAAATATGGTTCCCGTGGTTTCTTTTTGGGGCTGAATGAAGCCTTCTAATTCCAGGTTGCGACAGCTTTGTTTGCCATAAAATAACTAAATTAGCCGATGTTGTTGCTCTTTCTATTCACGAAGAGTGACTGAATTGGCATTGACGATACTTCATCATGAATTTAAAAACCTTTTTTCTATACACTGTATTATTATCAGGTCTTGTTTCCTGTCATCAGACAAAGACGCCAAAAACAACGAAAAATGACGAACAAAAGAAAGAACAGGTAGTCCCTCCTGCATCACCACCACTCCCATCGGATACTTCGAGCTACGATAGCCCGCGTTTTGCAGACCGAATAAAGGAACAAACGCAGCAGTTAATGGAAATGAACGATGCCGGCCTCTTCGATAAACTTCATCAGAAGTTAACGACAACACTAAGTGCAGACCAGCAGGATTATTTTCTTGGGCATCCTAACTTGGCTGTTTTAGCGATCGCGAAAGGGAATATCTTCGAAAATGGCTCCGGAGACCTTGGGTACGTGCTGTACAACAAAGATAATCATCACATCGAGATCACCTTATTCGATCATAAAAGCAATACATACAACACATTGTATAAAGAGTTAAAAGTTGTCAATACCCTTCAAAATCTGGATTGTTCATCCAGCTTTGGATCGCTCGATTATCTCGTTGCTTCCGAACTGATTTATCAAGAGGATTATATTCGTTTAAACAATTCAAATTACCTGATTGACGACAATTCCTTTGATGTGACCAATATTTCGACGAACAAAAACTTTGATTTGCAGCAGGGCTGTCTGAACAAAAAATTTTCAAAAGAAGCCATGGCCAACAGTCTTTGTGTACCGACCAGCTCCGTATATGCGAATTTTCAATGCCTAAAATACAATAAGAAAAAGCAGATTTTTGAAATTTATTTCAGTCAGGAATTTGCAGACTAAGCCGACCAAACCCTAACGATGAAAAGATATTACCTACTTGTTACCCTTGGTTTATGTAGCAAATTATATGCGCAGGAAGTGGATACTACGACTAATCGGCTAGAACAAGTCGAAGTTAAGGCCTACTTCAATAAACAACCGCTATTGCGATTGACATCTTCTGCGGCTGTGTTAAGCAGCCAAATGATCCAATCCCAGCAGTCGCCCTCCTTTGTTTCAGCAATGAACAGGGTGCCGGGTTTACGCATGGAAGAACGTTCCCCTGGGAGTTACCGGCTAGCACTCCGTGGGAGTATGATCCGTTCACCTTTTGGTGTTCGCAATGTCAAAATATATCTGGACGACTTTCCATTTACTGACGCAGGCGGGAACACCTATCTTAACTTGATAGATCCATCCGCAATAGGGCAGATAAATATATTGAAAGGTCCAGATGGATCGATCTATGGGGCCAATTCAGGCGGTGTACTCTCCTTTTATAGTAAAGGATTTGATCGATCTGACAGACCTGAAGTCAACCTCCAATTAACGGGGGGCTCCTACGGTCTTTTCCAGGAACAGCTCAATGCAATATTACCCATCAGTCAGACTCAGCAACTTGCTATCAATCAAAGTTGGACAAGAAGTGACGGTTATCGCCAGAATTCAGCCTTAAACAAAAAGAATATTCAGCTCAATTACAATTGGCAATATGCAAAAACATCCGAATTAAAATTCACCGGTTTCTATTCGGATCTTGGTTACCAAACTCCGGGAGGGCTCACCGCAGCACAAATGGAGAGCGACCGCAGGCAGGCCCGGCCTAAGGGCGGACCAAATCCTGGTGCTGCTGAACAAAAAGCAGCAATCTACGATAAAACATTCTTTGGTGGACTGAGCAACCAGACGCATCTCAATTCTAAGATGACCTTATTCGCCAGTGTATTTGGTTCATCCAATCAGATCAAAAATCCTTTTATCACCAATTACGAGAAAAGAGATGAAAAGAATTTAGGAACGCGCCTGTATTTATCTTATGTCGATCTGTTGAGCCAAGATTTAAAATATGAAGTCCAACTGGGCTTGGAAGCGCAAAAGGGCTGGTATGCTATTGACAATTATGACAACACCAAAGGTGTCGCTACCGATCCTCAGGCCAAGGACAAATTGGAAAATAGTCAGCAATCATTTTTTGCACGCACCCAACTGGAGTGGCTAGAGCGTCTGCAGGTAGAGCTGTCGCTCGGATTAAATGAGAATAAAATTGGCTACCAGCAACGTTATCCTGTCGCACAAGAAAACAAAGAAAATATCGATTTCGGGAGTACCTGGATGCCACGAGCAGCACTATCCTATTTGATCACACCAATGCTTGCACTTAGAGCATCGATTTCTAAAGGTTTCTCTGCACCAACTGTTGCTGAAGTCCGCTCGTCAGACAATACAATTAATACGATGCTGAAACCAGAAACAGGTACAAACCATGAATTTGGGCTTCGTTGGCATTTGTGGAATCGCCGGATTATTTTAGATGCAGCGGCCTACACGTATCAAATGAACAATGCCATTATCCGACAGGTACGGGATAATGGTGCTGAATATTTTCAAAATGCGGGTAAAATAAACCAAAAGGGATTGGAAGCCTCGCTATTCATGTATTTGATCAGGCCTCAAACAACCGGTATGGTCCGTAGCCTACAACTGACCAGCAATTTTTCCCTCAATGACTACAGGTTCAAAACCTATCAGGTAGGCGACAAAAACTATAAGGACAATAAACTCCCTGCAGTTCCTAAAACAGTATGGGTAAATTCGTTGGATATACTTTTCCCGAATGAATTCCAGTTGGATCTCCTTTCCAATTTAACAGCAGCCATACCGCTGGATGATGCAAACACTGTTTATGCCAAACGGTATCATCTTTTGCAAGCCAAATTATCCTGGAGCAAATCTGTCTGTTCACGGCATAAAATCAGGCTTTTTGTCGGGGCCGACAATCTGCTCAATGAAAAATATAGTCTTGGAAACGATATCAATGCTTTTGGAGGACGGTATTTTAATCCTGCCCCTTTACGTAATTATTATGGTGGAATGAGTTTTAATTTTTAACCAAGCATCATGGAATTCCATCAGTATACATTGACCGATATCGATTTCACCAAGGTGAGCCGTTATTCTTATTTTCCTTGGATGGACCTGACACTGGCCCATTTTCAGGTCAATGCGATGGAAATGGAGGTCAATCAGGCAACTTTTCAGGTACTGGAGAATTATACCGATTTTGAAGTGATGATCATCCATACGTTGCCCACAACAGCCGTTTTTTGCAATTGTACACAAACAGGATTCTGCCGTCATCAAAAGGCGGCTTTAAGTAAACTATTTACACAGGAGAATTGGCTGGCATTTTTTGATCACAACCGCTATCAGCATCTCCTCAAGAAGGTTGCGGCTCAATATGGGCTGGAAAAGGAATCGTCTTTAGAAAACTATTTTTCAGCCCACATCAAAGCAGGGAAGCTTGAGTTTCTATTAAAAGACAAACAGCTAACCTCCATTGATGACTTTGATCTAGTAGAGGAATCTCTTGCCCCAAAAAAGGTCAAGACGACAGCCGAACAGCAGCATCCTTTTGTGGTGTTAACGCGCAACCGGTATTACAAAAATCTACAGATACTCCTGTGTCAAGCTCCAATGACGAAATCCGGCCTACCTAAAAACCCGATTTCCGCTAGTGAGAGCCAGTCTCATATCTGGCAAAGCAGCTCGATTGAGGAAATGCAATTTTACACCGCTGTTTATCAATTTTCCCAAGCTGTGCAACAGGATATCGAAATCAGATCCAGCCTGAAGGCGGTTGCAAAAAACCCGTTACACCTCGATTTTTATCTGCATGACTATGAGAAATCTGACAATATATCAGCCTCCACCTTATCGCCGGTTCAATTTAACCTAAACAAAGGTGATATTAAGCTCTTTATTACAAAAAAAGGTGCGTTTTATGCCATTCAGGGAGAAATTCATATTCATACGATAGCCTACAATTTACAGGATTTAGTTGTTCTTTTGGACCATTTCATTCTCATCAAAAATCAGCTTTTTCTGATTGAAAATAAGTTTCACCTCAAGTTGATCCGTTTGTTTGGCAACAAGGGGGAGCAATTATTGATCCATCAGCGTAAGTTCGAAGAATTCAACAGGTTGTTTTTGGAACAGATAGCACATTCCGTGGAGTTAAATTTTAAAGATATTCCCAAAGCTAGCAAGCCACAGTTGAAGGAAAATCTGTATTATCAGGACATGCAGCCACTTTTGTTTCTGGAGGAATCGGAAGATTTTGTCAACCTTATTCCTGTCATGCGTTATGGTGAGGTCGAAATTCCTATTTTAAGTAAGCGGAATATATTCGGTACAGACAGCAAGGGTATACAATTTTTGGTCGATCGGAAACGTGAAGCTGAAACAAAAGTTATTTCCCTGTTACTGAAACAGCATCCCTATTTTCAGGAGCAAATGGATGCGGGAAGTTTTCAGCATTTTTATTTGCATCGCAAATACTTTCTGGACAGTAACTGGTTTCTGGATGCTTTTGAGGAGTGGCAGCATCAGGGTATACAGATCATTGGATTTAATACGTTACGTGGAAATAAATTAAGTCGTTTTAAGGGAAAAATACATGTGGAGGTCCTCAGTGGACAAAATTGGTTCAATGCCAATATACAGGTCAAGTTTGGCCCCAAAAGTGTCTCCCTAAAAAAACTTGAAAAGGCAGTACGGAACCGCTCGCAATTCATCACCTTGGATGACGGCACCCAGGGCATTTTACCGCAACAGTGGCTCGATAAATTTGAGGCCTATTTTAATGCTGCCGAATCGATCGCTGATGATTTCATTGAAATTCCAAAATACAAATTCAATGAGATCGATCAACTATTTGATCAGGCTGAGCTAGACCCCATCGTGTTGGCTGAGCTCAGCACATTGAGAAAGCAGCTCGCTAATTTTTCTTCGCTATCCGAGGTCCAGCTACCTCCAACTTTTGTCGGAAACTTACGTCCTTATCAGCAACAAGGACTACAATGGCTGCATTTCTTGGATGGGCTTAACTTTGGTGGCTGTCTTGCCGATGACATGGGACTTGGCAAAACGATCCAAATATTAGCCTTTCTGGCTACTCAAAAAGCAAATGGACAATCTGCACCAACATTACTTGTACTTCCCACGACCTTAATTTTTAATTGGCGGCATGAAATCCAGCAATTCCTTCCATCTTTTCAAACGTTGGTTTTAGATGGTCCAAATAGAATAGAAAAAGGGATGCAGTTTGAACAATATGACCTTGTTTTAATTTCTTATCACAACCTGCTGACGGATATCAATATGCTGAAAAAAATAACCTTCAATTATGTCATATTGGACGAATCGCAGCAAATCAAAAACCCGGATTCCCAGCGATATAAAACGGTAAATTTATTAAAATCAAGAAATCGCATCATCTTAACAGGAACTCCTATCGAGAATAATACGATGGATCTTTATGCCCAGCTTTCCTTTATTGTGCCGGGGCTACTAGGAAGCAAAAAATATTTCAAAGATGTCTATACGACCCCTATTGATGCTTTCCATGACCGCAAGAGAAAAAAAATGCTGAAAGAGAAAATAAAGCCTTTCATTCTCCGTAGAACAAAACAGGATGTATTACGTGATCTTCCTGCAAAAAATGAACTGATCCTTTACTGTGAGATGAAAACTGCCCAACGGCGAATTTATGATCTTTATGAAAAAGAGTTTCGGGATTTTATCTCTGCCAAAGATGGCGATGAAATCAAGAAAAGCCCCATGCATGTCCTAAAAGGTCTAACAAAATTGCGTCAGATATGTAATTCAAGTAAACTTCTCCAAAACGAAGATTTGACTACCGCTGCGGACTCTGCCAAAATCGAAATGCTTATCGAGCAGATTCAGCATAAAAAAGACCAGCACAAAATGATCGTGTTTTCACAGTTTGTCAGTATGCTCAACCTGATTAAAGAGGCTTTGGATAAACAGGGTATTCGCGCGTTGATGCTCACGGGCCAATCCAAAAATCGCGGTAAATTGGTTAGTGAATTTCAATCCGACAAGGATATCCCCGTTTTTCTGGTTAGTCTAAAAGCCGGTGGTACCGGACTTAATCTTACCGCAGCCGATGTCGTGTACCTGGTAGACCCCTGGTGGAATCCTGCTGTTGAACAACAGGCGATCGACAGGATCTATCGCATGGGGCAACAAAAGACGGTCACCGCTGTTCGATTAATCAGCCCTAACACGGTCGAAGATAAAATTCAGACCTTACAGCAACATAAAAAGGAGATTAGCAACAGTATTCTGGATGACGGCGGAAGTTTAGATGTCTTTTATCTCGACAAAAGCTATTTAATGAATTTGATACGATAAACTATTGAAATCAAAAAAGGGGACATCGATCGATGTCCCCTTTTTTGATATAATTCGTTTTCAGCTGCTCTTTATTTTTTGTCAGAAATGTACGTTTTGTTACCATTTCCGTTGATATAATATTTGCCACCTTTTGGACCGAGATAGACTGTATGGCCGTTGTATTTTTCACTTGTTGCTTTATCAGTTGTTGCTACGGCATCCTTTTTAACAGCAGTGGCTTGTTTTTCAGCTTTAGCGCTTTCTTTTTTCACGGCTTTTTCCTTCGCTTCCATTGGTGCTGCTGGCGCTGTTTTTGTATCAGCCATCTTTTTCGTCTGCGCTGACTTTTCCTTGACTGCAGCGTCCTTCTTCGCTGTAGCTTTCACCGGCGCTGCCTTCGTTTTCGTTTCGGCCTCGTTGGCTTTAGTCTTTACTTCTTTTGCTTTTTGTTCAGACTTTTTGGCTTCTTTTTCCATTTTTTTAGGAGCCGTTTGTGCATAGGATTGTCCCAATCCCACTGCAGCGATCAAAGCTAATGCAGCTGTGATTTTTTTGAAACGATTTATTGCTTTCATAACTCAATTGTTATTTAAATAATTGTAAATAAAAATACAATACAAATGCCATATTTCGATTTAATTACCTGAAAAAATATTTTTAACAAATTTTTAACTTAGCCAAGGAATTATTCGACAACTTGTTTTCTAAATTTCGAATCAATTATATATTTTACCCCCTTTGCATCTATAAATACGGGCTTTCCATGGTAGTGCTCATTACTCCGTCGATCAATGGCAACACGATACCGGGTGGGTGAACTAGTGGAGCTGTAGGTTATATTTCCAACCGATTCTCCAGGGCTCACGATTACTTCCGAACCTTCATATACGCGTTCACTCACCCTGCCGGTAAAACGCTGTTTTCCCATTGACGTTTTTATTTTCTCCTGTTGCTCGGGCTCTTTATCAATCGGCGCAACGTCCAAGGTCATCACATCGACCTGTGGGCTTAAAGGGAAGAATGGATCTACCCACCGATATACAAAATGATAATCGGTTTCTAAGTTATTAAAAGCGTGCATTTGCTGCGCCCTTACAACACTTATCCCGCCTCCTAAAATCAGCAGTGGCAGTAGGCAACGTCTAAAGAAGATTAATTCAACTCTTAACATATCTTTTTTTCCTTTCGTTTAAGTGCTCCCAAATAAAATGCCATCTCTCTCTAAAGCACTCATCTTTAACACATTTTTAACTAAAGTAAATTAGTTTGATATTTAACTGTTTTATATTTAACTTTGTACTATGAAAAACGAATCCATGAATCCAGTAAAACCCTTAGTGGATAGTATCATTGCTTTGCGAACGAGCTTAAAACAATACTATATCCAGAAAATAAAGGAACAGCAATTGGATATCACCTATGAAATGTTGCAAGTATTGGCAGCACTGTGGAAAAAGGAGCAAATGAATCAGCAAGATATAGCCACAGCAATACAGAAGAACAAAGCAAGTGTCACTCCGCTGATCGATAATCTTTGTAAACGGGATCTAGTTAGACGCGTCAGCGATCCCAATGACAGGCGAAATAATTTAATCGAATTAACGGTAAAGGGAGACGAATATAGGACATTATTAGACCCTGTCCAGCAAGACCTCTACCGTGTGATCCTGCAGGAGATATCAGAAAAAAAAGTATTGGAAATTACAGAAACTCTCGAAAAATTGACCGCAATTATTGATAAGCAATCGTATCGGGAGCCTTGATTTTCAGAAAAAAATAAGATAAGTAATTGAGTCATGAGCAATTCAACATTAAGTGAGAAAGAAATAAAACGAAGGCGGAAGATATGGATCATCAACATCCTATCTGCGGTCGTCATTGTGGTAACAATTATCTGGGGTATCTTAGTCTTTTTCCACATCAACGAATCTGTTTATACAGATGATGCCCAGGTAGATGCCCATATTACCCCTATAAATTCGCGTATCAGCGGTTATATCAAAACAATTCGATTTGATGAGCATCAAAAAGTTCACAAAGGCGATACACTCGTCATTATTGATGATGCTGAGTACAGAATTTTATTACAAAATGCACAAGCCACTCTTGCCGATGCCAAAGCAAGTAAAACAATATCGCAATCTGGAATTGCCATTGCCGGCAATAGCACTGCGATAGCAAATGCCAATATCGATGAGATGAGAGCCCGACTAGATAATATGGAATTGAATTATAAGCGTTACGAGAGTCTGGTGAAAGATGAAGCAGTAACGCAATATCAATTCGATCAGGTAAAAGCAGATTATGAGGCCATGTTAGCCAAATATAAGGCACTTTTGGCGCAAGAGCGTGTATCGAAACTTAACACACATGAGTCTGAACAGAAGCTGTCAATCAATGATGCCTCATTACTAAAGGCCGAATCTGCGATTGATCTAGCCAAATTAAACCTTTCGTATACGGTTATCACTGCACCGTACGACGGTGTATTGGGACGGCGGACGATAGAAGAGGGCCAATTGGTGCAAAACGGTACGCCATTGGTCAATATTGTACGTGATGAGCAGAAATGGATTACCGCAAATTATACCGAAAGTCAACTAAAAAATATTGCTCTCGGGGCAAAAGTCAACATTGAAATTGATGCATTGGCCGGGAAGACATTTGAAGGTGAAGTAACCGCCATATCCGAAGCAACAGGATCTAAGTATTCTGCTGTTCCGGTTGACAATTCTACGGGGAACTTTGTTAAGGTACAACAGCGCATTCCGGTTAGAATTAATTTTACAGCATCCAATACCCCAAAAGATCTCGCCATGCTTCGCGTAGGTATGAATGCTATCATACGTATTAAATAATCATGAAAGATCGTATATTCAGAGATTGGTTGAGTTCAGGCTGGGAATTGTTCTTTCTGTTTGTACTCAATATTTTATTTTCGTTCAATAATGGAATCCCAACATCCATTAACACGTATGTCATGAATGGATACGCCGGTATCACCGCAGATCTGAGTATGGCTACATATTGTTATTATGCGGGAATGGTATGTGCCATACCACTGGTATTTAGGTTGTTGAAATTATTTTCCAAAAAGACGATATTAATTGTATCTATCTTCATTATCCTCTCTTCCAATGCGGTTTTGGAACATGCCAATAATGGTGTCAACATCTGTATGGCCACATTTTTTATTGGGAGTGCCAAGATTATTGTCACGATGGCTATCATTGGGGAAATGATCCCTTTTCTCATGCCGCGTGGAGAACGGTATCAATTATATGCGGTCTACTACCCCATGACAATGATCATTCCTGCCTTGGCAAGTTATGTATCTGTTCTATTTGCAACACGTTTCTATTGGGAAACTGTCTTTTTATTTCAAAATATACTACTTGCAGTAGCGTTGTTAATCTGCATCATCTTTATGAAATCGTCAGATTTTAAAAAGGTACCGCTGTATCAATATGACTGGTTTGGAAGTATTTTACTTTGTATTTCATTATTGAATTTTGCCTATTTCAGCACATATGGTCTGACACAAAATTGGTTTCATTCCAGGTTTATTTTGTTCACCGGAATCGCATCGCTCTGTTTTTTTATACTTTTTATAAATAGAAGTGTACTAATCCGAAAATCACTCTTAAATTTTGAAGCCTTTTCAACACGGATTCTGCCTATCTCCATTGGAACAATTTTTATTTTCGGCATTTTTTATAGCTCGACCTCGCTGTACTCCTCCCTTTTGGGAATTACGCTTGGTACAAACCCCTTGGAAGTCGCCGAAATAAATACCTATGTAATTCCTGGTTATATGATCGGCGCAGTAATCGCTTATATATATTTCAAAATAACAAAGAAATGCAAGTTCATTTTGGCATTCTCCGCAGCGTGTTATGCCCTATCTTGCTTTTTCTTTGCAAGGATTATCGACCAACAAACAAACTCGGCTTTGTTCTATCTCCCTTTGACATTAAGAGGAATGGGCGTGATCACTTCCTACATTGGAATAGGCGTATATATGGCCGGTAATATTCCCAGCAAATATTACCTCTCTGGGTTAGTATTTTTGATTCTTACACGTTCATTTTTGGTGCCTGTAGTCTGGTCAAACATCATTGCCAATTGGTATTACCACCTACAGATCCTTAATGCCAATGATCTTGCTGGTATAATCGATCGAACAAATAGCTTGGTGCTACAAAGAGGAAATATAATGAAATCGGTTCAAGTCCAAGCCTCGCTACTATCCTTACGCGACGCCTACTCCGGGCTATTTATTATCGGGGTAATCCTAACGTTATTCATCTTAATCTTCCCTTTTCATTCTTCGCCTATACGAAGAGTTTTCGACTGGAAGAGAAAAAATGCAACGAAAGAAGCTTTGCAAATTCCTATTTCTTAGTTAACTGATATAAATTTCAGTAATATACTTGAATACGATACGCTCAGCGATTGCGTACTTATCGAAAAGTGTACGGAGATCGTCATAGAGCGTTTTGTTTTCAGCCTGCTCTTTTGGAAAATAGGATGACGAACGTACTCTTCCCAAAAACGACCGAAGGTCCAATATCTGTTGATTTGGTAAGGTTACCTTGGTCATTGAGCGCGATCCAAAAAATTGTTTGAGATCATCGTCACTGATATTTTTGTGACTGACAGATTGATAACTTGGTATATGACTGAGCAGAAAATCTTCGTACTCCTGTTGAAAATCGTCGCCGGGATCACGCTGGTTCCAGACCAGTACAATACGTCCATTTTCTGTGAGAATGCGAGCGAACTCCCTTTTACATGCTTCCCGGTCAAACCAATGAAAAGATTGCCCTGCAAAAATGAGATCTACGCATCCAGACTCAATCGATGTATTTTCGGCAGTCGCATTCAGCGCGATTAAATTCCGATAGGTTTTAAAATGATGCAGTAAAGATTCACGCATTTCCCGATTGGGTTCAACAGCAAAAACGTCATTCCCATTTTCGAGAAAAAGTTGCGTAGATAGCCCTGTACCACTACCGATATCGGCAACCAACCATTTTTTATCCAGCCCTATTTGTTCTTTAAGCACCTGAATAATCTCTTTTGGGTAACAAGGTCTAAACTTCTCGTAATCGACAACCCTGTCCGTGAATCTATCAATACTGTTTTTGTTCATACTAAGAATTGCTGTAACTAGTCGATTATACCTTCATCTTTAAAACTATAATATCCGTTATCGGTAAAGATTAAATGATCGGCAACTCTAATATCCATAATTTTAGAGGCTTCAACAATTTTTTGCGTCAGAATTTTGTCAGCATTGCTTGGATACAAGGTACCCGAGGGATGGTTATGAACTAATATAATTGCATGTGCTTTAAGGCTAAGTGCAGATCGTAATATAATCCGGACATCGACTGGCGTAAAATCATTACCGCCCCGTCCGATCAGTTGTTTGTCTAATATTTTATACCCCGTATTGAGATACAGGGTCCAAAACTCTTCATGGGGTAGATCCTGTAGTATGGGTTTCATAAAGTTGTAAACGAAGCGGCTGCTATTTACGAGCTTACGTTCTTCTGCGGGCAGGTCGTTTTTCCGACGGGCAAGCTCCAATGCTGCAAGAATGGCGATGGCTTTTGCCTCGCCTATCCCTTTATACATGCTCAGTTCTGAAACCTCCATCATCGAAAGCGTCCGCAGGTTGTTATTGACATCGGCCAATATGCGCCGACATAATTCAACAGCACTTTCATTTTTGGAACCAGACCCGATCAAGATAGCCAGTAATTCGGCATCGGTAAGCGCCCTACGCCCCTGGCTCAATAGCTTCTCTCTCGGACGATCGGACTCTGCCCACTCCCGAATGACTAGTTTGTACGGATTTGACATCTACAGTTAATTATAATTGGCTAGCGTACATAAATATACAAAAATACTGTTACTTAATATCCTGAGAAATACATAATCTATCAATTAAAAAAAATTGGCAATCGGGATTTACTTCACATTTCACTCTGAAACGTTATCTTTGTATTTCATAAAAATTTTTGAATATGAGTAAAGCGATTATTAAAACAGAAAAAGGCGACATGACTGTGGAGTTCTACACAGCTGATGCTCCAAATACAGTAGCCAATTTTATCAAACTTGCTAAATCAGGATATTATGATGGATTAGCATTTCACCGTGTGATCCCTGATTTCGTTATCCAAGGTGGATGTCCAAATTCACGTGAAGGAGCTGCAGGAATCCCTGGAACAGGTGGCCCTGGTTATAAAATTGACTGTGAATTAACAGGCGAAAACCAATACCACGATAGAGGTGTATTGTCTATGGCTCATGCAGGCCGTAATACTGGTGGTTCTCAATTTTTCATCTGTCATAGCCGTAACAACACTGCTCACTTAGATCGTAACCATACTTGTTTTGGAAAAGTTATCGAAAACGTAGACATTGTTGACGATATCAGACAAGGTGACCGTATTTTATCAATTGAAGTTATCGAAGATTAATTCTTGGAGATTTAAATAGTATTAAAATGAATTTAAGAGCATTAGTATCCGTAACTGGTAAACCAGGATTGTTCAAATTGGTTGGACAAAATAAAGGTGGTTTTATTTTAGAAACCCTTGATCAGGCGAAAATCAAAACTGTAGTAAGTTTATCTTCTACAAAAATGGCGACTTTGGAAGATATCACCATCTATGGTGAAGAAGAAGAAATTCGTCTATTGAATATTTTTGAAACAATCAAAGAGAAAGGCATCGCTCTGCCAGATACAAAATCTGATGGCGCAACATTAAGAGATTTCTTCCGTGAAGTAGCTCCTGGCCATGATGAATCACGTGTTTATTCTTCGGATATTAAAAAGGTTATCACATGGTATAACATTATCAAGGAATTCCCTTTATTTGAAGAAGAAGCACCTGCTCCTTTAATGTAAACTTTTACATATATCCCAAATAAAAAAGGAGTTGATCATATAGTCAACTCCTTTTTTATGGTGTTTTCTAATGAAACACTACATCAAGTACATTTTTTTCGATGCTGTTTTGATCCTTGGCCCCGTCAAGTTTAGCATGTGCTTTTGTAACCTCAAATTCTTTGGGTTCAAATTGCTTTTCGACGACAGCTGTGGTTGTAAAGCGCAATAGGGAATTTTCATCTTCATTGAGATAGGCATCAATTTCAAGAATCCCTTCGTTTTCATCAAACACATAAGGATGCAGCAGATTGATTCCTTTCGGGATCCGTGGGCTCTTCCAAACGACAAATTTAGGGAGCGTTTTATCCATTTCATCAATTTTATTGTAAATGGCCTGCTGACAGGTAATTCCGGCAATTACTTTTGTTTTTCCGGTCTTATCGATCATATACTCTTTGGGATTAATTCGTATCTGCACTTTCGCCAATCCATTAAGTTTCCCTTCTGGATAGTTCAGCCCTACATTGATAGCCGAGTTGCCACTGTTTGCTAAAAAAGCCTCGCCTGAACCTTTGCTATAATTCACATAATTTTCCAAGCGGTACGTCAGCCCCGCAGCATCAGATTTCGCTTGTTGTTGATCAAATTTAATTTCCATCTTACGTAAAGGGGCAAGCATCAGCTCCATACGTTGCAGGGGATTTTCAATATCAAAGCTATCTTTCTTCATTTGTTCCGCCTGAGGTAGCGTGGATATTGCCTTCCACAATGCAGCAGGTGAACTATCTTTGGTCAGATTCATCAACCTGATTAGTTCAGCAAAAGGCATATTGGGAAAAGTAACTTTTTGTACGATTATCGCAGCATTGATCCGTTTAGAAGAGCGGATATCCGTTGTTGTATTTGATTCTTCATGTAGTTTAACCTCTTTAGGTGTAGAGGATTGACAATTGTGAAAAAGAAGTACTATGCCGAATAATGGGAAAACTAAGGCGTACTTTTTTAGATATTTTTTCATATCTATAGCTGTTTAAATGTAGTATAGACAAATTTACCTTATTTGATGCAGATATCACAAAAAAAGCCCCAGAATTTATATCCGGAGCTTCTTTTATCTTAAGCTAGCACATAGGCTATTCGCTTTAATTAATGACCTTTTGGTTCGGCATCGATACGTTTAATATCTGCTCCTAATTTACGCAAGCGTTCTTCGATATCTTGATAGCCACGTTCAATCTGTTCGATATTGTGGATCACAGATTTTCCTTTGGCAGATAGCGCTGCAATCAATAAAGACACCCCGGCACGAATATCTGGCGAAGTCATCTCAATGCCTCTCAGGTGGTGTGATTTATTCAGTCCAATAACGGTTGCGCGGTGCGGATCGCACAAGATAATCTGCGCCCCCATATCAATCAATTTGTCCACGAAGAACAAACGGCTCTCGAACATTTTTTGGTGGATCAATACGTTTCCTTTTGCCTGAGTCGCCACAACAAGTACTATACTTAATAAATCGGGCGTAAAACCTGGCCAAGGTGCATCTGAAATCGTCAGGATAGATCCATCGATAAATGTATCGATTTCATACGATTCTTGCGCCGGAATAAAAATATCATCGCCACGTAATTCAAACTTGATGCCTAAGCGCGAAAATACAGATGGAATAACGCCAAGTTCTTCGAAACATACATCTTTAATGGTGATTTCTGAACCTGTCATTGCTGCAAGTCCGATGAAAGAACCTATTTCAATCATATCAGGCAACATGCGGTGTGAAGTTCCCCCCAGACGCTCTACGCCTTCGATGGTCAACAAATTAGATCCAATGCCGGATATTTTAGCCCCCATGCGATTCAACATCTTACATAGTTGTTGTAAATACGGCTCACAAGCAGCGTTGTATATCGTTGTTGTCCCTTTTGCCAATACAGCAGCCATCACGATATTCGCCGTACCCGTTACAGAAGCTTCGTCCAAAAGGATATAACTTCCTTTTAACTCCGTTGCATCAACGTTAAAAAAATGGGTAGTCGCATCGTACACAAACTTAGCACCCAATTTTTCAAAGCCCAAAAAGTGTGTATCTAATCGTCTACGGCCGATTTTATCACCCCCCGGTTTCGGAATAGCGGCTTTTCCGAATCGAGCCAACAAAGGACCGACAATCATGATAGAACCACGCAATCCACCACCTTTTTCTTTAAATTCGGGTGACTGGAAATAGTCTATATTTATATCTTTGGCTTCAAAAACGTATGTGTCCTTATCTATGCGATTAATTTTAACACCTAAAGCAGCCAATAGATCGATCAACTTATTGACATCCTTAATATCTGGGATATTACTGATGGTCATAGGCTCTTCTGTCAGTAAAACTGCAGAAAGGATCTGTAAGGCCTCATTTTTTGCTCCTTGAGGAATAATCTCTCCCTTTAACGGTTTTCCACCGATTATTTCAAATGCGTTCATTTATATATAAGTGATATCTTCTTAGTATCCTATCCCGGTTCTTGTATTAGCCTTGGTATATTTAGCCTTCCGCCTAAAATACTGGGATCGGAGGCCAAAGAACCTTGTTTTTTATTAAAACAGCGCGATTCTTAAAAAAAGAAGGCAATTGTAAAGAAATCTGTTAATCACTTCGCAATTGCCTGCTTCTTTAAACAAAATCTTTAAGAACTAGCCTCGTTTATTATTATAATTACCCTGCGGCTTTCTGTTTCTGTTATTGTTGTTATTGTTGTCCCTACCGTAGCTGTTGTTATTGTTATCCCTACTGTAGCTGTTGTTATTGCTTCCGTAGTTATTGCGCTTCGTATTATTGTTGTTGTTACTTGTCATACGAGGCTTACCTCCACCTTTCGACTGGTGACCGGAATTATTATTGTTATTGTTATTATTTCCGCCAGAGTTACTGTTAGCCGGACCTTTAACGCGATTTCCCGGAGGCGGAGTTTTAAAGTCAAGTTTGGTCAATACGGTACCTTCTGGTAAGGTCAATTGATAACCTGACAACTCTTTGAGATCCTGGATGATCAACTCGTCCGAAACAGAATCCTTATTCCAGGTCAGGTAGGCCATTTTCATAAAATTGGCGATACCGATAACCATCTGCTCTCTTTTAGCCTCGTCATTAGCCAATAAAGCCTTTTCAATCATTTTCTCTACGGTAAAACCATAGTGCTTGAATCTAATGGAATGCTGCGGATAGCCCAAATGCTCAACTTCGTGTTTCACACTTTTCGCTGTAGCAATTGGATAAGGTGAGTCAATATCCAATTTAAAATCAGAGATAATCTGTAGGTGATCCCACAGTTTATGTTTAAAATCAGACACGTCTCTCAAATGTGGGTTCAATACCCCCATCATATCGATTACAATCTGCGCATGTTTATTTCTTTCTTCCTTTGTGGGTAAAGTACAGATGTAATCTACCATATTTTGCACATTGCGACCATATTCTGCAAGGATCAATTTTGGTCTGGTGCTGTTGTAGTCAAAGTTCATATAGCTAATATAAGTACCTAATTAAACGATCAAGATGCCGTTTTGGTATTTTATTATTGAATTATTCTAAGTTTTGCAAATTTAAGCAACAATTGTTTCTGTCCCAACTCTTTAAAGAAAATAGTTGCTTTTATATCTCCTTTGTTTCCTTCGAGATTAACAACTTTCCCAAATCCAAAACGTTCATGTTCAACTTCCATGCCGACTTGAAGATTTGATGTATCTGAAGGAGCAAAACCCGCAGTAGGTTTGTGGGCTTTCGGTAGTATTGATGTCGTTTTAACCATCGGCTTAGGCTTAGGTTTAGAAAACGTGTCATCACTGTCCTTTTGTTGCCATGCAATTCGTTCGCCTTGAAAACTTCCGGCTGAGGCAGAAGTTTGTCGTGGTTTAAAATCCAATGCAAGACATGCCGGATTCAATTCATCCAAGAAGCGACTGGGTTCGCAGTTATTCAGCGTTCCCCAACGATATCGCGAAGTAGCATACGAAAGTAGTAATTTTTTTTCAGCTCTCGTAACAGCGACATAAAAAAGTCTTCGTTCCTCTTCCAATTCCGACCTGGAATTCAACGACAACTGGGAAGGAAATAGGTTTTCTTCTAATCCTACAATGAAAACAATCGGAAATTCCAATCCTTTGGAAGAGTGGATGGTCATCAATGATACAGTATCAGCATTTGGATCTTTATCATTATCGTCGTTTGTCAACAGGGCGATATCCTGCATATAGACATCAAGTCCACGCTCTTCGATATCTTCCCGTTCCGAAAATTCCTTGATACCATTGAGGAGTTCCTGGATATTTTCGTAACGCGCCAACCCCTCTACGGATTTGTCTTCATACAATTCTTTCAGAATACCACAGTGCTGCGCGATATGCATTGCCGTATCAAATGCGTTATTGTTTTTGGCAAGAGCCTGAAAACTTTGTATCATCTGTGCAAAACCACCGACAGAAGTTGCACTACGTCCGTCTAGAAACTGGGCTGCATTTGCAACAACATCCCATATACGGTATTGATTCTGATCTGCAGCGATCATGATCTTCTCTATCGTCGTATCCCCTATCCCTCTACGTGGATAATTGATAACACGCTTTAGTGCTTCCTCATCATTTGGGTTGAAGGTAAGTCTGAAATACGCGATCAGATCTTTAATTTCTTTCCGTTGATAGAAAGAAGTACCACCGTATATTTTATAGGGGATATTAATTTTGCGTAAGGCCTCCTCCATTGCCCTGGATTGGGCGTTGGTACGATACAGAATAGCAAAATCTTTATAATTAAGTCCTTTTAACGATTTCTCTTCGATGATCTGGTCAGCAACGATCTTACCTTCCTCATTGTCAGAGAAAGCACGTGAAACCTTGATCTTTTCGCCCTCTTCATTATCCGAGAAAACATTTTTTTCCAATTGATTCTGATTATTCGCAATCACCGAATTGGCCGCATTCACGATCATCTTAGTCGATCGATAATTCTGCTCCAGTTTAAAGATCTTCACATCTGGATAATCCTTTTGGAAATTCAGGATGTTCTGAATATTTGCACCACGAAATGCATAGATCGATTGTGCGTCATCCCCAACCACGCAGATATTTTCGTTAACTGCTGCCAGGCGTTTGACAATAAGGTATTGAGAGAAGTTGGTATCCTGGTACTCATCGACCATCAGATAGCGAAATTGATGCTGATACTTATGCAATACCTCTGGATGCTTGTTTAACAAGACATTTGTTTTAAACAAGAGATCATCAAAATCCATTGCTCCAGCACGGTAACAGCGTTGTGCATAGGTCATATAAATCTGTCCCAATTGACCACGACCATTGGAAATATCTTCGGCCAGTATGGCTTCATTCTTATTATATTCCTGCGGTGAGATCAAGTTGTTTTTTGCCTGTGAGATACGTCCATACACATGATTGACATTATACAGCTTATCATCGAGATTCATTTCCTTTAAAATGGCACGCAACAAACTTTTGGTATCGTCCGTATCGTAGATGGTAAAGTTTCTGGGGTAACCGATCAATTCTGCTTCGACACGGAGTATCTTTGCGAATACCGAGTGGAATGTTCCCATCCAAATATTTTTCGCTTCGCTTCCAACAACAGAAACGATACGTGCACGCATCTCTTTGGCGGCCTTGTTGGTAAATGTTAATACCAAGATATTGAATGGATCAACACCTTTTCGAATCAAGTGTGCTACACGATAGGTAATTACCCGTGTTTTTCCTGAACCAGCTCCCGCAACAATCATCACAGGACCTTCTGTTTGCTCTACGGCTCCTCGTTGTGAAGGGTTTAAACCCGCTAAATAATCCAAATTAACTCCTTAAATTTTAAAACCTGAGAATAGGGTATAAAAGTACAAATTTCCTATTGATCACTAGGGCTATCTTGCTAATATTTTTACACAAAAAAAACCGATAATCAAGATTATCGGTTTTTATATCATCCAAGCAACATCTAGCCTCTGCTGTTATAATTTGGTGCTTCCTTCGTAATGGAAATATTATGTGGATGGGACTCTCTCAACCCTGCTCCTGTAATACGGACAAATTGTGCTTCCTGTAATTTTTCAATTGTTGCAGCACCACAATATCCCATAGAAGCACGTAATCCGCCAATATATTGATAAACGACCTCAGCCAATGTACCTTTGTAAGGAACACGCCCAACGATACCTTCTGGAACCAATTTTTTGATATCATCTTCTACGTCTTGGAAATAACGATCTTTAGATCCTTTTTCCATGGCTTCGATTGAACCCATACCGCGGTAAGATTTAAACTTACGTCCCTCATAGATAATTGTTTCGCCTGGAGCTTCTTCCACACCAGCGAATAAAGAGCCGGCCATAATTGTGCTTGCTCCGGCTGCAATTGCTTTTGCAATATCACCGGTTTGTTTGATACCACCATCTGCAATCAATGGCACACCAGTTCCTTTAAGTGCTTTGGCAACTTCATATACAGCATAAAGCTGAGGAACACCGACACCAGCAATAATACGGGTTGTACAAATTGAGCCCGGTCCGATACCTACTTTTACGGCATCTGCACCTGCTTCAGCTAAAGCTGTTGCTGCTGCACCCGTCGCAATATTTCCAACGATTACCTGTAGCTCAGGGAACTGCGATTTCACCAATTTCAACTTATCGATTACACCTTTAGAATGCCCGTGTGCCGTATCGATTGTAACCACATCCACACCTGCTTTCACCAAAGCCTCAACGCGGTCAAGAGTATCTGGTGTAACACCTACTGCCGCACCAACCAATAAACGGCCATGGCTATCTTTGGCAGCATTGGGATAATGTTTATATTTTTGGATATCTTTAAAAGTAATCAAGCCTTTCAAAATACCTTCTTTATTGACTACAGGAAGTTTTTCGATTTTTTCGTTCTGAAGAATTTCTTCCGCTTTCACCAAATCCGTTCCTTCGGGAGCAACAACAAGATTTTCCTTGGTCATCAATTCGTTGATTGGACGGCTCATATCTTTTTGGAAACGAAGATCACGATTCGTTACAATACCAACCAATTGACCTTTTTCGTTCACAACAGGAATTCCACCGATTTTGTGTTCCTTCATAATATTGAAGGCATCACCCACAGTTGCTGTTGCCAATAACGTTACTGGATCCTGAATCATACCGCTCTCCGAACGTTTTACTTTGCGTACTTCAGCAGCTTGTTCTGCAATCGTCATGTTCTTATGTAACATACCAATACCGCCAGCTTGAGCAATCGCAATCGCCAAATCAGCACCGGTTACCGTATCCATTGCTGCAGAAACCAATGGAATATTTAATTTGATTTTTTTTGTTAGCGAAGTGCTCGTATCAACGTCACGGGGTAAAATTTCAGAATAAGCTGGAATTAATAAGACGTCGTCGTAAGTGAGACCTTCTGCTACGAATTTTTGTGGATCTAATTGCATGGCAAATATGTATTGGGTTTTCTATTTGCCAGGCAAATTTAAGAAAAATAAGCAATAATAAAAAATAAAAGATACAAATTACAATCGGAAGACAAATTAGAAACGTTATGAATTAAGCATTCACCTAGGGTACCTCCCAGCCTTTATCATTTTTTGGCAGGCTATTTGCTTTTGGTAACACGAAAAGTTATTTTAATTAATGAAAATATAAAGATAAGATAATTATGAAAAAGACATTACTCTCATTAGCTGCCGTCGCAGCATTAGCATTTGGCGCACAGGAAGCGAAAGCTCAGTCTCCATTTAGATCAGCGATAGGTGTTGTATTCGATGGTACAACAACTGACTTATGGGGTGTTCAATATAAGCAATCTTTTGGTGGTGCCAACATGGGGCAAGCACAAGTGATGTTTGACGATCATGTTGTTGCTGTTGGTGCGGATTACCAATATGCAAGACCTTTCCAAGGCGTTAATGGTTTGGGATGGTATGCTGGTGTTGGTGCACAATTGACTTTTATTGACGTAGGTGATAACATTACAAACGTTGCGTTGCGTCCTCAATTAGGTTTGGAATTTAAAATTCCAGTTGCTCCGATTGCGTTCCACGCAGACTGGAAACCCGACTGGAGATTGAACCACAACAGTGATTTTGATGCGTCAACATTCTCATTTGGTATCAAATACACATTGAAATAATATAAAACAACTAAACAGTATAAAAGGTCCTTCTCTATTTTGAGCAGGGCCTTTTTTTATAAATAAAATCAATAAATATTTCTTTTTTTCTTCAATTCTCCTATTTTTATGCCATTGACCTGATTGGCGTAAATAAAACTTTTCATTCTACAAAAATTTTATACCTTTGCCATTCTTGGTAAAATGTGATTAAACGAGAACTAATTATCAATTACATAAACAGTATTTAACATTAAAATTAATACAATTATAACAGACGATGCAAGGTAAAGGGCTGATTAAACTTTTAGTGATAGTGGTGTCATTAGCGTGTCTATACTCCCTATCATTTACTTGGGTGACCCGCAATGTGGAGCGAGATGCTGAGAATTTTGCCAAAGGAGACTTGGCGAAAGAGAAAAGCTACCTCGACTCAATGGCCGGTGAAGTAGTGTACAATTTAGGTTTTGCAAAATACACCTATCGGGAAGCCAAAGCAAATGAACTCGCTTTGGGATTGGATTTGAAAGGTGGTATGAACGTGACCATGGAAATCTCCTTGGACGAATTGATCCGCAATTTGGCGAATAATCCAAAAGATGAGAAATTCAACAAAGCGTTGGAGCAAGCAGTAGCAAAAAGCAAAACGAGTGCAAAAACAGTCGTTGCTTTATTTATGGAAGAGTACAAATCCATCGGTGCTACAACTCCACTTTCGACGTTCTTTTCAACAAAAGATAACGCTGCTCTAATTAAACCTGGTGATTCAGACTCCAAAGTTGAATCATTCCTTCAAAAAGAAGCAGACAATGCCATCCAAAACTCATACAAAGTACTTCGTACACGTATCGATAAATTTGGCGTTGCATCTCCAAACATTCAAATTCAACAAGGTACAAACCGTATATTGATCGAATTACCTGGTGTGAAAGATGAAAGCCGTGTTCGTAACCTATTACAAGGTTCGGCTAAATTGGAATTCTACGAAACATATACAAACCAAGAAGTTTATCCAATACTGGAAAATATCGACAAAACTTTAGCATCAACGTTAAAAGCTGCTCCAGCTGCTACGACAAATGCTGCAGCAGATACAAGCAAAAAATCAGATGATTTATTGTCTAATCTAACCGGTGGTAAAAAAGATGCTAAGAAAGACAGTGCTGCTGTCAATCTAGGTCAGAAAAATCCATTATTTGAAGTATTACGTCCAGCTGTTTATATGGGCGAAAACCAACAAATGGCACTTATGCCAGGTTCTATGGTCGGTATTGCTTCATTAAAAGATACGGCAAAAGTAAATGCTTACTTGCAACGTCCTGAGGTGAAATCAATCCTTCCTGGAAACTTAAAGCTTTTATGGTCTGTTAAACCAGAGCAAAAAACACCTGAGCAACTATCATTATATGCAATTAAAGGGTCTGGACAAGACAATGGTGCTGTATTGACGGGTGATGTGATCACTGACGCAACAGCAAACTTTGATGATAAAAATCAACCTGTGGTTGGTATGCAAATGAACAGTGAGGGTGCTCATCAATGGAAGAAAATTACAGCAAAAGCAGCTCAAAACAGAGATGCGATTGCTATCGTTCTTGATAATGTAGTTTATTCTGCTCCTTCTGTAAACGGTGAAATTCCAAATGGTAGCTCATCAATCTCTGGATCCTTTACGGTAGAAGATACCAAAGATTTGGCGAACGTATTGAAGGCCGGTCGTCTTCCTACAACTGCTAAAATCGTTGAGGAAGCTGTTGTGGGTCCTACTTTGGGTCAGGCTGCCATCGATGCCGGTGTAAACTCTGCTGTTATCGGTATTATCGTGGTAATGATCTTTATGATCGCTTACTACAATACGGCGGGTATCGTAGCAAACATCGCGGTATTGTTAAACGTATTTATCATTATGGGGGTATTGGCATCCTTAAATGCTGTACTGACCCTACCTGGTATTGCCGGTATCGTATTGACAATGGGTACTGCTGTCGACGCAAACGTTTTGATTTATGAACGTATCCGTGAAGAACTGGGCTTAGGAAAATCGATCCGTCAGGCTGTTGCCGATGGTTACAAACATGCGTTACCGTCCATCCTGGATTCGCAGATCACAACCTTCTTAATTGGTATTATCCTATTTTTATTTGGTAGTGGTCCAATCTTAGGTTTCGCAACAACGTTAATGGTGGGTATTATTACTTCATTGTTTACTGCGATCTTAGTTACACGTGTTATCTTTGAATGGATGTTGGCGAAAGATTTCAAAATCAAAGTCTCTTTCCCTTGGTCTGCAAACACTTTGCATAACGCAAACTTCAAATTCGTGCAGAAACGTAAAATCTTTTACGCGATTTCAATCGTTGCTGTGTTAATTTCTGCTGCATCAATTTTCACAAAAGGATTCAGTTTAGGTGTGGATTTCCAAGGTGGACGTACTTATACTGTTCGCTATGATAAACCTGTGGACTTAGAAGCTGTACGTACAAACTTGGATGATATCTTCAAGAAAACAACAGAGGTAAAAGTATTCGGTGCAGCCAATCAATTGCGTATTACAACAACTTACCATATTGAAGAAACTTCGGACACTGCTGATAAAGAAGTATTGGACAAATTAAACCAAGGTCTATCGAAAGTAGATGCTTCCAATAAACATGAGATTCTTTCGTCTCAAAAAGTTGGACCAAGTATCGCTACCGATATCAAATCTAGAGCAACCAGCTCAGCAATTTTCTCTATCATCATTGTCGCAGCTTACATCTTGATCCGTTTCCATAAATGGGAATATTCAGTTGGAGCAGCTATTGCAACAATTCACGATGCGATTATTTTATTGGGATTATTCTCTATCCTGGATGGTATCGTACCATTTTCACTTGATATTGACCAACACTTTGTAGCAGCGATATTAACTGTAATTGCTTACTCGGTGAATGATACAGTGGTTGTATTTGACCGTTTACGTGAATTCGTATCGAAACCAAATGCACATAATGAAGATCTTGGCGATGTCGTAAACCATGCGATCAACTCGACATTAAGTAGAACAATTATCACCTCATTGACAATCGTGTTTGTTCTTGCTGTATTGTTTATCTTTGGTGGTGAAGTTATCCGTGGATTCTCATTCGCGATCTTAATCGGTGTTATCGTAGGTACATATTCATCTATTATCTTAGCTGCACCTTCAGTATATGACTTACGTAAAGGAAAGCATTTGGCAGAAGGTAATACTGCTAAAAAAGCTGAAGTCGTAAGACCATAATAGCTGATATTGATAAAGTAAAAAAGGGCGTTCGAATGAACGCCCTTTTTTATTGCATTCAAATTACTTGTCACACTAAATATTTTAAATATATTTGTTGTACTAAATATTTGTATGCTAAACGAAAAATTTGACCGCTACTCTTTCATCTTGGACCAAACAGCCAAGAAAGTAAAACAGTTCGCCCAATCTTCTTTTGCCGAGAAAGGATTTGATATTACTGTAGACCAATGGACCATTTTAAAGGCTTTGTACGAAACAGATCAACTTTCACAAAAAGAACTGGCCAAGCGCTGCGGAAAAGACCAACCCACACTGACACGGATCGTAGATATCCTCCTTAAGAAAAACCTGGCTGAGCGGATCACTGACGAAACAGACCGTCGGAGTCTATACCTCCATTTGACAGAAGAAGGAAAATTGAAAGTAGCATCGCTTACGCCAATTGTTACGGAGATTCGTATGAAGGCCTGGGAAAATCTAGCGGACGAAGATTTCGAAGCTTTCACAAGAATTTTGAATACAATATATAACAATTTAAATATAGAATAGCTATGATAAATACGGATATCTGTATCATCGGAGCAGGACCTGTTGGCCTATTCGCAGTTTTTGAAGCTGGGCTTTTAAAAATGCGTTGCCATTTGATTGATGTGTTACCCCAAGTGGGCGGTCAACTTTCGGAGATCTACCCCCATAAGCCTATCTACGACATTCCTGGTTATCCAAGTATCACTGCTCAGGAGTTGATCGATAAACAGCTTGAACAGATTAAACCCTTTTACCCCACATTCACCTTAGGCGAGCGTGTGGAACATATAACAAAACAGGACGACGGTTCTTTTATTGTAGAAACCAATGATCATACGATGGTTCATACACAGGTCATTGTCATCGCCGGGGGCTTAGGTTGCTTTGAACCACGCAAGCCTGAAATTCCAAATCTTCATCTCTTTGAAGGAAAAGGCGTAGATTATATGGTAAAAGACCCAGCCAAGTACCGGGATAAAAAAATCGTCATTGCCGGTGGCGGTGATTCCGCGCTCGATTGGACCTTCCATCTCGCAAATATTGCGCAACAGGTCACTTTAATCCACCGAAGTGACTCCTTCAGGGGCGCTCCGGATTCGGCTGAGAAAGTTTTCAAATTGGCCCAACAGGGTAAGATCAACTTATTATTGTCCCACAATCTGACCAATATTCATGGCAATGACTACTTGTCCCATGTTGAAACAACCAATAAAGAAAAAGAAGTCATCGCAACAGATGCAGACTATTTCATTCCCTTATATGGTCTTACGCCGAAGCTTGGTCCAATCGCAGATTGGGGATTAAATATCGACAAAAATGCGATAGAGGTCAATACGTTTGATTACTCAACCAATATCGAGCGGATCTATGCTATTGGAGACATCAACACCTATCCAGGCAAACTGAAACTCATTCTTTGCGGGTACCATGAGGCTGCACTGATGTGTCAAAGTGCTTTTAAATTTGTCTACCCAGATCAAAAATTGACATTCAAATACACCACTGTAAACGGTATAAATACATTCTAGCCATGGACGATAATTTAATTCAAGTCACTGTTATTGATCGTGATGGGACCGAAAATACGCTGGAGGTTCCTACCGATATCAATCTTTCACTTATGGAGATTTTAAAGGCATCCGAATATGAAATTCTGGCCACTTGTGGAGGTATGGCGCTATGCGCTACCTGTCATGTCGAAGTTGTCGAAGGCCTGGATACGCTTCCTTCAGCGGGTGACCAGGAGCTCGATATGCTGGACACGCTTCCGGATGCCGATGATCAAAGCCGGCTTGCCTGTCAGCTTTATCTACACAATAACAACAACGGTATGAAAATCAAGATAAAAGGCGCGCTACAATAGTGTTATCATTGTGTATTTTATACACAATGATAACACTATACATCTTTTTTTTTCAAAGGGTACAATGTACACTATAAAGAGCTAAAAATCAAACAACTACAAAACATATTATTGAAAGAATTAGCCTCTTTACAATAAAATTCACAACATATCAGCATAATAAATAAATATTTTTTAGCTTTTTGAGCCAAAATTTAAGATATTTGCAGCTTAATTCGATTGTACCGAATTTTTACAACAAACTATTAAAAATATGCCAAGCAATAGTTCAAATAGAAAATTCCCAAGAGTAATCATTATTGGTGCTGGATTTGGAGGAATTGAAGTTGCTAAAAAGCTTAAAAATAAGGAAGTTGAAGTTCTGTTGCTGGACAGAAATAACTTTCATACTTTTCAACCATTGATGTACCAAGTTGCCACGGGTACTCTTTCAGCGGACTCTATCTCCTTCCCTGTCCGCAAAATGTTCAAAGGCCAAGACAACTTTCATTTTAGACTTGCTGACGTAAAAAGCGTTGACAACGAGGCTAAGATTGTAAGAACAGATGTTGGTGATTTTGACTATGATTATTTAATTGTTGCTACAGGTGCTACGACGAACTTCTTCGGCAATCAACAAATCACAAAATATGCTTTGCCGATGAAAAACATACAAGAAGCATTAAATATTCGAAGCTATGTTTTACAGAACCTCGAAGAAGCAGTACGTATAGAAAACCCTGCTGATCGTAAAGCTAATTTGAATTTTGTAATTGTTGGGGGTGGTCCAACAGGTGTAGAACTTTCGGGGGCAATCGCAGAGATCAAAAACAATGTTCTTGAGAAGGATTATCCAGAATTGAAAAAATCTGAGATGTCGGTTTACCTGGTTGAAGGACTTCCAAAAGTATTGGCTAACTTATCTGAAAAATCTTCTAAAGATTCAGAAAAGTACCTCAAAGATTTAGGTGTAGAAGTATTATTGAATGTTCAGGTAACAGGATATGATGGCAATTCAATTACTTTCGCCGATGGCAGAAGCATTGAAACAAAAACGGTTATCTGGGGAGCAGGTGTAGCTGGGCAATATCCAAATGGTTTCAAAAAGGAGATTATCCAACGTGGTAACCGTATACAGACAGACGATCAATGTCGTGTTATCGATATGCCAGGTGTCTATGCCATTGGTGATGTTTCGGCATTTATCACAGATGACCTTCCTCGCGGCTTACCAGGTGTTGCACCGGTAGCGCAACAGCAGGGGGCATATGTTGCAAAACACATTCTTCAAACAATGTCCAATCAACCAACAGAGAAATTCAACTATTTTGACAAAGGATCCATGGCTACGGTAGGTCGTAATAAAGCTGTCGTTGACATGGGAAAAATCCATTTCAATGGATTCTTTGGCTGGATGACCTGGATGTTTGTCCACTTGGTGTCCATCTATGGATTCAGAAATAAATTGATCACATTCGTAAACTGGTCGATCAAATTTTTCACCAAAAACAGTGGTGTGCGTTTGATCTTCCACAAATATGATGAGCCAACTCCGGAAGAACAGCAGGCAGAAACAGCGCAATAGCTTTCTATTGGAGTTTAGATAAACTATTTCAATACCCCAACAGCGCCATTATCCCAAACGATAATGGCGCTGTTCCTTACCTCTATTTTACCTATTTAATCCACTCGCGAAAAACATATAATAACAGCGTGTACGAACCCTTCGAAACAACAACCCTCTCCAGATAGTTGTCAAAACCACCTTTTCCCGACTGGATTATTTCTTCTCGCGGTCAATGATTTCAAAAACACCGGCTTAATTCTTTTTTAACACCGCATCCAATTAAAAATAACTTCACCTAGGACGCAAGAATTACAGATTATATTCGTTAAATTTAAAGACAGTTTTTTCCAGATAGAATTTACTTTCAGAATGTAGTTTTTTTTGATGTATAACCTCAAAAAGATTAATTTTTTTTGTGTAGGTTTGCATATTATTTTAAAATAGCTTAAGGATTAGCAGATGGGCTTATTTAATTGGTTTACGCAAGAAGTTGCGATTGACTTGGGTACTGCAAATACCCTAATAATTCATAATGACAAAGTAGTAGTGGATGAACCTTCTATTGTTGCATTTGACCGCACCACAAACAAAGTGATCGCCATTGGTCGCCAGGCCATGCAAATGGAGGGTAAAACACACGACAATATAAAGACAGTACGTCCTTTACGTGATGGAGTAATCGCTGATTTTACGGCAGCTGAGCACCTGATCAGAGGTATGGTAAAATTGGTAAACAATGGTAAGAGCTGGTTTTTTCCTTCCCTACGTATGGTTGTTTGTATTCCTTCCGGTATTACGGAAGTAGAGAAAAGAGCTGTGCGCGATTCAGCAGAAATTGCGGGTGCCAAAGAAGTCTATTTAATTCACGAACCCATGGCTGCTGCTGTAGGAATCGGAATTGACGTGGAAGAACCAATGGGTAATATGATTATCGATATCGGTGGTGGTACCACTGAAATTGCTGTCATCGCTTTATCGGGTATTGTATGTGACCAGTCCATTCGTGTTGCTGGTGATAACTTCGACTCTGACATCGTTCAATACATCAGAAGACAACATAACATTATGATCGGTGAGCGTACGGCAGAAAAAATCAAAATTGAAGTCGGTGCTGCTCTACCAGAGTTGCAGGAACCACCGGCGGATTTCGCTGTTCAAGGCCGTGATTTGATGACAGGTGTTCCTAAGCAAATTACTGTTTCTTACACCGAAATAGCGCATTGTCTAGATAAGTCCATATCAAAAATTGAAGAGGCAATCTTAAAAGCACTTGAAATCACTCCACCAGAATTATCAGCGGATATTTATCAAACAGGTATTTATCTTACCGGTGGTGGTGCATTATTGCGCGGTTTGGACCGCCGTATACAAGCGAAAACTAAACTTCCAGTACATATTGCCGAAGATCCGTTACGTGCTGTCGTAAGAGGAACTGGTATTGCACTTAAAAATATTGGACGATTTAAATTCTTGATGCAATCATAACGTTCGATAATTAATAACAATATTTTATTAAAGAGCGATATAATATACAAAACTATTATATCGCTTGCTTATTAAATACCCACATTAAAAAATGAGAAACCTTTGGTTATTCCTGAGACGATACAATGCATTCTTCTGGTTTATCCTATTTTTTGGATTCTCGTTATTTTTGGTGATCACCAACAATTCTTTTCAACGTAATTCTGTTTTAAATTCTTCAAATAGTATCATCGGAGGCCTGTATGCAAAGGTCAATTCCTGGAAAAGCTATCTGCACCTCGGGGAGACTAACGATGCACTTGCAAAGGAAAATGCACAATTAAGAAAGGACCTACAAGCCTATCGATCAACTGACAGCATCAAGATCGGTCCTGTCCCAGCAATCGACAGCAGTGAGTTTGGGCGTTACGAATTTATTATTGCGAATGTCATCAACAATAGCATCCACCAAAAGGCAAATACGATTACACTCGATAAAGGCAGTAAAGACGGTATAGAGCGAGGTATGGGTGTTATCGCTCCCAACGGGGTAGTTGGTATTGTATTGAATGTTTCCCCCAACTTCTCGACAGTTCAATCCCTATTGCATCCAGATACGCGTATATCCGTTACACTGGGCCACACCGAGGTCTTCGGCTCGTTGGTATGGGGCAATAGCATGGATTACCGTGCGGCAATGGTCAAGGAAATTCCAAACCATATCAAAGTCAACAAAGGAGACAAAGTGTATACCTCCGGATATTCAGGACATTTTCCAAAAGGAATTTTTGTCGGAACGGTCATTCAGACAGGTATTTCTTCAGGAGATGCTTTTTTGGATCTTAGACTATTGTTGAGCACCAATTTCTCCAATTTGCAACATGTCTACGTTGTAAAAGACCTGTTAAATAAAGAATTAAAGACACTAGAAGAATCGACAAAGGACAATGGCTAGGATTTTAATATTTAATATTATTCGATTTATCGTTTTGATAGGCATGCAAGTTTTCCTATTTCAAAATATCGGTTATTACAATCTGGTCGCTGCATTTCCTTATATCTTATTTATTTTTTTACTTCCAACAGGAACACCTAATTTCCTGGTGTATTTGATCGCATTTCTTACGGGACTTACCGTAGATTCATTTTATGATACCCTTGGTGTCAATACCGCAGCCTGTGTTGCATTGGCCGCCTTCCGTATTTTCTTCATGAAAATTACGCTCGAAGTTGAAGAACGTGAATCTTTTTTTACCCCGATGTTGGGGTTCATGAATATTCGCTGGTTCTTTTCCTACATCTTTTTCGGAACATTGATCCATCATACATTTTTGTATCTCTTGGAATCTTTTTCCTTCCAGCACATCCAGTACACCTTATTGAGTATAGTTTTAAGTTGTATATTTACAGTAATTATCATGCTATTATTTAGCATATTATTCTACAAAAAGAAAGATCGGTTGTAATAGATCGATGGATAGAAATTCATTTCTATGAACAGTTTTTTTGCGCGTAAGTACGTCGTTTCGGGAATCTTTATTGCTATCACATTGACCTTGGTAGCCCGCTTATTCTATTTACAGATCATAGACGATTCCTATATACATTCCGCAAACAGCAATGTCATGCGCAAGGTCATTGTGTACCCGGCCAGAGGGGTTATATTGGACCGAAAGGGAAAGGTATTAGTTCAAAACGAACCGGTATATGACCTTATGGTTACGCCACGTGAGGTGAAAGAAATCGACACCGCTTTGTTTTGCAAATTGATAGATATTGACAAGGAAGGCTTTATTAAACGGATGGAAAAGGCAAGAGTACACTCGCCTTACCGTGCATCCATTTTTGAAAAACAGCTTTCTGTACGGACATGGGCCCAATATCAGGAATACCAATATCAATTTCGTGGTTTCTATGTCCAAAAAAGAACAATCAGAAGTTATCCCGATAGCATAGCAGCTCAATTTTTGGGTTATGTGAGTGAGGTAAATGATAAAGATATTGAACGCTCCAACGGGTTTTATCGTAGTGGTGACTATATCGGTCGCAGTGGGGTAGAACGTTCTTATGAAGACCTTATTCGGGGAAAACGTGGTGTCAACAACTTAATGGTTGATGCGCTGAACCGCCCGAAAGGGGTATTTATGGAGGGGAAATACGATACACTTGCTGTTGCAGGGGAAGGACTGGTTTCCTCTTTGGATAAGGACCTTCAGATTCTAGGGGAAAACCTCATGAAAAATAAATTGGGGTCCATTGTCGCTATTGAACCTGCAACAGGTGAAATATTGGCGTATGTAAGTAGTCCGAGTTACAACCCAAACATGATGGTCGGCAGACAGTCTGGCAATAATTATATGAAATTATTGAAAGACGACACCAAACCGCTTTTTAACCGTCCTATTCAAGCCTCTTACCCTCCAGGCTCTGTATTTAAGGTTGTTTCAGCACTGACTGCGCAGCAAGCCGGTGTTATTGATCGCAATACGGTATTTTTCTGCCCGCATGGATATAGCTATGGTGGTGGACGTGGCTGGATGGGCTGTACGCACTATCATGGTTCAACTACATTACAGCGATCTGTAGCTGTATCATGTAATACCTACTATGGATTTACCTATGCTAAGATGATCGACGGACGTGGGCTTTCGGGACCTAAGGCCTATGATCTATGGCGCAATGCAGTAACACAGTTTGGAATTGGCCATAAACTAGGCATTGATCTGCCGGGTGAAAAACCAGGTTTACTACCTACATCAGATTTTTATACCAAACGCTATGGTAACGATAAATGGCGTTCAAGTTTCAATATCTCCTTATCTATTGGACAAGGGGAAATGGGTATAACGCCCTTGCAAATGGCCAATATTATGGCTATCGTTGCCAACAAAGGTTTTTATTACAGACCTCATTTGATTAAAGGTATTGGCGCACAGAAAATTGCCAAGAAGGAATTCACCGAAAAAGTCAGTGCCGGCGTGGATGAGCGGTATTATCCTGTTGTTATCCAAGGGATGAGTGATGCTGTCAATACGCCTGAAGGTACCGCTTGGGCCAATCGTATTCCAGGCATCGAAATGTGCGGAAAAACAGGTACAGCACAAAACCCACACGGAGAAAACCATGCCGTTTTCTTTGCCTTTGCGCCTCGAGAAAATCCTAAAATTGCTATTGCTGTCTTTGTTGAAAATGCTGGTTACGGTGGAACCTGGGCAGGACCTATCGCAAGTATGATGGTTGAGAAATACCTCAAAGACACGATAACTGCACCAAAATATATTCAGGACCGCATTTATAAAGCGAATTTTCTTCCTGCACCAAAAAAGGTTGTGGATCCAAAGGCTAAAGATGTAAAAAAGACGGACTCAATCAAATCAAAAACCGATACGTTAAAATCAAAACGTCAGCTGGCGGCCTTAACAAAACCAAAGGAAACAATTGTTCACCATAGCGAGATAAAGAGAAGATATGAATAATCAAAAAACTAGTTTCTTTGGAAAGATAGACTGGCTAACCATCACGCTTTGGCTTGCGCTATGCTTAATTGGCTTATTCAATATCCGTGCGGCTGTATTTAATCCTGAACTACCCAATTTCTTTACCTTAGGGACCAATTATGGAAAACAATCTTTATATCTTGTTTCCGCAATTATTCTAGGGGTATCCATTCTGATCATAGACGCTAAATTTTTCAGTTCCGCCTCACCGATATTTTATGGTATAACAGCTGTCCTGCTTGTCATCGTGCTCGTTGTAGGGCGAAATGTCGGCGGAAACCAGGCCTGGATTGACTTAGGTTTTTTCCGCTTACAGCCTTCCGAGTTTGCAAAACTTTCAACCTGTCTGCTCTTGGCTAACTTTCTAAGTTCTCAAAGTAACAAAGCGCCGACCATGCAGACACTGGCCATGGGTGCCGGTATTGTCTTATTTCCTGTATTTTTGGTTATGTTACAACCCGATACGGGATCTGCTCTTGCATTCTTTTCGTTGATTTTTGTCTTTTACCGTGAGGGCTACGTAAATAATGAGCTACTGATATTTGGCGGTCTTTGCATTTTACTTTTTGTCCTTGCTTTATTGGTCAACCCATGGATACTTATCTTGATTTTAGCATTGCTCATTGGCCTTGTCATGTGGAACTACCGCAAGAGAAGGAAATACATTATTAATCTAAGTATACTTTTTGCAGCCTGTGCTGTATTTATTCTCTGTGTGGACTTGGTCTATGAACATGTGTTACAACCCCATCAACGCGACCGTATTGACATTATCCTAGGCAAAATGGAAGACCCTAAAGGTAAAGGATATAATTTGAATCAGTCGAAGATTGCAATTGGATCGGGGCAGCTTCTCGGCAAAGGCTACCTACAAGGAACGCAGACAAAATACAACTTTGTACCTGAGCAGAGTACGGACTTTATTTTCTGTACCGTTGGAGAAGAGTGGGGATTTGTTGGATCGGTTACCTTATTACTTATCTATCTCACCTTACTGCTACGCATTATTCATATCGCCGAACGACAGCGTTCAGCTTTCGCCAGGATATATGCATACGGTGTAGCCTCCATCCTCTTTTTTCACTTATTTATCAATATCGGTATGACAATAGGTATTGTTCCAGTTATCGGGATTCCGCTGCCTTTTATCAGTTACGGTGGTTCATCCTTATGGAGTTTCACCATTTTACTGTTTATCATGCTTAAATTTGATTCAAATAGAAAAGGAGTTGTCTAAAAACAACTCCTTTTCTATTTGTACCCCTATTTAGTTCTTCTCAACTCTTTTACTGCATCAATTAAGAAAAAAACAAAGACTCCCTTGCCTAGCACAGACAAACGGTTAAATACGCTCCAAAACTAGCTGTATAGCTTTATCAACAACCTCTTCAGGTGCGGAAGAAAACCGACCATCTACCCGACTTGCCAAGATTGCATTAATGGATAAAGCCTGATGTCCAAACATGTTAGCCAATGCATAAATACCCGCTGTTTCCATTTCCAGATTGGTGAAACGCTGATCTTTATATTGAAAGGACTTGATCAAGTCTATAAAATTGGGAATCGTATTAGTTGATCGGACAGTCCTTCCCTGAGGAGCATAAAATCCGGGCGCAGTCAACGTGACTCCCTTCGGTAAATCAAAGGCTATTCGATCCAGAAGGCTTGCGCCAGCTTTTGCAACGTAGAGCTTTAGGTTTAATGCGGAAAAATATTCGGCTAGTTCAGCCTGAAGCGCCTGCTCCTCGCCGTCGTAAGATCCCTGATAATAGTTCATCAATGCATCAAGACCTATTCCATACGCAGAGGCCAAAATAGTTCCCATCTCAACATCTTGTTGTACCGCTCCAGAAGTTCCAATGCGAACAATATCCAATGAGCTGAGCGTCGACTTTACCGTTCTATTGGCAAAATCAATATTTGCCAGCGCATCCAGTTCATTCAACACAATATCTATATTATCAGTACCTATACCTGTTGAGATTACGGTCAACCGTTTATTTCCCAGATAGCCGGTATGCGTAATAAACTCACGTTTCCCTTTTTTGAGTTCAATACGATCAAAGTGTTTCGAGACTTTCGCTACACGGTCTGGATCACCGACCGTAATTACTGTACTTGCCAGATCTTCCGGCAACAAATTCAGATGGTATATACTACCATCTGCGTTTAAAATCAATTCCGATTCGTTGATCATATCGTATATAAATAAGTTAACTTACAACCTTCTATTTTGGAAAACCGATCAACAACTCGATTGACTTGCATTTTTCGGACTTCAAACTCCAAATAACACTGATTATCAAATTCCTGCTTTTCAACTTCGACGCCCTCTTCCTTTATGATCCGCATAATATCATTCATATGGAGGTAATCGAAGGTAATACCATAATAGTCATTCACTGTACGCTCGATAATTTCTGCTTGGGTCAAAGCATCTTGCGTTGCTGATTTGTAGGCATTAATCAGGCCTGGGACACCCAATAATGTACCACCGAAATAGCGAACGACAATCACGATAACATTGGTGACATCCATCGATAGGAGGACGTTCAAAATTGGGCGTCCTGCTGTCCCCGACGGTTCTCCATCATCATTCACACGAAAGACAGCACGATCTGGCGTGAGACGATAAGCCCAACAATGGTGTCTCGCTTTCGGATGAATCGCTTTCACTTCCAAGATCAGATCTTTTAATTGGTCTTCGGATTTAAATGGAAAAGCATAAGCAATAAATTTACTGCCCTTATCCCTAAAAATTCCCTCGTATTTTGCATCAATAGTCCGGTAAGTATCTTCAAATAAACTCATAGATATGCTATGATTAAAACTGAAACAATAGAAAGCGCTATGCCTAGATAATTCAATAACGATAACCTTTCCTTAAAAAATAAGACGCCAATTAGAGCGCCCAATGAGATCACACCAATATTCATCCCAGTAAATACGACTGATGGATTGTCTGGTAAGGCACGATGCGCTTTCATATAAAATAGGATGTTACAAAAGTTAAATACACCCAAAACCAATCCATATCCCATAGCTTGTTTTGAAAAACGTTGCTTTTCCACCAAAAGGAAATACAGCAATAGCACCATTGCAATAAACATCGCCATCACAAAGATAATAAACATGGAACTGATATAAGGTATATTAACATGCAAGGCGACCTGTTTGAAGAGGATATCAATTATACCCATACCGATAAATACCAATAATGGATAAAGCGCTTTATAACGACTATCAGCCATCGAGCTATTATGCTGATTTTTTTGCCAGCCAATAGAACATAGGATGGCTAATAAACCAAGGGCTATTCCAAGCATCTTATGTCCCTCCATTTTTTCATGAAAGAAGAAAAATGATGCAAGCAAGGGAATAAACAACGATAGACGTTGTGCAATCTCTGTCTTGACCAAACCACTATAGCGAATGGACAAAGCTATAAAAACAAACATCCCTGGAAGTAGTATCGCCAGACTCGTATACAAGGTAACCGGCATAGTATCCCATACGAGGGATTTTAGATCCGGTTGCAATACAAAATAGGTCAGTGCAACCGCCATGGGGTAATTCCAAACGATAACTTGTTTGGTTTCGACTCCATTTTGTTTTGCCAATTTTAATAAAACAGCAACGGTTACGCTGCAGATGACACTTAATAAAACAAAAATCATGATTCAAAATTCATTTATTTCCAAAGGCCACGTTTCTCCTGACGAGCCTGACGTTCCAATTTTACAAATAAATCTGCATATTGTACATTTGGTGCTAGCGTATAGGATACTGCATACCCCTGTTCAACCAAATCCCGATTGACGAATTTCTTTCCAATATACACATAGGCAAGAAGTCTTCCATACCGATCCCGTTTTCCAACGTCAAAGACTAACTTTACACTTTTTCCATTCAACATTGCCGTTAAGTACCGCTTTGCTTCTTGACCATAGTAACCGATTTCCTTACGTGCTGTCCGTCTCGTTTCCGGGGCATCTACCCCTATCAACCTAACTTTCTCCCCTTTTGAGGTTCCATTTTCAATGACAAAGGTATCACCATCGATAACGCGCTTTACCTTCGCGTCTTTTTCCTCTCCTTTAAAAGTAAAACCTGTCAATAAAAAACAGATCATACATACACATACATAAAAATTACTTCGTTTTAGCATAAAATCCAGCGTTTGCCCAAAGGTAGTAAAATACTTTTTTAACAAAACAGTCAAAAATAACGGAAATATTAATATTAAAAACACATAAATTTAATACAAAAAAAAACAGTAAAAAATTACATAAAAATACAGCTATTATTAACATAAAAAACAACACTAAAACATAATTTATTATAAAAGAAAAACAACAAAACAAAAACTTAAACAACTAAAAAACAATACAATACAAACATTAAAGCAAAATAAACACTTTAAAAACATTACAAATAAATCACTAAAAATTAATCAAAAAAAACCACATAAAAACACATGAAAAAATTATTAAATTAACTCAATATTTATAATAAAAAATTATTTTTTTCTTTGATATTTCAAAAACATTCGTACATTTGAAATGTCAAACAACAACAGGATGAACAGAACATATACATATTTCTATTTTAACTTCTTTTATTTTAAAAATAAGAGTCGGGATTAGATTGTGTATAAATCATAAAAAATACAAACAAGAAGAGTCCCGGTTCAAATGATCGGGACTCTTTTTTTTGGAGACAACATAGCGAACAAAAAAACAATGAGTTTAAAAATTGCAATACAGGGAGCAAAGGCTTCATTTCATGAAGAGGCCGCATTTAAATTTTTCGGAAGAGAAGTTGAAATTGTAGAATGTGATTCATTTAAAAAAACTTGTGAATTGCTGAAACAAAGAAAAGTCGACTATATCGTTATGGCGATCGAAAATTCAATTGCGGGAAGTCTATTACCGAATTATAATTTATTGAGAGATTACAAGTTCCATATCACTGGGGAAGTTTACCTAAACATCCAACAGAATCTCATGGTATTGCCAGGCGTTAAATTAAAGGATATTAAACACATCGAATCGCATCCAATTGCCATTCGCCAATGTGAGGAATTTCTTTCTGAACTTGAAGGTGTACGTATAACCGAGGGATCTGATACCGCTGCAACTGCGAAAATGATTGCGGAGCGAAAATTAACGGATACTGCGGCAATTGCTGGGACATTGGCCGCTGAAATCTATGGTCTTGAAATATTAGAAAAGAGAATCGAAACCAATAAAAAGAACGCAACTCGTTTTCTCGTATTATCTAATGAGGTTGTCGAACATAAGAATGCCAATAAAGCATCATTATCATTCCAAACAGGAAATACAGTAGGATCTCTGGCGACTATTTTACAATGCTTTGCCGAACAGAATATCAATTTGAGCAAAATTCAGTCAATGCCGGTAATCGGAAAACGCAATGAATATGATTTTTTCGTTGACGTAGAATGGAAAAAACAAACAGACTACGAAGCAGCAATACGTAAAGTACTCAAACATAGTGTCAATTTCAATATTATGGGCGAGTATGTCAAAAACGAAAAACTATAATTAACAATTTACGCATACAATATTAAAATAGATAATCAAACTTAACATGAAAAATACATTAGACATCACTCCTTTAAAATCTTGGTTGGACACAGGAGACAAACCTTTAATTATCGCAGGTCCTTGTAGTGCTGAAACAGAAGAGCAGCTGGTATCGACAGCACATTTGTTGGCAAATACCGGAAAAGTAAATATTTTACGTGCTGGTATCTGGAAGCCACGTACTCGTCCGGGAGAATTTGAAGGTATCGGTTCAATTGGTTTGGAGTGGTTGAAAAGAGCGAAAGAAGAAACAGGTTTATTAACAGCTACTGAAGTTGCTACAGCAAAACACGTGGAAGAAGCTTTGGCTGCTGGTGTGGATGTACTATGGGTAGGTGCACGTTCAACTGCCAATCCATTTACCGTGCAAGAAATTGCTGATGCTTTACAAGGTGTAGATATTCCAGTATTTGTTAAAAACCCTGTAAACCCAGATTTATCGTTATGGATCGGTGCATTGGAACGTATCAACCGTGCTGGTATCAAAAAATTAGGTGCTATCCATAGAGGTTTCTCTTCTTACGAGAAAACAGCATTCCGTAATGAACCAATGTGGGATTTAGCGATTCAGTTAAAAACTGCTTGTCCTAATCTACCGATCATCAACGACCCAAGTCACATTTGTGGAAACCGCGAATTGTTACCATACATCGCACAAAAAGCAATGGATATGGATATGCAAGGATTGATTATCGAATCACATATTGATCCATCTGTCGCTTGGACTGACGCAAAACAACAAGTAACGCCAGCTGCATTGGCCGAGTTGATCGACCACTTGACGTTACGTAAAGCAGCTTCTGACAATCCTTCATTCGAAGATAAATTAGCAGAATTGCGTAGCAATATCGACAAATTAGATGATTTGATCATCCAAAAAATTGGTGAACGCATGAAAATAGCGGAGAAAATCGGCGAATACAAACGCGATAACAACGTGACAATTTTGCAAGTTAACCGTTGGGATGAAATTGTTCAAAAACGCACTAAATTAGCGGAAGCGCTTTCTTTGGGTAGCGAATTTGCGACGAAATTCCTCGAATTAATTCACAACGAATCTATCCGCAAACAAAATGCGGTCATGAATACTCAGGAGCAACCAACAGCAGAAGCATAATGAATCAACAAGTCATCACGCTGACGCATCCTTCAAAAAAGATACAGGGCACGGTCCAACTCACAGGTTCAAAATCTGAGAGCAACCGTGCTCTTATTATCCAATCGCTGAGTAAAGGACAAGTTGAAATAGCCAACCTCTCTGAGGCTGCAGATACGGTTACCCTAAACCGCGTATTGCAAATCGCATCAGAACCGCAACCCGGTTATAATACGATTGACATAGGCCCTGCGGGAACGGCTATGCGCTTCCTTACAGCTTACCTCAACCTTGTTAAAGGCAATTTCATCCTGACGGGGACAGAGCGTATGCAACAGCGTCCAATCGGAATATTGGTCGATGCCATGAAAGAAATTGGCGCCGAAATCCATTATGAAAAAAAGGCGGGGTATCCTCCTTTGAAGATTGAAGGTGGATTATTTCAAGGAAAAGACCGTGTTAAGATCAAAGGAAATATCAGCAGTCAATACATATCGGCCTTGCTATTAATTGCTCCGGCATTAAAAAAGGGACTTACCTTAGAGATTGAAGGCGAATTAACTTCCAGACCTTATGTATCCATGACCTTAGATATGCTTAAAAGTGTCGGGATCCAACATGAATGGACGGAGAATGCGATTAAAATTGCACCGCAAGAATTTGAAAAGCAAACCATATATGTCGAGCCAGATTGGAGCGCAGCATCCTACTGGTATGCTATTGTAGCACTAGCCGACGCAACTGCATCGATTGTATTGCCCGGACTAAGACAACATAGTTTACAGGGCGATATTGCCATCACAGACATTATGGCACATTTTGGTGTTTATTCGAGCTTTGAATCGGATGGATTGCATTTAAATAAAAAAGAAATCAATTCAGACAAAACGTTGTTCGACTTTAAAGAATGTCCTGATCTCGCGCAAACAGTAGTCGTTGTCGCAGCGGCTTTAAAACGTGATGTTTCCTTTACAGGCCTAGAAACCTTAAAGATTAAGGAGACCGACCGTATCGCTGCATTACAGACCGAAATCGCAAAGTTCGGTGCTGAATTGATCGAAGATGGTGATACCTATCACCTGAAAACAGCAGGGGTATATCAGCCTGAAGATGTAACCTTCGACACTTACGAGGATCACCGTATGGCGATGGCATTTGCACCGCTGGCATTAGTTTTTGACCAAATCAAGATTGCTGAACCTCAAGTTGTAGAAAAATCATATCCTGATTTTTGGAAACATTTACAAGCGCAAGCTTTTGTAATTGACTAACATATTAAAAACAGGGATTAACATCAACATTAATCTCTGTTTTATTATTCAATCTCCCAGATAGCCTTTAGCCTGGGACAGAAAATTGTGATGTAATCTATAAGGCCATATACGAGTTACAGATCCATAAATTTGTAGTCAGTCTGGTGCTTTAGAATTGCATTTAAAGGCAAATTTATCTAAGTTTATTGAAATTTAATTTTTATGGCAGGAAATTCATTTGGCGATTTATTCAGAATTAGCACTTTTGGCGAATCACACGGCAAAGCTATAGGTGTAATTATTGATGGTTGCCCTTCAAATATAACAATCGACGAGGAATTTATCCAGTCTGAGCTCGATAAACGTAAACCAGGTCAATCTAAGATCACGACACAAAGAAAAGAAAGTGATACCGCACAGATTTTATCTGGCGTATTCGAAGGGAAATCAACGGGAACACCAATAGCAATTGTTATTCCAAATGAAGACCAGCGTTCGAAAGATTACACACATATCAAAGATATCTTCAGACCTTCCCATGCTGATTTCACCTATCAGATGAAATATGGTATCCGTGACTATCGAGGCGGTGGACGGTCTTCGGCGAGGGAAACCGCTGCCCGTGTTGCTGCAGGTGCAGTAGCAAAAAGCTTCCTGAATCAATTTGGTATAGAAATCTTTGCCCACGTTTCTGGGGTAGGCACCATAGAGGCGCCAAATGTAGATACCAAAGATCTAAAAGCTTTGCTTGAATTACGGGAAGCTAACATTGCACGTTGTGCAGATCCAGCAACAGCAAATGAAATGGTTGAGTTTATAGACTCGGTCAGAAAAGCAGGTGACACAGTTGGCGGACGTATTTCGGCTGTCATCAGACATGTCCCTGTTGGTTTAGGCGACCCGGTCTTTGATAAGCTCCATGCAGACCTAGCAAAAGCAATGATGAGCATCAATGCTGTACATGGTTTTGAATATGGTTCAGGTTTTGCAGGTTCGGAGTTGCGAGGTTCCGAACATAATGATATATTTGTAGCAGATGACCATGATTTAAATCGAGTGCACACACATACCAACTTCTCTGGAGGGATTCAGGGAGGGATTTCAAATGGTATGGATATTACTTTTAAAGTAGCATTTAAGCCTGTTGCCACTATCATGAGAGATCAAGAAACAGTGGATATCCATGGCAACCCTGCTATTGCAAGTGGCAAGGGAAGACATGACCCTTGTGTTGTTTCGAGAGCAGTAATTATTGTGGAAGCTATGGCAGCACTTGTAATCGCGGATCATCTACTTAAAAATCAAAGTTACAAACATGCTGCAAGATAATTATGTCGTAGGTGTTGATATTGGAGGCACACATATTTCTGCCTGTATCATTGACACAAAACAATGGAATATATACTTAGAAAACGTGGCCAGAAACCACGTTTTTTCTCAAGGAGATGCTAAAACGATTTTACAAACCTGGGCATCCGCTATACGCGATATCATAGCCACTTCTCCTGCTCCTATTCAGTTCATCGGCATTGCTATGCCGGGCCCCTTTGACTACGAAAATGGAATATCTAAAATACAGGGACAAAGCAAGTATGACAATCTTTACAATAAAGATGTCAAAACTCTTTTAGCTGAAGAATTGGAACTTTCGCCTACGTCTATTCACTTTATCAATGACGCAGCAGCCTTCCTACAAGGTGAAATATTCGTACAGAACTTGCAAACAAACAACCGGATATTAGGAATTACGTTGGGTACTGGACTTGGATCTGCGGTATGGAATAAAGGTGAGAAGGCCTTTGATGCCGCCCTATGGAACAGCCCTTATGAAGATTGTATTTTCGAAGAATTTCTTGTCACACGGTGGTTCGTCAAGCGTTTCAAAGAAGTAGCAGGAAAAGATGTTACGGGACTTAAGGAGATTTTAGATAATCATCGGGAAACTGAGGAATTTCAAATTATCAGAGATGAATATGCTAAGCATCTCTTTGATTTTATGCAGTTCTTCGCAGAGAAACATTCTTCTGAAATATTTATAATCGGTGGCAATATCGCTAAGGCCCTACCTATTTTCATTGGTGACCGAAAAGAATTTGAAAGATTTCAGATTTACACCGCAATACTTGGTGAAAAAGCAGCTATGATTGGTGCTGCGAGTATATTCAGTTAAGAAAAGATATCATTCCTCGTTGGAATACTTAGCTTAGTCAAACAAAAAAAAGATATCCATCTATTAAAACATAGATGGATATTTTTCTGGATTAGCTTCATGCATAATGGCATAAACTGTCTCGACAACATCGTCAGAAGATGGCTTCGAGAAATAATCCCCGTCGGAACCATATGGTGGGCGATGTGCTTTTGCAGTCAGTGTCCTCGGCTGACTATCCAATAGATAGTAGCCATTTTGCTTCTCTAAGATCTCTTGTAAGATGAAAGCTGAAGCCCCGCCTGGCACATCCTCATCTACAATAAGTAGTTTATTTGTTTTCTTCAGCGATTCGGCGCAAAGTTTTCCTTTGTCAAAAGGCTGCAATGTTTGTGCATCAATAATTTCGATGAATATCCCCAAGCGCTCCAGTTCCACGGCCGCTTCTTCAACAACACGTAAAGTTGAACCATAGGATACTACAGTAATATCGCTTCCCTCTTTAACACATTCGGCATAACCGATTGGTACAGTAAATTCTCCAACGTTTTCTGGTAGACGCTCTTTTAGACGATACCCATTCAAACATTCGACAACAATAGCCGGTTCATCAGAGCGGAACAGCGTATTATACATACCTGCTGCCTGTGTCATATTACGCGGCACACATACATGCAAACCTCTCAAGGATCCTAAAATTACCGACATAGGTGAGCCCGAATGCCATATACCTTCCAATCGATGACCCCGTGTACGAATAATTAATGGTGCTTTCTGACCTGCAAAGGTGCGGTAACTTAAACTTGCCAAATCATCACTTGCGACCGTAATACCATAGATTAGGTAATCCAGGTATTGGATCTCAGCAATTGGACGAAGTCCACGGATTGCCAAACCCAGTCCTTTTCCTATAATTGAATCCTCCCGAATACCGGTATCAAATACACGATGCGCACCAAGCTTTTCTTGTAAACCTGCAAAACCTTGATTCACATCTCCAATCTTACCGACATCCTCTCCAAATGCTAATAGTCTTTCATCACGTCTAAAGTTCTCTTCAAAACATAGATTCAAAACCTCACGTCCATCGACCACTTTAGCTTCTTCATTGTAGACTGCAGGTACGACTGTCACATGAGCAGGTGAATCTACACCATCTGTAAATAATTTTGAATTATAACGTTTCTCATTCAGTTCCTGCTTCTCTTTATACCAATTTAATAATTGCTGGCGCCCATCGCTATGCTGACCTTTAAGCTCGTGCAATACCTTGCGAACCTGGCCGTAAACCTCTTTCAAAGAAGGCTCAACCATCGATTGTAATTTCTTTGACGCAAAATCAGCCCGCTCATTTGGAATGCCCTGAAGTAAATCAATGGCTTCCCTAGCTTCGATGCTTAGCGTCTTAATATAATCGGCCCAAGCTCGTTTTTGTTCTTGACGAACATGGTCTTTGGCATGTTGATCCAATTGATCCAATTCTTCTATGGTAGCAATACCAGAACTTAAGATCCATTCTTTCATTTTCGCTAGACAATCGAAGTCAGTTTCCCATTGCAATCTTTCTTGCGATTTATACCGTTCGTGTGAACCTGAAGAAGAATGTCCTTGAGGCTGCGTCAATTCGGTCACATGAATCAAACATGGAATATGTTTCTCGCGCGCAATAAGGGCAGCCTGTTCGTACGTTTCACATAAACCCGCATAATCCCATCCTCTCACTTTGAATATCTCAATTCCGTTTGTCAGTTCTTCCTTCTGAAAACCTTTGAGAACTTCTGAAATATCTCCCTTTGTTGTTTGAATTTCATTGGGCACAGATATCCCATATCCATCATCCCAAATAGAAATCACTGTTGGAATCTGATGAACACCTACGGCATTAATAACTTCAAAAAATACACCTTCAGAAGTCGCTGCATTTCCGATAGTACAGAATGCAACTTCATTTCCTTTATTTGAAAAATAAGATAGGTAGTCTAAATTTCTATTCTGCTTATACAACTTAGAAGCCAAGCCCAAGCCCAGCAACCTTGCCATCTGACCACCGGTGGTCGAAATATCTGAAAACGAGTTTTTTTGAACCATTTGATCCAACCAGTTCCCTTGGTCGTCCACAACACGAGTCGAAAAATGGCAGTTCATTTGCCTTCCTGCAGAAGAAGGATCTGCCTCGACATCGGGATGGGCATATAATTGAGAGAAAAAATGGTAGACATCACTGATGCCAGACGCAAATATAAATGTTTGGTCACGGTAATATCCCGACCGCCAGTCCCCATTTCTGAAAACTTTAGCCATCGCGATTTGTGCCAATTCTTTTCCATCGCCAAAAATACCAAACTTAGCCTTACCTGTAAGCACTTCTTTACGTCCCAATAAACTCACGTAACGACTTTCTAAGGCAGTTCGATAATCATTCACAATAATCTTTTTGAACTCGTCAAAGCTCAAAGTGGAAATAGATTCATTGTTTTGGTCAAATGCAGTATCAAACATATTCTTTTTTGTTTCAACAAATTTAACAAAAATATTATTCTATATAATTGGTGTTTATCAAATAAATTGATAATCAATAACTCAGATTTGAAATAGAATATTCTAATTTCTCAAATTAGTACTTTTTGACAAAAAATCCTAATTTTTACAGATTTTTAATTCCTATAAGCAGGCAAAAACACCATTGTCCTTTTAAATTTTTATTTTTGGGTTTTACATTCATTATTTTGAATTTTTCAGCACTTAAACTCGATAAAATCCTTGTCGCTAATCTTGAAAAACAAAAGCTTTCTTCGCTTACACCTATTCAAGAAATAGCTATCCCTGCCATTTTGGAAGGTAGAGACTGTTTGGCGATTGCCCCAACCGGCACGGGAAAAACGGAGGCTTTCGCCATCCCTATTATTCAGCGCCTACGAACCAGGATTACCGCAGACCACTTATCGGTCCTTATACTCCTTCCTACACGGGAACTCTGTATACAGACCAAACAGCGCATATCGAGCCTTATCGATGGTATGGATTTGACTATCGCTAGTTTCTATGGTGGGGGAACTTATGAAAGTCAACTTGAAGTGTATCCGAAAGCCCAGATGATCTTGGCTACTCCAGGACGTTTGTTGGACTTTATTGAACAAGGTATTGTCGATCTAAAAACGATAGATACATTGGTGATCGATGAATTCGATCAATTGTTGGATCTCGGTTTCACGAAAGAACTCAATAAAATTATCGGCACCTTGCCCGCTGAGAGACAAACCATTTTCAGTTCAGCAACGAAAACCGTTGAAATCGAAAAAATTGTTCGAAAGAGATTAAGTAACCCTGTCGAGATCAACCTAGAAGCAAAGGCCAAAAATGGCCAAATAGAAGAATCTGTACTCTATGTCGATAAAAATGATAAAAAGAATCTTCTCCGTTATCTCCTTGAAAACCGTGTCTCACGGCAGGTAATTGTTTTCACGCGAACAGTTCATGCAGTCGAACGGATCGCAACAGATCTAGATCAACACGGCATTTCTTGCTCGGCATTATATGGCGATAAATCACAGCAAAAACGAGAAGAGATTATTGATAAGTTCAGGCAAAAAGAGGTACGTGTATTAATTGCGACAGACCTCTTGGCTCGAGGTGTAGATTTTCCAGACTTAGAGGCTATCATAAACTACGAGATTCCAGATAGCCCCGAGCTCTATACGCATCGAATTGGGCGAACAGGCCGTTCGGAAGCGGCGGGAAAGGCGTTTACCTTTTGCGATGCAGAGGACAATGAAAAGTGGATAAAATTACAGTTATCCTTAAAACGGCAAATTAAAATTGATGATCAACATCCTTATTTATTGAGCTGGGAGAAAATGCTTTCCAGTAGCCAAAACAATCAACGAAAAGGCGCTTCGAAATCAAGAAAACGTCGTTAATTAATAAATATTCTTTTACTTTTACCAGCAAATCAAAAAATCACAATCCGAGATGAATACAATACATTTATTTGACGATAGCAACAATGCGAATGATAATCGATTGGGAGACCTTGAAAAAACGATTATAATAAATAGCCTGATGGAAGTTCCCTTTGAAGAGCGGAATGAAGAGTGGCGTGATATATTTCTGGCTAATATTGCTGAATGTACCTTAAAATTAGCAGAAACAGAAGTGGTTGTTGGGCCTGACGGATTTCCCTATTTTCAACTCGAAAGTGTTCCGAAGGATCAGAACTTTCAGGCTTTTGTCATTAAAAATCGGCTAAAGGATTTCGTGTTGCCAAAAGGTTTTGGTATTGCTATCAATACACAAAATGAAAACCCAGATTGGGTATTCACCTATGGCGACTTAGTTAACTACTTTTTAAACGGAGAGTTTTATACAGATGATAGTGTTTTCTCTAAGAAAAATGAACAGACGATTATCGGCAAAGATGAAGAAATATTAGTGGGGCAACCTGCCGAGACAATTCTTCCACAGGCTGTCCGCACCCAATTACGTGAATTTTTAGATTATTATGGCGTAAAGAACACAAAGGTTATGCTCCTAGCCCGTAATTATAAAGATGAAGAAAATGCTTCACAAGATTTGGCATTCAATATCGTTGCAAATCAATTCAGGACTGAAAAAGAATTTACCAATATCATGGAAGCAATAGGCTGGTTTCTTCCCAGACATTATTCCTATATCGGATTGGATGAATTTGCAGTAGACAATGGTTTTATGCCACTGTAAAAAAACAGAAACTAAATATATACAAACATAATTAACCCATGTTTCCATTTAACGTAAGAGTGTACGGAATATTGATCAATGAAAATCAAGAGGTATTGATCAGCGACGAAAGAACGGAAAATGTTTCATTTACCAAATTCCCTGGTGGGGGCTTAGAATACGGGGAAGGCTTATTGGATGCTTTGATCCGGGAGTATCAGGAAGAATGTGATTTTGACATTGCTGTGGTTAAACATATTTATACCACAGACTTTTATGAGAAATCAAGCTTTAACGATAGCCAAATCATATCGATTTACTATCAGGTAAAGAATACCTCAGCTATTCAGATCAGAACGACTACCAAAGCTTTTGATTTCGATCCTGATCAGAAACCTGAAGATAATAAGCTCCAATCTTTTCGATGGGTACCGATTAAATCGGTATCAACGGAAGATTTGACCTTCAAAACAGATCAAATCGCCTGGGAAGAATTCTTAAAAACAGTCAAATAATAATAATTTTTCAATTTTCATCATTTTTATTTGTATTTAAAAAATAAAGACATATCTTTACGTAAACCAATGGAAATACTTGATTTTTTTAAAGTATTGACCTTAATAATTACATTTTATTATTTATTTGACATCTCGCATGTGACGAGGAATAAAAGTAGAGAAGCGTGGGATGGAGACATACATTGGTTTATTGAATTTGTAAATTCCTAGTCCTATAGGTTTTTTAATAGTTAGTGTGATTTTATGGCGATACTCCCCGTATCGCCTTATTTATTTGACACTTGTTTTCCAGCCCCTATTTGAATCCCATATAAGAAGCAAAACAAAGGTTTTTGTGTAGAACATCAACATTTTTAAAGCCAACTTGTGTCAATAAGTTTAGTTGATAGATCAGCGATCTTGGTGTATCCTCGTGTTCAATATAGTCAAAAACATGATCACGATACTGCTCATCCTTCAGGTTAGTTAAGTATTTCCCATATTTTTCCCTATAAATTAATTTTTGAAGCTGTTCATTATTTTGCTCAATCAAATCAAAAATCCACAGACTTCCTCCGGTTCTCAATAAGCGGAACAGCTTGCTAAACGCATTTTCCCAATCTTTATCATCTCGAAGATGATGTAAAACGGATGTTGCGATAATGACATCAAATTTGTTTTCCTCTAAAGCTGCGACACGAAAGTCACCTTTAATCAACTGAATTTCTCCGTTGGTTAATTTTCCAACGCGTTCCTTTGCTCTATTTAACATAGGCTGGCTCAGGTCCAACAGACTAACATTTGGATTAGACTCCAATTTTTGCAATAGTTTTACGTCATAATTGCCAGCTCCGCATCCAATATCCAATATATTTTGGGCGTTTGGATAAAGACTGACAATGGCATCCGTAATAAGCTCCATGTTCCATACCGCATCCAATGTGGTTGCTTGACCTGTTTCCAAATTTGAGAACCGCTCGACATCATTGTCAAACCGTGTTTCAATCTCTTGTAGCGTCGCTTTGTTCATCTGTAAATTGTTTATTATCTAAAGTTCAGATAGATTCCTCCGCACAGCAGTATCTTACACTGTCTGGTCGGCGGTATTTCATCCATTAATTTTTAATAATTTAAAGGTAGGACTAACTGGAATTCATTAAAAATATTTATTTTGTCATCAATTCATACCAAAAAAGTATCGATGGAAATCCGACATCTCATTTATTTCAAAACAGTAGCCGAAGAGCTTCATTTTGGCCGAGCAGCAGAACGCTTATTTATTTCCCAGCCCCCATTAAGCCGGCAGATTAAAGATCTAGAAGACGAATTAGGTGTTATTCTTTTCTTCCGAACCAACAAACGCGTCGAGCTAACAGAAGCAGGTAAATACTTTTTGGAGGAGGTTGTGGAGATCCTACAAAATATCGAGCACAGTAAAACGATCACCAAACAGATCCACAACAATATCTCAGGAGAATTCAAACTGGGCTATATTAGTTCCACACCTAAGAAAATGCTTGCTACGGTATTAAAGCAAATTCAACAGAAATTTCCATACTTAAGAGTTAGTCTTTTCGAAACATCGACGCAGAAACAAAAATTAGCACTCGAAAACGGAAAATTGGATCTGGGTATTATGCGTGCTCCAATTTATTCAAGTGAATTGCTTACCACTCCCCTTTTCGAAGACCCTATGGTTATTGTAGGTCATTCACAGGTGGAATTTAATGCGATCAACTTTTTTAATGAAAGTTTCATTTCCTTCAATCAGAAATACGCATCGGAATACCACCGACTTGTTATTAATACCTGTAATCGCATGGGCTTCGAGCCAAAAATTGTACATCAGAGCAATTCGATGTCTTCCATCCTTGAGTTGGTGTCACAAGGCTTGGGCCTGGCAGTCGTCCCTTCGTCCACCATCAAACAATACCCGCATTTAAACCTAAAAATCATGAAGCTTGAAGATATGGATAGCAAAACAGAAGTGATCCTGGTCTCTAATATAAAAAGTAAAAACAGTGCATTAGGCGAATTTATAGCCTGTATCCAGAAAGAGTATCTTGATTTTAATGCGTCCTAAAGTGGCATCGATTGAAATTCCAGCATAAAAAAAACGGAGTCAGCATGTTGCTGACTCCGTTTTTTTATGGGTTGAAGAGCGATATTACCTCTTCTCAAATTTATACGCTAGAGTTGCCATAAAACTACGCGGTGGAATCGGATTCACACTATAGTTTTCATGGATATAATAGTTAAACGCGTTCGTGATATTGGATAATTTACCCAAAATACTCCAGTTTTTATAAGCATAACCAGCGGAGAAATCTATGGTTGTAAATGGACTAACGGAGATCAAACGATTAAGACCATCGCGTACGTTGATCTTTGTATTATTCCAACCGGCATTACGTCGACCTGTATAAAATGCGGAAAAACCTAACTTCAGTCCCTTAACAGCCCCGTTTTGAATGGTATAAAACACGGTTCCATTAGCCGTATGTGCTGTAGTTCCTACCAAACGTACATTTTCTTCGTTTCCAGAGATTTCAGTCACTTTCTCCTTACCATCAACGATGGTTGTATAACTTGAAATTGGATTGGTTTCGGTATAACGCATATAATTGTAGGAATAACCGGCGATAACATTCAATCCTGGAAGTAAGGTTCCAGTAACATCAACTTCCAATCCGCTTGAAGCCGTCTTTCCAGAAAATTCTTTCATATTTGCATCGCTATTGCTTGTTCCATTCGGAAGTACCAATAATTGTTGGGCAAAGCGATTGTTGTTAATTCTATACCAAGCAACATTTGCGGATAACCTACCATTGAAAAAGTCATTTTTCACACCTGCTTCGTACTGATCGATGATGGAGGGAGCTAACGGTTGATAATTTACATCGTATCCCGAATTCGATGTAAAGTTATTTGCATAAGTAACATAGACACTTGATGAGCGGATCGGCTGATAGATCAATCCAAATTTAGGCGACCATGCTTTGTCGACTTTTGCTCCGATCGGATTTTTTTGACCATCTAGATTAATAATCTCTTCCGATTGATTCGTCGCATACGTATACTTTTCCGAATTCGGTGTACGCTGATACGTATAGCGAATCCCAGCCAATACTTTAAATTGTTCAGTAACTTCTATTAAGTCCTGGAAAAAAGCGCCATAACGGAAGATATCCGTTGTTGTTTTAGTCAATAAATCCGCTTGTGGCATATCTGTTCGAAGTCCATTTCCCGAAGCCAAATGCTGCGCAGTTTGTGAGGGATTAAAGACATAAATAGAATCGTATACACCGCCCACATTTTTAGATGCATCAATTTTATAGGCATACGCATTTGAATGCGATTGATCGGCATCTGCTCCCACCAGGATCTTATGCTTGATGGATCCTGTTTTTACAGTTCCCGTTAGATTCAATTGCTGGTTGGCCGTAAACTCATTTGATTTGGATCGGGTTAAACTCCGCGGAGCAATTCCATTTTTATTCGCTTGAATCCGATCTGATCCATAATAATCACGATCGTATGTTTGGTAACTTGCTATTGCGTTTAAATTCCATGAATCATTAAACTTATGGTTCAAATTGATCTGGCCGTTTGAGGTATTTGTTCTGTTGAAAGCAAAAGGCACATTCATAAAAGTGTTTCTGCCAACTTCATTATTCAACTTTCCATCCACAGTTCCCATTCCAAAGTCCGGAGTAAAATCACTTTTTAAGTAATCGAATGTAAAGTTGAGATCAGTTTTATCGGATATTTTATATAAAACAGAAGGATTTACATAAGTACGTTTTGATGTGACCTGATCCCTAAAGCTACCCGCTTTTTCATAAGTTCCGATAACGCGGAATGCAACCTTATTGGAAATTGGGCCATACACATCTACTGTTGGTTTATAGAAGTCATAACTTCCTACGCGCATCGAAGCCTCGCCTCCATAATAAAATTTAGGCTTTTTCGTAACCAGATTTACAACGGCCCCACCAGATACACCGCCATATAACAAAGCAGAACTTCCTTTTAAAATCTCTACAGATTCCAAGGTGCTCGCCTCAATCGAACCTCCATTGTTGGTTCGCGCACCATTTTTAAATATATTATTCCCGCCTAAGCTATAGCCCCTTGCGTAAAAATTTTCGTTGACCCCACCGCGATTTGCTCCCATCGCGACACCGTTTGCATTTTTTAGCGCATCACTCAAGCGATTAACCTGTTGATCTGCAATAACCTGTTCGTTTATAATTTGTACACTCTGCGGCAAATCCCGATCAATAATACCTGCTTTACCGACATGAACTGTTTTACTGTTATGCGAGTTGTAACCTACCACTTCTACTTGTTCCAATTGAGATTCAGAAATATTCAAAGAAACATTAATGGCTGTCGCCTTTCCATTTTTAACCTCGATAGTACGCTCCTCAGCTCCATTTCCGATACTTTTGATCCGAATAGTATAGGTTCCATCTGGAAGATTAGAAAAATGGAAACTTCCATCACCGGAAGTCGAAGTAGACCTACCTAAAGAAACTATGGTTACTGTAGCCGATTCAATTGGTGCACCATCTTTGGTTTTAACACGGCCATGTATCCCCTTACTTTGCGCCGACGCATCCAAATGAATTGCTCCTACCAATCCCAGACTTAAAACAAGCCCTAGAAAAGTTCTTTTCATGTTAATAAATTGTGAGTTCGTAAAAATTATTTGTCGGCGCAAACATACGATATTATTTTATTGTTTAGAATAGTTTTAAATAAAAATAGCTTATAATTATAATAGATGAATGATTCAACTTCGTAGCATCTATTAGATGTTGCAAGGATTCACTTTAACTATTTCTATTAATCGTAAGGATTTCCTTACATTTATACCATAACTAACATCCCAACTAATCAATTCAATGAGAACGCATAAGCTCCTACTCTCCGCTTTTTTTTTTTATTCTTTCCCGCATTTTTGCTGGGCCAGCAAACACAGGTTGATCATGATCTCACAGCAATTATGCGTCGTTATAATGCTGTCGGGCTCAGTGTGGTCGTTGTCAAAAACAATAAAATTGAGTATCACAAAAATTATGGTTACAAAAACTTGGAAACCAAAACGGCTCTCGGAGAGAATGATCTCTTTAGAATTGCTTCTATTTCAAAGTCATTCACTGCAACATCATTAATGCAATTAATAGCAGATGGCCGATGCAAGTTAGACGACGACTTCGGTGATTTGATAGGTTTTCCAATCAGAAACCCCAATTATCCTGGAAAAAAAATAACACTCCGGATGATCCTTTCCCATACGTCCAGCGTCAATGATAAAAACGGTTACTTCAACCTAGATGTCATCAATCCATCCAAAAACCCAAATTGGAAAGATTCCTACAATCTTTATGAACCCGGCACACAATACCAATATTGTAATCTCAATTTTAATATGGCTGGTGCCGTTCTCGAGAAACTGACCAATACACGTGTTGACAGCTATATTGTTAACCATATCCTCAAACCGCTCAACTTATATGGTGGTTACTGTATAGACTCCTTGGATCAGAAAAGATTGGTTTCGTTATATGCCTTTGATGAAAAGGGAAATCCCCATGAAGAGCCGAGTGCCTATAATCCACGTCGGGAAGAACTCAATCAATACATCCTGGGGTATAGCACTCCTGTGCTTTCTCCGACAGGTGGAATGAAAATATCTGCCTTAGATTTAGCCAGATACATGATGATGCACATGAACTACGGCCATAGTCAGGGAAAAAACATCATCAGTAAAAAATATGCGAAGATTATGCAGACAGCTGTAAATAAAGAATCAGGCTATGGATTAGCGATTATGAACAATGCAAAAATTGTCCCCGGTGTTACCCTGACAGGACATACCGGTTCGGCATATGGGCTTTATAGTGCGCTGTTTTTCAATCCAAAGAAAAAATATGGGTTTATTGTGATAACCAATGGCTGCAATATTCCCGATAGCGATGACTTCAACCCTTTGCTTAAAGATTGTATAGGAGCCTTGTACGATGCATATATCAAATAGGTAACAGCTTATATCAAATAAACAAAAGCCAACCCATAAACTATAACCTTGTCGCTGAGGTTTATGGGAAACCAGAGGCCCTCGGATCGACTCGACAATAACAAAATAAAAAAGCTGCAGATTTTGCAGCTTTTTTATTTTGTTATTTTTACTATTTCTTGTTTTCTACCCAGTTTACAATAGCCGGATCCAGCGGATTCGTCGCTGAACGGAAGCGATGTACAAGTTTACCGTTCTCATCGATCAAAAACTTTTCAAAGTTCCATTTGATTTCACCTTTAAAATCGGGGTTCTCCTGAGCTGTCAAATACTTAAACAAGGGTGATATTTGATCTCCTTTTACATCGATCTTTTCGGCCATTAGAAAATCAACACCATAATTTTGTTCACAAAACTCTTGAATCTGCGCATTTGATCCCGGTTCCTGTTGTCCAAAATTATTTGCCGGAAAGCCAATAATGACGAGCTTATCGCCAAAGGTTTTGTGCAATTCCTCCAAATCTTTGTACTGTTTTGTGAAACCGCATTTTGAGGCTGTATTCACGATCAATATTTTCTTTCCCTTGAAATCGGACATTTTCACTTCTTGCCCATCAAGTGTCGTAAACTTAAAATCATAAAAATTGGGATTGCCAAATAACATTGACATATACACCATAATAGTTGCAATAATCATATCTAATTATTTTAAAGACTTAACAATGAATTACTCTCTCTTTCCAGTACCGCATCAAAAAGCTCGTTGATAGGAGATTTTAAAATGGTACCTACCTTTATCTGATGTGTTTCACAGACTTCCCGTAAAATTAAATCAAAACTATAAGCAATAGAACCTACAAAGTGACATGCATATTTATTATAGTCCGGATAGGTCAAAATCGAAGCTTGAACAAATTCTTCGAATCCACTCTTTACCAAATCAATAATAAAGGGATGGGTAATATTATCGGACATGAACGGCGCAAACGATGCTAAGAAAGCATTTGGACGTTCTTTTTGATAAACATTTTTGATGACGATCTCTTTATTGATTCTGTATTTGTTCGCAAATTTTTCGTTCAGATCTTTCGGCATACGGCCATATAGAAAAAGTCTAACGAGATTTTTTCCAAAATATGCCCCCGAGCCCTCATCACCTAATACATAGCCATTTCCATTATGCGATGGCATCAGCTCCTCTCCGTCAAAAAAACTCAAATCAGACCCTGTCCCTAATGTCGCTACATAACCTTTTTTATTACCACAGGTTGCTAAGGCACTACCAAAAAGATCATTCTCAACAGAAATGTAAGCATTTTCGAATAAGGGTGTCAATGCATTTGAAACCATTTCCCGACGATCAGGTGTAATGCATCCTGCACCAAAAAAATACAACTCAGTAACTTCATCGGCGTAGGGAATAATTTCGGGTATCTCCTTAATAACACGTGTGATTTCCTTTTCATTCACAAAAAAAGGATTGAGTCCATTTGTACTGAATGAGATAGGCGCACTATCTGGCAATTCCAACTTCCAATCCGACTTTGAAGAGCCGCTATCAACAACTAAGATCATACAAATTCTTGATTATTTTCCCCCTATAAACTACTGTATCAAACTTAGCAAAAATTCTGATAAAAAACAGATTTTTTGCTTCATCTCCCCAGCCCAATAAAAACGGGTATTTCATCCAAAGCAGCTATTATGCCTATCGATTTACACCTCATTTCTTAAATAAATTTATGTATATTGGAGGGTACTATTAGCTGCTTCCCGTCATTGTTCTTTTTCTACTGAAGGAACAATGATGGGCACGCTGATTCATAATTGTAGAACCAACAATCTATTTTTTTGTTTGGTTAAGCGTACGATACTTTTAATTTTGTAAGCTCATACTAAAATCATCTTTCATGGACAGTGACCATTTCAGTATACCCGAAATACATTTTGAGGTATCATTTTCAGAAGCACAAGCTCATTATATCGAAGTAAAAATGAGCATCGCAAAGCTCAACCAGCCTTATGTCGATCTAAAAATGCCGGTCTGGTCTCCTGGATCTTATTTAATTCGTGAATATGCTAAAAACGTAGAACGATTCCGATCATTTGACAAAGCAGGAAATACAATTGCCTACCAGAAAGTTTCAAAGAACACCTGGCGAATACCCACAGAATCTTTGGATCAGATCGAAGTAATCTACGCGGTATACGGTTTTGAAGTTTCTGTGCGTACCAACTTTTTCGATAGTGACCATGCTTTTATTGTGCCTACGGCAACTTTCTTTCATATCGATGGCCGTATAGACAATCCTTCGACAGTCAGCATAGCACTAAAAGATTCTTGGGCAAGTATATCAACTGGACTCGAACAAATTGAAGAACGTAAGTTTTATGCACCAAATTTTGACGTATTATACGATACGCCCATCGAAGCTGGGAACCAGGATGTCTGGAAATTCCAAGCTGCCGGTGTCGAACATGAATGCGCCATGGTCGGAGGTGGAAGCTATGATAAAGAACGCCTGACGAAAGATATCACACGTATCGTCGAAGAAGAAACCCGCATCTGGGGTTCGAACCCCAATGAACGATATGTCATTATTACCCACAACTACCAATCTGGAGGTGGAGGTCTAGAACATCTCAATTCAACAGTATTGGGAGCCTCGAGAAATGCCTATCTAAATGAGACAAGTTACAAAAACTATTTGAGCCTCGTTGCACATGAGTATTTTCATCTATGGAATGTGAAACGCTTACGTCCAAAAGCATTAGGACCGTTTAATTACGATGCCGAAAACTATACCACAGGCCTCTGGATCATGGAAGGATTCACTTCGTACTATGATAATTTAATTATTAAACGCTGTGGATTCTATGATGAAAAAGAGTACCTCGCTTTGCTAGCTAACGATTTCAACATTGTATTAAACCGTCCGGGGCATACGATACAGTCTGCAGCAGCCTCAAGTTTCGATACCTGGATTAAATATTATCGGCCTGATGAAAATTCGATGAATTCAGGAATTTCCTATTACAACAAAGGTGCAATGCTGACAGCATTGTTGGATATTAAAATTATCGCTGCTACAGAAGGTAGGCTAAAATTGGATGATGTTATCCGCGAGGCTTATGAGGAGTTCTACCTAAAACTTGATCGTGGATTTGAAGAAAATGAATTGAGAAGCCTTGCTGAACGTATCGCAGGCACTTCGCTGGACGACATTTTCAATGCTGCTCATCAGGACGGAGAACTGGAATACAACGATTATTTTAATCTCGTTGGTTATGAAATTGTTGATACCAATGTTAATAACAACACGTTGACACTAGGTATTACAACCAACAAAGTGGATGGGTTAATTTCGGTAGCGACAGTGGAAAAAGATTCTGGTGCATATGATGCCGGATTAAGTGTAAAAGACGAACTGATTGCAATTAATAGTAACAGGCTCGATGTTAAGGACAAGGAAATTGATTTCATTGTTCAACATGCCAAAGAGGGGGAAATATTAAACTTCCTGGTGGCACGAGATGGTTTAGTGCGAGAAATCCCTGTTCAAATCAAAAAGAGCAATAAAAAGATATACGAAATCCGTCCGCTCAAAGAACAAACTTTTCTGCAGGAATTGCTAGGTAAAATCTGGATGGCTTAACACGGAAGTATTATCATTAAAAAAGAATAGCGGGAAATCCCGCTATTCTTTTTTTAAAATTTATATCTTACCGAAAAACCGATCGGATCAAATAATTTGATACTGGATTCGTTTAGAAAATCAAAATATGGTTTTACATCCAATGAGATTTGAAACGGTGCCTGCGGAATATTATATTCAATACCTACGATACCGTCAATACTCAGATTAAGCTGTGAATCAAATGAATGACGCTGACCATCGATAATTTTGTCTTTCTCCTTATAAGAACCGACACTACCACCAAAACCATAATACCAATTAAACCCAGCAGTCAATGGTTTATAGATTTCATATAAGCCCACAACGCGGAAACGGCGAAAATCAGAATTGCTCTGAATACTCATAATTCCTTCCAATGCATGGTCCGAGTTAAGCGTGTGACGATATGTAATTCCCTGAGCAGACCCGAATCGTCCACCAATAGCACCCCTATTGTCCAACTGAGCCATAGCTCTATTGGATAATGCTCCAAACATCAGCATTCCACCGACAGCCAAAAATATTTTTTTCATAAAAATCGTACGCTTTTTTTGCTTTACATTTTTCCAAACATAGATAAATTGCTTTTTATATGCAATATAATTGCAGTGCACATAAAAAACTATTTACCAGAACTTCCCCTACGAAGGACCTTTTCGATAGGGTAAATATCCATTACAGCTATAACGAAACAATGTTTAATTTGTTATGACAATAATCCCAAATTATCCAACTTTATTTCTGTATATTTAGGTCAATACAGCATGTAAATAGTAACCAAATAAACTCAAGTGATATGGGCAGAATTTTTGACTTTATAACCTTATATAAAGAAAAATACGCAAAGGACATCATGGTGGCAGGGCGAGATGGAAATGGCCAGTGGAAGACATATTCTACCAAAGAATACACCGACGCAATTGACACCTTAAGCAGGGCGTTACTGCAATTAGGCCTCAAAAAAGGTGATCGGGTAGGAATCATGTCCGGCAACAGACCCGAGTGGAATTTAGTTGATTTTGCCTGCAATCAAATCGGTCTCGCAACTGTCCCCCTCTATCCCACTTTATCCGCACAGGATCTTTCGTTTATTGTAAATGACTCGGATGTCAACGTACTATTTGTCAGCAACAGAGAATTGACGGACCGTATTGAACTAGCCATCAAGGAGCACGGTATACACCCACAACTGTATACATTTGATGCCATTGAGAATTATACGCAGCTAAAAACATTCATCGAAACAGCAAAAGATGACACAACCGACCTGGCTCCACTTCGAGAGGCTGTTACAGAAGAAGATCTATTAACACTCATCTACACTTCAGGTACCACAGGACGCCCTAAAGGCGTATACCTGTCCCACAAAAATGTATACAGCAACGTCTTGGCATGCAATCATCTCATCCGATCGGATTTCAAAACAGCACTAAGCTTTCTTCCGCTATGCCATATTTTTGAACGCATGGTGGTCTATATGTACTATTCAAAAGGAATCCAGATCTATTTTTCCGAGACCTTAGACAATGTTGTTGCCGATATCAACGATGTCAAACCGGATGTATTCACCACCGTACCCCGTGTCCTGGAGAAAGTTTACGATAAGATTATTGAAAAAGGGAAAGCCTTAACTGGATTAAAAAAGAAAATTTTCTTCTGGGCTGTTGATCTTGGTTTGAAATTTCAAGAACCAGAACATAATGGACCACTTTACAAGCTCAAACTTGCGATCGCTAGAAAACTGATATTTTCGAAATGGCAAGAAGCTCTTGGCGGAAATATTAAGATCATTGTTTCCGGTGGAGCAGCTCTTCAAGAGCGTTTAGCGCGTATATTCTGGGCCGCTGGACTTAAAGTACTTGAGGGATACGGCCTGACTGAAACATCTCCGGTTATTGCTGTAAACTCCTACTTACCCAATGGGTTGAAATTTGGGACTGTAGGCAAACCCCTGAAAAACTTAGAAGTTAAAATCGCTTCAGATGGTGAGATTCTTGTCAAGGGCCCTAGTATCACGACAGGCTATTATAAAAATGAAGAAGCCACAAAAGAAGCTTTTGACGATAATGGTTTTTTCAAGACGGGCGATATTGGAGAAATTACATCCGATGGTTTCCTAAAAATAACCGATCGAAAAAAGGAAATGTTTAAGACCGCAGGTGGTAAATATATCGCTCCCCAATCCATTGAAAACAAACTCATGGAGTCTACATTAATCGGACAAGTCATGGTTTTTGGAGAAAATAGAAAATTTCCGGGAGCCTTGATTGTTCCTGCATTTGATGTGCTATCCAAATGGGCAAACCAAAAAGGTATTACCAGTGGTTCAAACGAAGAAATCATCAAAAATCCGGAAGTAATCCAAAAATATCAAGAAGAAATTAACCGATTATCTACTAACTTTGGACATTGGGAAATTGTCAAGAAATTTATTCTTCTTCCAAAGGAATGGACAATCAACGACGGTCAATTGACGCCAAAATTGAGTCTAAAACGAAAAATTATTTTAAAAGAGAACGAAGCCGCAATCGACAAATTGTATCAGGAACAAAACCAAGAGTAACAATTTGCACGATTATTGGAGCTGATCATCTTATTATGAAGCACGTTACATTACGAGATTTATTTACACTCGCCTACTGGAAAAACATTTGGCATGTCTTAGTTGATGCCTTTAATGGATTCAATGATGACAAATGTATGAAGAAGAGTGCTTCATTGGCTTATTATACCGTCTTCTCCATCGGCCCACTTCTTATGATTGTTATCTGGTGTATTGGATTTTTCTATGGAGAACATCTTCAAAGTGGATCTTCAGCGCAGGATCAGGTACTGGAGGAAGTCATGGTTCTTTTTGGTCAGGATGTGACCACACAGATCCAGTCCTATCTTCAGAAGATAACTTTCGAGAATAAATCTAATATGGGGATCACGATAGGTATCGTTACATTGATTCTATCCTCCACAACCTTATTCGTTGATATACAAGACTCAATAAACAATATCTGGAAAGTAAAACCGAAACCAAAAAAGGGATGGCTAAAATTAATCATCAACAGGCTGATTTCTTTTTCCATCGTGATCGCCCTTGGCTTTTTGCTAATTGCCTCACTCATGATCAACGGAGTTATCGTTGCTGTGACCAATTTAGTCATGACTTATTTTCCTTTTATTCCGATTGCACTCATTTCATGGGTGAATACGGGTATCACATTTTCGGTCATTGTCATTTTATTTGGCTTTATCTTTTCCTTCCTTCCGGATGCTAAAGTAAAATTTAGGGACATGCTCGGTGGGGCTATCTTTACAGGCTTACTTTTTATGTTAGGCCGGTACGGCATTTCAATCTATCTGAACCTTTCCTCCACAGCAAGCTTTTACGGAGCCGCAGGATCTATCATTGTCATGTTATTATGGATCTACTATTCGGCTGCGATATTGTACTTTGGCGCAGAATTCACCAAATTTTATGCAATTAAATTTGGCGCAGGTATTATTCCGTCCGCATTTGCAGTAGCGATTGAACAAACGGAAAAAGTTAAAAAAACAGGCAGCGACGCCGAAGCACATGTTGGAGACACTATTCAGGTCTTAAAATAAGTCGTCTATTTTTTCTCTTTTTTGCCACTAATGGAACCATCGATACCAATGACATTGATGACTTTATCCCCAATTTGTGTAATATCGGATTTTAATCCAACCATGACGGTAAAAATATTCACAGGAGTGTCCTGAATCTTCCTAAAATTATGGAGATAACCAAGCTCAAGTCCTAAAAAGAAGCCGTTAAATTTATAATCTGCTCCAGCACCTATTTTGCTGGAGAAATTCAGGTGATTTTTATTTTCCATCTTAATAAGCTTTTGGTCCGCGAGTACATTTGCCCTTGGCTCACTCGTCAATCCTACACCGGGACCTACAAAACCATAGATATTCAATAATCGCATCTGCTTCCTAATGCCCCCCGAAAATGAAAGGGTATAGAAATTGGTATTTGCATCTTCGATACGATACTCAAAATTCGGATCGACCAATCGCTGCTTATACTTGAATGAAAGTGTATAAAGTGTGGGGGATACGAAAAACATTGGATTTTTCAGGGAGATATCCAAACCAATACTACCAGAAAACTTTGGCGAAAGTATATCTTTGGTTTTTCCGATCGGAAAGCCCATTCCCGTTGTACCCCAATAGTAAACTTTTCGATAATGTATCGTATCAACACCGCCCTGAGCCCGCGCGAAAGTCCAACACAAAGAAAAAAGAAGAAAAGTAAAAAAGAAATGTTTCATTTAAATGCGTTCAATATTGAATAACAACAATATTAAACGCATTTTGTTCAAAAAAACCGTCAGGCTACAGGTAACTTTTTGATTGTGGCCCTTGATTGAATAGCAAATCGATGATGCTTAAATCGGGATAAAATCCATTTTTATCCGAAAAAACCTGATAATATTCTTTTGGATCACGCAATACACTTTCTTTTTTAGGATGGATCAGGTTACGGAAATCGATCATTTCAGAAGGCGCAGCAACATACTCTTCTGTAAACCCTATTGCTCGTTTAAGTTTTATCGATTTTAGAATGAGTTCTAATTGAGCAACATTAAAGTCTACCAAATACGCAAACTTTTCCTCATAGAATCGTATAAAATCATCTTCATAATATTCAAAATATGCAGAGCTACGGTAAGCTGTCTGGATACTTAGCCAATGTAAACGCTGCCAGTCAAACTCATAGCTTATCCGAATATCTTTCATAGGAACACGTTCTTTATTGCCATGTTGAATGGGTACGATCAAATCCTGCACCCCATTTGCAGAAGCAATGCGTGCTCGCGTACGATAACTCTGCTTTTGAAAATGCTCATATTTCTCGATGACCAAAGGAAGATTATGCTCCTGTACCGTATGAAAATAGGATATTGGTGGAAGATAACATGCCGGAAGTAATAACTGCGATTCCATAAAAACTGATGATTTTTGTTATAAGTGACGCAAAAATAACTTAAATTAAGGATATTTGTAAAGAACACTGGGAATTTTAGCTATAGCATGAAACAAAAAGCGTTAAACGCATTAATCTATATCATCTCTCTTCTCCCCTATTGGTTTCTATATTTGATCTCCGATGGGCTTTATTACATACTCTACTATATTATTGGATATAGGAAGAATATTGTATTTCAGAACTTAAAGAATGCTTTTCCAGAAAAAACGGATAAAGAACGTCTGGTGATTGCCAAAAAGTTTTATCGTTTTTTCCCGGATCTTCTTGTCGAATCGATCAAATTGAAAACGATTACGGCTGAGGAAGTCAAGAAAAAGATGACTTTGGATAATGTAGAAGAATTGACGAAACACCTCGAAGCGGGCAAAAACGTAATCGGGGTGACCTCACATTATGCCAATTGGGAGCTGGGTATTCACCGTTTGAGCTTAATTACAAACTTCCCTACGCTGATTGTATACAAACCACTCAATAACAAAGATATCGATACAGTATACAATGATATGCGTGGAAGATTTGGCGCCGAAATGGTACCAATGAAACAAATACTTCGTCATATCGTAAAGTTGAAAGGCCAGCCCAATATCAGTATACTCGTTGCCGATCAAACACCGCTGTATTCGGATTCCGATTATTTTATTAATTGGCTAAATCAGGAAACATTGGTCTATACAGGAGCCGAAAGACTTTCTAGAATAAGTAAAGCGCCTGTGGTCTATTGCTATATCGGAAGAAAGCCCAAAAGAGGGCAATATTTCTGTAAATTCGTTACTTTAATCGAAGATCCAAGTGGCTTTGGAGAACATGAAATTACCGATATACACAATCAATTTGCTGAACAGCTTATTCGTGAAAACCCAGAATATTGGTTATGGTCACATAATCGCTGGAAAAGAAAACGTAGAAAATGAGTAAATTACCAAAAGTAGCTGTCGTTATCCTCAATTGGAATGGCCGATTTTTCCTTGAAAAATTTTTACCATCCGTATATAACAGTTCCTATCCGAATGTCGAATTTGTCATTGGAGACAATGCCTCCGATGATGATTCAATTTCATTTGTGAAACAGTACTATCCGACGATTACTATCCTTGAAAATGACAAAAACTATGGCTTCGCGGGAGGTTATAACAAAATACTGCAGCGTGTAGATGCTGATTACTATGTACTTCTCAATTCGGATGTTGAAGTGAGCCAAAACTGGATTGAGCCAGTGATTGAATACTTGGAAAGAAACCCTTCCCTGGCAGCAGCACAGCCCAAAATACGTTCATTTCATGATAAGCAGAAGTTCGAACATGCCGGAGCGGCCGGTGGCTATCTGGATTACTTTGGCTTTCCTTTCTGTAAAGGTAGAATCCTACATGAAGTAGAAGATGATGCGGGACAGTACGATAATGAATCCGAGATTTTCTGGGCATCTGGAGCTGCACTTTTTATTCGCTCTGACGCCTGGAAAGAGGCAGATGGCCTTGACGAAGATTTCTTTGCTCATATGGAGGAAATCGATCTATGTTGGCGATTAAAGAAAATGGGCTATGGCATAGGCTATTGTCCTAAATCTATTGTTTATCATGTTGGCGGGGGGACCCTCAATGCAAGTAATCCCAAAAAGACTTACCTCAATTTTAGGAATAACATGGTCATGCTGCAAAAAAACCTGCCGCTAGGCAAAGCCATATGGATTATTTTCATCAGGCTTTGGTTTGACTTTGCAGCCCTTGCTAAGTTTCTGATCGACAGGAAACCCAAGGATGCCTGGGCAATCAGTCGTGCACATCAGTATTTCTTCTTGAATATTTTCAAAAATGCTAAAAAACGAAAAAAATACAAGGTGAAAGAAAATACAAAAGGGCTGTACACAAAATCGATTATCATCGATTTTTACACAAATAACAAACATAAATTTTCTCAGCTAAATCCAGAGGATTTCAAATAGCGTATTATTTCCCTGTAACATAAAATGCAGAAAAACGCATTTTCAAAATAAAGCAGTCATTACGACAAGATTCTTTATTTATTTTATTTAAACGTACTTTTTATTTGTAATTTTGCAAAATGTTGGTGATGGATATTGAAAAAAAGATAAAAGACTTAACGGCAGAGCTCAACCATTATAACTATCAATACTATGTATTGGCGAACAGCGTTATTTCGGACTACGACTTCGACCTTAAATTAAAGGAACTCGAAGCGCTGGAAGCTCAATATCCCAACTTTGCCGACCCCAACTCCCCTACACAGCGTGTTGGTGGAGACATTACCTCCCGATTTCAAACGGAAAAGCACCGCTGGCCAATGCTTTCATTGGGCAACACATACAATCAGGAGGAATTACTTGACTTCGACCAGCGAATCCGCAAAATCATCGGCGATCAGTTCGAATATGTTTGTGAATTAAAATTTGACGGTTTATCCATCAGCTTGACTTATGAAAATGGCTTACTAAGTAAAGCCGTTACGCGCGGTGATGGTACACAAGGCGATGTTGTCACAAACAATGTTAAAACCATTCGTTCTATCCCGATCAAACTCAAAGAAGGAGATTATCCAGATCAATTCGAAATACGAGGTGAAATATTTATGCACAAATCAGCTTTTCTCCGCCTGAATAAGGAACGAGCCGATAATGAGGAGCAAACCTATGCCAACCCAAGAAATTTCGCTTCTGGAACCATCAAACTCCAAGATTCTGCTGAAGTTGCAAAACGCCCATTGGACTGTTTCCTTTACTTTTTGTACTGCGACAACAGAACAAATCTATTTCACGACCATTGGAATAGCTTAAACCATGTCAAAGACTGGGGATTTCATGTCAGCGAGCATAGCAGAAAATGCAGCACGTTAACCGATGTTTTTGCATTTATTGACTACTGGGATGTCGAACGTCATAACCTAGGTTATGAAATTGATGGAATTGTTATTAAAGTAAATGATTACGCACAGCAGGAGGAACTGGGCTTTACTGCCAAAAATCCACGTTGGGCAATATCCTATAAATTCAAAGCAGAGCGTGTAGAAACCACATTGAACTCGATTAGTTATCAAGTTGGACGTACCGGCGCTGTTACACCTGTTGCCAATCTTCAACCTGTACAACTGGCAGGCACAACGGTAAAACGCGCTTCCTTACACAATGCAAATGAAATTGCACGTCTCGACCTACACGAAGATGACACTGTCTTTGTAGAAAAAGGGGGCGAAATTATACCTAAAATAATTGGGGTAAACCTCGAGAAAAGATTAGCAGGATCAACAAGTTTTGTCTACCCCACATCTTGTCCGGAATGCGACACAGCACTTATACGACAAGAAGGGGAAGCCGTACACTACTGCCCTAATGAAACTGGGTGCCCGCCACAAATTGTTGGCAAAATGCAGCATTTTATCGGACGAAAAATGATGGACATCGAAGGAATGGGAGACGAGACCGTGGATACTTTCTTCAAGAAAGGTTTGTTACGCAATATCGTTGACATCTATGGCCTAAAAGACCATCAAGATGACCTGCAACAACTGGAACGTTTCGGTCAAAAATCAATCGATAACATGCTCAACGGCATCGAAAAATCCAAAGAAAAACCTTTTGAAAAAGTCTTATTTTCGCTTGGAATACGTCATGTCGGCGAGACGATTGCAAAAAAATTAGCCCAGCATTTCAAAAATATTGATGCACTCGCGCAAGCCTCGACAGAGGAAATCGAAGGAGTACAAGACATTGGACGCCGTATTGCGGAGAGTGTCAAAGAATACTTAGACAATCCAATTCATCAACAACAGATCGTTGCATTGAGAAATTATGGCTTAAATTTCGAAATTGAGGAAAAGGAGATCATCCTTGCGAGCAATTCACTTGAAGGGAAAACCTTCCTGATTTCCGGTGTATTTGCAGACCATTCACGTGAAGAGCTAGCAGCAGTAATTGAAAGCAATGGCGGAAAGATGTTATCTTCCATTTCTGCCAAATTAAGCTACCTCGTAGCGGGAGATAAAATGGGACCGTCCAAACTGGCGAAAGCAGAAAAATTGGGTATCCCGATGATTAATGATAAAGAACTATTTGAACTCATTAATCCCAAGTAAGTTTTTTTAATTAAATTTATATAAATACAAAAACAAGATGAACGAGCTTCACGGCGCAGGAGTAGCATTAGTCACTCCTTTTAACTCAGATGAATCTGTTGATTTCGAAGCATTAGGTCAGCTAATTGACTTGCAAATCAACGAAGGTATGGATTATTTGGTTTCTTTAGGTACAACTGGAGAAGTTGCCACTTTAACTAATGATGAACGAAAGCGTATCTGGGATTTTACTGTCAAGCGCGTGAACGGTAGACTTCCTTTGGTTGCTGGAATTGGTGGTAATAATACTGCCGAAATTGTGGAACAAATTAAGAACTTTGATCCAACAGGCTTCTGTGCAATTTTATCCGTATCTCCTTATTATAACAAACCAACACAAGAAGGCATTTACCAGCATTACAAGGCTGTTTCAAACGCCTCTCCACTTCCGGTTATTTTATACAATGTGCCTGGGCGTACGGGCAGCAATATAACAGCACAGACAACATTACGACTGGCCAATGATTTTTCCAATATTGTAGCCATCAAAGAAGCTTCTGGAAATTTTGCGCAATTCAGCGAAATTCTACGGGATAAACCTGCAGGATTTCTATTGATCTCCGGAGATGATCCGGTTACCTTGCCGATGATGTCTCTTGGAGCTGCTGGTATCATTTCAGTGATCGGAAACGCATTACCGAAAAAGGTCGCCACATTAGCTAAGTTATGCGCTGAAGGCAATTATACGGAAGCTAGATCGATCCATAATGAACTCCTTAACATTACAGATCTGTGTTTTATTGAAGGAAACCCTGCTGGTGTAAAATATATTCTACAGGAATTGGGGATCGGAAAAGATCAATTACGACTTCCTTTAGTCCCTGTTAGCGAGAAAATACAGGCTGCTATCAAAGAAGAATTAAAGAAATTGAACTAAAATATAGCCTAGTTCGGTTGAGAAAAGTTTAGATCCCTCCAAAGGATCTAAACTTTTTTATTTCAAAGCTTTGCAACATAACAATATAATAACTACCTTTGCACTTCCACAAAAGTGGAATTTTAAATAACAAAATTAATTAACACAATGCAACAGTACGAATCTGTAATCGTTCTTACCCCGTTGCTTTCTGATGATGCTGCGAAAGAAGTAATCGCAAAATTCAAAAACATCTTAACAGAAGGCGGAGCCGAGATTGTCGCTGAAGACAATTGGGGTTTGAAAAAATTAGCGTATCCAATCCAGAAAAAAACTACTGGATTTTATCACTTAACTGAATTCAAGGCTCCAGGTGAATTAATCAATAAATTAGAGGTTGAATACAAACGTGATGAGCGCATTATGCGTTTCTTGACTGTAAGCTTAGACAAACATGCTAAAGCATACAACGAGAAAAAACGTAGCGGTGCATTCAACAAAAAAGCTGAAACTAAAACTGAGGAGGGCGCAAACTAATGGCTAACGAAAATATCCAATACGTAACTGCTCCTAAAGTAGAGGACAACCGTAAAAAATACTGTCGTTTCAAAAAGAATGGTATCAAATATATCGATTATAAAGATGCTAACTTCTTGATGAAATTTGTAAATGATCAAGGTAAAATCTTACCTCGTCGTTTAACTGGTACATCTTTGAAATTTCAACGTAAAGTAGCTCAAGCTGTTAAACGTGCTCGTCACATCGGCTTATTACCTTACTTAGCTGATGCAATTAAATAAGGAGGACGATAGAAAATGGAAGTAATTTTAAAACAAGATATCAAAGGCTTAGGTGAGCAAAACGATATCGTTAATGTAAAGCCAGGTTTCGGTCGTAACTACTTAATCCCGCAAGGATTTGCTATCCAAGCGACTGAATCTGCAAAGAAAGTTTTAGCTGAGAACATCAAACAAGCTCAGTTCAAACAAGAAAAAATCAAAAAAGACGCTACTGAATTAGCAGGTAAATTGGAAGCTATCAAACTTTCAATCGGAGCTAAAGCAGGTGAATCTGGTAAAATCTTTGGTAAAGTAAACAGCATTCAAATTGCTGATGCGTTGAAAGCAAAAGGTTTTGATGTAGATCGTCGTCGTATCACTTTCGAAGTAGAACCTAAAGAACTAGGTGAATACATCGCAAACTTAAACTTACACAAAGAAGTGAAAGTTCAAGTTCCTTTCGAAGTAATTGCTGAATAATTCAGTTTATTTAGTCAATAATAAAAAGCGGCTATCCTTTCGGATAGCCGCTTTTGTTTTTACCCATACTTTAGCCCAAAAAAAACTCGCGTTACGGAGAGCAACGCGAGGCATAATCTAGGGTATTTGAAAGGGAAAATCTTTGTCAATTTCTTTTTTTTTCAAAAAAAACAACTCCTAAATCATCGAGTCAAAAAAAAATAACATCAAAATCAAAAAATCGAAACAAATTCTTTTCGAAAACCAATTTCAATATTCAAAAGAAGTAAAAAATATTGATTTATGCAAATAAAATTGATTTTTTATCAAAAAATAAACATAAACAAATAAAAAATAACAATAAAACCACACTAAAAACACTAAACTACTAAAAACATAACATACTACACTACTAAAAAACAAAATAAATACACAAAATACACTAAAACAAACAAAATATGGATGCAAAACAACTAAAACTCTAGATAAAATCAAAAAAAACTGAATTTTAAAAACAAAAAAAGCCTGAAATATAATATTTCAGGCTTTTTATTATTATTTAGCTAAGTTATGCTAATTGTTTTTCTAATTTCTCGTTCAATACTGATTTTGGAACGGCTCCAATTTGTTTATCAACAATTTCTCCATTTTTAAAGAACAATAGAGCTGGAATATTACGAATGCCATAACGAACAGAAATCTCTGGATTTTCATCCACATTTACTTTTCCTACAACAGCTTTACCTTCATAATCCTTAGCCAGTTCTTCAACCACAGGACCTACCATACGGCAAGGACCACACCACTCTGCCCAAAAATCAATTAATACCGGTTTGTCTGCTTTTAAGACAACTTCTTCAAAGTTGCTATCTGTAATTTCTAATGCCATAATCTTTTAATTTTATAAACCGAAGTTATATCTTTAATACTATTTAATTGCTAAAATCAATAAACAAAGATAGTAACAACTACCAATGTATTTGTAATCTTAATTACACAAATTCCAATCCAAACTAATTCAATCGGTAATTTATCCCTTCAAACTTATCTATACAGTCCAAAAATTCATTTGTTAGGTTTATTTTCAGACTTTTAGCTGGCATTTCGACAGATATTTCATCTTGGGGATCCCAAATTTTAAACTTTAATTGACAATTTGGCACAACCCCCTCAATCTCATTTTGCGCCAGTATATCTTTGATTCCGTCAAGAAATGCTTCATTCAACTTAGGTAAAGGAATATTGATCGTAAAACTCTTCGCCATCTTCTCACGAAGATCCGAAAGTAACTGTACACTACGCAGCTCAAAGCCCCAATTTCCAACCTGTCTGAAACGTTCCTGTACCAAACCTCGTAATTGCACAAAATAGCCTTCTTGCAAATACCCCTTCAATTTGACGTATTCTTCGCCAAAAACTGCCATATCATAAGAATCACTATAATCTTCTATGATAAACGACGCAAAAGGCTTACCAGTCTTCGTCAATCGATGGTTTGCTGATGCGATAATGCCACCAATCACCAATTCTTTATTCTTGATTCGATTAAACTCAAGCAAAGTCTCTTCATCGACCTCTGCCGCTTTAACTTTATTGATCAATGCCAAATCTGAAACCGAATTCTGACAAAAATGTTCTATCTCAAACCGGTATGTATCTAAGGGGTGACTGGTCAAATAAATACCGATAACATCTTTTTCATATTTAAGCTTTTCAATCAATCCCCATTGCGGACATGGTGCCAAAACAGGTTCCGGCAATTCTGCAGCTCCACCTACACCAAACAAACTCGCCTGGGCCGAACTTTCATTTTCTTTAAAGCGCTGGCCAAATCGTATCGCCTTTTCCATGCCTGTTGAATTTTCATCCGAATGGAAATATTGTGCACGGTGCGTGTTCTCAAAACTATCAAAACCACCAGCATAAGCCAGACTCTCGAAAGCTTTCTTGTTGACCGCACGAAGATCAATCCGTTTGGCCATATCGAAAACAGATTTATACAATCCTGATTGTCGAGTTTGCACGATAGCATCTACTGCTCCTGCCCCAACACCTTTAACTGCACCTATTCCAAAACGAATAGCCCCAGACTCATTTACTGTAAACTTATAATAGGATTCATTCACATCAGGACCAAGTACCTCTAGCCCCATGCGCTTACATTCCTCCATAAAGAATGTCACCTGCTTGATGTCATTCATATTGTTAGAAAGTACCGCAGCCATATATTCCGCTGGAAAATGTGCTTTCAAATAGGCTGTTTGATAAGCAACCCAAGCATAACAGGTCGAGTGGGATTTATTAAATGCATAACTTGCAAAAGCTTCCCAGTCGGTCCAGATCTTTTCCAAAACTTTTGCATTATGTCCTTTCTCCTCTGCCTGCGACACAAACTTAGGCTTCATCTTATCCAGTACTGCCTTTTGCTTCTTACCCATGGCCTTACGCAAAACGTCGGCATCACCTTTCGAAAATCCAGCTAACTTTTGAGACAGAAGCATTACCTGCTCCTGGTATACCGTAATTCCATACGTTTCTTTCAAATATTCCTCGCAGGCATCCAAATCGTAAACAATAGGATCTATACCATGCTTACGCTTAATAAAACTTGGAATATACTCTATTGGACCCGGGCGATAAAGTGCATTCATCGCAATCAAATCGGCAAATACCGTCGGCTTAAGGTCTCGCATGTATTTCTGCATTCCAGGAGATTCATACTGAAACACCCCGATGGTCTCTCCACGTTGAAAGAGCTCATAAGTAAGCTCATCGTCGATCGGAAATTGATCTGGATCCAGCACGATACCATGGCTTAATTTGACATTTTCGACTGTATCTTTAATCAGTGTCAGTGTCTTTAAACCCAAAAAGTCCATTTTCAGCAAACCGGCACTTTCAACAACGTGGTTATCGAACTGCGTCACATAAAGATCCGAGTCTTTTGCCAAAGAAACAGGAACGAAATTAGTAATATCGTCTGGCGTAATGATAACACCACAGGCATGGATACCTGTATTTCGGACAGAACCCTCCAAAACCCGGGCCTGTCTGATCGTTTCAGCCTCCAATCCAGCACCATCAGCAATAGATTTCAACCGATTAACAGCTTCAATTTCCTCAGTTCTCAGCTTTTCCTTTAAGCCAGCATCATCTAAAGTAAAAATCTTGGATAATTTAAGATTCGGAATCAGCTTGGCAATCTCATTGGCATCACCCAAAGGTAAGTCTAATACACGCGCTGTATCTTTGATGGATGACTTCGCTGCCATTGTACCATAGGTAATAATCTGGGCAACCTGACTAGCACCATATTTATTGATTACATATTGCATGACACGACCACGCCCCTCGTCATCAAAATCGATATCGATATCGGGCATTGACACACGGTCGGGATTCAAGAAACGCTCAAAAAGCAAGTCATATTTAATCGGATCGATATTGGTAATTCCCAAACAATAGGCTACCGCCGAACCAGCAGCAGATCCCCGTCCTGGCCCCACGGAAACTCCCATATCTCGGGCTGCCGCAATAAAATCTTGAACAATCAAAAAGTACCCCGGATACCCCGTTTTCTCGATGGTAGCCAACTCAAAGTCAAGACGTTCGCGAATATCATCTGTTATCTCCTCATAACGCTTCTCAGCCCCCACATAACAGAGATGAGCCAGATATTTATTTTCACCACGTTTTCCACCATCTTCAAGGTCGGCTTCCACCTGAAATTCTTCGGGTATATCAAATTTAGGTAAAAGGACATCCCGGTTTAACTTAAATATCTCTACCTTATCGACAATCTCCTGAATATTTAGAATCGCTTCGGGCAAATCTTTAAATAAAGCCTTCATTTCATCCGAAGACTTGAAATAATACTCCTGATTCGGTAAACCAAAACGGAACCCTCGTCCTCTACCTTTTGGCGTTGAGAGTTTCTCACCATCCTTTACACACAGCAAAATATCATGTGCATGCGCATCGCCTTTCTTCTCATAATACGTATTATTGGTCGCAACAACTTTAACCTCATATTTACGGGAAAACTTCAGCAAGGTTTGGTTCACACGATCCTCATCTTCCTGACCATGACGCATCAATTCCAGGTAAAAATCATCCCCAAATTGTTCTTTCCACCACAGCAAAGCTTCTTCGGCCTGGCTCTCACCAATATTCAGTATTTTATTCGGCACCTCGCCTTGTAAGTTACCTGACAGAGCAATAACATCTTCCTTGTATTGAAGAATAAGATCTTTATCAATCCGCGGAACATAATAGAACCCAGACGTATAAGCAAAAGAAGCCAGTTTAGCCAGATTATGGTACCCGCGTTTATTTTTCGCCAATAACACAATCTGATAACCATTATCCTTCCTGGACTTATCTTTGTGGTTTTCACAAACAAAAAACTCACAACCAACAATTGGCTTTAAAAGCTGACCAGTAGGCTCCTCTCCATTCTCAACTGCCTCCGCATTTTGTGCTTCAACTTCTTTGTTATGGCCTATAACACGAGAAACAAACTCAAAAGCCCCCATCATATTTCCGTGATCCGTTAACGCAACAGCAGGCATATTATCCTTGACCGCTGCCGAAACTAACTTATCGTACGACATCGTCGACTGCAGGATCGAAAACTGAGAGTGGTTATGTAAATGGGCAAATTTGGCATCCTTTAAAGCTGCTAACGCGTCCGCATCAACGACAACCTTGACTTCATCTGGCTGAGACCGTTTTCTAATTTCATCAGAAGCTGCTTTTAGGTTGATATGTTTCAGTCCAACAGTAGGTATAGGCCCCGGATTGTTGGTTTTAAAATCGACAAAGTAGCCCGTATCGACCTGAAGTTCTTCGGCAGTGAATACCTCTCTTCTGACAAGCTCCAGAAAACAACGTGTTGTTGCCTCAACGTCGGCTGTTGCATTATGCGCCTCAGCAAACGGCACCCCAAATAAATAGGAATGCAGCTCGGTCAAATTAGGTAATTTAAAACGTCCACCGCGACCGCCCGGAATTTTCAGGAGTTCAGCTGTTACTTCCGTACAGGTATCCAATACAGGCATATTAGCCATATTGGACGCAACACCATAACGGTAAAATTCACAGCCCATGATATTCAAATCAAAACCAATATTTTGTCCAACAACAAACTTGGCTTTATTCAATGCCACATTGAATTTCTCTAGGACCTCCTGAAGCGGCAATCCCTGTTCTTCTGCCAACGCAGTCGATATGCCGTGTATTTTTTCAGAGTCATAGGGTATATCAAATCCATCTGGCTTAATCAAGAAATCGTGATGTTCGACCAAATTTCCCATCTCATCATGAATCTGCCAAGCCAATTGAATACAGCGAGGCCAATTGTCCGTATCGGTAATTGGTGCGTCCCAACGCTTAGGCAAACCCGTCGTTTCCGTATCGAAAATAATATACATAAAATTCTAACCCTCTTTAATACAATACATTAAATGCAAGACAATTTACATTTTTTTGAACTTGAAATTTACGAAATTATTAGAGAAGATTGTGTCAGATTTTTGCGAAAATCCACTAAAGAAAATCTGGCGTTACACGATACCTTGCAGTTGTTTCGCTTCAACAAGAAACAGCATCATAAACTCCTTGATCTTCCTCTTTTTATGCGCCTCGAAAAGTCGATATCAGGCCAAATCATCAAGCCCTCGAGCTCTTTTTTATCATGTATATCAAAAGATCCAACAGTATACCAACTTCAAATTAATAGCTTTTTTAACACGTACTTCATAGGGACTTTATAGGGACCTCATTCGGACCTCATTCGGATGAACCCCTATAATCTCCCTATTAATCCCCTTGTATCTCCGATTTTATTTCCTTCTAATCATGCGGTTGATATTTATTGCTCTCTCCCCAGTGTGGTAAAAATTTTCATCTAAAATCGCAACTTAGCATCTACAGACCGACTGTCTTCCATTTGGGCATACTTATCCTCAATACAATTAAAAACGAGATAAGCCTATGGGCGATAAAACACCTCAAATTTAATATTGTAATAGTTACACTATCCCAAGTATTTAGTATATTTGATTTTGACCCAAAAATCCATGATTAAAGCTATCTTTTTTGACATCGATGGAACTTTGCTAAGTTTCAAAACACATCAAGTTCCCGAATCTACTCAACAAGCATTTCAATTATTAAAAGAAAAAAACATCAAGGTATTTGTTTCAACAGGAAGGTCCTACAATCAGCTGGGGCATATTAGTTACCTCGATTTTGATGGATATATCACCTTCAATGGCGGGTATTGCGTCACGAAGGAACAGGAAGTCATTTATAAAAATAACATTCCTCAAAAAGACATTCGCTCCTTATTGGATTATGCTAAAAAGCGTGAAGACCTGACTTTTTCATTCATGTCTGAAAAAGAAATTTCCTTGAACCAGGTTACACCGGAGGTATTCCAAATGTACCAGCAGGTCAATGTCCCCACCCCACCAGTTCGGGATTACGAAAAGGATTTTGATCTTGACTCAGTTATGCAGGTCAATGTTTTCATCAATCCTGAAGAAGAAGCTGAATTCATGGAAAATGTGATGCCAAATTCAGTTGCTTCGAGATGGACGCCCATTTTTGCTGATGTCAATCCGATGGGGCAAAGCAAAAAAATTGGAATAGATGTTTTTTTAGATCATTTCAACTTCAGCTTGGAAGAAACCATGTCATTTGGCGACGGCGGAAATGATATTACCATGCTAGCGCACACCCATATTGGAATTGCTATGGGTAATGCAAATCCCGAGGTAAAGGAAATTGCAGATTATATAACAGACAGTATTGATGAAAATGGTATCTGGAATGCATTAAAACACTTCAATATCATCTAAAGTTGGATAGTTAACGTAATTCGAGAAGTATTGCTGTTGCTATTCATCAGCAAATTATGTTTTTCCGGAAAAAGATAGTCCAATCGCTGTCGAAAATCACGTATCAATGTGCTACTAAACTGACTTTCCAGATAATGGTTCACGCGATAGCTAACTTCCAGCATAATCAGTTTGGATGAGCCCGATAATCGGATCCGAACTGGATGAGAAGACATCGTATTATAACCATTTTCAACAGCATGCTGTACCACAGGAAAAAGAATGAGCGGCGGCAACATAATTTCATCCTGAGACTGTAGCTTATTTTCCCATTTGACTGAAAAACCTGCTGGAAGAAAACGCTCAGCCAACTGCAAATATTGGTTCAACAAGTTAAGCTCTACCTGCATAGCCTCAAATCGGTCAACATGAAGCTTAAGCAACTGCTCTTGAAAAGCAAAATAGTCCACTGGATCTGTTTTGTCACGTTGTATAAAATGCCCTATCAAAAAACTGTCCAGCTGACTGTTCCTAAAAGACAACCTATCCGCCAGTGCCAAAAGCTCTTCATTTCTTACACTCTTTTTACCCAAAAAACGATTGATTATACTCGACATTTCTTAAATTGCTGTAGATTAGAAACACAAAAATAAGGAAACATTATGTCAAATATTGCAATAGTTATTGAAGAAAGAGCCGCTGACATAGGCAATTTCTTAGTTGGGCGACTTCTTCCTTTCAGGCAGAAACGTATGGTCGGCCCTTTTATCTTTATCGACCACATGGGACCTGATAACATTGCCGAACCGCACTTTATGGATATTGCTCCACATCCGCATATCGGGTTATCCACATTGACTTATCTATTCGAAGGTAGCATTATGCACCGTGACAGCTTAGGAAATGCCGTGGAGATCAAACCTGGAGCAGTCAATTGGATGACGGCAGGTAAGGGTGTCACACATTCCGAAAGAACTCCCGAACAGCTGAGATCTACCCCGCACGACCTACATGGGCTGCAGATTTGGGTGGCCCTACCAAAAGAACTCGAAAAAATGGAACCTAATTTTGTTCACATAGAAGAACCACAGCTTCCACATTGGACCGAAGACGGTGTATCTTATCGTCTAATTGCAGGTGAAATTAAAAACCATCGTTCCGAGGTTCCCGTATATAGTCCATTATATCTTATTGAAATCAAAGCAGAACAAGATGCGACCATTAAACTGGGCGATCACCTATATGGCGAAAGTGGATTATATATCCTTCATGGGACTGTTCATGCGGAAGGCCAGGAATTCGGTCCAAAACAGATTTTAGTTGCCAAGGATGCGAAACTATGTGAATTCGAAATGAAGGCGGGTACTTCAGTCTACATTTTTGGTGGTGAACCTTTTCCTGAACAACGATATATCGACTGGAACTTCGTCGCTTCAGACATTGAAACATTAAAAATAGCGCGCGAAAAATGGGAAAATCATGAATTTCCAAAAGTACCTGACGATGACGGCTATATTCCAATCCCACCTGTAAATCCGACTTTAGGGCAGAAAAAAAATCAATAGCAATGTCCTATACCAATAACAACATGGACGTATAAATTGGAAAAGTCCCACAAGTAGAAAGACAGAATAAGCAAAAATAAAAATGCTGGAAATCAGACAACGACTTCCAGCATTTTTACTTAACCGATATGAAAGCCGACTAATGGGCTATCCCGCTCACACCACCGGAAACAACGAGTTTCATGGCATCTGTTGGAGACATATCTAATTTTTTCACCTTATCTGCACTGATAATGACAACCTGCCCTGCAAAAGAGTAGGAATATGGAAAATACACCATAACTTCTTCTTCAAGCCCAATGCTTTTTAAATCATGCTGTGTTAAGAAACCTATCTTCTTCAGACCAAACTCATTCACCGTCACCAGGACAGGTTCATTAAATTTCTTTGCATCACCAACAAAGGCCTCCGTAAAATCTTTAATCGAAGAATATAATGTATTTAAAAGTGGAATCCGCTGGATCTGATGATTAATCCACACTTTAATGGGGTCCGTCACAAAATTTGTAAAAATAAGCCCCGCCAGAACCAATACCAAAATAACGGTCAGAATACCTATTCCTGGAATATACAAGGGGTGCCCCCTATCATCCTCCAAAAAATGTTCAGTTAGATTCAATGCCGAATCAACTGATGCAACAATCCAAACTATTAAAAAAATAGCACCAGCTAGAGGAACCACTACCAGGACACCTCGTATCAAATAATTAATAAATCCTCTGATTAATTTGCTAAACATGAATTGAAAATCAAATATTATTCAAAAATGCAGAATATCCTTTATTATTCATAAAAATATACTCTTTTTACGCGTTGGGAAATACTCGTCAGCAGTTCATAGGGAATCGTCCCTATAGCCTTCGCCGCTGACTTTATATCAGGGTAAACGATAACTTCATCTTCCTCTCCAACTTCCACATCCGTTACATCCAACATACACATATCCATACATATATCACCTATAGTAGGGACTAAAAACCCGTTTATCAACATTTTACCGACACCGTTACCAAAACGCCTATCGTAACCGTCCGCATAACCAATTTTAATTGTCGCAATCTTACTGTCTCTATACAAGACGCCGTGCCTATTATAACCTACGGTTTCACCTGCTGGGAGGTATTTAATTTGTGTCACATTCGTTTTCAAGATACTCGCCTCCCTAATGGGTAAATCATGGCGCTCAATATCGATACCATAGAGACCTATCCCCAACCTCACCATATCAAAATACGCATTCGGCCACAATTCAATACCCGATGTTGCTGCAATATGACGTAGAAAAGAATATCCTATACCACTTTCGAGACGCTTTGTAAACTCATCCAGCAGATCAATTTGTCGTTGTGTAAATTCCCGATCCTTTTCATTACCTGCAGACGCTAAGTGGGAAAATGCAGATTTAACCTCTAAAATCGCTTCCGCACGTAACACAGCTATTAAACGATCGACCTCGTCAGGCATAAAACCCAACCGATGCATACCTGTATCTATCTTAATATGAATCGGAAAAGAAGCTATTTGTTTCGTTTTCAGAAAATTCAAAAAGGAGAACAATATTCTAAAGCTATAAATTTCCGGTTCAAGGTTGTACTGAACAATGGACTCAAAAGAACTTTCATCAGGGCTCATCACTACAATAGGTAATTTTATGCCCGCACCACGCAAATCAACTCCCTCATCCGCAAAAGCAACCGTCAGATAATCCACCCGATTGAATTGCAAAAGATTTGCGATCTCGAAGCTTCCACTACCATAAGAAAAAGCTTTGACCATGGTCATCAACTTCACCTGTTTCGGCAGCAGCTGTCGATATACGTTCAAATTATTCTCGAGTGCATTCAAATTGATTTCAAGCACTGTATCATGTGATTTTGCAACTAAAAGCTGACTGATACGTTCAAAATGAAACTCACGTCCTCCTTTCAATAATACCGTGGCATTTTCAAAAGAAAGGGACCTAATATCGGCCAAGAAAGCAGTTGTATCGCTATATGAAATAGAAGGCACATCAAATTGTGCTGCCACTTTAGGCAACACTTCACCTATCAATATCAATTTATCCAAACGATACTCACTAAGCAAACGTTTCAGCTTGGACAAACTTTTTTCATCTTCGATATGGACACCAGGGATATCCGACAATATCAACATCTTGAACGGATGCTGTCCCTGCTGATTTAAAAACTCCAGGGCTATCTGCAGCGCATCTAGATCATTACTATACGAGTCATCGATAATGGAGCTATTCTTTTTTCCTTTTTTTAATTCAAGACGCATCGCCACTGGCTGCAACTCTTTAATCCTCGATGCGATCACTTCATTTTCATAACCAAAACGTAGCATCACCGCTACACAATTTATCGCGTTCTCAACATTTCCTTTATCCACAAACGGTACTTCAACAGCAAAGGTGCGGCCGGTATAATAGAACGTGACCATAGTAAATCGGTCGTTAACCTGTTTGATGGAGTATACTTCCAAAGAAAGGCCCTCATCAAGCCCCCAAGAAAATTTTCGTGGCCTATAAGGCAATTGAATATTTTCGAGGTAACTATTTGGAAAAATCATGGTTTCAACATTTTTAAAAAGCTCGAGCTTTTCATAAATCTTTTCCTCCTTAGATTTGAAACCAGCTTTGTGGGCAACACCGATGTTGGTCAATAGTCCTATAGTTGGTTTTATCATCTGCTCAAGGCGCAGCATTTCCCCCTTTTCTGAAATCCCCGCTTCGATTAGCGCAAGATTATACTGATCGGACAACCCCCACAAGGACAAAGCCACACCAAGTTGAGAATTATAGCTCTTAGGACTTCGGTAAATCTTATATTCAGGAGACATAAGCTGGAAAAGCCACTCTTTTACAATCGTTTTACCATTGCTCCCAGTAATTCCGATGACAGGATAATCAAATTTCTGACGATGAAAAGTTGCCAGCTCCTGCATAGCAACTAAACTATCCGCTACCCAAAGAATATTAGCTTCCAAAAGCCCCATTTCCTGTCCCCCATCGGCCTGAAGCACAAAATTACGAACTCCTTTTTCGTAGGCTTCCCGGATATACCGATGACCATCTCTGTTCTTCTGAAGTGCAAAAAAAATCCCGTTGTCCGCCTGGGCAATTTTACGGCTGTCGTAAAATAAATGCTGGACAAAAGAATTGGGATCCGTGATAAATGTGCGATTGGGATGTAAAATCTGGGCGATTTCCGATATTTTGTACATTCTCCTGATATATTTTGATTGTGTCAAAACTGAACATTTTTTTAGTTATTTCATATTATTTTTGAAATTTTGACAATATGTTTGACGAAGAAAAAAGAAACAAGAAGATATTAACGCAGCATCAGGCGCAGTTGAAAGCGGAAAGCTATTGCGTCTATCAAGAACGCGCACAGCAAGAAGTACGCGATAAGCTCTACAGCTGGGGACTAAACGAAGAAGAAGTCGAAAATGTATTGGCCAATTTGATCAGCGATAATTTTTTAAATGAAGAACGCTTTGCTATTGCCTACTGTAACGGAAAACTCCGCATGAAAGGCTGGGGTAAAGTAAAAATCAAGCAGGCACTCAAAGCAAAAAGGGTATCCGAACAATTGATAAAAATTGCATTTAAGCAAATCGATCTAGATGAATATGAACAAATCTTAAATCATATCATTGACAAAAAACTCCGTGAAATTAGTGGTAAGAACCACTATGCAGTTAAAAACAAAGTTTATCAGTTTGCACTATCCCGCGGATTTGAAAGTGATTTAATTTTTTCTACACTGAATTCAAAGGAGTTATAAAAAACACAGAAAGAAAGTAAATAAATATTTTGCAATATTGAATTTTCGCTCTATATTTGCATCACCAAAAAGGAACGCAAGGTTCTTTTAAAAATTGAAATAAAATTCCAATGCGAAAATAGCTCAGCTGGTAGAGCACAACCTTGCCAAGGTTGGGGTCGCGAGTTCGAATCTCGTTTTTCGCTCACCTGCCTAGGTGGTGGAACTGGTAGACACGCAGGACTTA
>PJTO01000134.1_pt1 | contig 86734 bp, 86 predicted proteins | sample 1512101 | NCBI WGS metagenome assembly PJTO01 (sample SAMN08177690, study PRJNA422409) | Soil metagenome, whole genome shotgun sequencing project.
AGGGGGTCTCGGATGTTCCCGCATCTCGAAACCAGCGAGCCTGCACTCGCACTCTCCGGGCAGCACGCCTGCCCCTTCGAGCACCCTTCCGCGTCTCAGGCGCGGAAGGGACATCGTGCAGGAAACACTACATGTCTACCCCTTTTGTTCTCGTTCGACCCGTTTCTCCCCCGGCCGGTTACATCGGTGGAAAACGGAACCTTTCCAAGCGTATCTGCGCCATTCTCGACCGCACTCCGCACACCAGTTACGCTGAGCCTTTCGTGGGGATGGGCGGCATCTTCCTGCGCCGATCGCGGCGCCCGAAGGCCGAGGCGATCAACGATATTTCCGGTGACGTGGTGGGCCTGTTCCGCTGCCTCGCCGAGCATTATCCCTACCTCGTCGACATGCTGCGCTTCCGTGTCACCAGCAGGGCCGAGTTCGAGCGCCTGCTCGGGCAGGATCCCGAACGACTAACCGACCTGCAGCGCGCCGTGCGCTTCCTCTACCTCCAGCGCCTGGCATTCGGCGGCAAGGTGTCCGGCCGGACATTCGGCGTCAGCGCCTCGGCCCCGTCCCGCTTCGATGTCAGTAAGATCGAGCCGATGCTCGCCGACATCCATGACCGGCTGCAATCTGTCGTGATCGAGCGCCTGCCCTACAGCGACTTCATCCGCCGGTATGACCGGGAGGGCGCCCTGTTCTACCTCGATCCGCCGTACTGGGCCTGCGAGAAGGACTATGGTCCCGACGTTTTCACCCGCGAGGACTTCACCGCGCTCGCCGACCAACTTGCGGGAATGAAGGGCAAGTTCCTGATGTCGCTCAACGACAACGAGGGCGTGCGCGAGACGTTCAGACCCTTCATCGTAACGCCGATCGACACAACGTACAGCATCGGCGCAACGTCGCGGCAGGCGCGCGAAGTGCTCATTAGCAACTTTGCGCTCTCAGATAACGACGACTGACGAGATAGCGTTCTAGCCTGCCCATGCTATCGCACTGCGCATCACAGTTGGAGATGCGCAGTGCCGTGGGGTTATCGGGTCAATGGATATTCTTTCACACCGGACGCGCTTAAGGAACGTCCTGCTCACGCTGCAAGCCTCGGTCGCATCTTTACCAGTTGGTCGCTTATCGAAGCCTCGGTAGGCACGACATTAGGCGACTTGATGAGCGCAGAACCAAAGGCAGCTATCGCACTGCTCTCTACGTTTCGCACCAACAACAGCCGCGTCCAGGCAGTAAAAAAAGTCGCGAAGGCGACACTTCCAGCTAGTGAGTACGATCCCTTCCAGCTTCTGATGAAACGAGTGCTCTCGTATGCAGAACGCCGCAATGAGATAGCTCACGGCTTGTGGGGCGTGAAGGAAGAAGATGTCGCTAACGTGTATCGCCTCCCGCTCACTGCCCTGTCCGATTTCGCGTTAATCGCAGTTAGCGCGTATAAATCCGGGGCAATCGCAAAAGTAGTTGGCGAACTTGAAGCCCAAATGCGACCATTCTCGCTACATGATCTTGAGCATATCGAGAACGACGGAGAGGACCTGTTGGGCGCCGTCATGAAAGACCGGGGCGAACGTCTCGCCGCCAGACATCCACAGCATGTTCGCCGCGCCAGCACCTAGCCGTCAGTTTTCATTTGGTCAGGCGCCCAGCCAAATGCAGCCCCGCGAAACCTGATCAACCTCGCGTCATGGTCGCACCATGGCGCAGTCCAACGATTATGAGCAGCTGACCGGCGAGGTTATTCAGGTGGGCACCGTCGTGTCCGTCGATCACGCCGCGCATTCCTGCACCGTCGAACTGGGCGAGCTGACCACCGGCGATGTCCCGTGGTTCGCCTGGTCGGCAGGCGGCGTCCGGATCTGGGCGCCGCCCTCGGTGGGCGAGCAGGGCGCGGTGCTGTCGCCGGAGGGCGATCTCGACAACGGCCTCTTCCTGCCCGGCCTCTATTCCGACGCCTTCCCTCCGCCCTCGACCGACGCGGACGTCGTGCACATCCAGATGCCGGACGGCGCGGTCATCGCGTACAACCATGCGACCCATTCCCTGACAGTCACTCTACCGGACGGCGGCACCGCCGTAGTCGATGCGCCCGGCGGGACGACTTGGAAGGGTCCGGTCACTTTCACGGACAACGTGACCGTCAACGCCACCCTGACGGCGTCCGAAGACGTTATTGGCGGCGGTAAGAGCCTCAAGAGCCACAAGCACAGCGGCGTTTCCGCTGGCGGCGCGCAGACGGGGGCGCCGGTCTGATGTCCGGCATGAACGCCCTGACCGGGGCCGCGCTCGATGGCCTCGACCATATCCGCCAGTCCGTAGAGGACATCCTCAAGACGCGCCTCGGCTCGCGCCCGAACCGGCGCACCTACGGCTCGCTACTGCTCGAACTGATCGACCAGCCCATGACGCCTGCGAACATCCTGCGCCTCTACGCGGCCACCGCCGTGGCGCTCTCGCGCTGGGAAGATCGCATCAGGCTCAAGCGCGTCAGTCTCACCGCCGGGGAGAACGCCGGGTCCGCCGTGCTGATCATTGACGCCGTGCGAACCGACATCGCCGCCAGAAACGCTCTCAGGCGGCTCACCGTCCCTCTCTCATCCTAACCCGCTCTCTCAAGCCCCAAGGATCCAGTCATGGCCTTTTCGCATGGTATCACCCTTACCGAGATCAACACCGGCTCTCGCACGCTGACGGCAGTTTCCACCGCCATCATCGGCCTGGTCGCCACCGCTGCTGACGCCAGCGCTGCCGTCTTCCCGCTCGACACGCCTGTGCTGATCACCGACGTCGAGACCGCGATCGGTAGCGCCGGTGTGGACGGGACGCTGGCGAAATCGCTTCGCGCGATCGCGGACCACACCCGCCCCGTCCTCGTCGTCGTGCGCGTGGAGGAAGGCGAGACGGACGCCGAGACTGCCAGCAACGTCATCGGCACTACGACGGCAGAAGGCCAGAAGAAGGGAATGCAGGCACTGCTCGCAGCGCAGTCCGTGCTGGGCATGAAGCCGAAGATCCTCGGCACCCCCGGCCTCGAAACGCAGGCTGTCACGACGGCGCTGGTTGCCGTGGCAAAGAAGCTGCGCGCCTTCGCCTATGCCCGCGTCCTGGGCGATACCGTTACGGCGGCAACGGCGTACCGCGCCAATTTCTCCGCGCGCGAGCTGATGCTGTTCAATTCGGACTTTCTCGCATGGGATTCCACGGCTGATGCGAACGTGCTCAGCTACGCCGCCGCCCGCGCCATGGGCCTCCGCGCCCTGATCGATACGCAGACCGGCCCGCACAAGACTCTGTCCAACGTCGCGGTCGAAGGCGTCGTCGGCGTGGAATTGCCGGTGCAGTGGGATATCGAGGATCAGACCACCGAAGCCGCGGTGCTCAATGCCTCTGAAGTCACCGCCGTGGTCCGCACCGACAGCGGCTATCGCTTCTGGGGCAACCGCACTTGCTCGGACGACCCTCTTTTCGCTTTCGAAAGCATTGTGCGCGTTGGCCAGCTGATCGCGGACACCGTCGTCGCGGGCATGCTCTGGGCCATCGACAAGCCGCTGACGCCCGCGCTTGCCAAGGACATTGTCGAGACGGTCAACGGCTTCTTCCGCCAGTTGAAGGCTCAGGGCTACATCCTCGGCGCCAACGCCTGGTTCGATGAAGCGAACAACAGCACCACCAGCCTCAAGGCGGGCAAGCTGCGCATCGACTACGACTATACCGTGCCGCCGCCGCTCGAAGACCTCGGCTTCAACCAGCGCATCACGGACAGCTACTTCGCAGACTTCGCGAACCAGCTGGCCGAGACGGCCTGATCCTTCCGCTTCACCTCAAGTTCCAACCATAGGAGACCGTTATGGGTATGGGCCGCGTCCTCAAGGACTCCCTGCTTTACAACGAAGGTTTCGCCTACCTTGGCGATACCAAGACGATCACGCTGCCGACGCTCACCCGCAAGCTGGAAGAAACGCGCGGCGGCGGCATGAACGGCCCGGCGAAGGCCGATATGGGCATGGAGGCCATGTCCATGGGCATGACCTTCGCAGCGCCCATGCGAGACATCATCCGCCAGTGGGGCACCCCCACCGTGGACGGCGTCTATCTGCGCGCCGTCTGCAACTATCAGGCCGATGATTCCGCCGCTCTGGACACTGTGCAGGTCATCGCTCGTGGCCGCTGGGGCGAACTTGAGTTCGGCGATCAGGAAACCGGCGAGGCTGGCGAATTCAGCGCTACGTTCGAGATGGTCTACTACAAGCTCGAGTGGAACGGTCGCGTCGAGGTCGAGATCGACTTCCTCAACATGATCGAGATCGTCGACGGCGTAGACCTGCTGGCCGCGCGCCGCGCCGCCCTGGGCAGGTTCTGATCATCCGGCCCGGCCATGCCCCGGGCCGCCCTTTCCCTATCGATAGCACGAAGGCCGCCGCGCCTCGCGTTCCCGGAGAACATCATGTCCAAGTCTGCCGTTTCCGCTGTCGCCCTCGCGACGTCCACCGTCGCCTCGCCGGTGCTGCACCCCGTCCCCCTCGACACGCCGATCTTACGTGGAGACCTCACGATCGAAACCCTGCAGCTGCGTAAGCCCGGCTCTGGTGAACTGCGCGGGCTGTCGCTGGTCGAACTGGGCCAGTTGAAGGTCGACGCGCTGATCAAGATCCTGCCGCGCATCACGATCCCCCCGATCACCGATGCCGAAGCCGCCAACCTCGATCCGGCGGACTTGCTCGCCTGCGGCGCGGAAATTGGAAGTTTTTTGCTGCAGAAGTCCAAGCGCACGGATGTCCCCGCCTAGTGGATGACGCCATGGCGGATCTGGCGATCGTCTTCCACTGGTCACCAGACGTCATGAGCGAGATGTCCCTTGCGGAACTGATGGGCTGGCGCGCGCAGGCCGCTCGCCGCTCCAAACCCCCTGAGAAACCCGGAAAGCGATAATGGCGGACAGGAATCTGCGGCTACAGGTCATCCTTGAGGGCCTGGACAAGCTGACATCGCCCCTGAAGAACATCACCGGCGCGTCGTCGGCCGCGCGCCGGGATATCGCCAAGACGGGCGAGGAACTGAAGCACCTCGACGGCCTGCAGAAGCAGATCGGCAGCTACAAGGCGAAGGAAGATCGTTTCGGCGCCGACACACGCAATCTGCGGGCCGCCCAGGCGCGACTGGCGGAACTTCGCACCCAGCTGGACGCCACGGAAAAACCTACGAAGAAACTGCGCTCGGAGTTCGAACGAACCGAAAAACAGGCCGCTGCGCTCACCACGCGGATTGAGGCGGGCGGCGCTGAACTGCAGCAGATGGCCCGTAAGCTGGATGCTGCCGGGATCGACGTCGCGGATCTCGCGTCGCACGAAGGCCGCCTTGCTGCCCGTACCGAGGAGGCAACTCGCGCGCTTCGCAATCAGACCACCCAGCTGGACCGGGTCAACAAGGCGCAGCGCAATGCCGAAAAGCTGAACGACGTATCGAGCAAGGCCACCGGCATGGGCCTTGGCATGGTCGCCGCCGGTGCAGCTGCCGGCGCACCTGTCGTCGCCGCCGTGAAGCAGGCCATGACGCTGGAAAGCGCCATGGCAGACGTCACCAAGGTCACGAACATGAGCGCGGATCAGACCGCGCGCCTGTCGAACGACTTCCTCGATCTCAGCACCCATATTCCCATGGCCGCCAGCGAACTGGCCAACATAGCCGCCGCTGCAGGCGCTGCTGGTGTCGGGATGGACAAGTTCGGCAAGCCCTTGGCTAACCAGCGCGAACAGCTGCTGGAATTCACCAACGATGCCGCGGAGATGGGTGTCGCCTTCGATATGACCGCCAATGAGGCGGGCGATACGATGGCGAAGTGGCGCACCGCGTTCGAATTGCCTCAGGTCGCCGTGCGCGCGCTGGGCGATGATGTGAACGCATTGACCAACCGTTTCGGCGGTAAGGCGTCCAACGTCACCGACATCATCACCCGGATCGGCCCGCTTGGGCGGGTGGCTGGCCTCGCCGCGCCGCAGATCGCCGCGCTCGGCTCCACGCTCGATTCCATCGGTGTCGCCCCGGAAATCGCCGCTACCGGCATCAAGAACATGATGCTGACACTGACGTCCGGGGCCAACGCCACGAAGGCACAGTCCAAAGCATTTCAGGCCTTGGGGCTGGATGCCACGGACGTTGCAAAGCGTATGCAGGTCGATGCAGCGGGCACCATCACCGATGTGATGAAGCGTTTCGCATCGCTCGATCAGGCGGCGCGTCCCGGCATGCTGGCCGAACTGTTCGGCACGGAAAGCGTCGGCGCCATCGCCCCACTGCTCACCAACCTCGACGGGCTGCAGCAGCGCCTCACTGTCGTGGGCGATGCCAGCCAGACCGCCGGGTCGATGCATCAGGAGTTCCTGAACCGCATCGCGACAACCGAAGGCGCCACCGGCCTTGCGTCCAACGCTCTGTCGGGTCTCAACATCACCATGGGGCAGGCCCTGCTTCCCACCGTGGTCGCGGTGTCGGAAATGGTCACCGGCGCGGCGAACACGATGCGGGCATGGGCACAGGAGCATCCGGCCCTTGCCAAGGCCGTCATGATCTTCATGGGTGTCGGTGCGGGCTTGCTCGTCCTGCTGGGCGGCGTAGCGCTCGCCTTCGCCGCCGTCAGCGCTGCCGCCGCGCCAGTCGTCGCCGTCCTGGGCATCTCGCTTGGCGCATTGCTTGGCTGGGTGGTCGCGGTCATAGCCGCGGTCGCTGCTGTGGCGGCAATTGCGTACCTGATCTACGATAACTGGGGAACGATCACGGCGTTCTTCGCCGGGATATGGGAATCCATCGTCGGCTTCTTCACTGGCGGCATCGGCAATCTGGCGGCTATCCTCGTGAACTTCTCTCCCATGGGCCTGCTTTATGCGGGGTTCGCGGCGCTGATGAACTGGCTGGGCGTCAGCATGCCGTCGCAGCTGTCGGACATCGGCGGGCATATGATGCAGGGCCTGATCAACGGCATCACCGCCAAGCTGGGCGCCATCAAGTCCACCGTCGTCAACGCGGCCAGTTCCATCGCCACGTGGTTCAAGGAAAAACTGGGGATCCACTCGCCCTCTCGCGTATTCGCCGGGCTGGGCGGGTTCGTTATGGCGGGCCTCGATCAGGGCCTTGCCGACAATACCGCCGGGCCGTTGAGCAGGATCAGCGCACTTGCGGACGGGATGGCCGCCACCATGGCCACACCGCTGCCCACGCTGCCGCCCATCGTCCGGGTATCCCGCGCCTTCGCGTCGGGGGGCAGTGCACGCGGCAGTGGTGCAGACGATCTGATCGGCGGCGGCGCAGATCAGGGCAGCGGATGGTCAGGCATGCTCGATCGCATGTTGTCCATTTCCGGCACCATGACGAAAGCGCTGGCGATGGGCGCGGCCACGCCCGCTATCGCCGCGCCGACCACACTTTCGCCACCCTCCGAAGCCGCGCAGGGCGCGCCCGGTCGCACCGCCCCGGCGGAAGCGGCAGGGTCGCGCGAATTGCACCTGCATTTCCATGGCGTCAGCGGGGATCCCGAAGCGATCGCAGAGGCCGTGCGCAGGGCAATGGAGCAGTACGATCGCGACCAGCGCGGTCGCAGATTCAGCGACAATTGAGGGACACCTTCATGCATCTACTCGCCCTGGGCATGTTCGTCTTCGCGCTGCCCACGCTCCCTTTCGACGAATTGCAGCACAAGACGGACTGGCGACACGCCCGCGCCTCGCGCGTGGGCGCCCGCGACGCTACGCAGTTTGTCGGCCCCGGCGATGAAACGGTCAGCCTGTCCGGCGCGGTCTACACCGAACTGGTCGATGGCCGCGTCTCGCTCGACGATCTTCGCACCATAGCAGACGAGGGCGAGGCCCTCCCGCTGGTCGATGGCAGCGGCACGGTCTACGGCAACTTCGTCATCACCGCCCTGGACGTCCGGCACACGGCACTGATGGCCGACGGAACGCCCCGACGCATTGATTTCGGCCTCGATCTCCTGCGCGTGGACGATGCCCCGGGTAGCGCCGCATGACCGAGGCAACCAACAACTTCGCGGACTGGCGCGTCACGCTGGACGGCACGGACCTGACCGACAAGATGCTGCCGCGCCTGGTCTCGCTCACCCTGTCAGAAAAGCGCGGGGACGAAGCCGATCAGCTGGATATCGTGCTCACCGATCATGACGGTATGCTGGCCATTCCGCCGGAGGGCGCAATCCTGACGCTCCAGCTGGGCTGGAAGCAGGGCGCCGCCGTCACGGTGGGCCTGATCGACAAGGGCAGCTTCAAGGTGGACGATGTCCAGCACAGCGGCCCGCCGGACAAGATCACGATCAAGGCAAGGTCCGCTGACTTCACCAGCGCGATCAGGAATCGCCGCTCGCAAAGCTGGAAAAACACAACGCTGGGCGCTGTGCTGCGCGACGTCGCCGGGCGCAATGCCCTCACGGCCCGCATAATGCCTTCGCTGGCGTCGATCGCGCTAAAGTCCATTAGTCAGAGTCGGGAAAGCGACATCGCGTTTCTGAAGCGCCTGGGGCAAGAAAACGATGCCGTCGCCACCATCAAAAACAAGAACCTGATCTTTGCGCCGAAGGGCGCCGGGGAAACGACCACCGGCCAGACGCTGCCGACGTTGACGATCACGCGCGGCAGCGGCGACGGCCACAACTGGCAGCGCCAGAAGCGTGACGGTCAAGAAGGTGTCACCGCCAGCTGGCGGGACAAGAAGGCCGCGAAGGCCAAGACGTTCACGGTGGGCAAGGAAGACGGCGCCAAGAAGCTGCGCAAGGTCTACCCGGACGAGGCTTCCGCCCGCCGCGCCGCCATCGCCGAGCGGGACCGCCTGAAGCGCGCGCCCGCGACGTTCGACATGAACCTTGCACTGGGCCGGGCCGATGCGTTCCCGGAAGCGCGCGTCACCGTGACCGGCTTCAAGGACGAGATCGATGCAGCGACCTGGCTGATTTCCGAAGTGACACACCGCCTGGACAAGGGCGGCGGGTTCAAGACGGATCTGCGGATGGAAACGGCGCCGTAATAGCGCCTATTCCGACGCGTATTTCGCCTCCAGCTTTTCAAGCTTCGCAATCTCTTCCAACCAATCTGTAACATCGCTTAAGGGCATACTCTCGACCCGCACGGCAAATTGATCGTTCGAACCGTTTGCGGGTGCGACGACTACGGTATCGGTCATGCCAGCGTGGTAGTAGGTCCGAACACCACGCCACCAACGCATTTTCCAGCCTTGGGCCAATAGCTTGCGCTGCAGATCACGGGTCGGCGATGGCGAATCACATGCCGTCGTCTCTGCTTGCCGGATTTCACACGCCAGGCGATGGGGTGGATCGAAGCGATAAAAGACCCCCGAGTAGCGCGCCTTATCGACGGCAATCGAGGTGTTTGGATCCCGATCCGCACGAACCATCGCGGGAACAGGGATTCCCAACAACGAAGCGCCCGAATTAACGCATTCGACAGCCGTCGATTTGACAGTGCATTCGGTGAACCCGGCCTTCTTCGCGCTCCCGATATCCCCTTCGATTTGGAAATTGGCGAGCAGAGGCAGAGCCTTCCCGGCGTCGGCAACTGCAGGAGATGTCTTAGCGCTGCGCTCTGAGCAAAAGCCCACAGCCAAGGCAATCGGTAAGCCCAAAATCATGCAGCCAAGGTACGGAAGCGGGTTCACCCTGATCCGTTGCCCAAATCCGAAGTTCATGCCTGCCCGCCCGCCGTGTTCCAAATTCCCGAACGCGCTAGGCGAGCAAGCATCTGACTGTCTACGTGAATTTTTTTACCTGTGTCGTTTACTACTTTCCTACACGCACCGCTCCAGCGTACAGGAACGGAACGGGAACAAACGAGGTTTCACAAGTTGAGCGGGCGAATCACCAGACTGACACCAGGTTGCGAATTCGCATGCCCGTCATGCAGCGTTAGATGCGCGACAATGGCTCAGTTGCGGGATGATCTTTGGCGTGATGTCGAAGATCTTCAGCGTCGGCAGTCGATGCGACCCTCGTTGGATCAAGCACGACAGGTCCGATCGCTGCGAGGCCAGCTGGAAGCCGCCGAGCGAGAATTTCAGCGAATTCGTCCAGCGTCGCACCTGGCGGTGCCAAGACAAGCATGCTTCGGAACATGTCCCGCAACGCTGCTTCATTAGGCAGTGCGAGCTGAAGTGAGACGAATTGGACTTGAGGTCTGCTGTCTTCGATCTGCTGCGCCTCGGGTGCGGCTTCATCTGCGTTGAGCCCCGCCAGCTTCATCACTTCCGCTGGGTCGACATTGTGCTCTGCCAGGACCGCCGCAACCTTGCGGGTAAAGTCCAGTGGGAGGAACGGTTTCTTGTAACCGCTCTCGCTTTCATAGCGCGCGTAAGTGCCGAGCGGCATACCGAGTAATTCGGCAAGCGCCCGCACGGAGAGGTTGGCGGCTTTGCGGTGTTCGCGAAGTCTGGTTGTTACGTGCATCGTTTTTGCAGTGTCCGAATTTTCCGAACGGCGTATCGTTCTATTTTCGAGTTGACCGGTGTTCCGAAATGTGGAACATGGTCATTATGAAATCGGGTGAAACACTGTTCGACTTATTCGGTGGCATTCGCCCTATGGCTCGCGCGGTCGGGGAAAGCCCCGCCACGGTCCATGGGTGGAAGCGGAATGGTCGTATTCCGGCAGAGAAGCAGCCCGGTGTTCTTCGCGCAGCGATGGCGCTGGGTCTTGCTGTGACAACGGCAGATGTCGTCTTCCCTCTCGGTGTTCCTGCTGAATATCTAGCGGAATCCGGAACATCCGTCCCTTGCGATAATTTGCCAAAACCGCAGAAAAACGGAGAGGCGTTTTGACGAAGCTCCGTGATCCATCGTCCTTTGGCGCTGCCATCAAGATGATTGCTGACCTGATCGGCGCGAAAGAAGCAGGTCGCGTCGTCGGGCGCTCGGCTCGTACGGTCCAACATTGGAGCGAAAGCGACAAGAAGGGCTTGCCCACGCTCGATCAGGCGCTTGCCCTGGACAAGGCGTTCATCGCCGCCGGTGGCAACAATGCTCCGATCGCAGACACTTTTTCCCGTCAGATCGAAGGGTTCGCCGCCAACATCGCGGCCTGCCGGATCGAACTGGCGAATGATGTCGCCCTCGTCAGCCGTGAAACCGGCGATGCCATCAACCACTGTATTCAGGCCCTCCAGCCCGGCGCGACGCCCGCGACGATCCGGATGGCCATTGTCGAAACCGAGGAAGTTGACGCGCTCCTGCCGCGCCTGATCGGACGACTTCACGCTCTTTTGCCCGGACATGGTGGCCGGTGCGAAGTCCATGGGGAAATTCGATAATGTCGGGGCGACCGGTACAACTTCCATACGTCTGCTGCCCGTCCTGCGGAGGACGGGCGCGGGCCAAAGCGGTAGGCAAAGCGGACCTTACGTTCCGCGAGGTCTACTATGAATGCCGCAATCCTGATGCCTGCGGGCACGGCTTCGTCGTCGAGATGACAGCCACCCGCACCACGAAGGCTAGCAGCTACCCCGCGCCGAAGCACAAGCTGCCTCTGAGCACTTGGCGCAAGGCCGACAATGACCGGGCGGACAATGACAACGTTCCGCCCATCGAACCGGACACCGGCGCCGCAACGCCCTGATCTGACAGCCCTTCGGGGCTGACCCCCCACACCCCCTGATGACTTCAACCCGGCTCGCTTCCGGGACCGCCACCGCTTTGCCTTTTCACCGGAGCCTTACCCATGCGTCACGCTACCCAGACTTCGCACCGCAAGCCCGCCTCGCAAGCGCCGGTGCGCCGCACCTTCACGTTCGAATGTTCCTGCTGCGAAGCGAAGCAGGTGCGTGCGGACATGGCCGCCCCTCCGGGTTGGACGGTCCTGCACGCCGATGATGCCAGCTACATCTTCTGCCCGTCCTGCGGCGCCGATCAGCCTCAGGGTGAAATCCAGTGAGCGCGCCGTTTGATCTTGGGCCGCTGCAGGAGTGCTTCGCGGTCGAACGCGAAGCCGAGGAGCTTGCAGCCATGCAGCGCCGGCTTTCGAAGTTCGCGGCGACGGCTCACCAGATCGCCATGCCGGTCCTCCTGGGCGGCGCCCTCATCATGGGCACGATCTGCGGCATCGCCCAGCTGATCGTGCTGATCCGTTCGATGGCGTGATGACCATGACGGGATTCAGCTTCTCCCACTTGTTCGTCGGCACGCCGGATCTCGGCAAGATCGAAAACCTCGTGCGGTGCTGTGAGCAGCGCAAGGCCCGAGCGCGAAAGAAGCTGGCCGCCGCTGAAGCCGAAATCGCTCTGGCGGACGCGGCTTGCGAGGAGGCCTTCGCCGCCCGCGCCGACTGGATCGCCAACACCCCCGATGACCAACTTTTGATGCTTTGAAGGACCCAACATGGCCGAAACCACAGATGATCGCCTGCGCCTGCTGATCGAGCGTATTGAGCGACTTGAGGAAGAAAAGAAGGGCATCGGAGAGGATGTCCGCGACGTCTACAACGAAGGCAAGGCGGTCGGTTACGACGTCAAGATCATGCGCCAGATCGTGCGAATCCGGAAAATGAAACCGGATGACCGCCGCGAAATGGAAATGCTGCTCGACACCTACAAGACCGCGCTGGGGATCGACTGACCATGCGCCGCCAGCCCACCATCCATCCGATCGGCTGCAACTGCACGAAGTGCGCCGCGCCGTCGCCGCGCACCGGTCGCCGCGCATTCGCCGTGAAGACGGCCACCCGCGTGCTGTTTCTTGCCGCCACGCTGCTCACCATCCCCTTCGTGATCGCCTGGGCAATCGCCTCCGCACAGGGCGAGCGCCGGTAGCAAGGCCCTCGCCTTCATCCGGTCAGGCGCCTGACCAAATGCCGGGGCGGTGACCTCGGTCCTCACTCCGAACAAACGTAGCGGCCCGCCGCCGCAGAAAGCGAACCCTGAATGAGCCTGGCTGACATAGACCGCGCCCGCCGCCAGCGCCTCAACGCGCTTCGCACGCACCTTGCCTCGTCGCCCGCCAACCCGGACGCCTACAGCCTTTCGCGCTCTTACGGCGTGCCCGTCTGTGATGTCGAACGCCTCATGCGAGGTGGCCGATGACCCAAGGGCGCAAGAAGGTCAGTGAACAGGCCGAAATCAAGTTTCCGAAGCTCGCGATCGAGGCGTGGGGCGACAGGCAATTTCAAGTCGACAGCGAGTTGGGAAGCCATGACGACTTCGACCGCGAGCACGTATCGTTCGGTGGGTTCTTCGGCGAGCATGGTCCATACGTCTTCGCTGCTGCCCCCCAGCTGCTCGCTGCCTGCAGGGATTTGATCGGCCCGCTCGAGACCGCCGCTGCGATCCTCAAGGCAGACGGCAAGCGCCTGGATAAGAACACGCAGTCGTCGTTGGACAGCGCCCGAGCCACGATCGCGCTTACCGAAGGCCCTGCGGCATGGATCGCAAAGTCGTGAACGCCACTGTCGCTCTTCAGGACGTCTGGTGCGGTTATGATCCTGCTGCGCCAGGCGGTGACATGACCGTAACACGGATCGGCCCGCACACGCTCTACTGCACTGATGCCTACGACCTGCGCCCGCGCCTCGGCTACTTCGATGCAGAGGTCATGGATCCGCCGTACCTGTTCAAGGCAAGCGGCGGCGGCGCATTTCGCAAGTCGCGCGATATTCTCGATCAGATCGTCGAAGAAGGGCTTGATAAGGGCTTCGACCACACGATCATCAACCCGCTGTTGTGCGGCGCGGTCTTCACATTCTGCCACAACGACCAGCTGGCGGACCTGCTGCCGTATTTGAACGGCAGCTTCCACCGTTACGCGGTTTGCTTCTGGCGCAAGCCTAACCCCCTGCCGATGGCGAACAAGCACTATCGAGCGGATCTGGAAGTCTACATCCACGCCTGGAATCGTGGTTTCCACCCACAGGGCGATCTGACCGACCGCATGCGAATGGTAGAGAGCCGCTCCCATCGCGACCGATCGCTGGGCCACCCGACGGTGAAGCCCGACGTCGTGATGGACAAGATCGTCCGCAACGCCGCCGGAAAAACCGTAATCGACCCATTCATGGGCACCGGTAGCACCGGCGTCGCTGCAATCCGGGCGGGCCGCATCTTCACCGGCATTGAGAAGAACCCAAAGCACTTTGAAACCGCCGTGCGGCGGATCGGAGCAGCTTATGCAGGGGTGAACTGATGGGGCGAGTTCTCATCGGTTGCGAACGATCTGGCGTTGTCCGGCGTGCCTTTCTGGCCGCCGGACACGATGCCTGGTCATGTGACATGGAAGCGGCGGACGATGGCAGCAACCGACACATCCGCGGCGATGTGCGCGACCACCTGAATGATGGTTGGGACCTGCTCGCCGTCATGCATCCGCCTTGCACGGTCCTTTGCAACTCGGGCGCGAAGTGGCTCTACATCGGCGGGCGGAAGATCAACGGTCCTGAGCCGAAGCGCTGGGCAGAACTGCAACAGGCAGCGGACTTCTACCGCAGCCTCCGCGACGAAGCCGATATCCCGCGCCGCGCGATCGAGAACCCCATCATGCACGAGCACGCTATCCGACTGACCGGACGCGGGAAGGTGCAGTTCATCCAGCCATGGTGGTTCGGAGACCCGTTCTTTAAGGCGACCGGTCTCGAACTGGTCAACCTGCCCGTACTGCGCGCGACGAATCGTCTCACGCCTCCCAAGCCCGGCACCGCCGAGCACAAGGCCTGGAGCGCAATCCACCGCGCCTCTGGCTGGGGCAAACACGCCGCCGATCGCGCCCGCGCCCGCAGCCAGACCTTCCCCGGCCCCGCCCTTGCCATGGCGTCCCAGTGGGGCGCTTTCCTGCCCGGTCACATCGAACCCGTGCAGACCGACCTCTTTCCATTGCTGGAGGCAGCATGAGCCAACTTAATCTCTTCGGGCCGTGCCGCTTGGTTCAGGACATTCGTGATTACGTCGCTCAAGGGAGCCAAGGGGCGCAGCCGGTGAAGCATTGTGAGTGCTCAACTCCATGTTGGTGGCGAAACGGCGCTGATCGGCGGACGTCGAAATGAGCGTCGACCTGAGCATGCGCCAGCTGAAGTTGCTGGAGGCATCCGGCTATGATTGGAGCGACGGCTGCGGCTTCGGCGTCGAACTAGACGGTCCTGCCGACTGGAGCACCGCGCGCGGCCTCGTAACACGCGGATTGGGCTGGATTGAAGGCGGTAGGCCCAATGGCTCAAACCTTCCCGGCCTGTTCTTTGCCAACGAGAGCGGCACCGAAATCACTCACCCCGAAGAAGAGCGGCCCCGTCCGCAACTCTACTGGGGCTGATAAATGCTTATCTCATCGAGAAAAACACAGCAAAACATGACGTTGACAACATCATTGCGGCGGGCCATCGTGCGCCCAGTCGTTGCGAAAAAGGTAGCGGCTCGGTTTAGCAGCCGCTATGAATGTCGCCGTCCGGCGCGCTCGCTCATGCGAAGCGCGTTTTTCTATGGTCGGGCGCATCGGGAGGCTTTCGGGCCTGCCGGTTTGGGCAACATTCACCGGTCTGCTAACCTGGTGTTGCCCGACCTCCAGAATAGCAGCTGGTCGAAGGGCTTCCTCTTGAGGATGTTGCCCGTTGACCGTTCTGCCGCTCTTTCCGGCGCTGCGCCGTACCCGCTCCTCATCGCTCACAGTTATGCAGGCGTGCGCGCGCATGGCTGACGCGATCTTGGGACGTGGCCTTACCATCCATGACGTCGTTGCTGCGACTTCGCTGTCGCGCGCGACCATTTACCGCATGATCAAGCGCGGGGATTTCCCCAACCGGATCCGCCTCAGCGAGAATCGCGTGGCGTGGAGCGAAAACGCCGTCCGCAAGTGGATGAACGAGCGGATCGCCAGCCCCCCAATTTAAAAGCCGTGGGGGTACTCACGGGGGTACTCCAAAAATCGAATTTCAGAAAAACACGGTATTTGAAGGAATTAGATTTGGCTTCCCTTTCCTCGCGGGGCATCCAATTCTCCCTAAATCGTTGAAAACTGCGTCTTCCCGGCAAAGCGACTGGTTTGCTTCAGTCTGCCTTGTGCTCGAGCGCGGTTAATCCGGCTTTTCGCGAATCACCCGTCACAGACGAATCACATCGCGAATCGGCTAGGCAGGGATTCGCGTTATCGCCTTGCGCGAATCGATGGTCCCAAACGGAGTGCGCCATGAAAAATCGGCGACCCGTCAGGGCCGCCCGAAGTTGGGGAGAAGCGGCTGCACCGCCCGCAAGGTTCGCCTTGGCGGTGCAGAACCGACGCCTCCTCATCGCAGCCGGTGCGAGGCCCGGCATTGATCGCGATCAAGCGAGCGGCTTGAAAATACCGCCCCTCACACCGCCGAGCTGAACCGCCGAAGCGAATCCTTGCGATAGGGATCGAAACGCGCTGCGATCGAGCGCGCGTAAGGCAGGCCCCCGGGCAGGATCACGAGATCTTCGCCGTCGCTGTAGCACAGGCCCGCATCGAAATAGGGCAGCAGCAGCGGCCAGGCCTCGCATTGCAGGTCCGGCGCGATTCGCGCCCGGCCCCGGCACAGCAGCGCCTCGATCACCGCGCCGCGCCGCCGGTCTTCTCCCGAGCGCCGGATGCCGCGATTGGCCGTCAGCCGGTCCTGCGAGAGCATCATGCGGTAGCGGCCGGTGTTCTTCTCGTTCTGGACCAGCAGATCGGGAAAGCAGCTGATCGAGGAGGCGCCCAGCCCCAGCAACACCGGCGCCGCGTCCTCGGTAAAGCCCTGGAAATTGCGGCGCAGGCGGCCGGACAGAGCAGCCTCAGCCAAGGCATCGCCGGGCCGGGCGAAGTGATCGAAGCCGATCGGCACATAGCCCGCATCGACCAGCAGGGCATGACCATGCGCCGCCATCGCGAAGCGTTCGGCGGCATCGGGCAGGGCATGGGCCTCGATCTGGCGCTGGCGCGGGATCAGGTGGGGGACGTGGGCATAGCCGAACAGCGCGATGCGGTCCGCCCCCAGCGCGACCGTGCGGGCGAGCGAATCGTCGAGATCGGCCATCATCTGTCCGGGCAGCCCGTACATAAGGTCGAAGTTCAGCGAATCGACGCCTGCCCTGCGCAGCATCGCCGTCGTTTCCTCGATCATCCGGGCGGGCTGGACGCGGCCGATCGCCTGCTGGAGCGACGGCGCGAAGGTCTGGACGCCGAGGCTGGCGCGGGTGATGCCCACCGCGCCGATCACCGCCGCCCAGTCCCCGCCCATCGTGCGCGGATCGAGTTCGATCGACAGCACCGGGCTGGAGGCGGGAAACTGCAGCGCCAGCGCATCGACCAGCCGCACGAAGTCGACCGGCGGGATGCCGTTCGGACTGCCACCGCCGAATGCGATCCGCGTGACTCTTGCGCCGCGCGGCAGGCGTTCGGCGACGAGGCCGATCTCGCGGTGGAGCGCGTCGAGATAGCCGGAAACCCGGCTCGTGCGGTTGGCGACGCCGGTGTTGCAGCCGCAGTACCAGCAGATCTTCTCGCAGAACGGGATGTGGACATAGAGCGAGACATCGCCGCTTGCCTGCTCCAGCGCCTCGGTGAAAGCCGGGGTGGCGACGCTGTCGTCGAACTCTGCCGCCGTGGGAAAGCTGGTGTAGCGGGGCACGGGCACCGCAAGCAGATCGGGATGATAGGTCCACATGGCAGGCACGGATCGCGCATTGCCACCGCCGCGTCATTGCGCTTGATCAATCGGCTGAAAACCGCAGATTTTCGCCGATTTTTGCGCGCGATCAAATCCTTGTCGGCGTGGTGGGACCAAAGCGGCGCAGCTGCCGCTCAAGAGGGGGGACCCGCACGGTGCGGCCCCGGCGGCGCAGGAAAGACCGAACATGCGCAAGATGACCATGCTCGCGGTGACCGCTCTGGTTGCCAGTGCCGCCACCGCTCTCGCCGCCCCGGCCATGGCCGGAACCCCGGACGGCAAATGGCAAGTCAAGGTCCTCGGCAGCGCGGTGCTGCCCGACGGCAAGATCGACAAGATCAAGTCGATCGAGACCGACACCACGCTGGGCGGCACCTTGGCAAAGCTCGACACCGTGGATACGAAGGCAAACGACAACGTCGTGCCGACGCTGGCGGTGGAATACTTCTTCACCAAGGCCTTCTCGGTCGAGACGATCTGCTGCTTCACCCAGCACCATGTGAGCGGAACCGGCGACATCGAAGGCGCGGGCCTGGTCGATCACGTGCTCATCCTGCCCGCGACGGTGACGGCCAAGGCGCACCTCGACACCGGCACCCCGTTCAAGCCCTATGTCGGCGCCGGTCCGGCGTGGTTCTTCGTGTTCGACGAGAAGCCCGGCACAACCGCCCGCGCGCTCGGCGTGGACAAAGTGAAGATGTCGAACAAGCTGGGCTTCGCGCTTCAGGCGGGCATGGACATCGCCATAAACGACAAAGGCCTCGGCCTCTCGCTCGACGCCAAGAAGTATTGGGTAAAGCCGACCGCCTCGTTCTACGAGAACGGCGATCTGGCGCTGAAGACGCGCCACGATCTCGATCCCTGGGTGCTGAGCGCAGGCGTATCCTACCGCTTCTGACCCTGGGCTATCCGCAAGGGAAAAGGGGAGATTCGGGCTCCCCTTTTTCGTTCAACCCGCCTCGGCCACGAGTGCCGGATGATCGAGGATCGTCACGTCCCGCCGCGAGGGCAGGTCGATCACGCGGTCGTTCTTGAGGCGGGTGAACTGGCGGCTCACCGTTTCGATCGTCAGCCCCAGCACGTCGGCGATCTGCTGGCGCGAGAACGGCAAGGTGATCCGGCGCGGCCCCGCATCCTCGAAATTCCACGCACAGCCCGGAGGCTGGAGCCGCTCTTCCATTTCGAGCAGGAAGCTGGCCAGCTTCTCCGAGGCCGACTTGCGGCCCAGCAGCAGCATCCAGCGGCGCGTGCGGTCGAGTTCGGCCAGGGTGCGCTCCAGCAGCTTGTGTTCAAGCGCCGGGTGTTCCCGCGCAAAGGCATCGAAATCGCGGCGGGAGAAGACGCAGACCGTGGCCTCGGTCAGCGCGGTGGCGCCGTGGCCGGTGGTGCCGCCGAAGGGCCGCCCGATGAAGTCGGACGGATAGACCACGCCGACGATCTGCTCGCGCCCGTCCTCGGTATTGGTCGATAGCTTGAGCACGCCGTCGATCACATTGGCGACGAGGACCGAATCCTCGCCCTCCCAGATCAGCGATTCGCCGGGCTGGATCGTGCGGGTGCGCCCGATCACGTTGAGCGCCTCCAGCTCTTTCGCGTCGAGGGATGAACAGATCGCCCGGTTCCGGACGACGCACAGGTCGCAGTTGGCCATAGTCCTCCCGCGATAACAGCCGCTTCCCTGTGGCTCAAGGTCAGCTTACCGCCGGTTCCAGCAGGCGCATGGTGCCGGCATCGGCGTCGATCTCCACCGGCAGTCCGACCGGAACGCTCAGCTGCGCGGCGATATGGCCGATCTGGAGGCCCTGGAACGCGGGCACCTTGAGGCCCGAAAACTGACGGTCGAGCACTTCGTAGATCGTGAAGTTCGAATAGCCGCCGTCCGGATTGCGGCAGCCGGTGCACTGGCCGAAGACGACCCCCGCCACTTTGTCGAACACGCCCGCCAGCGCGAGCTGGGTGAGCATGCGGTCGATCCGGTATTCGGATTCGTTGGTGTCCTCGATGAACAGCACGGCCCCGGTAAAGTCCGGCAGATAGGGCGTGCCGACCAGCCCCGAAAGCACGCTGAGATTACCGCCCAGCAGCCGCCCGCGCGCCTTGCCACTGCGGAAAGTGCGCAAGTCCTTGCCTCGACCGGCGAGGTTCGCGCCTGCCCCCTCGGGCACCCGCCAGGTCGGCGTCGCGCCCTCGAAAGCCAGCGCATGGAACGAATTCCAGGCCGCAGGCGGCCACGAAGCCGAGGCGTTCGGGCCGTGGATGCTGGCCACTCCGGTTCGCGCCGCAAAAGCGAGGTGGAGCGCGGTATTGTCGCTGAAACCGACGAAGAGCTTGGGATTGGCCGCGATCCGCCCGAAATCGAGCCTCGGCAGCAGCCGCGCGCAACCCCAGCCGCCCGCCACCGACATGATCCCGCGCACGGTAGAATCGCCGAACATCGCCATGAGATCGCTCGCCCGCGCCTCGTCCGAACCGGCCATGTAGCCCTCGCGGTCGAGCAGGTGCGCCGCCGGTTTCGGTTCCAGCCCCATGGCCCGCACCGTCGCCATGATCGAGTCCAGTCCGAACCGGTCGCCCACGAAGCGCGCCGGAGCGACCAGCCCCAGCACGTCACCCTCACGCAGGCGCGGCGGTTTCACCAGCTTGGGGACGGGTGCGGAAAGGGCCGGAATCACGGGCAGCAGGCCCGCCGCCATGGCGGTGCCGACACCCGCCAGGACGGAGCGCCGCGTCAGTATCTGTTTCGACATGAACGGAGGCTAGGCGAAGGCCGCACTTGCGCGCAACCATAAGACACTTAAATCCTTAGCTCTCGACGCCGCGCCTTCCAGCGGCCATGGAATGCAGATGACCGAACAAGAAGACAAGAAAGTCACCAACCGCCGCTTCTACAAGGCGGAGCAGGAAGCCACCTTCGCCGATGCGCAGGAAGGCACCATCCAGACCCAGAACCCGGCCTACCGCCTCGCCTTCCAGGACACCGAATTCCTGCTGCGCGACGAACTGCGCCCGGTCCGCTTCCAGCTCGAACTGCTTAAGACAGAGATGCTGCTGGAAGAAGCCAATATCGGCTCGACCATGGTGATGTACGGCTCCGCCCGCATCCCCTCGCCCGACCAGTGCGACGAAGTGCTCGCCCGCGCCAAGACGGATCAGGAAAAGAAGGTCGCCGAACGCCTCGTCGCCAAGGCGAAATACTACGAGGAAGCCCGCAAGCTCGCCCGCCTCGCCAGCCAGTGCTCGGTGGTGGAAAAGGGCATGCGCCAGTTCGTGGTCTGCTCGGGCGGCGGCCCCTCGATCATGGAGGCGGCCAACCGCGGTGCACGCGAAGTGGGCGCGGAATCGCTGGGCCTGAACATCGTCCTGCCGCACGAGCAGGCGCCCAACCCCTACGTGACGCCGCGCCTCTCGTTCCAGTTCCATTACTTCGCGCTCCGCAAGATGCACTTTCTGCTGCGCGCCCGCGCGGTGGCGGTGTTCCCCGGCGGCTTCGGCACTTTCGACGAGTTCTTCGAACTGCTCACGCTGATCCAGACCGGCAAGATGAAACCGCTGCCGATCCTCCTCTACGGCAGGGAATTCTGGGAACGCATCGTCAACTTCGAGGCGCTGGCCGAGGAAGGCGTCATCAACGCTGCCGACCTCAAGCTGTTCCACTGGTGCGAAACTGCCGACGAAGGCTGGAAGGTCGTGCAGAAGTTCTACGATCTGGACTGCTGCTGAGGGCTTGAGGAGTGGGCTACGGCCCGCTCCTCCACCAGGCCATCGCCAGACACATCGTCATGCTGAGCTCGTTTCAGGATGACGTGTGTTTTGGGTAAGGTTTGGCCCCTCTATCCCCGGACGTGATGCCCCAGCGGGCCATGTCCTTCGCCAAAGCCTGGGGCATTGAGCAATGCCGCCCGCACATAGTCGCGCGCACCGACAATGGCCGCTTCCAGCCCTGCGCCCTGCCCCATGAAGGTCGTGATAGCGCTGGAGAACGTGCACCCGGTGCCATGCGTGTGGCGCGTCTCGATACGCGGGGCCGTCCACGATAGCGGCAATTCGCCCGGACGCAGCAACCTGTCCTCCACGATCGGTCCCTCGGCATCACCGCCCTTGGCGATATAGGCCACGCCCCGTGCCGCCATTGCGCCGTTCCCGCCCAAGGCCGCCAGTTCCGGCACGTTCGGAGTCGTCAGCGTGGCCACCGCCATCAGCCGCTCGAACGCCTCGACCGTCGCCGCATCGGCCAGAACCGAACCACTCGTCGAAATCATCACCGGATCGAACACCACCGGCACATCCAGCCCGCCCAGCCGGTCCGCCACGACATGGGCGATCTCCGGACTGCCGAGCATGCCGATCTTCACCGCGTCCACGCCGATATCGCCGACGCAGGCGTCGATCTGCGCTGCCACCATCTCCGGCGAAAGCGCCACCACGTCCGTCACCCCGCAAGTATTCTGCGCGGTGATCGCAGTGATCGCGGTCATGGCATAGCCGCCCAGCATCACGATGGTCTTGATATCGGCCTGGATACCGGCGCCGCCCGAGCTGTCGGAACCGGCGATGGAAAGGATGCGGGGCGGTGTGATCATGGCGCTCCCTTGCCGTCTGGTGAGGGCGGTGTCGAGAGAAGAGAAAAGTAGAAGTCCTGGGGGATGATCCCCCAGACCCTCGGAATGTCAGCGTCGCGCGCCGCCTATCCGGTGTGCACTCCCTGCCGCGCAGCCATTAAGTCTCCCGACGCAGCCATGGGCGCTGGGCGGCGTTGGTCCGCGTGACCTAGACGGTAATGGGGGTGCAGGGGGGCTATGCTCCCCTGCTTTTCCTTTTCTACCCCTTGAACCTGCGCTCCTTCGAAGGCGGCGCGGAATCGAAGTGCCGCTTCGCCCGCGTCGGCCGGTCGAGCAGTTCGCCGCCGCAATTGGGGCAAAGCTCGTCGAGATCGTCCGCGCATTCCGCGCAGTAGGTGCATTCGAAGCTGCAGATGAACGCGCCGGGGGCATCGGCGGGGAGGTCGGTGCCGCAGCGTTCGCAGTCGGGGCGCATTTCAAGCATTCAAAAAATCTCCGCTCATCCTGAGCTTGTCGAAGGATCAGGCGGCAGCGTCTTCCACGGCGGCGCAGATCGAGGCCACGGCGGCCTCCACCTGACCGGCATCGTCGCCTTCCGCCATGACGCGGATCAGCGGCTCGGTGCCCGAAGCGCGGATGACGAGGCGTCCGCTGCCGTTGAGCGCGGCTTCGGCGTCGGCGATGGCGGCTTTGACGCCTGCCGCCTCCAGCGGCGTTCCGCCCGAGAAGCGCACGTTGCGCAGCAGTTGCGGCACGGGGTCGAAGAGGTGGAGCAGTTCGCTCGCCCGCTTGCCCGACTGGACGAGCGCGGCCAGCACCTGGAGCGCTGCCACGGTGCCGTCGCCGGTCGTCGCGTGGTCGAGCAGGATCATGTGGCCCGACTGCTCGCCGCCGACATTGAAGCCGCCCGCGCGCATGCGTTCGAGGACGTGGCGGTCGCCCACCTTGGTGCGTTCGAGGGTCAGCCCCTGCCCTTGCAGATAGCGTTCGAGGCCAAGGTTCGACATGACCGTGGCCACCACGCCGCCGCCGCGCAGGGCGCCGCGCGCGGCCAGCTGGGTGCCGATCAGCGCCATGATCTGGTCGCCGTCGACGGTCTTGCCCTTCTCGTCCACGACGATCAGGCGGTCGGCGTCGCCGTCGAGGGCGATACCAATGTCGGCGCCGGAGGAGACCACGGTTTCCTGCAGCAGCTCGACATGGGTGGAACCGCACCTGGCGTTGATGTTGCGGCCGTTGGGCGAAACGCCCACGGCGACGATCTCGGCGCCGAGTTCCCACAGCGCGGAAGGCGCGACCTGGTAGGCGGCGCCGTTGGCGCAATCGAGCGCGATCTTGAGTCCATCGAGGCGCACGGCCTCGGGCAGCGAGCGCTTGACCGCGTGGATGTAGCGTCCGCCCGCGTCGTCGATACGGCGGGCGCGGCCGATGTCTTCGGAGGCGGCGAGCGGGATGTCCTGCGCCAGCATGGCCTCGATCGCCATCTCGTCCTCGTCGGAGAGCTTGAAGCCGTCGGGACCGAACAGCTTGATGCCGTTGTCCTCATAGGGGTTATGACTGGCGGAGATCATCACGCCGACGTCGGCGCGCAGTTCGCGGGTCAGCAGCGCGACCGCCGGGGTCGGCATCGGACCGAGCAGCACCACGTCCATGCCGACGCTGGTGAAGCCCGCGACCATCGCGTTTTCCAGCATGTAGCCCGAGAGGCGGGTGTCCTTTCCGATCACCACGCGGTGGCGATGGGTGCCGCGCAGGAAGCGGGTGCCGGCCGCCTGGCCGACTTTCATGGCGATGGCGGCGGTCATCGCGCCCTGGTTGGTGCGGCCGCGAATGCCGTCTGTGCCGAAGAATTGTCTGCTCATGACCTCCCCTTGGAGACTGTCTCGTTAATGCCGGATGACGTCCGCAAGGCCGCTCGCGCGGCTCCCTCTCGCACGCTCTAACCGCGCCGCCGCTAAATTGCCATCGTGGACGGAACCGGAACGGCTCCGGGCGTAGTATGCGTCTGTCCTGACAGCACCTCCACCGTCACCCTGAACTCGTTTCAGGGTCCATCTCACCGAAAGCTCGGTCCTCCGATCGGCAAACCGACAGTGCGGTTCGCCATACCATGCTCCGGCGCCAACCGAGGGATGGATCCTGAAACCAGTTCAGGATGACGGAGTCTTCATTCGATAGGGAAGCGCTCGCCCTCAGGCTTCCAGTTCGATGTCCCAGTAGAGCCAGTCGCGCCAGGTTTCGTGGAGGTAGTTCGGCGGAAAGGCGCGGCCGCGTTCCTGGAGTTGCCAGCTGGTCGGCCGGATCGGCGCCACCAGCGGCGGCATGTTCGCCTGCTTGGGGGTGCGGCCACCCTTCTTGAGGTTGCAGGGTGCGCAGGCGGTGAGGATGTTTTCCCAGCTCGTCCTGCCGCCGAGGCGGCGCGGGACGACGTGGTCGAAGGTCAGCTGATGGGGAGAACCGCAGTACTGGCAGCTGAACCGATCGCGGAGGAAGAGGTTGAAGCGGGTGAAGGCGGGGAATTCGGAAGGCCGGACATACTGCCTGAGCGCAATCACCGAGGGGATCTGCATCGACCAGCTGGGCGAATGGACCACCCGGTCGTAGCTGGAAATGATGTCCACCCTTTCGAGGCAGATCGCCTTTACCGCTGTCTGCCAGGGCCAGAGGCTGAGGGGGTAGTAGGAAAGCGGCGTGTAATCCGCATTGAGCACTAAGGCAGGACAGTCGGAAAGACTTCGGGAGGGGTCATCCTCCGCGCTGCGGAACCGGGCCGCGCGCTCGATCAGCTCTGACTTGAGCATGGCCTCCTGTCGCAGGCCCTGATTGCGGTTTCATGGCAATGCATGTGTTTCGTTGCAGCATCTACGCGAGTCGGCGTCAAGCCGGGATCGGGCTGGCGCCATACAACAATCCACAGGTTCATCACAACGATTCCACAGCCAATCACCAATTCTCCGACAGCTTCTCCTGATTTTACACAGCTCTTATCCACAAGCTTATACCACTTGCCGCCAGCCTCCACCGGGCTAGGAGCATGAGCCGATGACCCGCGCCCGCTTCGCCCCCAGCCCCAATGGCCCGCTCCACCTCGGCCATGCCTATGCCGCCGTGGTCGCGCACGATCTGGCACGCGCGCGGAACGGCGAATTCCTGCTGCGGATCGAGGATATCGACGGCGAGCGCAGCCGCGCCGAATTCGTCGAGGAATTCTTCCTCGACCTCGAATGGCTGGGCCTGGACTGGGACGGCGAAACCCGGTTCCAGTCGAGGCGCCTCGCCAGCTACGCGGAGGCGGGCGAGCGCCTGAAGGCCATGGGCCTGCTCTACCCCTGCCGCTGTACCCGCGCCGAAATCGCCGCTGCTGCGACCCGGATGGGACCAGACGGCCCGGTCTATCCCGGCACCTGCCGCCACAGGGAGATTCATCCGGAGGGCGCCGCATGGCGGCTCGACGTTGCCCGCGCGCTGGAATTGACCGGCCCGTTAGAATGGACTGACGAACGGGCCGGGCCGCAACGCGCAACTCCGCAAGTGTTCGGCGATGTCGTGCTGCTCAGGAAGGACCTGCCCGCCAGCTACCACCTCGCCGCCACGCTCGACGATGCGGCGGACGGAATCACCCTCGTCACCCGCGGGATGGACCTGTTTCCGGCGAGCCATGTCCACCGGCTGCTGCAGGCCCTGCTCGGCCTGCCGGTGCCGGCTTGGCACCATCACCCGCTGCTGGTCGAGCCTGACGGGCGCAAACTGGCCAAGCGGCGCGGATCGCCCTCGCTCGGCGACCGGCGGCGGGCGGGCGAGGACGGCAAGGCCATCGCGGAGGCGCTCCGGCAGGCCCGCTTCCCCGCTGGCATTTCGCTTTCCGCAGGCGTAGACCTGTCGGCATGAGCACGCTTCTCATTCCGATCATCATTATCCTGATGATCCTGGTCGTCGTCAGCCTCGTGCGCGGCATCGTCGCCTTCATGCAGGGCGCGAAGGAAGACCTGAACCGCGATCCGGCCTCGACCGAGCCGACCGCGAACCAGCTTCTCCAGAACAAGATGATGTTCAACCGCATCAAGTATCAGGCGGCGGCGGTGATCGTCTGCGCCATCCTGCTGGCCATGGCCCGATAAGAAATTGGGGCGCGCTGAATCTTGGTAAAGCTTAACAAGATCTACACCCGCACGGGTGACGACGGCACCACGGGTCTCGTCGACGGCTCCCGCCTGCCCAAGTACGCCGCGCGCATGGAAGCGATCGGCGCGGTGGACGCGACGAACTGCGCCATCGGCCTTGCCGTCTGCGCGCTCACCGAAACTGCGCATGGCGCCGTGCTCACGCGCATCCAGAACGACCTGTTCGACCTCGGCGCCGATCTCGCGACGCCCGGTGAGGATTTCACCCCCGGCGAAATGACCCTGCGCATCGTACCCTCGCAAGTGACGTGGCTGGAGGGCGAGATCGACGCGATCAATGCGCATCTCCAGCCGCTGCGCAGCTTCATCCTGCCCGGCGGCAGCGAGGCCGCCGCGCGCGTCCATGTAGCACGCGCCTCCGCTCGCAAGGCCGAGCGCGCCGCCGTCGCCATGGCCGCCGAAGTGCCCGCCAATCCGGCGGCACTCGGCTATCTCAACCGGCTCAGCGACTATCTCTTCGTCCTCGCCAGGGCGGTAAATGCCAACGGCGCCGACGACGTGCATTGGGTGCCCGGCCAGAATCGTTAGATCTATCGCTAGGTTCCTTCCCTGAGCACCGGTGATAATCGTTCCGGCACAACGGGATCATCAGAGGAGTTTGGCAGTGCGGAAAGTCGGAATCATCGGCGCGGGAATTATGGGCTCAGGCATCGCCCAGACCGTGGCGAGCAAGGGCATGGAGGTGATCCTGTCCGATATTGCGATCGAAAACGCAGAGAAGGGCAAGGCGGGAATCGCCAAGGGCCTCGCCCGGCTGGTGGCCAAGGAAAAGGTCACCCAGTCCGACGTCGACGCCCTGCTGCCCCGCATCACCCCGGCGGGCGACTATTCCGGCATGGGCGACTGCGACCTCATCATCGAAGCCGCCACCGAGCGCGAGGATATCAAGCTCAAGATCTTCACCGCCGTGGGCGAAGTGCTCGGCGCCAATGCCATTCTTGCTTCCAACACCAGTTCGATCCCGATCACCCGCATGGCCGCCGCCTCCCCCGACCCGACGCGGTTCTGCGGGTTGCACTTCTTCAATCCGGTGCCGGTGATGGGCCTTGTGGAAGTGATCCCCGGCCTTGCCACTTCCGAGGACACCACTGTCCGCATGAAGGCCTTCGGCGAGGCGCTGGGCAAGACCGTGGTTCTCGCCGGAGACGCGCCGGGCTTCGTGGTCAACCGCATTCTCTGCCCGATGCTGAACGAGGCGATCTTCGTGCTGGGCGAAGGGCTGGCCTCGGTGGAGGATATCGATGCAGGCATGCGCCTCGGTGCGAACCATCCGATGGGGCCGCTGACGCTGGCCGACTTCGTGGGTCTCGACACCCTCTACGAGATCATGAAGGTCTTCCTCGCCACTACCGGCGATCCCAAGTACCGCCCCGCGCCGCTGCTCCAGAAGTACGTCGAGGCGGGCTGGTACGGCCGCAAGTCGGGCCGGGGCTTCTACGATTACTCCGGCGAAGTTCCTGTGCCGTCACGCTGAATGATCGGAGGTAAGGGGTGGAACACACCCCCTACCTTCGGATCATTCCTCGGGCATCCGGAACCGGGCACTCTGCCGGACCGTTAATCCGACAAAGGAGACCCGCCATGAGCGAACGCCCCGACGACAGTGCCCCCGAGACATTCAATCCCGAACAGGACGACGAAGACACCCAGGCCCAGACTATCGCCGAGCAGGCTCAGGGCCGTTCCTCCAGCAGTTTCGGGCTGGAAGAGACCGAGAAGGTCAAGGGCGGCATCGCCGATGAGGACGATATCGAAGACCTCGTCGATCACATGAACCAGATGGATTCGAGCGGCGTCATCGACATGTCCGCCTATCGCGGCGAAGAAACGATGGACGATCTCGAAGACCGCTACGGCCGGGAAAACGCCGCCGACGCGGATTTCGCGGACGACGATAGCTGATGCCGAAGGCCGGGTTCCTGCAAGACCAAGACTCGCACCATCGAACCCCGTCGGCCCCGCGTAGGCGGGGCGACGAAACTGTTTTTGGAACGCTGTGGGCGATGTCAGTACCCCCTCAGTTCGCCGCAGAATCCTTCGCCCAAGGGTTCTTGTGGGACGGTTTCGCGGCAACCTGCGCCGCATCGTCCCGCCCCGCATCGTCCGGGGAAGGCACCGAGCAATAGGCTGTCAGCAGGACACCGGCCGACCAGAACAGCGCATGCCACCGGCTCCTGAAGACATTCCTGATTTTCGGCCCGAACATGCGCCGAGGTTAGGGCGGACCCGTTAAGACTCCGTACCCGCCTCACGCTTGAGATCGTAAAGGATTTCCAGCGCATCGCGGGGGCTGAGCGCATCGACGTCCATCCCGCGCAACTTGTCACGCAGGACGTCGCACTGTTCCTCATGGGCCTCCTGCGCCGCCGCGAACAACGGCAAGTCGCCCAGACCGGCAGCAAGACCGCCGGTTTCGGCGCGCCCCTTCTCGAGCTTTTCCAGCACCGACTTGGCGCGGCTGATGACCTTGGGCGGCACGCCTGCCAGCCGCGCGACGGCAAGGCCGTAGCTGCGATCCGCCGGTCCTTCGGCCAGTTCGTGCAGCAGCACCAGATCGCCCTTCCACTCCCGCGCGCGGACGTGGTGGAGCGACAGCGCCTCGCAGGTTTCGCCGAGCCGCGCCATCTCGTGATAGTGCGTGGCGAAGAGACAGCGGCAACGGTTGGTCTCATGGACCGCTTCCGCCACGGCCCATGCCAGCGCCAGGCCGTCGTACGTCGAGGTCCCGCGTCCCACTTCGTCGAGGATGACGAAGCTGCGGTCGGTCGCCTGCGCGAGGATGGCGGCGGTTTCCACCATCTCGACCATGAAGGTCGAACGCCCGCGCGCAAGGTTGTCCGAGGCGCCGACGCGGCTGAACAGGCGGTCCACCATGCCGATCCGCGCCGACCTGGCAGGCACGAAACCGCCCGCCTGCGCCAGCAGCACGATCAGCGCGTTCTGGCGCAGGAAGGTCGACTTACCGCCCATGTTGGGGCCACCGATCAGCCAGAGCCGGTCATGGCTGGCGAGGCGGCAATCGTTGGCGACGAAGCGCTCGCCCTGCACCTTCAGCGCGGCCTCCACCACTGGATGACGGCCACCCTCGATATCGAGCGAGAGGCCGTCGACCACTTCGGGCCGCGTCCAGCCGCCCTCGGCCGCGCGCTCGGCCTGTCCGGCAGCGACATCGAAACGGGCGAGCGCGGCGGCGGTGCGGGCGATGGCGTGACGCGCGGCCACCGCTTCGGCCACCAGTTCCTCGAAATGCGCTTCCTCGGCGGCGAGCGCGTGGGCGCCTGCCTCGGTGATGCGGCTTGCTTCTTCATGCAGGGCGAGCGCGTTGAAGCGCATCGCCCCCGCCATCGTCTGGCGATGCGAGAAGCCGCTGTCCGGCTCCAGCAGCTTGTCGGCATGGCGCTGCGGCACTTCGATGAAATAGCCGAGCACGTTGTTGTGCTTGATCTTCAGTCCGGAAACGCCGGTCTGCTCGCGGTACTTCGCTTCCAGCGCGGCGATCGCGCGGCGGGCATTGCCCGACGTGACGCGGAGTTCGTCCAGAGCGGCATCGTAGCCGCTGGCGATATAGCCACCCTGCCCGCGCTCGGTCGGCGGGGTTTCCACCAAGGCCTGCGCGAAGTGATCGACGAGCGCCGCATGTCCGCCGAGTTCGGGCATCAGCCGGTCGAGCAGCACCGGCAGGTCGTCCATCTGCGCCAGCCGCTCGCCGATCCGGCGCGCACCGGAAAGACCGTCGCGCAGCTGGCCGAGATCGCGTGGAGAACCACGCCCCGCCACCACGCGGCCCAGCGCGCGGCCGACATCGGGCAATGCCCGCAATGCCGCGCGCATGTCCTCGCGCAGCAGGTGATCGTCGTGCAGCCACTCGACCAGTTCCAGCCGCTCGGCAATCGCATGGCGATCGGTCAGCGGGGCGGAGAGGTCTTCGGCCAGCTGGCGCGCTCCGGCGCCGGTGACGCAGCGGTCGATCGCCTCGACCAGACTGCCCTTGCGGCCGCCCTGCGACGATTCCAGAATTTCCAGACTGGCCCGCGTCGCCTCGTCCATCGCCAGCGCGGCATCGCCGGCGCGCGCCACCGGCGGCAGCAGCAGCGGCAGCTTGCCGCGACCGACATGATCGAGATAGGCGATCAGCCCGCCCGCCGCAGCCAGCATGGCCCGCGTGAATGTGCCGAAACCGTCGAGCGTCGCGACGCCATGGACAAATTTTAACCGCTCGTCGCCGCCGTCGGAGGAGAACTCATGGGCCGAGCGTGGGATCGCCCCATCGGGTGCCAGTTCCCATCCCTCCGGCACGACGAGTTCGCGCGCGCCGAGCCGCGCCAACGCCGCGCCCAGCCGGTCAGGCGGGCACTCTTCCAGTTCCATCCGTCCGGTGGAGATATCGCAGGCGGCAATGCCGAGCACGCCGCGCACCTCGCAGGCCGCTGCCAGCACATTGGCGCGGCGCGGCTCCAGCAGCGCTTCCTCGGTCAGCGTTCCGGCGGTGACGAAGCGGACGATGTCACGCGTCACCAGCGCCTTGGAACCGCCGCGTTTCTTGGCTTCGGCAGGCGTCTCGGTCTGCTCGGCGATCGCCACGCGGCAACCGGCCTTGATGAGACGCGCAAGATAACTCTCGGCCGCATGGACCGGCACCCCGCACATCGGGATCGGCTGACCGCCGTGCTCGCCGCGCGTGGTAAGTGCAATGTCGAGCACCTGGCTTGCGGTTTTCGCATCCTCGAAGAACAATTCGAAGAAATCGCCCATCCGATAGAACAGCAGGCAGTCCCCGGCGACCTCGCGCAAGGCAAGGTACTGCGCCATCATCGGGGTCACGCCCGCCTTGTCAGAATGTCCGCTCATGGGCCGAAGCGTTAGCGCCGCGGAGACCTTTTTGGGAAGCGCCGGCAAGGTGCCTTTCCCCTATCGCGTAGCGAGAACATTCGTTAGGTCCTCTCCCAAATCGGGAGAAATCGCTTGTCCGAAAAATCGAAGATCCAGTTCACGGAGCGCGAAGCTCTGTTCTATCACAGCACCATCCGCCCCGGTAAGATCGAGATTATTGCGTCGAAGCCGATGGCGACGCAACGCGACCTCTCGCTTGCCTATTCGCCGGGCGTCGCCGTTCCGGTCCAGGCGATCGCCGACGACCCCGCCACCGCCTACGACTATACCGCCAAGGGCAACCTCGTCGCGGTGATCTCGAACGGTACCGCGATCCTCGGCATGGGCAACCTCGGCGCGCTGGCCTCCAAGCCGGTGATGGAAGGCAAGGCCGTACTGTTCAAGCGCTTCGCCGACGTCGATTCCATCGACATCGAACTCGCCAGCGAGGACACCGACGCGCTGATCGAAGCCATCGCCATGATGGAGCCGAGCTTCGGCGGCATCAATCTTGAGGACATCAAGGCGCCCGAGTGCTTCATCATCGAGCAGGCCCTGCGCGAGCGGATGAACATCCCGGTCATGCATGACGACCAGCACGGCACCGCGATCATCGCTGCGGCCGGTCTCATCAATGCCTGCCTCATCACCGGGCGCAAGCTGGACGAGATCAAGGTCGTGGTGAACGGCGCCGGCGCCTCGGCGCTGGCCTGCACCGCGCTGATCAAGTCGATGGGCGTCCGCCACGAGAACGTCCTCGTCTGCGACACGCGCGGCGTGATCTATCCGGGCCGCGAGCGTGTAGACCAGTTCAAGTCAGCCCATGCGGTCAAGACCGACAGGCGCACGCTGGCCGAAGCGCTCGAAGGCGCGGACGTCGTTCTCGGCCTCTCGGCCAAGGGCGCGATCACGCCCGAGATGGTCAAGTCCATGGCGCCCGAGCCGATCATCTTCGCGATGGCCAATCCGGACCCGGAAATCACTCCGCCCGAAGCCAAGGCCGTGCGTCCCGACGCCATCGTCGCCACCGGCCGTTCGGACTACCCGAACCAGGTCAACAACGTACTCGGCTTCCCCTTCATCTTCCGCGGCGCGCTCGACGTTTCGGCGACCGCAATCAACGAAGAGATGAAGATCGCCGCCGCCACCGCCATCGCCGAACTGGCGCGCGAGCAGGTCCATGAAGACGTTGCCGCCGCCTATGGCGAATCCCAGCAGTTCGGCCGCGACTACATCATCCCGGCGCCGTTCGATCCGCGCCTGATGGAAGTGGTGTCGATGGCCGTCGCCAAAGCGGCGATGGATTCCGGCGTCGCCACCCGCCCGATCGAGGACTTCCAGGCCTACCGCGACCAGCTCAAGGCCCGCCTCAACCCGACCACTTCGGTGCTCACCCGCGTCTACGAACAGGTCCGCGCCAATCCCAAGCGCATGATCTTCGCCGAGGCGGACAACGAAGTCGTCCTGCGCGCCGCGATCCAGTACCGCGACTTCGGCTACGGCGAACCGATCCTGGTCGGCCGCACCCAGGTCATCCTCGACAAGATGGCGGAACTCGGGGTCGCCGATCCCGAGAGCTACCATATCGAGAATTCGATGGTCTCGGATCACGTCGCGCCGATGGTGGAGATGCTCTACGAGCGCCTCAAGCGCCGCGGCTTCCTCCAGCGCGACGTGCAGCGCATGGTCAATACCGACCGCAACATCTTCGCCTCCGGCCTGCTCAAGCTGGGCGTCGGCGATGCGATGGTCACCGGCATGACCCGGCCCTTCGCGCAGTCCATCAAGGAAGTGCGCCGCGTGCTCGACCCGGCCGAGGGCAAGCTGCCCTTCGGCATCCACCTGCTGGTCGGCAAGAACCACACGGTGTTCATGGCCGACACCACCATCAACGAGCGCCCGACCGCCGAGCAGCTCGCGGTGATCGCCAAGGAAACTGCCGCTGTCGCCCGCCGCCTGGGCCACGAACCGCGCGTCGCCTTCCTCAGCTACTCGACCTTCGGCAATCCCTCGGGCAAGTGGCTGGACGCCACCCGCGAGGCGATCCGCATCCTCGACGAGGAACAGCCGGACTTCGAATACGAAGGCGAAATGGCCCCGGACGCGGCGCTGAACCCCAAGATCATGAAGCTCTACCCGTTCAGCCGCCTCTCGGCTCCGGCGAACGTGCTGATCATGCCGGGGCTGCAATCGGCCAATATCTCGGCCAAGCTGCTCAAGGAAATCGGCGGCACGACCTCGATCGGGCCGATGCTGCTGGGCGCGGAAAAGCCGGTGCAGATCGTGCCGATGACGGCGCTGGCGCCGGACGTGCTCACGCTGGCCGTGCTCGCGGCGGCGGGGGTTGCCGGGTAAGAAGGATAAGGGGAGGAACGCAGGGGTTAATACCCCTGCACCCCATGCCTTTTTCATTGTGCGCGCAGCTTCGTGGTGCGCGCATTTCGACGTTCGAGATGTCTCCCGGCGAGCGCGCGCTCCAACCTTTCCGCCACACCTCGTCATCCTGAACTTGGTTCAGGATCCATCTTTCCCCGGGCGCCTCTCGTTGCCGAAACACACGAGATTTCGCCAATCTGGCGACAGGGCAAGATCGACAGATGGATCCTGAAACAAGTTCAGGATGACGGTGGGCTATTGGAAAAAACGGGGCGAAAGCGCCCCGCCCCGATCACTTCCGCCGATAGCGGAAATACCAGACTTCATGCCCGTAGACGGTGCGCGCCTTGTTCTCGTAGCGCGTTTCCGGCCAGCCGCCCGGACGGACCTGGAAGTCCTGCGGCTTCTCGCAAAGCCACTCGAACTGGTCGGTATGGCGCTGCATCACCATCAACGCATGGCGCACGTAAACCGCATGGTCGGTCCCGAAGCGGAACTCGCCGCCGGGCTTGAGCTTGGCCGCAAACATGTCGACCGGACCGTCGTTCATCATGCGCCGCTTGGCATGACGCGCCTTGGGCCAGGGGTCCGGGTGCAGCAGGTAGAGGAACGAGAGCGAACCGTCGGGAATCCGCGCCAGCACTTCCAGCGCGTCGCCGTGGTGGATGCGCACATTGCCGAGCGGCGTGCTGGCACCGTTGTCGCCCGCCACATGGGTCAGCGCCTGGGCGACACCGTTGATGAAAGGCTCGGCACCGATGAAGCCGTGGTTCGGCAGCATGTCGGCCCGCCCGGCCATGTGTTCGCCGCCGCCGAAGCCAATCTCGAAATGCATCGGACGATCGTCACCGAACAGCAGGTCGGACGTGACCGGCCCTTCGAGGGGAACCGCGATACGCGGCAGCAGGGTATCGACCAGAGCCTGCTGGCCCGCGCGCAAGGGCTTGCCCTTGGCGCGGCCGTAGAGGCGGTTGAGCGTGGTCGGATCGCCGGATTTGTGAGCCGTCATGGCGCGGGGCACTGACACCGTTGCCCGGCAAGGTCAACGTCGCCCAAACGAAACCGGCTCTCAAAACGAAACGGCCCGCCCCGAAGGACAGGCCGTTCCATGCACGTTGCTTATACGCCCAAGGGGTCGGTTTACGCGACTTCCTGCAACTCGTCCGGATCGCGCAGCACGTAGCCGCGGCCCCAGACCGTCTCGATGTAATTGGCACCGCCGCAGGCGTGGGCCAGCTTCTTGCGCAGCTTGCAGATGAAGACGTCGATGATCTTCAGTTCAGGCTCGTCCATGCCGCCATAAAGGTGGTTGAGGAACATTTCCTTGGTCAGCGTGGTGCCCTTGCGCAGCGAGAGCAGCTCCAGCATCGCATATTCCTTGCCGGTCAGATGCACGCGGGCGCTGTCGACCTCGACGGTCTTGGCGTCGAGATTCACCACCAGCTTGCCGGTGCGGATGACCGACTGCGAATGGCCCTTCGAGCGGCGGACGACGGCATGAATGCGAGCGATTAGCTCTTCGCGATGGAACGGCTTGGTCACGTAGTCGTCAGCGCCGAAGCCGAACGAGCGAACCTTCGAATCCATTTCGGAGATGCCCGAGAGGATCAGCACCGGCGTCTGCACCTTGGCGACTCGCAGCTTCTTCAACACGTCGTACCCGTGCATGTCGGGCAGGTTCAGATCGAGAAGAATGATGTCGTAATCGTAGAGTTTTCCGAGATCGAGGCCTTCTTCGCCCAGATCCGTGGAGTAGACATTGAACCCTTCGGCCGTCAGCATGAGCTCGATGGCCCGCGCGGTTGTGGGTTCATCCTCGATCAGCAGGACACGCATCGGAAATTACCTTTCGCCCCCCGTTTCGGCTCAAAACCCCAGCCGAACCGGACATTTCCATGTATTAACCATAGGACGGATGAAGGTTAAAGGTTAATTTGCCGTAAACACGATTGCCCGTGATTTTTCAAAACCATAGGGAATCCGCGCCGGTTAGGACTATTTCTCCTCGAACGGTGCTTCTAGACCTTAAAAATCTGGCCTCGACCACCCGTCAGACCATGCCGACCACCGGCCGGATCGGCCGAATCGGGTCTCGAGCCTGCCGCACATCGATTCGCTTGAGGTAGCTCCACAAGCCGCATTGCAACCCGATCAGCATCAGGATGAACGGCTGGAAGGCGATGCCCACGAACAGCGATCCGATCAGATAGACAACTTGCGCCAGTTGCAGCGCAACCGCCAGCGGCGCCACCCAGGCCTCGTCCGGCCCGGTGCGCTGCTTCCAGCGGCGGCGGATCTGCTCCATCTGAATCAGCCCCGTCAGCTGGAGCAGAATCCAGAGACCGAAACCGGGGAAGCCCTGCTCGCCCAGCATCTCGAAGTAGCTGGAATGGAAGGCCCGGCCTTCCTCCACGACATGGGTGCGCCGGATTTCGGTGCTGCCGTCCACGGTGACCTTGGCAACGGTATCGTACTCGACCCGGCTCGACTGGTTGACCACGAAGCCGCCGCCCATCGGGTGCTCCTTCACATAGCCCCAGGTCCATTTCCAGACCCCAAGGCGCGTGCTGGCGGACTGGTCGGCCTCGTGATTCTCGATCGTGCCCATCCGCGCCAGGAAGGCCTGCGGCAGGAACGGCACCGCGACCATGACCGCCAGCGCCATGCCGCCCGCGATCAGCACCTTGTGCTTCGCGGTCCGCAGGTAGAACAGGCAAAGCACGCCGAGGCACACAAGTCCCGTGCGCGCCTGTGTCCCCACCGGGATCAGCGAACAGGCGAAGATCAGCGCGGCGGCGAAGAGATAGACCCGCCAGTCCGCCGGAAACACCGTGCCGTACTTCACCAGCCAGAGCACGATCGGGATGATCGAGATCGCCACGGCCGAGAGGATCGACCCTTCGTAGAGGCCGGTATTGTTCTCCACGAAGATCCGCAAGGTGCCGTAACCGCCACCACCACCCGCGGTCTTGAGGCCGCCGTCGATGATGAGCGCGCTCGCCGCCAGCACCATGACGAGCGCCACGGCCTCGATCCTCAGTCGGGTACGCAAGGTGAAAGGCAGGAAAATCGCGAAGACCAGCGCCTTCCACACCCAGGCCCACTTCTCCGCCGCAGCGGCGGGATAGACCGCCGCCCAGGTGGTATAGCCGCAATAAAGCAGCAGCGCCGCGAGGATGCCCTGCCGCAGGGTGAAGCGCGAATCGCGTTTGTCGTCGAGCGCCACCCAGCCGAGAAACGCGGCGGCGAAAGCCATGAGCGAGATCGGCAGGTGGGACAGGACGCCCCAGGAAATGATCTGCGGGCTGACGATATCGACATAGAGATAGCACAGCACCCAGAGGAACGGGCGCCGGAAACCGATCAGCAGGAAGCAGGCGACGAAGCCGGTCAACGCAAGGTCAAGCATCGTCGCGACCTTTCCCCTGACCCGGCCAGCGCATCTCGCGCCGCACCGGCCCGCTACGCTTCAAGGGCTTCTGTTCGGGAGCGACGCCTTCCCCCGGCGTCTCGACATCGAGGTCAGGCCGCAGCAGCAAGCGCCACGCGGCCAGCGCCAGCAGTCCGTGGCTTACGGCAAGGGCAAGGATGTCGACCATCGCGCCGGGCCTATCAGCGCTGGGTTGACGCGACGTTAAGCCTTGCAGACATAGGCTTTCGCCCCATGACCCGTGTCCTCCACGTCCTCGACCATTCGCTGCCGATGCACAGCGGCTATACCTTCCGGACCCGCGCGATCCTGAAGGCGCAGGAAGCCATGGGCTTCGAAGTCCGCGGCATTACCGGCATACGCCACAAGGCGGAAGGCCCCGTGATGGAGGAAGCGGACGGGCTGACGTTCCACCGCACCGAAGGAACCGTCAGCGGGCCGGTGGGCCTGCGCGAATGGCGCGAGATCGCCCTGTTCGCCGAATCGATCGACCGGCTGGTGCGCGCATGGCGGCCGGACGTGCTCCATGCCCATTCGCCTTCGCTCTGCGGCGCGGCAGCAGCGCGCATCGCCCGCCGCCACGGCATTCCGCTGGTCTATGAAATCCGCGCCTTCTGGGAAGATGCGGCGGTGGGCAACGGCACCGGCAGCGAAGGCTCGCTCAAGTACCGGCTGACGCGGGCGCTGGAAAACCGCGTCGTCGCCCGCGCCGATGCCGTGGTGACGATCTGCGACGGGCTGCGCGAAGACCTCGTTACGCGGGGGGTTCCGGCGGGCAAGATCTCGAAGATGCCCAACGGCGTCGATCTCGACCTGTTCGGCACGCCGCCCGCGCGCGATCCGGCGCTGGCCCGCGAACTTGGCTTCGAAACCGACGGGACCGCCCACCCGGTCATCGGCTTCATCGGCAGCTTCTACGATTACGAAGGCCTCGACGACCTGATCGCCGCCATGCCCCTGCTGCTGGAGCGCCAGCCCGAAGCGCGGCTGCTGCTGGTCGGCGGCGGCCCGCGCGAGGAAGCCCTGCGCGCCCAGGCCCAGGCCTCCCCGGCCGCCGGGGCGATCCGCTTCATCGGCCGCGTGCCACACCACGAGGTCGAGCGCTACTATGCCCTCGCCGACGTGATGGCCTATCCGCGCAAGAAGAGCCGGTTGACCGACCTCGTGACTCCCCTGAAGCCGCTGGAGGCCATGGCGCAGGGCAAGCTGGTCGCCGCCAGCGATGTCGGCGGGCACCGCGAACTCGTGACTCACGGCAAGACCGGCACGCTTTTCGCGCCCGACGATCCCGCCGCCTGCGCCGCCGCGCTCGCGGACTTGCTGGAAGCCCGCGGATCATGGGATGCCTACCGCGAAGCCGGCCGCAGCCATGTACGGGAACGGCACGACTGGGCGGTCAATGCCCGGCATTATCGAGACGTTTACCAAATGGTGGCACCTCTGGCGGGACGAAAAAGGCTGGAAACCGCTGCCTGAACTGGCGAATTACCATCCTGCGGAACTCAGAACGGGGTTAATGAACGTGGCGAAACCAGAGAGCAGGCAAGAGGGCAAAAAGGCCCAACCGATCAGCCGCCACCCGCTGTTCCCGGCGATCGTCGCCCTGTGGTTCGCGGCGCTGTTCGGACTTGGATCGCTGATGGTCAGCCCGGCGCTGATCGAGCGGATCGTCTCCGCCACGGGTCTCGCCAAGGTCCTGCCGATGGCCGCGCCGCCGCTCGGCGCCACCGCCCGCATCCTCTTCGCGCTGGCGCTCACCGGCCTTGGCGGACTGGTCGGCCTCGTCGCCGGGCGCCGCGTCGCCCAGACTGCCGAGGAAGCCCCTGCCCGCATGCCTTTCGCCGGCCTCGAAGCCGGCGACACCGATCCCGAAGCGGACAGCGAACCGCAAGTAGCACCGGTCGAAGAACGCGCTTCTTCCGCCTTGCCGCGCCGCCGCCGCGCCCTCGCGCTGCCGGTCGAGGATGCCGTGCCGCTGGAAGAGCCGGAAATCGTAGCCCCCGAAGCCGAGCAGCCGCCGATTCTCAATCTCTCCGAACTCGATTTCGACGGTATCGAGGCCGCCGATCCTGTCGATCCGCTGCTTCTCGCGGAAGAGTCCTATCGCCAGCCGGATCTCGAAGCGCCGGAAATCGTTGCGGCTGAATGGTCGCCTGCGGAGGACGAAGCGCCTGTTCAGCCAACCGCTTCCGACGATGCGGACGAGCAAGGCCCCTTCGGCCGCATTCCCGAATGGCTGGAGCCGCGCCAGGAAGCCCACAGCTTCTCCCCGGCACGTTGGGGCGCTGCGCATGACGAGGTTTCCCAACCCGCCGCCCCCGCTCCCGCTCCCGCGCCGGAAAGCCTGAGCAACCGCTTGTTCGAAGCCTATTCGCGCTCCCTGAACGAACCCGCCGAGACCTCGGAAGTCCAGCCGCTCTTCACCGCCGCTGCAGCGGACACGGACGCAGATTCCGCGCAAGAGACCGCCACATTCGAGGAACGCCTTCAGGTCGCCGAACGAATTGCCGGGGCTGACCTCGAGGATCTGTCGCAAGTCGAACTGCTGGAACGTCTCGCGCTGGCGATGGAGCGTCAGCGCCGCCTCCGCGCCGCCGCGACTCAGGCCGAACCCGAAGATCGGCCGATTTCGGACGAAGCGGCCATCGCGGCCGATCCCACTCCGCCGAGTGCCGAGACCATCGCTTTTCCCGCCGAGCGCCCGGCAGATTCCATTCTCCCGCGCCTCGCTTCGGTATCGCCCTTCACCGCGCCGCTGCGATCGGTGCCGGACACGCAGGACCTCGACCGGGACGACAGCGCCCCTGTCGCGAAAATGGAGGTCCCGACCCCGATTCCGGCAGCCCTGCGCCCCATCGGCTTCGACGCCTTCGGCCATGACGACGCCGACGATGCCCTGCCCGGCTATGTCCCGCCCCGTCATATCAGTCTGGCGCTGGCCAATCCGGTCGCGGTCCTGCCCGAGCCTCCCGCAGAACCCGAAAACGACGTCGAGGATCGCGAGCAATATGCCGCCTTCGATACGCTTTCCGAGAGCTTCGACTACGACGAGGAACCTGAGGACGACGAAGAGGAAACCGTTCTCGCGAAAGGCTATTCCTCGCTGCTGAACCTGTCGCGCCAGTCGCCCCGGCAGAACTTCGTGCGGCTCGATGAAGAAGCCTCCACAACCGAAGTCGCCGACGACGTTTCGGAAGTTAACGGTGCCCGGCCGTTCGATCCGCCCGCCCGCCCCGATCCCGGCGAAACCGAGAAGGCCCTGCGCGCCGCGCTCGCGACGCTCCAGCGGATGAGCGGAGCCGCCTGAAACCGGCTGCCAGTCCTGCGAGAATGCGTTTCACGCAATTGAGACCCATTCTCGCATAACAAAATTCCCTTTTTTACTGCGCACACGCACTAAATTTTGCGTGAACCCATGCCTTCGCCATTGCAAAAGCGTCCCGTAATCGTCATTGGGGCGCTTGGGACCCCCATGACGCACCTTGGCGCAGCACGATTCGTGCGCTCCGGGCGCGACGCAGGGTCACCGGCAAAAAATGACAGGATGGGTTTTTATCGATGGGATTTCCTAAGCCCCAGGGCCTTTATGATGCGCGTAACGAACACGATGCTTGTGGTGTAGGCTTCGTAGCCCATATCAAAGGCCAGAAAACGCATGCAATCATTACTCAGGCGCTGGAAATCCTGAAAAATATTGACCACCGCGGTGCGGTGGGTGCCGACCCCCTGCTGGGCGACGGCGCAGGAATCCTGACGCAGCTTCCCGACACCCTGTTCCGCAGCTGGGCCGCCGCTACCGGCGTCACACTGCCGCAGGCGGGCGACTATGCCGTCGCCATGTGCTTCCTGCCGCAGGACGAGGCCAGCCGCGACCTCATCACGCAGACGTTCGAGAAGTTCATCGCCAAGGAAGGCCAGCACCTGATCGGCTGGCGCGACGTGCCGGTTACGCTCGACGGCCTCGGCAAGACCGTGATCGAATCGATGCCGGTGATCCGCCAGTGCTTCGTGGGCCGCGGTGACAACTGCGCCGACCAGGACGCGTTCGAGCGCAAGATCCTGGCGATCCGCAAGCAGACGCAGAACCCGCTCAAGGCCATGGCCGAAAAGCATAACCTGCCCGGCCTGACCGAGCTGTATATGCCGAGCTTCTCCAGCCGCACGATCGTCTACAAGGGCCTGCTGCTGGCAACCCAGGTCGGCTCGTTCTACGACGACCTGCGCAATCCCGAGTTCGTCTCGGCGCTCGGTCTCGTCCACCAGCGCTTCTCGACCAACACGTTCCCGAGCTGGAAGCTGGCGCACCCGTTCCGCTTCATGGCCCACAACGGCGAGATCAACACAGTTCGCGGCAACGTGAACTGGATGAACGCGCGCCGCCGCACCATGGAATCGGAGCTGCTCGGCGCCGATCTCGACAAGATGTGGCCGCTGATCCCGCACGGCCAGTCGGACACCGCCTGCCTCGACAATGCGCTCGAACTGCTGCTGGCGGGCGGCTATCCGCTCGTCCACGCGATGATGATGCTCATCCCGGAAGCGTGGGCGGGCAATGCGCTGATGACGCCGGAACGCCGCGCGTTCTACGAATATCACGCCGCCCTGATGGAGCCGTGGGACGGTCCGGCCGCCGTGGCCTTCACCGACGGCCGCCAGATCGGCGCCACGCTGGACCGCAACGGCCTGCGCCCCGCGCGCTTCCTCGTCACCGACGACGACATCTGCGTCATGGCTTCCGAATCGGGCGTGCTTCCGATCAAGGAAGACAACATCGTCCGCAAGTGGCGCCTCCAGCCCGGCAAGATGCTCCTGATCGACTTCGAGCAGGGCCGCATCATCGAAGACGAAGAGATCAAGACCCAGCTCGCCAACGAAGAGCCCTACGAAAAGTGGCTTGAGCAAGCGCAGTACAAGCTGGCTGATCTCGACGTGATCGAACCGGAACTGGCCGAGCTGCCCCAGCCGACCGGCACCCTGCTCGATCGCCAGCAGGCCTTCGGCTACACGCAGGAAGACGTCAGCCGCTTCCTCGAACCGATGGCCGTCAATGCCGACGACCCGCTCGGCTCGATGGGCACCGACACGCCGATCCCGGTGCTGTCGAACAAGGCCCGCCTGCTCTACGACTATTTCAAGCAGAACTTCGCACAGGTCACCAACCCGCCGATCGACCCGATCCGCGAGGAACTGGTGATGAGCCTCGTCACCATGATCGGCCCGCGCCCGAACCTGCTCGGCCATGACGCGGGCACGCACAAGCGCCTCGAAGTCAGCCAGCCGATCCTGACCGATCTCGGCCTTGCCAAGATCCGCTCGGTGGAAGCCGCGCTCGACGGCGCCTTCCGCACCGAGACCATCGACATGACCTGGGATGCTGCTTCCGGCGCCGAGGGCCTGGAGATGGCGATCAAGGAAATGTGCTGGGCCGCGACCGAGGCGGTGCTGGCGGACAAGAACATCCTCGTCCTGTCCGATCGCGCCCAGGGTCCGGACCGCATCCCGATGCCTGCCCTGCTGGCGACGGCTGCCGTCCACCACCACCTCGTCCGCCAGGGCCTGCGCATGCAGACCGGCCTCGTCGTGGAAACCGGCGAAGCGCGCGAAGTGCACCACTTCTGCGCTCTCGCGGGCTATGGCGCGGAAGCGATCAACCCCTACCTCGCGCTCGAAACCATCGAAGCCGTGCGCGTTCGCAAGAACCTGCCGGTGACGGCGGAGCAGGCGGCAAAGAACTACGTCTACGCCATTGGCAAGGGCATCCGTAAGGTCATGTCCAAGATGGGCATCTCGACCTACCAGTCGTATTGCGGCGCTCAGATCTTCGACGCCGTCGGCCTGTCGACCGCTTTCGTCGACAAGTACTTCACCGGCACCGCCACCTCGATCGAGGGCGCGGGCCTGGCGGAGATCGCGGCGGAAACCGTGCAGCGCCACAATGCGGCCTACGGCGATAACCCGATCTACGCCAACATGCTCGACGTCGGCGGCATCTACGGCGCGCGCGTGCGCGGCGAGGAACATGCCTGGACGTCCGAGAACATCGGCGCGCTCCAGCACGCGGTTCGCGGCAATATCCCCGCCAAGTACGAGGAATTCGCCCGCACCATCAACGACCAGTCGACCCGGATGCTCACCATCCGCGGTCTGATGGAATTCGCCCCCAGCCAGGCGATCCACATCTCCGAGGTGGAACCCGCCAGCGAGATCGTGAAGCGCTTCGCCACCGGCGCGATGAGCTACGGCTCGATCTCGTGGGAGGCGCATACCACACTGGCGCTGGCGATGAACCGCATCGGCGGCAAGTCGAACACCGGCGAAGGCGGCGAGGATCCCTCGCGCTTCAAGCCCCTGCCGAACGGGGACACCATGCGCTCGTCGATCAAGCAGGTCGCCTCGGGCCGCTTCGGCGTGACCACCGAATATCTCGTCAATGCCGACGACATCCAGATCAAGATGGCCCAGGGCGCCAAGCCCGGCGAAGGCGGCCAGCTGCCGGGTGACAAGGTGGACAAGACCATCGGCGCCACCCGTCACTCGACGCCGGGCGTCGGCCTGATCTCGCCGCCGCCGCACCACGACATCTACTCGATCGAAGACATCGCGCAGCTCATTCACGATCTCAAGAACGTGAACCCGACCAGCCGCGTCTCGGTCAAGCTGGTGTCCGAAGTGGGCGTGGGCACGGTCGCGGCGGGCGTCTCCAAGGCGCGCGCGGACCACATCACGATCTCGGGCTACGAAGGCGGCACCGGCGCTTCGCCGCTGACCTCGCTGACCCATGCGGGTTCGCCCTGGGAAATCGGCCTCGCCGAAACCCAGCAGACCCTGCTGCTCAACAACTTGCGCAGCCGCGTGGTGGTCCAGGCCGACGGCGGCCTGCGCACCGGCCGTGACGTCGCCGTGGCGGCACTGCTCGGCGCGGAAGAGTTCGGCTTCGCCACCGCTCCGCTGATCGCGGCGGGCTGCATCATGATGCGCAAGTGCCACCTCAACACCTGCCCGGTCGGCGTCGCCACCCAGGACCCCGTCCTGCGCGCCCGCTTCACCGGCCAGCCTGAGCACGTGGTCAACTACTTCTTCTTCGTCGCCGAGGAACTGCGCGCGATCATGGCGCAACTGGGCTTCCGCACGATCGCCGAAATGGTCGGCCGAGTGGACAAGCTCGACATGAAGAAGGCGGTTTCGCACTGGAAGGCCAAGGGCGTGGACCTCTCCAAGGTCCTTTACCAGACGCCGCTGGGCGACAGCCCCTCGCTGGGCTGGAGCGAAGCACAGGACCACGGCCTCGAAAACGCGCTGGACAACGCGCTGATCGCAGGCGCTGCCGATGCGCTGGACAATCGCCAGCCCGTCCGCATCGAAAAGAGCGTCATCAACGTCAACCGCACGGTCGGCGCGATGCTCTCGGGCGAAGTGGCCCGTCGCTACGGCCATGACGGCCTGCCCGACAACACCATCAACGTGAAGCTCACCGGCGTTGCCGGCCAGAGCTTCGCCGCCTGGCTCGCCCACGGCGTCACGCTCGACCTGACCGGCGATGCCAACGACTATGTCGGCAAGGGCCTGTCCGGCGGCCGCGTGATCGTGCGCCAGCCCGGCCACGTGAACCGCGATCCGCTCAAGAACATCATCGTTGGCAATACCGTGCTCTACGGCGCGATTTCCGGCGAGGCGTTCTTCAACGGCGTCGGCGGCGAGCGCTTCGCAGTCCGCAACTCGGGCGCGATCGCGGTCGTCGAAGGCTGCGGCGACCACGGCTGCGAATACATGACCGGCGGTGTGGTGATGGTGCTCGGCAAGACCGGCCGCAACTTCGCGGCGGGGATGTCCGGCGGCATCGCCTACGTCTACGACGAGGACGGCGAGTTCGACAAGCTGGTCAACCCGGCCATGGTGGACCTGCTCAAGATCTCCGCCGAAGCCGACGAGGAGGAAGGCACCGGCCGTCCCCAGCAGCGCACCGTCTCGGTTCGCGACCTAGGCATGGGCGACATGCTGCGCCACGATGCGGAGCGCCTGCGCATTCTGCTCGAACGCCACCACCTGCACACCGGCTCGAAGCGGGCCCGCGCACTGCTCGACGACTGGTCGAACGCGCTGGGCAAGTTCGTCAAGGTGATGCCGCGCGACTACGCGAAGGCTCTGCGCCAGCAGGAGGCCGAGCGCCTCGAAGCCGCTTCGGTCGCAGCAGAATAAGATCGGGAATTAGTACGATGGGCAAGGAAACCGGCTTCCTCGAACTGGACCGCCAGGACCGCACTTATGGCGACGCCAAGGCGCGCCTCAAGAACTACAACGAGTTCGTCGTCCCGCTGGCGCCGCAGGCGCTGAAGGACCAGGCCTCGCGCTGCATGAACTGCGGCGTGCCGCACTGCCATACCGGCTGTCCGGTCAATAACATCATCCCGGACTGGAACCACCTGGTCTACGAGGACGACTTCAGGAACGCGCTGGAAGTCCTCCACTCGACCAACAACTTCCCCGAGTTCACCGGCCGCATCTGCCCCGCCCCGTGCGAGGCCGCCTGCACCCTGAACATCGTGGACCAGCCGGTCACCATCAAGTCGATCGAATGCGCGATCGTCGACAAGGGCTGGCAGGAAGGCTGGATCACGCCGAAGCCCGCCACGAAGAAGACCGGCAAGTCGGTCGCCGTCGTCGGCTCCGGCCCGGCGGGCATGGCCTGCGCCCAGCAGCTTGCCCGCGCCGGCCACTCGGTGACGGTGTTCGAGAAGAGCGACCGCGTCGGCGGCCTGCTCCGCTACGGCATCCCCGACTTCAAGATGGAAAAGCACCTCATCAACCGTCGTCTCGTGCAGATGATGGCCGAGGGCATCGAATTCCGCACTTCCACCGAAGTGGGCGTGACCGTCTCGGTCGCCTCGCTGAAGGAAAACTTCGACACCGTCGTCTTCGCGGGCGGCGCCGAGGATCCCCGTCCGCTGAACATTCCGGGCTTCGAACTGCCCGGCGTGCGCTTCGCGATGGAGTTCCTCACCCAGCAGAACAAGCGCAATGCGGGTGACGACGAGCTTCGCGCCGCCCCGCGCGGCACGCTTTCGGCCACCGGCAAGCACGTCATCGTCATCGGCGGCGGCGACACCGGTTCGGACTGCGTCGGCACCTCGAACCGCCAGGGCGCGGCTTCGGTCACCCAGCTCGAAATTATGCCCAAGCCGCCGCTGCACGAGAACAAGGCGATGTCCTGGCCGAACTGGCCGCTCAAGCTGCGCACCTCGTCGAGCCACGAGGAAGGCGTCGAGCGCGACTGGGCCGTACTGACCAAGCGCGTCATCGGCGACAACGACGTGCGCGCCCTCGAATGCGTCCGCGTCGAGTGGAAGGACGGCAAGATGCAGGAAGTGGAAGGCAGCGAGTTCACGCTCCAGGCCGACCTGATCCTCCTCGCCATGGGCTTCGTCGGCCCTCGCAAGGCCGGTATGCTCGACCAGTCCGGCGTCGAGCTGGACGCGCGCGGCAACGTCAAAGCCACCATGGCCGACTACCGCACCAGCGATCCGGCGATCTATTCGTGCGGCGACATGCGCCGCGGCCAGTCGCTGGTGGTCTGGGCGATCCGCGAAGGCCGCCAGTGCGCCCGCGCGGTGGACGAGGCGCTCATGGGCAGTTCCGAACTGCCGCGCTGAGCCAGGTCTGAATCGATATCGGAAGGGGCGCTCCCGCAAGGAGCGCCCCTTTTCGTTTTGTGCCCTCGCCCCGACGATCCCTTAGATCCCGCCGTTGACCGGCGCTCCCCGCTTCAGGATTCTGTCGGCGAAAGCGAGAACGAGCGAATGTTGCTGGAAATCGCGGAAATCGAAGTGCGCCCCGACGCCGAGGACGGCTTCGCCGCGGCCATGCAAGAATCCGGGCTGACCGACCTGGCCGCCTGCGACGGCGTCGTCTCGATCCGCTTCGGGCGCGGGGTGGAAAACCCGTCGAAATTCACCTTCAACGTCGTCTGGACTTCCATGGAAGCACACGACGCAGCGCGCGGACTGGACGCTTTCGCACGTTTCCGCGCCGCCTTCGGCGAGATGGGCGTCAGCGGAACGATGAGTCACTATCTGATGGGCGAGGCGATCCCGGGCGCTTCGTCATGACTCATTTCTCCCTTTCGAGGGAGGAATTACCAGTCGATCCGGCCGCGGCCGTTCGCTTCCAGGAATTCGTTCGCCTTGCTGAAATGACGGCAACCCAGGAAGCCGCGATGGGCCGAAAGCGGGCTGGGATGCGGCGCCGTCAGCACCAGATGATGGCTCGAAGCCAGACCCGGCACCCGCATCGCTTTCTTCTGAGCATGACTGCCCCACAGCAAGAACACACAAGGCTCCGCCTTGGCCACGACTGCCGCGACGGCGGCATCGGTGATCGCTTCCCAGCCCTTGTTCTGGTGCGACCCGGCCTGCGCTTCCTCGACCGTCAGCGCATTGTTGAGCAGGAGCACGCCCTGCCGCGCCCAATGTTCAAGATTGCCGTGCCCCGGCGCGGTCACGCCGCAGTCGGTGGCCAGTTCCTTGTAGATATTGACCAGCGACGGCGGCATTTTCACGCCTTCCGGCACCGAAAACGACAGGCCATGCGCCTGCCCCGGCCCGTGATAGGGGTCCTGCCCGAGAATGACGACGCGCACCTGATCGAGCGGCGTCAGCTCCAGCGCCCGCAGCCGCGTGCCGCGCGGCGGATAGATCCGCTTGCCTGCGGCTTCCTCGGCCTTGAGCCAGCCGCCGAGCTGGCGCGACTGCGGGGAATCGAGCACGGTCCCCAGTGCCGGTTGCCAGGATGGCGGCACGCCCTGAAGCGATCCCGAGACCTCCATTCGCGCCGTACTCCCGCCTAAACCATTTGCGAAACTCTGGCCCAGTCCCTAAGCATTTTCGGACCATGGCTGTCTATCTCCACGAAGAAGATCTCCCCGAAGGCGTGCTTGCGCCGGGACCCGTTGCCGTCGACACCGAGACGATGGGCTTGATCACCCCGCGCGACCGCCTATGCGTGGTCCAGATTTCCGACGGACAGGGCGACGAGCATCTCGTCCGCTTTGCGCCCGGCAGCGATTTCGCCGCGCCGAACCTAAAGGCGGTGCTGGCCGATCCGGCCCGGCTGAAGCTCTACCACTTTGCCCGGTTCGACCTTGCCGCGATCGAGCACTACCTCGGCGTCACCGCCGCGCCGGCGTTCTGCACCAAGATCGCCAGCAAGCTGACCCGCACTTACACCGACCGCCACGGTCTCAAGGACCTCGTGCGCGAGCTGCTCGGCAAGGAAGTGTCGAAGCAGCAGCAGTCGAGCGACTGGGGCGCGGCCGAACTGACCGAGCCGCAGAAGGAATATGCGGCCTCGGACGTGCGCTACCTCCACGCGATGCACCAGATTCTTGTCGTGCGCCTCGCCCGCGAGAACCGCACCGAGATCGCCCAGGCCTGTTTCGACTTCCTGCCCGCCCGCGCCCGGCTCGACCTGGCCGGCTGGCCGGATCACGACATCTTCAGCCACGAAGCCGCGTGATCGGAGCCTAGCCACGCATGTCGGTCGAAGCCAACCAGATCCGCAATCGCCGCCGGCACTTCGCCGCGCCCGGCGGCTCGCACGATCGCATGGTGGCCTTCCTTGCCAAGGCGCTGCCTGCGGGCATCGGCCTGATAGCGGCCGTCATGATCCTGGTCCCGCTCTCCCCGCGCGGAGAGATCAGCTTCCTGCTGGACCGCAACAAGGTGGCGACCACCAGCGAGCGTATCGCCGTGGCGGACGCCGCCTATCGCGGGCAGGACAACCAGGGCCGTGACTTCGTGGTGACGGCGGGCACCGCCGTCCAGCGTTCGCCCGAAATTCCCATCGTCGAAATGCAGAAGCTGGTCGCCCAGATGGCCCTGCGCGACGGCCCCGCCGATATCGTGGCGCCGCGCGGCGCCTACAATTTCGACAAGGACACGATGGCGGTCGACGGCCCGGTCAACTTCAAGTCGTCCGACGGCTATACGATGACCACCAGCAAGGTCGACGTCGACATCAAGCAGAAGACGGCGGTCGCATCGGGCGGCGTCCAGGGCACCGTGCCCTCGGGCACCTTCAAGGCCGATGCGATGCACGCCGATCTCGACACCCGCACCGTTACACTCGAAGGCCATGCCCGGATGCGCATCACGCCCGGCAAGCTGAGGATGCCGCAATGACCGCCCGCTTGTTTGAATCCCGTAAGTTCCGCATCGCCCTTGGCGTGCCTGTGGCACGCATCGCCCTCGCGGTGCCGGTGGCCGGGCTCGCCCTGTTCGTCGCCGGGCAGCAGCTTGGCGCCCAGGCGATCTCGGGCCACAATTCCGACGCGCCCGTCGATTTCGGCGCCGACCGCATCGAGCTTCAGGACAAGCAGAACCGCGTCGTGCTGACCGGCAATGTCGATATCACCCAGGCCGACCTGCGCCTGCGCGGTGCCCGCACCGTGATCGACTTCATCAAGGGCGACCAGACCCAGGTCCAGCGGATCACCGCCAGCGGCAATGTGGTGGTCACCCGCCAGGATCAGGTGGCGACCGGCGATACCGCGATCTACGACCTCAACCAGCGCATCGTGACGATGGTCGGCAATGCCACGCTCAAGCGCGGCTCCGGCGATACCCTGCGCGGCGGCCGCTTCGTGATGGACCTCAAAAGCGGCGTCTCCTCGGCCTCGGGCGGGCGGGTGAAGGGCACGTTCAACGTCCCCAAGAAGAAGAACTGATCCCGGAAACGGTCCGGAGGAAACGAAAAAGGCCAGTTACGACACTCTGTCGTAACCGGCCTTTTTCGTTTTGGGCGGCCTTCGGGAAAGGCTGCCCCGATCAGAATGCCTTGTCGTGGACCAGCACCCGTGCGGTCAGGAACATGATGTGCAGGTCGCGCATGATGGTCCAGCCTTCGAGGTACTCCAGATCGGACTGAAGGCGGTTGATGAGATCCGATTCCTGGTCGGTGGCGCCGCGATAGCCGCGCACCTGGGCAAGGCCGCTCAGGCCCGGCTTGAGGCTGTGCCGCTGCCAGTAGCGGCGGTCGACTTCCCAGAACAGCTTGTCGCCCGCCAGCGAGCCGGTGGCGTGGGGACGCGGCCCGACCAGGCTCATGTCGCCCAGCAGCACGTTGAAGAGCTGCGGCAGCTCGTCGATGCTGGTGCCGCGAATGAAGCGGCCGACGCGGGTGATGCGCTGGTCTCCCTTCGAGGCCGAGACGTTGCCGTTGCTGTCGCAGAGTGCCTGCGTCATGCTGCGGAACTTGTACATGTTGAAGAAGGTGTTGCCCCGGCCCATGCGGCGCTGGACGAAGAACACCGGCCCGCCGTCCTGCAGCTTGACCGCAAGGGCCACGACCAGCAGCAGCGGCGAGAGCGCGAGGATCGCACCGCCGGAAAAGGCGACGTCGAAGATGCGCTTGATCGCGCGTTCGCGGATTCCCAGCGGCCCGGCCGAAACGAGCAGCAGCCCGTGCTGGCCGGTCACCCGCGCGCCTTGGGCACCCAGGCGCGCCACTTCATCGTCCAGCACTTCGCCGTCGACATTGGCGCCCTTGAGCACCATGGCCCATTCGGCGCGGCGATCGGCGGGGCAGCTCACCACCACCCGGTCGATATTGCGCAGGACGAGGCCGACGCGATCGAGCGAATCGGGGTCCTTGAGATTGGGCCGCAGCCCCATGGCCGCTGCCGAAACACGGATAGCGCCGGGCATGCGGAGCTGGGGGCCGCCGTCATCGATGACAAGCTCGTTGATGACATTGGCACCGCAGCGCCAGTTCACGAAGCTGCGAAGCTGGAGCCGCGACCAGGCGATCAGCGCCATGGCGCAGATCACGCCGCCGCTGAAGGCACCGCGAGACAGCTCTGCCGAGGACTTCATGAGGAACTGCACGAAGACGACGACGACGACCGCCACCACCATCGACACTTCCGCACGGAAAATGCCCCGCCAGCCGTCACGCAGGGCGTCGGTGGAATAGGCGGCGTTGTACAACGCCAGCGTCAGGAAGATCGGCAGCAGCACTTGTCCGTAGACGAGTGCCATCTCCATTCCCTGGCCGCTGTCGTAAAGCCAGCCCGCGAGCGCGAAGCCCGCCAGAAGGGCCACGAGGTCCCCCACGAGCAAGGCAAGATAACATTGAAGCCGTCGGCGTTCGAGCGAAGGTGCGACGAGAAGTTCGTCGGCCTCGGAGCGCTGAACGGCTTGGGTCGTAACTGCAAATGGCGCATTCATGCGTTCAACACTCCCGATTGTCGAACTCATGCCCCCCGGATCCCCTCTTCCGTCTATCGCCACAGCCACGGATTCGATGTCCGTGCTGCACTGCGGTAGACGAATGCACTTATGATCATTCCATCCGTGCAGGAAAGCCGATTCAGTTAAGCTGTTCTTTTTATCCGGTGTTTGCCATCAAACGTAGAAATTCTGGCTATTTCGACTAACCCTTCGGCTAGTAGAAGGTCAGCATCCTGGCTATTGGCCAGCAGCGATTGGTGCATCGCAATAAGACGGGCCACCAAGCGTTCGAGACGATTACCACGCCAGATACGCAATTGCACCCCGAGGGCTGGTTTGTCCTTCCAGAAAATTCGGCGGGCAGCCGCTTCCGATTCGATCAGCGCTGCGGGGTCGCCGCCCCTTCCCAGCCGGGAATTGAGGCCCGCCAGTTGCGCTGCGCGGCGCTCGAAGGCCAGCAGCAGGCCGACGGCATTTATGCCCTGATCGCGCAGGCGCTTGAGTTCGGGGCCGATCGCCTCGCGCTTGCCGCCCAGCACCGCGTCGACCAGGGGGCCGAAGTCGTCGTCCTCGGTCGCCGCGCCCACGGCATCAAGATCGGCGCTCGATACCGCGCGCGGGGTTTCGGCGCTGGCATCGAGATAGAGCGCCAGCTTGGTCACTTCCGAGCGCGCCAGCCGCGTATCGAGGCCCGAGGCGCGTGCGATCCGCTGGGCGAGATCGCTGCCCATCTTGAGTCCGGCGCCGTTGGCCATCGTCCGCACGGCGCCGGTCACCGCGGCGAGGTCGGGCGGGTAAAACATCGCCACCAGTCCGTCCGGCCGGGCGGCAAGCAGCTTGGCGGTGCGCGACTTGTCGGTGGCGCCGGTCGCCACGATCAGGACCGGGCAGGCATCGACATCGCTTTCGAGCAGGATCTGGACCGCGTCGTGGGCCTCGTCGCCTTGAGCGCGAATCCAGATGTGGCGCGAGGTGCCACCGAACAACGAGTTGGACCTCGCCTCGTCTCCCAGCTTCACCGGGTCGCGGCGCAGGTCCGATCCGGCAATCTCGACCCGCTCACCGGGATCGGTGAGGCAGGAGACGATCTTCGCGGCCGCATCGCTGGCTCCGGCCTCGTCCGGGCCGCAGAAGAAGAAAACCCGCGCCTGCTGTGCGGCGCGGGCTGCAAGGCCGCCGAAATCCTTTTGGGTGGCTTTCACGTCTCCGTGACCCGCATTGCGATCACTGCTTGGTGTCGCCGCGCAGGCGCAGCGCGACGGACGTGACGATGCGGGTGGCCACGTCCTTCGACATGTTCTCGAGTGCGGTCTGTTCGCCCGCGATCGTGGCATAGTCGGAAGAAACGACGTCGATGCCCGCATCCGAACCCGCAGTGGCGTCGAGCACGGTCTCGTTGCTCGACAGATCCACCAGCTGATAGCGCGCGCGCAGGGTCCGGCGTTCGCGGCCGATGGTATCGTCCGAGAGCAAAGCGAAACCTTCGAGCTTGTCGTCGAGGCGAATGTCGAGCCGGTAGCGCGGCGCCGTGCCGCCCTTGTCCGAGCCGAGCTGGTCGACGATGGCGTTGCGGACCAGCCAGCCCGCACGCCCCTCGATCGCCGCGACCTGCACCCCCTGAAGGCCCCGTGCCACGGCACCGCTGCCGCCGCCTGCATACATCGGCTTGAGGCCGCAACCGGACAGCAGCGCGGCACCTATCAGGGCCGGACCGACAAGACGCAGGAAGCGCTTCACGCGACGAGATTGACCAGGCGGTCGGGAACGACGATCACTTTCCTCACCTCGGCTCCATCCAGCGCACGCTGCACTTTCTCGCTGGCAAGGGCAAGCGCTTCAAGCTCTTCCTTCGAAGTGCCCTTGGCCACGGTCAGCGTGTCGCGCAGCTTGCCCTTCACCTGAACCGCCACGGTGACTTCGTCCTCAACCAGCAGTGCCGGATCGACTTCGGGCCATGCTGCCTGCGAGACGAGGCCTTCCCCGAAGGTTTCGAAAGCTTCTTCGGCGAGGTGCGGCATCATCGGCGAGACGAGCAGCAGAACCGTGCGGATCGCGTTCGAGCGGCTGGCCGAAGGGGCCGCCTTCTCGACGGCGCCGGTCAGTTCGTAGATGCGCGCCACGGCCTTGTTGAAGCCCAGCGATTCGATGTCCGAGGCGACAGCAGCCACCGTCTGGTGCGCCTTGCGGTCGATTGCCTTGTCTTCGCCGGTCGCCGCAGCGTCATACTGGGCGAACAGACGCCACAGGCGCTGGACGAAGCGGCCACAGCCCTCGATACCGGCTTCCGACCACGGCAGGTCGCGTTCCGGCGGGCTGTCGGACAGCATGAACCAGCGAATCGCATCGGCGCCGTACGTCGCGACGATCTCGTCTGGGTCGACCACGTTCTTCTTCGACTTCGACATCTTGATGACGCGGCCGACTTCGACGGCGGCACCGTCGGCCTTCAGCGTCGCACCGTCCGAAGTCCGGTCGATCTCGCCGGGCGAGAAGTAGACCGGCTGGCCGTTGGCATCGTTGATGCGGAAGTAGGTCTCGTGCGTGACCATGCCCTGCGTGAACAGGCTGGCGAAGGGCTCCTTCACCTCGACCTTGCCGATGCGGGCCAGCGCGCGCGTCCAGAAGCGGGCATAAAGCAAGTGCAGGATCGCATGCTCGATGCCGCCGATGTACTGTTCCACCGGCAGCCATTCGGCGATCTTGGCCGGATCGAACGGACGATCCTCGGGCTGGCTGGCGAAGCGCAGGAAATACCACGAAGAATCGACGAAGGTGTCGAGCGTATCGGTCTCGCGGCGCGCGGCGTGGCCGCACTGCGGGCAATCGACATGCTTCCAGGTCGGGTGGCGGACCAGCGGGTTGCCGGGGGTCGAGAAATCGACGTCCTCGGGCAGCGTGACCGGCAGGTGCTTCTTGGGCACCGGCACCACGCCGCAGACCTCGCAGTGAATGAACGGGATCGGCGTGCCCCAGTAGCGCTGGCGCGAAACGCCCCAGTCGCGCAGGCGCCACACGGTCTTGCCCTCACCCCAGCCTTCGGCCTCGGCGCGCGCGATGACAGCGGCCTTGGCGTCCTTCACGGCCATGCCGTTGAGGAAATCCGAGTGGACGCAGACGCCGTCACCGGCCTCGGACTCGCCGTCGAAGGGCTTGTCGGCATCGGCCTCGCTCGCCGCAACGACGCGCAGGATCGGCAGCCCGTACTTGGTGGCGAATTCGAAGTCGCGCTGGTCGTGGCCCGGAACGGCCATGACCGCGCCGGTGCCGTAGTCCATCAACACGAAATTGGCGATGAACACCGGCAGGTCGGCGCCGGTGAACGGATGCCTTGCCTTCACCCCGGTATCGAAGCCCAGCTTTTCGGCGGTTTCCAGTTCGGCCGCGGTCGTCCCGCCCTGCTTGCACAGCGCGATGAAGTCCTCGACCTCGGGACGGCCCTTGGCCACCGCCTGCGCGATCGGATGATCTGCAGCGACGGCCACGAAGCTGGCACCGAAGATCGTGTCGGGACGCGTGGAGTAGACTTCCACCGAACCGATGCCGCCGATTTCGCTGGCGAGTTCGAACTTGAACTGCAGGCCCTGCGACTTGCCGATCCAGTTCTCCTGCATCGTGCGGACCTTCTCGGGCCACTTGTCGAGCGTGGAGAGACCTTCCAGCAGCTCGTCCGCGAAGTCGGTGATCTTGAGGAACCACTGGGAGAGCTTGCGCTTCTCCACCAGCGCGCCCGAGCGCCAGCCGCGACCGTCGATCACCTGCTCGTTGGCGAGCACGGTCTGGTCGACCGGGTCCCAGTTGACCGCCGATTCCTTGCGGTAGACGAGGCCGTTCTCATAGAGATCGATGAACAGCGCCTGCTCGTGGCCGTAGTATTCCGGCTCGCAGGTGGCGATCTCGCGGCTCCAGTCGAGCGCGAAGCCCAGGCGCTTGAGCTGCGCCTTCATGTTGGCGATGTTCTCGCGCGTCCAGCCGCCGGGGTGGACGCCCTTTTCCATGGCTGCGTTCTCGGCGGGCATGCCGAAGGCGTCCCAGCCCATCGGGTGGAGCACTTCGTGCCCGGTCATGCGCTTGTAGCGCGCCAGCACGTCGCCCATCGTGTAGTTGCGGACGTGGCCGATATGGATGCGTCCCGAGGGATAGGGGAACATCTCAAGCACGAAGCTGCGCGGCTTCGACGAAGTGTCGTCCGCCTTGAAGCACTGCGCGTCGTCCCACGCAGCCTGCCAGCGCGTGTCCGCCTGAGCCGGATCGAACCGCTCGGTCATCTTAATCTAGTCTCCTGCGGGTCGGATCGCCCGCGAAATTGAAAATCAGCCGCCGATCGAATCGCGACGCAGGTCGCGGGCGCGGGTGAGGATGATGTCCTCCAGCTTCTGCACGGTCGCAGCCTGGACCGGCGCCGTCGTCCAGGCGCCGCCCGTCGAGACTTCGCGCTGCGCGGTCACGCGCAGGGCGTCAGCGCGCAGGTCCTTGTCGAGGATCATCACCGTGACCTTGACGCGCTCGCCCGGCTGCTTGGGATTGACGTACCAGTCGGTGACGATGACGCCGCCAGCGCTGTCCGACTGGAGCAGCGGCATGAACGAGAGCGAATCGAGGCTGGCGCGCCAGAGGTAGCTGTTCACGCCGATCGTCGTCACCGCCGAAGGCGCGATCGAGGACTGCACCTGCTTGCGGCCGCCGCCGCAACCGGCCAACGCAAGCGCCGCCACGGCGCAGAAGCCTGCGGTTGCCAGCAATCGAGCGGAGAGAAGGCCGGTATGGGTGCTGCCTGTCATCGTAATTCCCAGTTCCTGTCTTGGCGAAGGCGCCGGACTTCCCGCGCGCCTGCCGTGAAACGCCTCTATAGCCGCCACTGCCGGGGCGGCAAGTGCGGCTGCATCAGCTTGCCGCCATAAGCGAGGCAGGGCTAAACGCTTGCTGAACGGACAGTAGTGCTTCTGCGGGCGAAAGCCGATGCACTCTTGGCCCCCTCCCCCCGGCGATCATCCTGTGTTAAGCTCGTCGGACGAGGATGGTGGGCCTGTTTGGCAGGTCGATGCCAAGGCCCCTGAGGGCGGGTAATGACGGAAGCTGACAATGAATAGGGAAAGTGCAGCGAATAGGGAAAGTGCAGCCTCACAGGACGATGCCCTCTCGAATCGGGGTATCTCGAAAGGCGGCATGAGGACCGGCATGATGCTGACCTGCTGCGTGGTCGTGCTTGCCCTGCCCAGCGCCGTGCTGGCCTTTACCACCACGTTCAAAGCCGACTCTTCCTCGCGCTCCTTCGGTGCGCTCGATCCTGAGACCTCTCCCGAAAATCTGTCGCGCGCGATCGCGATGCGATCGCTGGGCGACGGCGAGAACTTCCCCTTCACGCCCGCCGGTCCCACCGCTCGGCGCGACCGGGCCGTTACCGTAGCTGTCCGCATCGATCGCGAAGCGGCGCAGGCGATCATCGTGCGCAACCGCACCCCAATCGCGCGCAGCGACATGGCCGGGATCGGCGGCCTGAAGATCGCGCCGACCGCGTTCAACCTCGGCGTGGCGCGCGGCTATCAGAACTTTGCCCCGGACATCGCCGCCGCCACGGCGCCCGCCACGGCACGCGGCATTGCCGATGCGCCGGAATTGAAGAAGTTCAGCCTCCAGGCGGGCAGCGCCGAACAGAAAGAGCCGCGCTTCACCACCCGCCTTTCCATCGACGAGAAGCGTGCGCCGGGCCGGGCACCCCATACTTTCGCGGGCGAAGCGGGCGAAGTCGATCTCGGCGGCTCCTATCGGGTGACGAACAATCTCGATCTCACCGCGGGCCTGCGCTACTCGCAGGAGCGCGAGCGCCTGATGCCGCTGACGGACGGGCGGCAGGACAGCCAGGCAGTCTACGTCGGAACCCAGTTCAAATTCTGATTTTTGCAACCGCAGGTGCGTTTCTATCAATCATTTCGGCTTAAATAACCGTAATCGCCCCAAGGCATCGCTTGCCCCGCCCCAGTGCATTTCCTAGCCTGCGTTGGGTGGATGCTCACTAAGCGAAAGGCTTGATATGGCGCGCGTTGCTATCGTTACCGGTGGAACCAGGGGTATTGGAGAGGCCGTTTCATTGGCCCTCCAGGAAAGGGGACACACTGTAGTTGCAAATTATGCAGGTAATGAAGAAAAGGCCAAGGCATTTACGGAGAAGACCGGCATTGCCGCCTATAAATGGGACGTCGGCGACCATGAAGCTACGCTCGCGGGCGTGGCGCGGGTAACCGAGGACGTCGGCCCGGTCGATATCGTCATCAACAACGCTGGCATCACGCGCGACGGCGTGCTTCACAAGATGACCTTCGACGACTGGAACGAGGTGATGCGCATCAACCTTGGCGGCTGCTTCAACATGGCGAAAGCCACGTTCTCCGGCATGCGCGATCGCGGCTGGGGCCGGATCGTCAACATCGGCTCGATCAACGGTCAGGCCGGGCAATACGGCCAGGTGAACTATGCCGCCGCCAAGTCCGGCATCCACGGCTTCACCAAGGCCCTGGCCCAGGAAGGCGCCAAGTACGGCGTCACCGTCAACGCCATCGCGCCGGGCTACATCGATACCGATATGGTCGCGGCGGTTCCCCCGCCGGTGCTGGAGAAGATCGTCGCCAAGATCCCGGTCGGCCGCCTCGGCAGCGCCTACGAAATCGCGCGTGGCTGTGCCTTCCTCTGCTCGGAGAATGCCGCTTTCGTGACCGGCTCGACACTGAGCATCAACGGCGGTCAACACATGTATTGATCGGGTTTGGAGGACCCGCGAGACCGCCGGTCCTCCACCTTGTTTTCAGGCGCGATGCGGGCCGAACAGAATCACCGCCGCGCCGACCAGGCAGATCGTCGCACCGGCAAGGTCCCAGCGATCCGGACGGACACCCTCGGCAATCCACAGCCACAGCAGTGCCGACAGGATGTAGATGCCGCCGTAGGCTGCGTAGGTACGCCCGGCATGGCTGCTGTCTACCTGAGTGAGCAGCAATGCGAACAACACCAGCGATGCGCATCCGGGAATGAGCCAGAGCGCCGACTTGCCCATTCGCAGCCAGGCCCAGAACGCGAAGCAGCCGCCGATTTCGGCCAGCGCGGCGCCGATGTAGATGATGATGCCCTGCATTTCCGCTCGATAGCGGGCAAGGAAAGCCCTGTCGCGGGATTCATGCCGACCGCTCGGATTGTGGAAGCAGGGTCCCGCTTGACCAATAACCGCACCATTCCCGCGCGTGCCTCCCCCTGCTAGGCATGACCCATGAACTCGATCTACCATCCGCCGGTCAAGCGCTCGATCGAGATCGCGGGACACAAGACCTCCATCAGTCTCGAACCGCTGTTCTGGGATCTGCTGCGGCAGATTGCGGCGCACGAAGGCGTTCCCGTAAATGCGCTGGTGGCCCGGATCGATGCCGAGCGGCTGGAGGCAGACACCCCGCCCGGCCTCGCCAGCGCGATCCGGGTCTGGCTGGTCGCGGCACGGAGGTGATACGTCAAGAGGCGGAAACCCTGCAGTCCCGCCTCTCGAATACACGGCGATGCCGCGCAGGATATCAGTACGTCGAAGGTGGATCGCTGGCCGGGAAGCTCTCATCGATCGCCTCGTCGGTCTTTGACCAACGCGGCGGCTGGTTTTTCATGTTTTCGGGACCCGCATCGCGAACCGGATAACTATCCGGACCACCCGCAGTCGCCGCCTCTTCGCTGGCGCGGTTGGCGTACTTGTAGAGTGCGTAGCCGATGGCACCGGCTGCCGCCAACTTGATCAAGCCCATGGTCGTTACTCCTCTCGGGGTTTCGAGGGAGCAACGCACCGCGGGAGCGATCGGTTGCCTTACTCGCCGCCGACCCGTTCGATCTGCGCGCCGACCAGCGCCAGCTTTTCCTCAAGCCGCTCGTAGCCGCGATCGAGGTGGTAGAGGCGGTGAACCTGCGTTTCGCCCTCTGCCGCCAGACCGGCGATGACGAGGCTCATCGAGGCGCGCAAGTCGGTCGCCATGACTTCGGCGCCTGTCAGCTTCTGCACGCCGTGGACCACGGCGGTGCGGCCCTTGGTCTCGATATGCGCGCCCATGCGATTGAGTTCGGGAACGTGCATGTAGCGGTTCTCGAAGATCGTCTCGGTCAGGACGCTCGATCCTTCGGCGCGGCAGAGAAGCGCCATGAGCTGGGCCTGCATGTCGGTCGCGAAGCCCGGATAGGGCGCGGTCGACAGCGTCACCGGCTTCAGCGGGCCGTCGGCGGCAACGTGGAGGCCTTCGGCGCTCGGCTCGACATGGACGCCGGCATCGCGCAGCGCCTGCACGGTGGCTTCCATGTCCTCGATCTTCGCACCCTTCAGCGTGACTTCACCGCCGGTGATGGCGGCAGCGCAGGCGTAGGAACCGGCCTCAATACGGTCCGGCATGACCATGTAGGTCGCACCGTGCAGGCGGTTCACACCGTGGATGGTGAGGTCCGAAGTGCCGATGCCCTCGATCTGCGCGCCCATGGCGACCAGCAGGTTGCAGAGGTCGACGATCTCCGGTTCGCGCGCGGCATTGTGCAAGGTGGACCTGCCGGTGCAGAGCACCGCCGCCATCAGCGCGTTCTCGGTCGCGCCGACCGAGACCACCGGGAAGGAATAGCGACCGCCCGGGAGGCCCCCGTCGGGCGCGATGGCGCGGACGTAGCCCGCCGCCATCTCGATCTGGGCGCCGAGCGCTTCGAGGGCCTTGAGATGCAGGTCGATCGGGCGGTTGCCGATCGCGCAGCCGCCGGGCAGCGACACGGTCGCCTCGCCCATACGCGCCAGCATCGGGCCGAGCACCAGGATCGAGGCGCGCATCTTGCGCACCAGATCGTAAGGCGCGACCGAACTGGTAATGCGAGTCGCCTGAAGCGTCATCACCCGGCCGAAGTCTTCGGGACGGCTGCCCGCGATCATCGTCGAGATGCCGAACTGGTTCATCAGATGCTGGAAGCCGTCGATGTCCGCCAGGCGCGGCAGATTGCGCAAAGTCAGCGGTTCTTCGGTCAGCAGGGCACAAGGCAGCAGCGTCAATGCGGCGTTCTTCGCGCCGGAAACGGGGATGGTGCCGGAGAGGCGCTTGCCGCCTTGGATGATGATCTTGTCCATGCGCCGCTATTTAGCGGGATTTGGCCGCGCAGCAAGCACACCTCGGAGAAACACGGATGGACTGTTGCGCTGCGTCTGCGAAGCAGGTCTTATACGAAATAAGTCCAGCTTTAACCGCACCGTAACCAAATGGAGACAGACCGTTAACCATGTCTGCAACCCAGTTCAAAAAGCCCGTCCGAAAAGCCGTATTCCCGGTCGCAGGACTCGGAACCCGCTTTCTTCCCGCCACCAAGGCAATTCCGAAGGAACTTCTTCCCGTCGTAGACCGGCCGCTGATTCAATACGCTGTCGATGAGGCGCGCGAGGCGGGGATCGAGGAATTCGTATTCGTCACCGGCCGCGGCAAGACCGCGATCGTCGAGCACTTCGATACGGCCTACGAACTGGAAGCGACGATGACCGCGCGCGGCAAGTCGCTCGATCCGCTGGAACCGACCCGGATCCAGCCCGGCAATCTCGTCGCCGTGCGCCAGCAGGTGCCGCTCGGCCTCGGCCATGCCGTGTGGTGCGCCCGCGCCGTCATCGGCGACGAGCCTTTCGCGATCTTCCTGCCCGACGAACTTATGTACGGCTCGCCCGGCTGCATGAAGCAGATGGTGGATGCCTATAACGAAGTCGGCGGCAACCTCGTCTCGGTGCTGGAAGTGCCGATGGAGGAAGTCTCCAGTTACGGCGTGATCGCGCCCGGTGCGGTGAACGGTGCGCTGACCGAAGTGAAGGGTCTGGTCGAAAAGCCGAAGGTGGCCGATGCGCCCTCGAACAAGATCGTCTCGGGCCGCTATATCCTCCAGCCGGAGATCATGGGCCTGCTCGCCAACCAGGGCAAAGGCGCGGGCGGCGAGATCCAGCTGACCGATTCGATGGCCAAGCTGATCGGTCAGCAGCCGTTCCACGCCGTGACCTTCGCGGGCCAGCGCTTCGACTGCGGCTCGAAGGTCGGATTCGTCGAAGCCACCCTTTCCATCGCACTCGACCGCGCAGACATCGGCGAGGAAGTACGGACCATCGCGAAGAAGCTGCTGAGCTGAGATTTTTCGGAAATTGGGTCTGATGAAAGCGCGCTCCGTTCGGGGCGCGCCTTTTTCTTGGCGAAAGGTGGAGACCCTTCGACAGGATCAGGATGAGCGGGTGTCGGTTGTATTCGCAAGAATGCCCATGCCGCCCAAAAACCTTCCCTCCGCTCATCCTGAGCTTGTCGAAGGATCAGCCCGAGCTTGTCGAAGCCCAGGAAATTCAGCGCCTTACCGGATCCGTCAGCCTAGCCATGATCGAGGCGACATAAGCCTGAGTCTCGCGGATGCGGGGAATGCCGCCCGCCTTCTGCACGCGGCCGGGGCCCGCATTGTAGGCCGCCAGCGCCTTCTCAATATCCCCTCCGAAAGCATCGAGCTGCATGCGCAAGTAGCGCGCGCCGCCTTCGAGATTGGCCGTGGGATCGCCGGGGTTCACCCCCATCTGCGCCGCCGTGCCCGGCATGAGCTGGGCCAGTCCGCGCGCGCCGACCGGCGAGCGGGCCGCCTCGTTCCAGCGGCTCTCCTGCCAGACGACCGCTTCGAACAGCGCAGGGCTGATGTCATACTTGGCCGCCAGTTCCGCCACGCGCGCGCGCCAACGGGTCGGCCCGGCGGCATCGAGCGCATCGGTGATCGACAGAGGATGAAGCTGCGAGGCTTCGAGTGCAGCCGGAACCGCCTCTACCGCTGCCACTTCCGCACCCACGGTGTCACGGCCCTGCCCCGCCGGACCTCCGGCCACCCACTGGTAGCCGTTGCTCCCGATTTCCAGCACGTCGGCAAAGGCCATGCCAGGCAAGCCGAACGCGGCCAGAACGGCCGCGCCGACAGAGAGTTTCAGGCGATTCGAAAAGCGCGTCATCGCCTGACCTGATACTCCAGTGGAACACGGTTTCTCAAGCCGGGCCATCACCACTCACTTGATTCCAAGCGCGCTGCGGATCGCCCGCCAGGACAGCATTTTGAAGTTCTGCGCCTTGGGGGCATTGTTGCCGTCCTGCGCGACCATCAGGCCTTCGGGGAACTGCGAGCCGAAATCGCCGAGCATAACCTCGATGCCGTCGGTGTCGCTGGTGCCGGCGATTGGGCCGCCCTCGATGCGGAAACGGCCCACCGGCTTGCCCGAGGACAAGTCGAAAAGTGCATAGGCATTGTCACCCTGGCTGGATGCGACAAGCCAGGCCCGTCCGCTGCTCTCCCGCGCGACGGCGAGTCCCTCGACATCCGCCACCAGCCCGTCCTCAGCACCGACGCGGGCGAAGGGTTCGGCCACCAGAGCCGCGCCTGCGAGCGGGACTTTCCAGATACCCATGTCTTCCTCGGCCACGAACAGGACCTTGCCCGCATCGTCGACCACGCAGCCTTCGGACTGGGTGGCGAACTTCACCAGCCGCACATAGTCCGCCGCGATCCGCCCGTCCTTTTCGAGCAGACGGCTTTCCGCCACCGAGCCGTCCTTGAGCACGACATAGGCCCGCGCCAGTTCGCCTCGAGCGAGCGCATTGCCCATGCAGAAGCCATAGGCCTCGGCCGGAGCATGGCCTGCGGGCAGGAACGTCTCGGCGCCGAGCGCAGCAAGCTTGCCGCTCGCGCCGTCTAGCGCGAATAGCGCGATGCGCGGCTCGGCCCGGTCGGTGCGGTCGCTGGCGCCGACGAGAATGCGCTTAGAGCCATCCGCCAGCCGCACTTCACGCAAGTCCACATTGTTGAGCGCGCCTGCCGGTGCGAAATCGCGGACCTTGTCGTCCAAGCCGTAGACGTAGAGTCCCGCCTTCTTGTCGGTGCCGAGAATCAGACTGGCCGCCGGATTAGCGGCATTGCGCCAGATCGCCGGATCATCGGCGGCGTCGGCATTGACCGTGCCGACCGGGTCGGTTTCCGCCTCGGCCGGAACATCAGTAGCGGGCAGACGGACGGCGGCAGGCGCCCCGCCCGTCGTCGCACAACCCGCAAGAGGAGCCGCAAGCAGAAGGGCCGGGAGCAATGCTCCCGGCCCCTGCTTCACGATTCCGGAGAGGTTCGTGAAAGTGGCCTTCATCAGAAGCTCACCCGCGCGCCGAACTTCACGGTCGAGCCATATTCCTCGTACTGGAGCACGCGCTTGGCGCCGGTGAGGTTCTGATAGGCGAAGTACTTGGCGTTGTTGACGTTCACCCAATCCGCGAAGAGACGGATGTTGTCGGTCAGCTTGTACTTAGCCGAGAGGTCCAGCTGGAAGTGCTGGTTGACGGTGCGGTCGGTCTCGATCGAATCGCCCACTTCGTCGAGGTACTTGTCGCGGAAGGTGCCGGCGGCGCGCAGGCTGACCGGCCCCTTCTCGTAGCCCAGCACCGCGTTGAAGGTGTTCTTCGAGGCATTGGGCAATGCGATGCGGCGATCGTCGCCCACGGTGCCGCGCGCATAAGTGTAAGTGTAGTTGAGCTGCGTCAGCAGCCCGTCGAACGGCGAGGGCAGCATCGAGAAGACCTGGCTGAAGCTGGCTTCCAGACCGGCGATCTCGGCAGTGTCGCCGTTCACCGGGATGGTGATCTCGTCATAGGCGATGCCGTTGTAGACGCCGCTTTCCTTCGAGTTGTAGCTGTAGGTGTAGTCCTTGATCGACTTGTAGAAGCCACCGATCGAGAGGGCGCCGTTATTCGAGAAGTAGTAGTCGAACCCGGCATCGAAGTTCCAGGCCTGATAGGGCTTCAGCTCGGGGTTGCCAACGGCCAGTTCGAGGTCGTCGTTGATCGTGTTGCGCGGCGCCAGCTGCGAGAGCTTGGGACGCACGATCGTCTTATAGCCGGCCAGGCGGGCGACCAGGTTCTGCTGCGGGCTGTAGCGCAGGGTCAGGCTGGGCAGCCAGTTGGTGTAGTTGCGCTTATAGGTCAGCGGATCGATGGCGATCGTGTCGTCGCCATTGTCGGTGACGAGGCTGCCGTTGAGTTCGTTGTGCGTGCGCTCCACGCGAACCCCGCCGATCACGCGCAGGGTCGAGCTCTCCCAGCGGGCCATAGCATAGCCGGCCAGAATGTCCTCACGCACCGAATAGTCGCTGACTGCCGAGTTCAGCGCGCTTTCGTAGTCGTTGATGACGAAGGAGTTGGGGTTCGACAGCAGGTAGTCGGCCGCGCCGCCCTTGCTGGAGACCGGACCCATATCGACCAGGCGATAGGTCTGCTTGCCGAGCACGTCGGCCAGCGTGTAGTCCGGGGCATCGTCGGCCAGCTCGTAGTAGGTCATGTTGAAGTCGTAGGACTTCTTGCGCCAACGCGCCTTGGCACCGGCCTGAACCGTGAAGTCGCCGTTGTCGCCCGCGAAAGTGCGCGCGAGGTCGGCCTTGATCGCCCATTCCTCGTCCTGGCTGTCGGACAGGGTCGTCAGTTCGGTCTTGTTGAACGCGTACGACGAGGCGTCATTGAACTCGCCATCCGGGTCGGCCGTGACCGAGTAAGTCGGATAGTACGTGTTCGCGTAGTCGGTGGCGACCACCACGCCTTCGTTGAAGCGGGCGCGGAAGCGGGTGGGATCGATCGAGAAGGTCTCCTTCTCGCTCGACTTGGCATAGCTCGCCTGCCAGTTGAACTTCCAGGTACCGGTATCGGTATCGCTGCCGATGGCGACGCTGCGGATGCGCTGGCGCTCGAAGCGGTCCTTCAGGTCGCGCTCGACGGTGATGCGCTCATCGTCCGAATCGAAGTTAGCGGTGGTGCCGGTAACGCTGCTCGGGCCCTCGAAGTCGCCGAAGTCGAGCGTGGTGCGGCGACGATATTCGTGATCGTCGAACTGCGCCCAGTTGCCACGGACATAGGCCTTGGTCGTGTCCGAAACGCGCCAGTCGGCCGAGAGCGCCGCGTTGATGCGGGTGCGCTCGACGTCGTAGTCGCGATATTCGATCGATTCGGCCCAGGCATTGCCTTTGTCATCGAGGTTCCAGCCGCCGGTCTCGACGTTGTCGGTCTCGAACTTGCGCTTGTAGTAGCTGACCGAGCCCGCGATGCCGAAATCGTCGCCCAGCTTCTGGGTGAAGTCGAAGGCGCCCTTCGGCGTGACCTTGCCCGAATAGTCGTTCCAGCTGCCTTCGGCGCTGAGCGAGTAACGGTTCTTCTTGGAATCGAAGGCGCTGGTGGTCTTGATCTCGACCGAGGCGCCGATGAAGTCGCCATCCATGTCGGGGGTGAAGGACTTCTTCACTTCCACCGATTCGATAGTGTCGGAGGAAACCACGTCGAGCGCGACCGAGCGGGCGTCCGATTCCGGGGCGGGCATGCGCACGCCATTGATCGAGGTGCCGTTGAGGTCCGGGTCAAGGCCGCGAACCGAGACGTAGCGGCCTTCGCCTTGATCGTTGAGGATGTTCACGCCCGGTAGGCGGCGCAGCGATTCGGCGACGTTCTGGTCAGGGAACTGGCCCACGGCGTCGCGGGTCAGCACCGAGACGACGCCGTCGGCTGCCTTCTGGCGCGACAGGGCGCTGGTGAGGTTGGCGGTCTGGCCGGTGACGAGAATGTCGCCGCCGCCGATCGCCGGAAGATCGAAGTTGCCCGCGATGCGGCCGGTCGCCGGAACGGTGAGGTTCTGCGTGGTAACTTCGGCGCCGACATAGCGCGCTTCCAGAGTGTAGGTTCCGGCAGGGACATCGCCGAAGACATAGTTGCCCGCGCGATCGGTCTCGGCAGCGCGGTTCAGTTCGACGATGCGGACCGAGGCCGCCTGGAGCGGACGCACACCGGATGCGTCATGGACGCTGCCGGCGACTTCACCGGCGTAAGCGGTCGCTGCCATCGCGGCGAACGACGCCGAGGCGAGCAGACCGGCTGCGATCCGGAGGGAGGTTTTCATGTTACGGAAGCCCTGTTTTGCGACGAATTGCGGCGCGTCTAGGCAGGGTTCGTGACAGTTACGTGCCAACGGGATGGCACTTTCGTGACAACGCTGCAGTGCAGCAAAAAGGTCACAGTCCGCGCGTTTTCACGTGGAACATCCGCAGCTTGCCTGCGGGATCACCAGTTCTCGATGTAAGGAGAATGGTGCTGCTGGGGAGGATTGAACTCCCGACCTCGTCATTACCAATGACGCGCTCTACCACTGAGCTACAGCAGCGCCTGAGTTTCCGTTCCCGGAAAGCGCTTGTCCCGGCGACCCGGGGCAGGGGCGCGCTAATGTCCGTGGCCGCGAAGATTGTCAAGCGCCTCTTGCGCATTCTTTTTCAGAAAGCCATTCCGAGAGCCTTCAAAAGCTCTGCGAAAGACGCTCGAACCATGACGCAACCCCAGCAATCCCGCGAGGAACGGCTCGCCGCGAAGCTTCGCGAAAATCTTCGTCGCCGCAAGGCCCAGGCCCGCGCCGCAGAGGCCGGAAGTCATGACGCAGCGTCAACGGACGAATCAGCGCGCGAAAACGAGAGCGGAATCGGGCGCGAAAACGAATCAGGCGGTCTTTCCAAACCGACATCGGAAAGCTAGGGGCTGCGCCAGACATAGAGTCAGTCTGCCAACGGGCGTTTCCCGAGGGGATCGCCGCTGAGACCTGGGAGTACGCCTTGCCTCGCCTGATCCTCGTCCGCCACGGCCAGAGCCAATGGAATCTCGAGAACCGCTTCACCGGCTGGTGGGATGTAAACCTTACCGAAAAGGGTGAGGAAGAAGCCCGCGCCGCTGGCACCCTGCTGAAGGACAAGGGCATCGCGCCCACCGTCGCCTTCACCTCGCTCCAGACCCGCGCGATCCGCACCCTGCACCTCGCATTGGAAGCCGCCGATCTCGCGTGGATCCCCGAGACCAAGGACTGGCGCCTGAACGAGCGTCACTACGGCGGCCTCACCGGCCTCAACAAGGCCGAGACCGCTGCAAAGCACGGCGACGAGCAGGTCAAGATCTGGCGCCGCAGCTTCGACATCCCGCCGCCGGTGCTCGAAATCGGCAGCGAGTTCGATCTCTCCACCGATCCGCGCTATGCCGGGATCGCCGTGCCGCAGACCGAAAGCCTCAAGGACACCATCGCTCGCGTCCTGCCTTACTACGAAGGCTCGATCGTGCCGCACCTCAAGGCCGGTGCCGATGTGCTGATCTCCGCCCACGGCAACAGCCTGCGCGCACTGGTGAAGCACCTCTCGGGCATTTCCGACGACGAGATCACCGGTCTCGAAATCCCGACCGGCCAGCCGATCGTCTACGAACTGGCGGACGATCTCGCGGTGCTCGACCGCTACTATCTCTCGGAGCGTTGAGATGAACGGGGTGGGGACTCCTGTAGCCATCGTCATGGGGAGCCAGTCCGACTGGCCGACCATGCAGCGCGCAGCGGAGATGCTGGACAAGCTGGGCGTCGCCTATGACGCCCGCATCGTCTCGGCACACCGCACGCCGGAACGTCTGGTCGATTTCGCCAAGGGCGCGGACGGCGAAGGCTTCAAAGTGGTGATCGCCGGAGCCGGGGGCGCCGCCCACCTTCCCGGCATGATCGCCTCGATGACGCATCTTCCCGTGCTCGGCGTGCCGGTACAGTCGAAAGCGCTGTCGGGTCAGGACAGCCTGCTCTCGATCGTGCAGATGCCTGCCGGCATTCCGGTCGGCACCCTGGCGATCGGCGAGGCGGGCGCGGCCAATGCGGGCCTGCTCGCAGCCGCAATCCTCGCCACCGCCGACCCGGCGCTGGCCGAACGCCTCAAGACCTTCCGCGCGGACCAGACGGCCAGCGTGGCGGAAAAGCCGGTCTGATTGCTTCGGACCGACTGTTTTGCCAGCTCGGGCATGATGCTTCGACAGGCTCAGCATGAGCGGGTAACGGTGTTATCCGAATTGAATTGAAGTCCGCTCGCCCTGAGCTTGTCGAAGGGCCTGCACGCAACGAGTTCCAAAGATGATCCCTCCCGGCGAAACCATCGGCATTCTCGGCGGCGGCCAGCTCGGCCGGATGATCGCGATGGCTGCGGCCCAGCTCGGCTACCGCAGCCACATCTACGCCCCCGAGGCCGATTCGATCGCTGCGGAAGTCAGCGCCGAGTTCACCTGCGCCGCATGGGATGACACGGAGGCCATGGCCCGCTTCGCGGCGGGCTGCGCGGTCGTCACTTACGAATTCGAGAACGTGCCGGTCGGCCCGCTCGCCGCGCTCGGGGACGTGCCGCTGCTGGCCCACGCCCGCGCGCTCGAAACCGCGCAGGACCGGCTGAACGAGAAGCGCTTCGTCACGGACCTCGGCGGCACCCCTGCCCCCTTCGCGCCGGTGGATTCCGCCGAGGACCTTGCCAAGGCCATCGCCGAGATCGGCGCCCCCGGCATCCTCAAGACCCGCCGCGACGGCTACGACGGCAAGGGCCAGTGGCGGATCATGTCGCCCGAGGACGCGGAAGGCCTCGACCTGCCCGCCCAGCCGCTGATCTACGAGGGCTTCGTCACCTTCTTCGCCGAGTTCTCGGTGATCTTGTGCCGCGGCGCGGATGGCGACATCCGCTACTTCGATTCGGCCCACAACGTGCACGAAAGCGGCATTCTCGCGCTCAGCACCGTGCCCGCGCCGCAGCGCCTGCTCGAACAGGTCCCCGCCGCACGCGAACTCGCCGCCAAGGTGGCCGAGGCGCTGGACTATGTCGGCGTGCTCACGCTGGAATTCTTCGCCACCGAGAACGGCCCCGTCTTCAACGAGATGGCGCCGCGCGTGCACAATTCCGGGCACTGGACCATCGAGGGCGCGGTCACCAGCCAGTTCGAGAACCACGTCCGCGCGATCTGCGGGCTGCCACTGGGCGATACCGGCTTGGCCGCCAATGCCGTCGAGATGCGCAACCTGATCGGCGACGAGGCGGACGACTGGGCGGCGATTCTGGCCGATCCGACCAACCATCTGCACCTTTACGGCAAGGGCGCCGCGCGTCCGGGCCGCAAGATGGGCCATGTCACCCGCCTGGCCTTCGAGCGTGGCTGACCAGCACTTGGCGCAGGACCTCTTCCTTGTCTACGCCCGCGCCGCCAATGGCGTGATCGGTCGCGACGGTGCCCTGCCCTGGCGCCTGCCTGCCGACCTCAGGCACTTCAAGGCCATGACCCTCGGCAAGCCGATGATCATGGGCCGCAAGACCTTCGACAGCTTCCCTTCCCCGCTTCCCGGCCGCCGCCACATCGTGCTCACCCGCGACACGGCATGGCAGGCGGAAGGCGCGGAAGTGGCCCATTCGGTGGAGCAGGCCCTTGCCATGGCAGGCGACGGCGAAGTGGCGGTGATCGGCGGCGCGGAAATCTACCGGCTGTTCCAGAACCTCGCGCATCGCATCGAACTGACCGAGATCCACGCCGACTACTCCGGCGATACCGAGATGCCCGCAACCGGCCCCGAATGGCGCGAAACCGCACGCGAGGAACATCCGGCGGCGGGTGAATTTCCCGCACACGCTTTCGTCACGCTGGTCCGGGACCTATAGGCCTAATCTGACATGATTCGTCTCGACAACCGCGAAGCCCTTCCCGAATCGCTGCGCGGCGCCGTACTGGCGCTCGGCAATTTCGACGGGTTCCATCAAGGCCACCAGGCCGTGGTCGGCGAAGCAATTCGCTGGGCGCGCGAACTGGGCCGCCCCGCAGTGGTTGCGACCTTCGATCCGCACCCGGTCCGCCTGTTCAAGCCCGACGCGCCCGCCTTCCGCCTGACCACGCTGGACCAGCGGCAGGACCTGTTCGAGGCCGCCGGGGCCGACGCCATGCTGGTGCTCCACTTCGACCGCGCCATGGCCGCGATGGAAGCGGCCGACTGGATCGAGCAGGTGCTCGGACGGCAACTCGGCTGCGCGGGCGTCGTCACCGGCGAGGATTTCACGTTCGGCAAGGGACGCGGCGGCAATCCGCAGGTCCTGCGCGAAGTCGGCGCGCGCTTCGGGCTGACCGGCCACACCGTCGGCGCCGTGCATGACGACAAGGGCGTGGTCTCTTCCAGCCGCATCCGTGACGCCCTTAAGCTGGGCGAGTGCGAGACCGCCGCCCGCCTGCTCACCCGCCCCTTCGCGGCGCGCGGGGTGGTGCAGCACGGCGGCAAGCTGGGCCGGACCATCGGCTTCCCCACCGCCAACATCAACATGAACAACTACTTGCGCCCGCGCTACGGCATCTACGCCGTGACCGGCCGCATGCCGGACGGGCGCATCCTGCCCGGCGCCGCCAACATGGGCGTGCGCCCGACCTTCGAGCCGCCGATCGAGCTGCTGGAACCCTATTTCTTCGACTTCTCCGGCGATCTTTACGACCAGGAGATCGAGGTGGCGTTCCACCACTTCCTGCGCCCCGAGGCGAAGTTCGATTCACTCGACGCCCTCGTCGGCCAGATGCGCCGCGACTGCGACCGCGCCCGCGAACTGCTTTCGCACATCGGCTGACGCAGACGCGTCATCGAGACACTATCGACGGACTTCCAACAGCCGCGCATTTGCTCTAGTGCGCAGCGCATATGACCGAACAGCGCGATTATAGAGCGACCGTCTTCCTGCCGAAGACCGATTTCCCCATGAAGGCCGGGCTCCCCCAGAAGGAGCCGGGTATTCTTGCGCGCTGGCAGGAACAGGACATTTACGCCAAGACCCGCGAAGCCCGCGCGGGCCGCGAGAAGTTCGTGCTGCATGACGGCCCGCCCTACGCGAACGGCGACATGCACATCGGCCACGCGCTGAACCACATTCTCAAGGACATGGTCGTGCGCACCCAGACCCTGCTGGGCAAGAACGCACCCTACGTCCCCGGCTGGGACTGCCACGGCCTGCCCATCGAGTGGAAGGTCGAGGAAGAGTACCGCAAGAAGAAGAAGAACAAGGACGAGGTTCCCGCCGAGGAATTCCGCGCCGAATGCCGCGCCTATGCCCAGAACTGGGTGAACGTGCAGCGCGAGCAGCTGAAGCGCCTCGGCGTCAACGGTGACTGGGACAGGCCCTACCTCACCATGGACTTCCAGGCCGAAGCTACCATCGTCACCGAACTGCTGAAGTTCGCCGAGCACGACATGCTCTACCGCGGCGCCAAGCCGGTGATGTGGAGCCCGGTCGAGAAGACGGCGCTGGCAGAGGCCGAAGTTGAGTACGAGGATATCGTCTCGACCCAGATCGACGTCGCTTTCGAGATCACCGAATCCGCCGTGCCGGAACTGGTCGGCGCCCATGCGGTGATCTGGACGACCACGCCGTGGACGATCCCGACCAACCAGGCGCTCGCTTATGGGCCTGAGGTTGAGTACGTCGCTCATAAGGGTCGTCAGCAAAAGTTGATCGATGCCACTCTCCCCACCTCACCAGATAATCTGGAGACGGTTTGGGAAGGCGTGGTTGTAATCGCTGCCAAGCTGTTCGACGACTTCCGCGCACGCACTGCCTTCGTGCCTGAAGATATTCTCAAGCCACTCTGGTCCGGCGTTGGCTCCGAACTCGCAGGCACCCTCGCCCGCCACCCGATGCACGCGCTGGGCGGCTTCTTTGCCGAGCCGCGTCCGCTGCTCGCGGGCGATTTCGTCACGACCGAGAGCGGCACCGGCCTCGTCCACATGGCGCCCGACCATGGCGAGGACGACTTCCTGCTCTGCAAGGCGCACGGCATCGGCCCCAAGTTCGTGGTCGAGGCCGACGGCAAGTATCGTGAGGACTGGGGCTGGCTCGGCGGCCAAGGTTCGGTCATCAACCCCAAGTTCAACGCCCCGGACGGCCCGATCTGCTCGGACTTGCGCGAGGCGGGCGCGCTGCTGGCGGCTTCGGCCGACTACAAGCACTCCTACCCGCACTCGTGGCGTTCCAAGGCAAAGGTGATCTTCCGCTGCACCCCGCAGTGGTTCGTGCCGATGGACAAGATCCTCGGCCACCTGCCTTCCAAGACCCGCGCCGAGCGTCGCTGGGAAGGGGAAGGCGGCGCCATCGATCCGCAGGACGAGACAGCCGAAGCCTCGCCGACGCTGCGCCAGGCCGCGCTCGACGCCATCGCCGAAACCCGCTTCGTCCCCGAAAAGGGCCGCAACCGAATCGGCGCCATGGTCGAAGGCCGTCCGGACTGGGTGCTTTCGCGCCAGCGCGCTTGGGGCGTGCCGATCACGCTGTTCGTCGACCGCAAGTCCGGCGAGTACCTCGTCGATGCCGAAGTGAACGCCCGCATCATCCACGCCATCCGCGAGATCGGCGTCGATGCCTGGTCGGACGCCCGCGCGCAGGAATACCTCGGCACGAAGTACAGCGCCGATGACTACGAGCGCGTCGTCGACATTCTCGACGTCTGGTTCGATTCCGGCTCGACTCACGCTTTCGTGCTCGAATCCGGCCGCTGGCCCGAACTGGTGCCCGCCGAGGATCATGTCGGCCCCACCGCCGACCTCTATCTGGAAGGCAGCGACCAGCATCGCGGCTGGTTCCAGTCCTCGCTGCTCGAGAGCTGCGCCACGCGCGGCCATGCGCCATACAAGGCTGTCCTGACCCACGGCTTCACGATGGACGCCAAGGGCTTCAAGATGTCGAAGTCGCTCGGCAACACCATCAGCCCGATCAAGGTGATGGAGACCAACGGCGCAGACATCATCCGCCTCTGGGCGCTTTCGGTCGACTACACCGAGGATCACCGCATCGGCGACGAGATCCTCAAGGGCGTGGCCGACCAGTACCGCAAGCTGCGCAACACCCTGCGCTATCTGCTGGGCGCGCTCGACGGCTTCTCGGATGAAGAGAAGCTGCCGGTTGCGAACATGCCCGAACTGGAGCGCTACGTGCTCTCGTTGCTCGCGGGCGTTGATGCCACGCTGCGCAAGGCGGTCGCGGACTTCGACTTCAACACCTACGTCCGTACCCTGCTGGATTTCTGCAACGAAGACCTCTCGGCCTTCTTCTTCGATATCCGTAAGGACTGCCTCTACTGCGATGCACCTTCGGATCCGAAGCGCCGCGCCTATCGCACCGTGCTGGACACGCTGTTCCACGCGCTGGTGCGCTATGCCGCGCCGGTCACCGTCTTCACCGCCGAGGAAGTCTGGCAGAGCCGCTTCCCCGGCAGCGAGAGCGTCCACCTGCTCGAATGGCCGGAAGTTCCGGCTATAGAAGCCGATGCCGCCCGCTGGGCCGACCTGCGTGCCTTACGCGTGAAGGTGACCGAAGCCATCGAACCGCTGCGCCGCGAGAAGATCGTCGGCTCCAGCCTCGCCGCCACGGTCACGGTTCCAGCCTCGGCGCCTGAGGGCGACCTCGCTGAACTGTTCATCACCGCGACAGTGACGCGTGGGCAGGGAGAGGACGTGACCGTCACCCCCTCCACCGACCACAAGTGCGGCCGCTGCTGGCGCCACCTTCCCGAAGTCTCGGAAGACGGCGACCTCTGCGACCGCTGCGACGACGTGGTCGGCGCGCTGGAGACCCCGGCGTGACCGGCACCTTGACCGTCTGGCGCAAGCGCCTGATCGGATTACTGATCGCCGTGGTCGTTTTCATGATCGACCAGGGCTTCAAGGCGTGGGTCGTCACCGGCCTCAAGCTGCGTGATGTTGGCGTGATCGAGATCGCGCCGTTCTTCAACTTGCGCTGGACCAAGAACCTCGGCGTCTCGCTCGGCCTGTTCACGGCGGATTCACCGGAAGGCCGCTGGGCGCTGGTGGCGATGACCGGCCTGATCGCGCTCTTCGTCCTCATCTGGATGTTGCGCGAGCGCAAGCTGGGCGAGATCGCCGCCCTCGCCATGGTGCTGGGCGGCGCGCTGGGCAATATCCGCGACCGTTTCACCATGGGTTTCGTGATCGACTATGCCGATCTCCACTTCGGCGAATGGCGTCCGTTCCTCATTTTCAACATCGCCGACGTCGCCATCACGGTGGGCGTCCTGATTATCCTTGCCCGCTCCCTGCTTTCGCGCGACAAGCCCGAAACAAATGGCGGACATGACAAGGCGCCCGACGCCGCCCCGGAGATTTGAGTTGATGCCCATGAAGAAGACCGGAGCCCTGATTCTCGTCGCCGCCGGTGCGGTGCTCGTGTCCGGCTGCGGAAGCACCGGCCTGCTGAACCACGGTGGCCCCGACGAATTCGCCGTGCAGCGCCAGACGCCGCTGGTGGTGCCGCCCGATTTCACCCTCTCGCCGCCGAAGCAGGGCCAGCCTCGCCCTGCCGACGATTCGGTCCAGCAGCAGGCGCTCGATGCCCTGTTCGGCGGCCCACAGGCGCGCAGCGATATCGAGAAGTCGACTCTCAGCATGGCCGGTCCCGCCGATCCGGCGATCCGCTCGACCGTTGGCGATCCCGGCACCTATACGGTCGCCAAGGGCCAGGTGACCCGCGCGATCCTCGCTGCTCCGGAAGGCGACGGTCGCGACGCGCAGACCACGATCGAGGGCTGATTCCGCTTCGATCGACGTGAAAAAAGGCCGGAGCGGCATGTCCCGCTCCGGCCTTTTTCGTATCTCTTTCAGATTCCGCCGGGGAACATCGCCAGCAGCTTGCCCAGCCGGTCGTGAACCCGCCGCTCCTGCTGCGGATCGCTCTCGCCGAGGCGCACCACCGTCAGCAGCTGGTCGGGCGAGCCGATCACGTACTGACCATACTCACCCACGCAGGCGAAGACATTGGCCGGTGCCATTTCGGGGAACAGAACGTCCTCGCCCCCTGCCGCGCTTTTTGCCTTGCTCCGGTTGAGCCAGACTCCTGCCCCATAGCCCGGATTGCGCGGCGAGGATTCCAGCATGAACTGCACCCAGCGACGCGGCAGGATCTGCGCGCCCTGGATCGAGCCGGTGTGGCGCAAGAACTCGCCCAGCTTCGCCCAGTCGCGGGCAGAGGCATGGACCGCCGCCGAACCGATCATCGTGCCCGCGCGGTCATAGCCCGCCGTCGCCGAGTCCATGCCGATCGGCGCGAAGACGCGGGTGCGCAGATAGTCGCCCACGGCCTTGCGGCGGCGATCCGGATTGCGGTCGGGCGAAAGCACCCGCGCCGCGAGATCGGAGAGAATCACGGAAGTGGCTGCGCTCTCGACGAAGCGGGCGCCCGCTGGGGCCTCCAGCGGCTGCGCCTCGGCATAAGCGGCCATGTCGTCGCGCCCGTCGAGATAGAGCATCCGCATGCGGTCGGACTGCCCGGCAGGCCCGCCGGTTGCGGACGCGCCCGATTCGGAATGGCGCAGGCCCGAGCGCATCTGGAGCAGCTGCTTGAGGGTGATCTCGCCACGGGGATCGCCGGGGCGCTGCCAATCAGGAATCGGCGCCGATTCGTTGAGCCGCAGCCGCCCGTCGCTGACGAGCTGGCCGACCATCAGCGCGGTGACGCACTCACCCATGCCCCAGCCCTCCAGCCGGGTCTCCGGCTTGATTCCCGCGCCGTAGCGCTCGGCGATCACCGACCCGCGCTTCATGATAACAAGGGCCTGGGTACGGCCGAGATCCTCGGCGAAAAGCCCGTCGATGGCGCGGCCCAGCGCTGCGCGCGAGGCGCCGCCGTCGTCCTTGATCGCCGCCTGCGATTCCGCACTGGGCGGCGGCGGCCCCTGCTGCGCGTCCTTTCCACAACCTGCCAGCACCGTCAGCGCCAGGGCTGGCAGGACGGAAAGGGCGAGGATAAGGGGGGGACGGCGCACCGGCATGACGCGCGGTGTGATGTGCGAGGCGCGGGAATATGGCAACAGCCACGACATACAGGACCGGGGACAGCGGCGCCCAGACGATCAGGGGCCGTCGCGAAGGTGGGCCCGACCTGAACAGCCGCCAGCCCTCGCGCTGGCTGCGCAATGTGATTCTGCTCGCCCTGTTGGCACTGGCGCTGTTGCTCGGCTTCTCGTGGAAGGGCCTGCGCGAGAAGGCACTGGTCAGCACCTCCTACGGCGCGCGGGCCGCCTGCGCCTGCCGCTTCATCTCGCAGCAGGACCTCGGCAGTTGCAAGGGCCTGATCGCGGTTGCCGGTCTCGGCCGTACCGGCTCGCTGATCTGGCTTTCCGAAGATGCCGGAGCCCGCACGGTCAAGGCCAGCGTGCCTTTGCTCGCCAGCCAGATCGCCACATTCGCACCGGATCGCGGCTGCCAGCTCGAACCCTGGACGAACTGAGCCGACGTCTCAGTCCAGCGGAATCGCGGCCTCGGTGCCCTCGATCCAGCCGCCACCGACCACCCGGTCGCCCGCGTAGATCACCGCCGCCTGTCCGGGCGCGACGCCATATTCGGGATTCGCGAAACGAATCGTCACGTCCGCCCCGTTGCCGAATTCGCCTTCCAGCGTGATCGGCACCGGCTTGGCCAGTGAACGGACTTTGGCCGTCAGCGGTGCATCAGGAAGCGGCCCGATGCGGTTGGTCTCGGTGACGGTGGCGGCAGCCACGCCCAGCAGACTGCGCGGGCCGACCATCACCCGGCGTCCCGGCGCATCGATGCGCACGACATAGAGCGGCTCGGGCTGGCCGCCGATTTCGAGGCCGCGGCGCTGGCCCACGGTATAGTGGATGATGCCGCGGTGCATGCCCAGCACCTCGCCGGTCAAGGCATGGACGATCTCGCCCGGCGCCTCGCCCTCAGGCCTGACCGCACGCACGATCTTGGCATAGTCGCCGTCGGGCACGAAGCAGATGTCCTGGCTGTCGGGCTTGTCGGCGACGCGCAGGCCTGCCGCTTCGGCAAGGCGGCGGGTCTCGCTCTTGGGCAGGCCGCCAAGCGGGAAGCGCAGGAAGTCGAGCTGCGCCTCGGTGGTGCCGTAGAGGAAGTAGCTCTGGTCGCGCGCCGGATCGAAGGCGCGGTGCAGTTCGGAACCGGCGGCCCCTTCGACGCGGCGCACGTAATGGCCGGTGGCAAGGCAATCGGCGCCGAGGTCGCGCGCCATCGTCAGCAGATCAGTGAACTTCGGCCCCATGTTGCAGCGGATGCAGGGGATCGGCGTGCGGCCGGCCATGTAGTCGTCAGCGAAGCGCTCGACGACTTCCTCGCGGAAGGCGCTCTCGTGATCGAAGACGTAGTGGGCGATGCCCAGGCGGTCGGCCACGGCGCGGGCATCGCGGATATCGTCGCCGGCGCAGCAGGCGCCCTTGCGCCCGGTCGCGGCGCCGTAGTCGTAGAGCTGGAGCGTGACGCCGATGGTCTCGGCACCGGTCGCGGCGGCCAGCGCGGCGACGACCGAGCTGTCGACGCCGCCGGACATGGCGACGACGATACGACGCGCCGAAAGCGGCGCAGGCAGTTGGAACAGCGTGGCGGGGTCGAGGCCAGCCACCAGTCCTTCAAGATCGGAAAGGGCGGTCATGCGCGCCCCATACAGGCGAATGCTCCGGATTCCTACCTTTCCCGGATTCCCACCGTTCGACACCCCCCTGTTAATCAAAGGAGGGCGATAAAAGGCGAGCGATCGGAAGCGGGCGGTTAAGGCCCATGCTAAAAACCGCGTTAAGATTCATTAAAAAAAAGTGAATCCGACCTTTACTCTCCCTTGACCAAGCTTCGCTACAAACGTTCCGTATGAACATCGCTCATGATCATGAAACCTGCAAAGCGGGGCGTGCGTCGGGTCGCGCCGGCGAGGAGTTCATCTCGGTCCCCCTGCCGATGGACTGGTTTTCCTTGCGTTCCCGGCTCTTCGCCGCGCACGATTTGCGCGCGGTTTTCGACGACACCTCCGCTTCGGCAAGGCTCCACCGCTTCGGCAGTTTCGCGGGCCCGGCGGCCAATGTGATTCATACGTATGCGCCGGTCTCAATTCCTGTTAACCCAAATGCTTCAGGCAATCGCAAGCCAGCGCAGGCCAATGTCCTTTCCGTCGCCGGCAATCCCAGCACCGGCGTACGAGGGTGATGATGATCGAAAACCAGAAAATCCGTCCTGCCCAGGTAATCGGGCCGCTCGGCGAACCGTTGACGCTTGATACGCTGCCTCCTGCGAACACCACGCGCTGGGTCGTGCGTCGGAAGGCGGAAGTCGTGGCAGCCGTTAACGGCGGACTGCTGTCGATCGACGAGGTCTGCGATCGTTACCAGCTGACGCTGGAGGAATTCGCATCCTGGCAGCGCGCCGTGGACCGTTCAGGCATGCAGGGGCTGCGCGTCACGCGGATCCAGCATTACCGCGACCTTTACGAGCGCCAGCAGAAGTATTGAGCACACTGCCTATTCCGTCCGCAAGGACTGAAAAGCGGCGGCGAACCTCGGGTTCGTCGCCGCTTTTCGAATATCCGCTCGCTTTTCTCGGAACTTGCCGAAGATCCCCACGCGTTTTCTTATCCTCGACGCTTGTCGATCACGGTCGGCGCCAGAACGACTGCTGATTGCCACCCGTACGCCGCAGGTATATGTCGTTGGGCAGGAAATTGGCCGTTGCAGCGGCGTGGATCGACGTGTCCGCGCTCCGGCGGCAGATCGTGCCTTTCGGCCATCCGGCGCGCCCCTCGGGATCGCGAAGTCCGGTTCCGGGCCAGGCATCGGGGATTGGGGGCAATCGCAGTTTTTGCGGTGACACGATGAATTACGACAGCAGGATCGACGTGACGGAGAACCAGGGGTTGACGGCCACGAGTGCAGCTTTGGGCGGCAACCCGCTCGACGGCGCAGACGAACAGGGTGGCGGATCGCGCCGCTGGTGGGCGATTGCCATCGTCGCCGCCGTCTTGCTGGCCACCGGCATCTGGTTCGCCGTGCGCGGCGGGGGCGAGGCCAAGCAGGCCGGTGCCGCCGACATCCAGATGCCCGCCGTCACTGTCGTCGTGCCCGGACGTGCCTCGGTCGAGGGCGCCATTACCGCCACCGGCTCGCTGGCCGCCCGCCGTCCGATGCCGGTCGGCTCGGTGGGCGAAGGCGGCCAGGTGCGCGCTGTGCTGGTCGAGCCGGGCGACTGGGTCTCGCAGGGACAGGTGCTCGCGGTGATCGACCGTTCAGTCCAGTCGCAGCAGCAGGCCGGCCAGTCGGCGCAGATCGCCGTGGCCCAGGCCGACGCCCGCCTCGCCCAGGCAAATCTCGACCGCGCGCTCAAGCTGGTGGATCGCGGCTTCATCTCCGCCGCCGATGTCGACCGCCTGACCGCGACGCGCGATTCTGCGATGGCTCAAGTCAAGGTCGCCCGCGCCACGCTCGGCCAGCTTCAGGCTCAGACCGCCCGCCTCAACATCGTCGCCCCCGCCGCCGGCCTCGTGCTCGAACGCAATGTCGAGCTTGGCCAAGTGGTCGGCGGCGGCAGTTCCGTGCTGTTCCGCCTCGCCAAGGGCGGCGAGATGGAACTGCTCGCCCAGCTCAGCGAGGACGATCTCGCCCGCCTGCACGTCGGCGTGGAAGCGAAAGTGACCCCCACCGGCGGCAGTGAGAGCTTCACCGGCCAGGTCTGGCAGGTCGCGCCGGTTATCGACGCCACCAACCGCCAGGGCATCGCCCGCATCGCGCTTGCCTACAACGCCGCGCTGCGTCCCGGTGGCTTCGCCAGCGTCGTCATAAACAGCGGCCAGACGGTGGCGCCGGTCCTGCCGGAATCGGCGATCCAGAACGACGACAAGGGGTCGTTCGTCTATGTCGTCGATGCCAAGGACGTCGTTCATCGCCGCGCGGTGCAGACCGGGCTGGTCACGGCGCGCGGCATCACCGTCAAGTCGGGCCTCGACGGCAGCGAAAAGGTCGTCCTGCGCGCGGGCGGGTTCCTCAACGACGGCGACAAGGTCAAGCCCCGGCTGACCAAAGCGGCCGACTGAGCGGATAGAACCCGATGAGCCTTCGCAACATTTCGGCCTGGTCGATCCGCAATCCGATCATTCCGATCGTCTTCTTCATCGGCGTGATGATCGCCGGCGTCGTCTCGTTCATGCGCATGGACGTGAACAACATGCCGGACGTCGAATTCCCCGGCGTCCACGTCATGATCTCGCAGCCGGGGGCCGCCCCGACCGAGATCGAGACGCAGATCACCCAGATCGTCGAGGGTGCCGTACGCTCGGTTCCCGGCATCGAGGAAATCCAGTCGACCGCCTCCGAAGGCACCTCGACCACGTTGGTGTTCTTCTCGGTCGGCACCAATCCGGACGTCGCCACCAACCAGGTCAAGAATGCGGTCGACCAGATTCGCGGCCAGCTGCCCGACGGCATTCTGGAACCGATGGTCACCAAAGTCGAGGCCAACGGCGACAACCTGGCCTATTACGCGGTCAGCGCCGACGACATGACGATGGAGCAGCTCAGCTGGTTCGTCGACGACACGATCTCCAAGACCCTGCTCTCGATCCAGGGTCTCGCCTCGGTGGAGCGCAACGGCGGCGTCGACCGCGAAATCCGCGTCGTCGTCGATCCCGAGCGCCTGATCGCGCTCGGCCTCACCGCAAACGACATCAACGGCGTCCTGCGCCAGGTGAACACCGACGCGGCGGGCGGCCAGGCGGAAATCGCCGGTTCGCGCCAGTCCGTGCGCGTGCTCGGCAATGCCCAGGACGCCTACCATCTCTCGCAGACGCGCATCAACCTGGGCGGCGGACGGCAGGTCAAGCTCTCGGACATCGCCAAGGTCTACGACGGCTATTCGGAACAGACCCGCATCGCCAAGCTGCGTGGCCGCGAGGTCGTGACCTTCGGCTTCACCCGTGCGCTCGGGGCCTCCGACGTGGCGGTCTACGACGGCGCCGAAAAGGCGCTGGAAAAGATCCGCAAGGACAACCCGAACATCCACATCACCCGCCTGTTCTCCGACGTGGACTACACCAAGGGGCAGTATACCAGCTCGATGGAAGCGCTGGTCGAAGGCGCGGTGCTGGCGATCGTCATCGTCTATCTGTTCCTGCGCGACTGGCGCGCGACGATGATCTCCGCCCTCGCCATCCCGCTCTCGGCGATCCCGACCTTCTGGTTCATGGACCTGCTCGGCTTCACGCTGAACTTCCTCTCGCTGCTGGCGCTAAGCCTCGTCGCGGGCGTGCTGGTCGATGACGCCATCGTCGAGATCGAGAACATCGTGCGCCACATGCGCATGGGCAAATCAGCCTATCAGGCATCGATCGACGCCGCAGACGAAATCGGCCTCGCGGTCGTCGCCACGACCTTCTCCATCGTCGCGGTATTCCTGCCGGTGGGCATGATGCCGGGCATTCCGGGGCAGTTCTTCAAGGCCTTCGGCCTGACAGTCGTGGCGGCGGTGCTGATGAGCCTTGCCGTCGCCCGCCTGATCACGCCGATGGTCGCCGCCTACTTCCTCAAGGCCCACGGCCACGCCGAACACGGCGGCGGCAAGGCCATGGACTTCTACATGAAGATCCTGGCCTGGACGCTCGATTCCAGCGAGGCGCACCGCCTCAAGGCCCGCCTCGTCAAGACGCCTGCACGCTGGTGGTACTACCTTGTCGCGACCGTGGCGGTCCTCGCCATCCTCGGCGCAGGTCTCGCCGCCGCCTCGCTGTTGTTCATGGGCGCCAAGGCAGTTCTGGCCAAGGCCGGTCTCGACAAGGCCGCGCTGGTGCTGGCAGCGGTAGTCGCCCCCCTCGCCATCCCCGTGGTGATCTTCGCGCTCGGCAAGGCGCTGAAGCTGATGCTGGGCGCGATGGGCCACTTCGGCAACTGGTATCGCTACTTTTCCGACCGCTTTACGGCCCGGATGCGCGACCACCGCTTCTATGCATTCTGCGCGGGCATCTATGCCCTGGTGCTGACTTTCGCGCTGCTCGCCGGCCTGCCCTCGCAGTTCCAGCCGAACACCAACAACGACACCAGCACCGTCAATCTCGAAATGGTCCCCGGCACCACGATCGAGCAGACCGCCGCCGTGGCCGACAAGGTGACGCGCCTGCTGGAAGCCCAGCCGGAAGTACAGCACATCCTGGAAGCCTCGCGCGAGGGCAAGGGATCCCTCTACATCGCCCTCAAGCCCGCCGACCAGCGCAAGGCGACGAGCATCGAGTTCGAGCGCCGGATGGCCCCGCAGCTTCAGGACATCCCCGATGCCCGCGTCACCTTCGCCACCCAGTCGGGCGGTTTCGGCAGCGGCCGCGACATTTCGGTCATGCTCTCGGGCAGCGATTCCGCACTGCTCCAGCAGACGGCCCAGAAACTGGCCGACCAGATGCGCACGATTCCAGGCGTCGTCGCGCCGCGCATCGCCGCCGACCTCCAGCGCCCGGAACTGGTCGTCGTGCCGCGGCTCGACCTCGCCGCCCAGCTCGGCGTGACGACCGCCGCGCTTAGCCAGACGATTCGCATCGCCACCCTCGGCGAGATCGACCAGAACGCCGCCAAGTTCTCGCTCAGCGACCGCCAGGTGCCGATCCGCGTGATCCTCGCCCGCGCCTCGCGCCGCGACTACTCGACGATCGAGAACCTGCCGGTGATGACCGCCAGTGGCGGCTCAGTGCCGCTCAAGCGCGTCGCCGAAATCCGCTTCGGGGCGGGGCCGACCCAGATCCAGCGCTACAACCAGTCGCGCCGCATCTTCGTCGGCGCCGACCTCGGCACCGGGCAGGTCAAGGGCCCGATCATGGAGCAGATCCAGAAGCTGCCGATCATGACGAACCTGCCGACCGGCGTGTCCAATGCCCCGGTCGGCGAGGACAAGTGGCAGGCAGAGATGGTCAGCAGCTTCATCGTCGCCGTCATCAGCGGCATTTTCCTGGTCTTCGCGGTGCTGGTGCTGCTCTACCGCCGCTTCGTCTCGCCGCTGGTCAACATGGCCTCGCTGCTGCTGGCGCCGCTGGGCGGACTGCTGGCGCTGGTGATCGTCGGCCAGCCGATCTCGATGCCGGTCTACATAGGCATCCTGATGCTGCTGGGCATCGTCGCCAAGAACTCGATCCTGTTGATCGACTTCGCCATCGAGGAAATGGAAAAGGGCGTCGACAAGCTCACCGCGATCATGGACGCCGGGCACAAACGCGCCCAGCCGATCATCATGACCACCGTCGCGATGACGGCGGGCATGGTGCCGACCGCGATCTCGCTCTCCGGCGACGCCGCCTGGCGCGCGCCGATGGGCATTACCGTGATCGGCGGCCTGCTGCTCTCGACCGCGCTGACCCTGGTGATTGTCCCGGCGGCCTTCAGCCTCGCGGACGGCTTCGAGAAACGCCTTGGCCCGTGGCTGCGCCGCAAGCTGTTGACCTATGAGCCGCATCACGCCCATGGTCACGGCGACCACGGCCCGGCCGCCCTGCCGCAGCCCATCGCAGCCGAATAGCATTGGAGGAACATTGCCGGCCCCAAAGCGTAGCATCCCCGTGGCACGGCAAGACTTTTTCCGGTCTGGCCCGGTCGTGAACGATCGGGCCAGGCGCATGCGGATATTCGCGACAGGGCTGCTGCTGTTCATGGCGGCAGCCTTCGTCGTCCTCCGCCGGGTTTCGGTACTCCATCCCGAATGGAGCGGACCGCTGGGCTACGCCATCGCTTTCACCGAAGCGGCGATGGTCGGCGGGTTGGCCGACTGGTTCGCGGTGACCGCCCTGTTCCGCCACCCGCTCGGCCTGCCGATTCCGCACACCGCGATCATCCCGGACAACAAGGATCGCATCGCCGATTCGATGGCGACCTTCCTGAAGGACAATTTCCTGACCCCCCAGGTCGTCGCCCGACGGCTTCGCAGCTTCAACCTCGCCGCGGCCGCCGGGGGCTTCCTGGCCAACCCCGCTCGCGAGGAACAGTCGCGCATCCGCGCGGGCGCTGCGAACCTGCTCGGCGACGTCCTGGAATCGCTCGATCCCGAACAGATGGGCGGCATGGTCAAGACCGGCCTGCGCCGTCAGATCGAGAAAGTCGAGGCCGCCCCCCTGCTCGGCCAGATGCTCTCCAACGCAATTGCCGACCGCCGCCACCTGCCGCTGCTGGAAAGCGTGCTGCGCAAGATCGGCGAGGCGATCGAGGCCAACGAGCCGATGATCCGCGACATGATCCACCAGCGCGCCAACTCCATCATGCGCTGGACCGGCCTCGACGAACGGCTCGCCAACGGCGTGCTCGACGGTGCCTATCGCCTGCTCGCCGAAGTAATCGTCCAGCCGGACCATCCCTTGCGCGCCCGGATCGACGAGGCCCTGACCCGCCTTGCCGACGACTTGCGCAACCGGCCCGAAACCCAGGCCAAAGTGGAGCGCCTCAAGACCGAACTGCTCGAAAACCCTGCCGTCGGTGCCTGGCTCGACAGCACCTGGGAGCGCACCCGCAGCGCCCTGCTCAAGGCGGTGCGCAGTCCCGACAAGGCGCTGTCCGGCGCGCTCGGCGAAAGCCTCGTGCAATTAGGGCTGGCGCTCGGCGACGACGCACGCCTACAGTACATGGTCAATCGCTTCGCGCGGCGCACGCTGGTCGGCGTGGTGACGCGCTACGGGGGGGAAATCGTGAGACTGGTGTCGGAAACCGTGAAGCGCTGGGACGCGCGCACCGTCACGGATCGCATCGAGGGCGCGGTCGGCCGCGACCTCCAGTTCATCCGCATCAATGGCACCTTGGTCGGCGGCCTGTTCGGCGTCTGCATCCATGTCGTAGACCAGTGGCTGTGAGCGTGGCGACGCTGGATGGTCCGGTCCTCGTCACCGAGCGCTTCGAACTATGGAAGCCCCAGGCGAGCGATCTGGACGACATGATCCGCCTGATCGCCGATGAGGAGACCCGCCGCTTCCTCGGACAGGTCCAGCCCCAGCCCAAGGGCGTCTTCGAGCGCTTGGAACGCAATGCCGGGTCCTGGGCCTTGCGGGGCTACGGCACCTTCCCGGTGCGCCTGCGCGGCGGAAGCGAGATCGTCGCCAATTGCGGCGTGTTCCACTCTTGGCGTGGCTTCGGCAAGGGCATGGACGACGTGCCCGAGGCAGGCTGGATTGTCCGCAAGGACCATTGGGGCATCGGCCTCGCCAAGGAAGTCATGCGCGCCGCGCTGGAATGGTTCGACGGCGTTCACGGCCTGCGCCGCATCGGCTGCATGATCGAGGAAGGCAACCTGGGGTCCGAACGCGTGGCCGCTGCGCTGGGGTTCACCCCTTACGACAGTCACGACCTGGGCGAAGTCGGCAGTCCGGTGATCGTGAATCTGTTCGAGCGCGGTGCCTGATACTGCAAAGGCTCAGGATTTATACACGATCACGGTAGTGAAGTATGATCGCGTCGGACGACCATCCTTATCGAGTGCGGGATCGAAGCGCGCGTTCCTGAGTATGATCCCACAGGCTCTCACCTTGAAATCGGTATTGTCGAACGCCTGCCATGTGTCGCAATTGGCAGGCATTCCTCGCTCATCGATAACGACAAGGACATTCACCCGCGCTTCTTTGTTTTGTATTAACAGCTCGGATGGAAATGAGGCCTGAATTTGTCTTGCCCATTCCGGAATATTTCTGGCCGTTGCCTTGCGAGTCAAACCTGCCTGAATAGCGGGATCCAGCCCCCACTGCTTGACGAGATTGTCCGTACACTGCCGCAGAGTATCAAATGCTTTCGCCATAGGCCCGGTTTCGAGGACCACCGTCTTGAACGAATTGGCGAGAGAAACGTGATCGAGTTGCTTTTCGAAAGGAACGTTGGGGAAAGGGCGACGAGAATCATCGGCCTCGGCCCGTTCGTCGACGATGCGCGATTTCATCTCTCCGCTGAATACAACCGACGGACCAAAGTCTCCCGAAATACCGGCCTGATGCCGATTGACTGGTATCGGTTCGCCACTGCCGTAGGTGATCGTGAACGTCTTGGACTTCTGAAAAGAGGAAATCTCTTTTCCCGCTATGATCATCTCCAGAAAATATCCGGGCTCGTACGCCCGCATGCTGAGCAGGACCGGCGAAGCTGCGGATCCAAATTTGCGCGCCAGCACACAGCTATGATCCCCCCAGTTCACTAACCAGTTGGAGGAGGCCTTTAGCCTGATTTCCTTGGGCTTGCTGAAACCCGATGTTGGAACGAGCGAAGGCAAGACCAAGGCCAATGTCGCAAGAAATCCACGAAGTCCCATTAAGAACCCACTTAAGTTGCTTGGTTGACGCCACTCGTCCAGTTCGTTTCATTTAGACGATCGATATCTGCATGGACACAAAAACCCCGGCCGTTTCCGACCGGGGTTTTCGGGATTTCAGATATTTAACCGATCACAGCTTGCCGGTAAGCTCCGGCACGGCGGTGAACAGGTCCGCCACCAGGCCGACGTCGGCGACCTGGAAGATCGGAGCGTCCTCGTCCTTGTTGATGGCGATGATGGTCTTGGAATCCTTCATGCCGGCAAGGTGCTGGATCGCGCCCGAGATGCCGACCGCGATGTAGACTTCCGGCGCCACGATCTTGCCGGTCTGGCCGACCTGATAATCGTTCGGCACATAGCCCGCGTCCACCGCCGCGCGCGAGGCACCCACGGCGGCGCCGAGCTTGTCGGCGAGCGGGAGGATCACCTGCTCGAACGTCTCCGAATCCTTCAGCGCACGGCCGCCCGAGACGATCACCTTGGCGCTCGTCAGTTCCGGACGCTCGGACTTC
>PJTO01000137.1_pt1 | contig 86530 bp, 82 predicted proteins | sample 1512101 | NCBI WGS metagenome assembly PJTO01 (sample SAMN08177690, study PRJNA422409) | Soil metagenome, whole genome shotgun sequencing project.
CGGTGGTCTCCCCAGATGCTTGGCGCAGCCCAACCGCTGACGCCGCTCTACCATCTACCGGGAGGCCACCAACCCTGCATATGGGTTAGGTCGCCAACGCCGGGACCGTTACTCCATCTAGATGTGCCGAACGCCGGCCACTGGAGTCTGATTAGCCAATCTTGGCGTAAGTTATTACAATACCAAGGTAATGAATATACCATGTGATATGAAGTCTGTCCCTCGATGCTAATGGACCAGAACTTCGGCGCATCGTCGCATTCCTCACTATCTACTGAAGTATGGTGGCACGATGCGTTCGAACAGCGGCATTTCACCTGACTGACCGAAAGGCCGATACTTCGGTATTATGGCCTCAGATTGGTAATCCCTGCATGTTCGACGGGCTCCAACCCCCCTTGGAGCATCCTCTCCAAGACTAGGGGCGGCCTTCACGGGTCGCCCCACTTTTCCCGATGAGGATGTCGCCGCTCCGCGGATCGGGAAGCAGCCCAGCCCGACAGCGGCTCAGGCGGTCTCGGTGAAGTCGAACGATCCACGCCCCACGGCGATGAGCGCCTCCATGTCCACCATATGCTGTGTCGCGGGTGCCGCCGTCGGCATGTCCGCGTCGGTCGTCAGCACCCACGCGCCCTTAGTCAGCGTGCGGTGCACTGGGCAGCGATCGGCGATCTCCAGAAGGCGGGTCCGCTGTGCGGGCTCGACCTCCCCTTCGAACTCGATCCGCCGGGTGAATACGTCGGGCGGATCGCAACCCTCGTCCCGGCGATGCCCGACGGCCGTGCAGCGCACCTTCGCATCCCAGCCCTTCCTCTCGATGTAGAGCAGAAGGGTCATCGTAGTGCATGCGGCCAGGGCTGATGCCAGAAGCTGATAGGGGCTGGGACCGGACCCCAAGCCGCCCGCGGCCAGCGGCTCGTCCGCCAGGAACTGCGCGCCACCCGCGGTCACGGCGAGCTGAAACCGTCCGTCCGCCGTCTTCTCAGCGATCGCCTCATCCAGACGCTGGTCTATCTCCATCGAAACCACTTCTCCTCTACCTCACGCAACTACGCCCGGTCACAGACCTTACCGACGATCGTGATCGCATTCGACGAGAACCTCGTCGTCGGCCGCTCGCCGGTCCACATCGTGAAGCGTGTGCCGGGGCTCGCGCTCTCCCAGACATGCTGACCGCCGAGCTTGCGCGAAACCGCCTGGATGATGTGGGAACCCAGCCCATGCGCTCCGCCGTGCTGATGCCCGATGCCGACACCGTCGTCCTCGACGGCGAGGCTCCAGTCCCCGGACGGAGTGACGTCGAACAGCACCCGGACCTCACCGGGCACGTCGACCTTGTAGGCGTGCTTGCAGGCGTTGCCGACTAGCTCCGTCACGAGGATGGCGAAGGCCGCCGCATGCTCGTTCGGCAAATCGAAGTCGTCGGCCCTCACGGTGATGGTCCGGCAGTCCCGTCCATCGGTCACCAGTGCGCGCAAGGAATCTCCGAGATCGTCCAGAAAGACACCGAGGTTGATCGTCTCGAGTTCGACCTCCCGGTAGAGCCGCCGGTGGACGCTCGCCACCGCCTGGATCCGCCGCTGCGTCGCGGCCAGGACGCCGGCGGCCACGGGATCGTCCACGCACCGGCTGTCCAGCTCGACGATGGCAGCGATCAACGCAAGGTTGTTGGCGATGCGATGGTTCATCTCGGACGCCGCCGAGACGTCATCGGCGAGGTGCAACGGGCGCGGGTTCATAGGCGTCACTCCAACTCAGCCCGACCGGCAGCGGCCATCGGGGACGTAAGGTCGGCGAGCCCGATCGGCATCGGGCACCCTTCCGCATCTGCGGACCGGCAGCCCCCGATTGGGATTGGCTCTCAGTGACTTGGATAGCGCGTTGGCCCAGCGGCTTGCACCGGAACACCGGCGTGGCCTCTGCATACGATGGTATGGGCGAAGGAACTCAGTCCGCGTGTGGCGATCTGTGAGGCGGACCTATCGCCCGATGTTGGGGTTGAGATAGTCCCAGACCTGCGAAATCACCACGGAGCCCTCGCCCACCGACGATGCCACCCGCTTCACCGAGCGCGCGCGAACGTCGCCCACGGCGAAGATGCCGGGACAGGACGTCGCGAACGAGGACGCGCCTTGCGCCGCCTCCCCAGTCACCACGAAGCCCTTGTCGTCGAGCTGGACGAGATTCGACAGCCAGTCCGTGTTCGGAGCGGCTCCGACCATGATGAACAGCGAGCAGGCATCGATGCTGCGCTCGCCTCCATCCGCGGCGTCACGCACGGTCACCCGATGCAGCCGCTCCTCCCCTTGGAGCGCGATGACCTCCGCCCCATATTCGACGGTGATCGCCGGGTCGGCCTCAAGCCTGCTGGACAGGTAGCTCGACATCGACGCGGCCAGGCTCCGTCCGCGAACGAGCAGCGTCACATGACGGGCCGAACGGCTGAGATACATGGCGGCCTGGCCAGCGGAGTTCCCGCCGCCGATAACCACGACTGACCCGTCATGGCAGCTGCGCGCCTCGTTCTCCGTCGCCGCGTAGTAGACGCCGGCGCCTTCGAGTTGCGCGAGCCCCTGGATCGGCAGGCGCCGATACTGCACCCCTGTCGCGACCACGACGGCTCGCGCTCGGACCCGCTGGCCGTTGTCGAACGTGGCGCAGTAGTCTCCTTCATCCAGCTGCTCGAGCACGCTGACGCGCCGTGGCACGACGAACCTCGTGCCGAACTTCATCGCCTGCACCTCACCGCGCCAGACTAGATCCGCCCCGGAGATACCGGTCGGGAAACCCATGTAGTTCTCGATCCTGCTCGACGTCCCGGCCTGACCGCCAACAGCGGTATCCTCGACCACGAGTGCGCTGAGACCCTCGGCACCGGCATACACGCCGGCCGCCACCCCTGCCGGACCGCCGCCGATGATCACGACGTCGAAGACCTCGTCATCGACAAGGTCACGCCCGAGCCCCAGCAGATGAGCGATGGTCTCGGGGGTCGGATCCTCGACGACCGTCCGACCGAATATGACCATCGGGCCGGATGCCTCGATGGCGCAACTGCGGGCGGCGTGAGTCGCCTCCTCGCTGCCTGCTAGTAGCGAGGCGAAGGGGATCCGGTTGCGGCTCGCGAAATCCTCGATGCGCCCGATCAGCCGATCCTCGTCCGCGCCGATCAGGATGAGCACGCTGTCCCTGGTGTCGAGCTGACGTCTGCGCCTAGCAGCGAACACCGTGATGATGATGTCCGACATCTCCGGGATGTGGGCCATCAGCCGCAGCATCTCGGCACGATCGACTTCGATGACCTGCGTGGGCTTCGACGTCCGGAGCAGCATCGTCCAGTTTCCGCCGTCCAAGAAGGCGATCTCGCCCATGAACTGGGTGGGACCGAGCGTGGACGGGAGATGCCGCTCCTCTGTGAGCGGATTGACCACCTCGATCTCGCCATCGATCACATAGATGAAACGATCGGCCGGCTCGCCCGGCCTCGCGAGGAAGACGCCGGCGGGATACTCACGCACGGATCCAGCTTCCCGCAACGCCTCGACATGTGCGGCCAGCAGCGGCGTCCGCTGCATCTCCTGCAGATCCCTGCCTATCGTCTCCATCGCGTTCAGCTCCCGGATTGAATTGCGTCGAACGAACCGAAATCGAACTATTCGGCCAGAACGTGCTCGATGCAGTCGATCAGCTCATCCGGATCGAACGGCTTGCGAATGAAGCACCACACGCCGTGCAGGTGCGCCTGTCGCTCGATCTCGGCGCTTGGAAAAGCCGTTATCAGGATGATCGGCAACCCCTCGCCCTTGAGATGCTTGGCCAGATCGAGCCCGCTGCGGCCCGGCATCTGCACGTCGCTGATAACGAGGTCGAACTCCTCCTCCCGATCGGAGAGAAACAGATCCGCCGATGCGAAGAGGGTGGCACTGACCCCCATGCTCTCCACCAGGCTGCCCAGCGCCGACGCCACATCCTCATCGTCGTCCACGATCGCTATCAACTTCTGCGACCGGGCGGGCGGTAACGCTTCACTCAAAAGACGGTCTCCTTCGACCCTCGACCATCTCAGCGGATCGAATCACTTGAAACACACCGACAGGGCGTGCCCGACAGAATAACTCTCGTTCTACAGTGCCGGATGCACTGACCCGACCCATACCGTGGTATTGGTTGTCGAGACATACGGCCAGGGCTTAGTCTGTGTCGTTGACCGTCCGGTCTTCCCCCTGCCTGGAGCCGCGATGTCACCGCCACTGCGCATAGCCGTAATCGACGATGACGAGGAGATGAGGCTCGCACTCGACGACCTCCTCTCCAGTTTCTCCCATGTCGTTGAATGCTACCCGGACGGCAACTCCTTCCTCGATGGCCACCATGCCTTCCTACCGGACCTGATAGTCACCGACTTCCACATGCCGGGCCTGACCGGCATCGAGACCATCCGGCGGTTGCGGGCAGGCGGGACGTCGACGCCGGCGATCCTCATCACCGCGTTCGCCAACGAGACCGCACGGAAGGCCTCGGTAGAAGCCGGCTGCCTGGCCCTGCTGAAGAAGCCGTTCAACCCGGATGAGCTAATCAGCCTGATCGAGAAGGTGGCGAACCAGTGATCACGCCGATACGTCGAGACCCGGACCAGGAGTTCACCGGCCAGTCGCGCGGACCGTTCGAGTGTTCCACGTACTCATTGCTGAATGACGCGACGATCGTGTCCACGACCGAAGGCGTCATATCGATGTGGGACAACGGGGCCGAACGAATCTTCGGCGTTTCGGCCGAGTTCGCCTTGGGCCGCAACCGTGGCGAACTCATCACACCGATCTTCGATGTCACCGCACAGGTCGAGGAGGATCTGGCCACGGATGGGCTATGGGTCGGCGACATGGCCTATGAGACCGCCGCCAGCGGCACCGTCCAGATGCGCAGCACCATTCGACTGCTGGACGACGGAGACCAGCGGTTCCTGGTCGAAGGCCTGATCGTGCTGTCGGCCCGCCACCAAGCGCAGGCCGAGCGACGCAGGAACGAGATCGGCTATCTCGAGGAGGCCCAGCGCCTCGCGAAGACGGGTGTGTTCAGCTGGAACATGGTTTCCGGGGAAATCTACTGGTCCGAGGAGACCTATCGCACGTGCGGCATCGCCCCAGGCACGCCGCTGAGCGTTCCGCTCATCGCCCAGAACGTCCATCACGAAGACCTTCCACAGTTTCGCATGGCCGTGCGTTCGATGATGGCCGACTGCAGCGGGATCGATAGCCAGCACCGGATGGTCCACCCCGATGGCACCATCCGTCACATCCACATGATCGGGCACTTCCTCGCCCAGCAGCCGACCCAGTTCGTGGGAGCGGTGATCGACGTGACCGAGCGCGTTGCCGCTCTGGCGGAACTCGAAAGGCTGCGGGCGGAGTTCGCACACGCTTCTCGGGTCGCAACCCTCGGCGAATTGGCAGCGTCCATCGCGCACGAGGTCGACCAGCCACTGGCCGCGATCGCAACCAATGCGGCTGCAGCCCGCCGCTTCCTCAACAACCCTGAACTCTCAGCCAGCTTCTAGCGGTCAGTTCGACTTCCCGCCGGGGATGATGATCGGCAACACGCTGACCGCAAGACCCATCGTCGCCACCGCACCCCATCCGAAATGGGTCCAGATGACAGGCGTCAGGAACGACAGGATCCCGCCACCGATGAAAGTGCCCGCCGAATAGACCGCATTCAACCGCATTCGGATATCTGGCGACAGGCCGTAGAGCGCGGTCCGCAGGGTGACATCGGTCCCGATAGCGCTGATCCCGACGAGCACCATTCCGGCGATGATGCCGACGTAGCTGTGCGGAAGGATCAGTAGGGCCAGCCATCCAAGGGCTGCGATGACGAAGGACATGCGGACCGCCCGATCCATCGGCATGCGGTCGGCAAGACGGCCGAGAATGGGAGCTGCCATCGCGGACGTCACCGCCACCAGAGCCAGAGTTCCGATCGCACGGGTGTCAAGACCGAACGGCGGCTGCTGCAGATGCAGAGTCAGGCCGACCCAGAGGGCGTTGAAGCCGCCGAATGCCATCGCCTGCATCAGGGTGGTGCGACGTAGCAGCCGGTTCTCTCGCAACAGCGTCCACAGCGAGCCAAGCAGCACCGCATAACGCTCATCCCTAAGCCCCGGCGTCGGGGGCATGGACCGCTTCATCGCGACCGACATCATGAAGGTGACGAGCGCAGCGACGGCATACACCGCGCGCCAACCAACCTCGTAACCGGCGATCCCAGCTATCGAACGCCCAAGCATGATGCCGGTGAGAATGCCGGTTGCGAGCGTCCCGGTGACCGCGCCGCGTCGCGCGGCAGGCACAAGTCGCGTTGCGTATGCGGGAAGGAGGTAGGTCACGATGCCGCACAACCCTGCGATCAGGCAGGCGATCATGAACAGCGTCCGGTCGGTCGTTGCCGCCATCGTCGTCATCGCGAGCGACTGGATCATGAGGAGAAGGACCACGATCCTGCGGTTGTCGATCCTGTCACCCAGGGGCAGCAGGAACACCATCCCCGCTGCGATCCCGATCTGCGTGACCGTGGGCACTAGGCCTGAAAGGGAGCGCGGCATCCCGAGATCTCGCGCGATGTCGATCAGGAGGGGCTGGCTGTAGTAGTTGTTGGCGACGCAGACCGCGCAGGTGATGCCGATGAGCGCGAGGACTGCGCCCCCGAGCCCCCCGGCGGCGGACGAGGCGGGGCTACCCGCCCCGCCCGCCACCGTCGAGGATGCGGATGTCATGCCGCAGCTCCCAGGTTCACCGGGGTGACGAGAGGCGTGTAGCTCGCCGCCTTGGTCACATCGAGCGCCGGGTTGGAGATCGCGTCATGTGCGAGACCGACGATCTTGCCGCCCTCGATCAGAGCGGGAACGTCGTGGCTCGGGAGCAGGAAGCGGCTGGACGCCAGCGCCCGCTTGATCGCCCGCTTCTCCTCGAGCGTCGACATGGCCCGGTTCGCGGTGATCGTCGGCTCGTGCGCCGCCTGATCGAGCAACGGTTCGATGATCTGGTCCTTCAGATTGTAGGCGATGTCGCCGCTGATGTTGGCGATGCCCTCATCCGTCTCGACCAGCACCGATATCGAACCCGGCGTGTGGCCGCCCGAGAGGCGGATCGCCACACCAGGAATGACCTCCTCCTCAAAGGTGCCATCGACGTCGAAGAGGCGCAGACTGCCACGCGAATGGAGCCGGTCGATCAGATGCTTCGTGTCCAGCGCCGTATACATGCCCGGACCCATGATGCCGGACGCCATGAACTGCAGCTCCTGGCGGGCCATGCTAACCTGCGTCGTCAGCGGGAAGGTGAAGTCCTGCCCGACGTGGTCGAGGTGGCCGTGCGTATGGACGATGTGGCGGATGTCACTGCGCTTGAGTCCATGCACCGCAAGGTGAGCGTCGATCGTCATCTGCTCGGTCACCTCATATGGCAGACCGAAGGCCTCATACTGCTCGACGCTGCGCGACCCTGTGTCGACGAGGATCGGCTCTTGGCCGCCGAGGATCAGGAAACCCAACACGGGGATGGTGGTCTGGACGCCAGGGGTGCGGAACAGCACCAGGCCGCTGGCATCGAGCGACATGTTGCCGAGATTGATCGGATAGATCTTGAGGGACATGCTTGTTCTCCTTGGAAAAGCGTAGATTCAGTGCGCGAACGCGAAGCGCATGCGGATGTCGAAGAGGACGGCCCTAGCCATCAGTGGATCGATCCCGATCCAATCCATTGCCACGGCCTCCGCCGTCAGGAGCAGCCGGACGATGGTCGGGGACCAGCGATACGTTGATACGGTGTTCGACTGCCCAATGGGCTCGTCCGACTGCCGGAGCATCTGATCAGGCCGCCTGAAGCGGTGCTTCGATCGTCGGGAAGTCGACGTCCGTGCACACCACGTTGTTGATGAGGTTGGTGAAGAAGTTCTCCGCGACCAGCGCCACGATCTCCAAGATCCGGGCGTCGTCGAACCCGGCGGCACGGACGGCGTCCAGATCGGCGTCCTCAACCTTGCCGCGCGTCTCGGCGACCCTCCGGGCGAAAGCGACCGCGGCCGCTGCCTTGGGCTCACCAGCCTTGCCGGCCCGCGCCAAGGCGATCTCCTCGGGGCTCAGATGGGCGAAGTTGTAGCCAGTGTAGCTGTGGGCGGCATTGCAGTATTCGCAGCCGTTGACGGCCGCGACGGCGAGCGCGATCCGCTCGCGGGTCTTCACGTCCAGCGCCTTGCCGAGCGCCTGGCCCATCGCTCCATGGGCAGCCAAGACCGCAGGGCTGGTGGCGATCGCGCGGAAGAAGTTCGGGACGCGCCCGAGCTGCGCGTTGACGGCATCGAGCGTCGGCTTAGCAGCTGCCGGGGCCTCGTCACGGGTCGGGATTTTGATGCGGGACATGATGTTCTCCTGTCTTCGAAGAGCCGTGCTGGCGTCGACAGGGATGGAGATACGCCTTGCCACTCGATGCAATAAGATACGGCTTCCATGATGCAGCTTTCCATTTTATGGAAAGATGATGGATCGCTTGGAAGCCATGTCCCTGCTCATCGAGACCGTAGAGTGCGGGAGCATGTCAGCGGCCGGCCGGAAGCTGGGCACGCCGGTGGCGACGCTCAGCCGAAAGCTATCGGATCTGGAGGCGCATCTCGGGGTGCGGCTGCTGACACGGTCCACCCGCAAGCTGGAGCTGACCGAAGCCGGTCTCGCCTATCTCGCAGCCAGCCGTCGCATACTTGAGCAGGTCGGTGAGGCCGAGAAGGAGGCCGCCGGCGAGTATCTCGTCCCCCGTGGCGAACTCCTCCTCACGGCCCCGCTGTCGTTCGGGCGCCGTCACGTCCTTCCCGTCGCCAACGAGTTCCTCGCGCAGCATCCTGACATCACGGTGCGGTTGGCGCTGTCCGACGAGCATCTCGACCTGGTGGGGCAGCATGTCGATCTAGCCGTGCGTCTAGGCGGCCTCACCGACAGCCAACTGATCGCCCGCAGGGTCGGCGCCATGCCCTGGGTGATCGTCGCCAGTCCGGAGTTCCTGGCGGCGCACGGCGAGCCGAAGACACCAGACGATCTCACAGGCCAACCCTGCGTCGGGGTGGACTTCATCAATCTCCCAACATGGTGGCGGTTCCGCGTGCCGGGTGCCAGCACGGATCACAACGTCCGGGTGAAATGCAGGCTGGCGGTCACCACCGGTGAAGGCGCGGTCGATGCCGCGACCGCCGGCGTCGGTCTGACGCAGACCCTGCTATACCAAGCCGCACCCGCCATCGCCGACGGGCGGTTGAAGGTGGTCCTGGCCGACTATGAGGCAGCGCCCCTGCCCGTCTCGATCGTCTACACCGGACGCGGCAAGATGCCGCTGAAGACGAGGAGCTTCCTCGACTTCGCGGCACCCCGCCTCAAGCGCGAGATCGATCAACTCGATCGATTGACCGGCTTTATCTCGGCCTGACGCACGTCACGTCGGATCAGGCGTCGTCGGTCTTCGAAGCGCTCTCCTTCTGAGCTTCCACATCGGCGAGGCGCTTGGCGAGCGTGTTCGCCAGGATTGTCTGCGCGTCGCTTCCAAGCACCAGTCGCAGCGGTGCAGGCACGACTTCCGCGCTTGCCACGATCGCATCTGCCATCTTCGCCGGATCGCCCGGAGGGACGGCCGCCGGATTGGCGAGATAGGCGCGCAACCCGCCGATCGGCGTGCCGCCATATGCCTCGACGTCCGAACCGAGGCGCTCACCCGCCGTCTGGCGGAAGCCCGTGCGCGCACCGCCCGGTTCCACGATGGTCACCCCGATGTTGAAGCTGGCGACCTCCTGGGCGAGGGAGTCGAAGAAGCCTTCAACGCCCCATTTGCTCGCATGGTAGAGCGACGCGCCCGGGTGGGTCGCCTGTCCGCCATAGGATGAGATCACGACGATCCTACCTGCACCCTGCTTGCGCAGATGCGGCAGCGCCGCGCGCGTGATCTCGATGGGGCCGATGAGGTTAGTGTCGATCTGGTGGCGGATCTGCTGACTCGACAGGCCCTCGGCCGCGCCGAAGAGGCCATAGCCGGCATTGTTGACCACCACGTCGACGCGCCCGAACTCGGCGAAGGCGCCGTCGACCACCGTCCGGATTGATGCCAGATCCGTCACGTCGAGGATGGCGGTGCGGAAACTGTCGGGGAAGCGGCCGGTCAGAGCCTCGGCGTCAGCCGCCTTGCGGGTCGTGCCGACGACGCGGTCGCCCTTCGCGAGGGCGGCCTCGGCGATCGCGCGGCCAAGACCGCTGCCCACGCCCGTGATGAACCAGGTCTGCATTTGTCCTATCCTTCTCGGAGCCCACCGGGCCCGAGCTGGGGACGTGGGCGAATTGATTTTCAAGCCGCGTGGCGGAGCGCATCCGCGCCCCGCCAGCCGGTGATCAGAAGCCCTCGATCACGGTTTTGCCGATCGCCTTCCCGCTCTCGACGATGCCATGCACCTCCTTGAGGTTCGCGGCGTTGATCGGCGACAGTGTGCGGGTCAGCGTCGTCTGAAGCACGCCCGCGTCGACCAGGTGGGAAACCTCGTCGAGCAGCTTGTGCTGCTCGATCATGTCGGACGTTCCGAACATGGACCGCGTGAACATCAGCTCCCAGGCCACCGTGATCGCCTTGCGCTTCAGCGGAACGATGTCGAAGTGCGCGGGATCGTCGATCAGGGCGATATGGCCCTGCGCCGCCACGATCTTGGGGAACAGCGGAAGGTAGCGATCGCTCGCGGTGAGACCGGCGACATAGTCGACCTCGGGATGGCCGATGCGCGCGAGTTCCTCGTCGAGCGGCTTGTGGTGGTCGATGACGTGATGGGCACCCATCTTCTCGACCCATGCGATCGTCTCGGGACGCGAGGCCGTAGCGATGACGGTCAGTCCGGTGAGGCGGCGCGCGATCTGGATGAGGATCGAGCCGACGCCACCCGCGCCGTTGATGACGAGGAGCGATCCTCCGGTCTTCTTGCTGCCGTATGGCGCCCGCAGCCGGTCGAACAGCAGCTCCCACGCCGTGATGGCGGTGAGCGGCAATGCCGCAGCCTCGGCCCAGTTCAGGCTCGTCGGCTTGTGACCGACGATGCGCTCATCGACGACGTGCAGTTCAGAATTGGTCCCCTGCCGGGTGATGTCACCGGCGTAGAACACCTCGTCTCCCACTTTGAAGAGGGAGACCTCAGAGCCGACCGCCTCGACGATCCCGGAAGCATCGAAGCCCAGGATCTTGGGAGCAGTATCCGAACGCGCGCTCGAGCTTCGCACCTTCACGTCGACGGGGTTCACCGAGACCGCCTTTACCCGGACGAGGAGGTCGCGCGGACCCGGCTCCGGTTGCGCGATCTCAAGGTCGAGTAGGGAATCGGCGCGGTTGATCGCACCGGCCTCATTGTAGCCAACGGCCTTCATAACGATAACTCCATGATGATCTTGCTTCGAAGCTCAAATCGGTGCTGATCGAAGGATGCGCCACCGACAGTATCGAACGTCCGCCGTTCACTTTCGCATGGCCTCGGATCGCTCACGCTTTCGATGAGCGCCTCAAGATGATCCTCTGACCACCCTGCCATCAGGAACCTTCCGACCTCCGCACTGGGGATCCCCCAACCGCACCGGGCTGCGATGCGCGCCGTGTGGCGCAACGTCTCCAGGCACGGACCGTCCGGCTCATCGCCACCGACCAGACCGACCAATGCCTGGCCGAAGGGTGAGCAGGCGAGCGGCAGCGATCCGGGACGTGTCCCCATTGCAATCACGAGCCACTGAAGCGGCGTGAACGGCGAAGCACCCGAAGGGGCGCTCGGCGAGACGGCATAGGCGTTGATATCGATCATCATGTCGGCTCTCCGATGGAAAGGCGCCGATCCTTGCGGCCTCTTCATCGTGCCCGGTGATCATGGAGCGGACCATTCTACGGAAGGTGACCCCGCCCCTACCTGGGTATGGTCCGACGACTGTCAGATCTCGGCCGGGAGCTGCTCCGTCAGATGCTCGATGAGAACCCTCAACCGCCTCAGACGACGCAGATCCTCGTGATAGCCGAGCCAGAGTTCGCGTGACGGAGGCGCGTCACCGCCAAGTTCGACCAGGTCCAGCCCGTCCGCAATCACCCTCGGCAGCACTGCGATGCCGGCGCCCGCCACGCACGCAGCAGCCTGCGCCTCCCGACTGTTGCTCCTGAACGCAAAGCCAGCGTCGGCCCAACGCGCCGTCAGCCAGCTCACGTCAGGCTGCCTCTCCAGCGCGGAATCCATTGTGATGAGTTGAAAGCCCGCGCCGCTCTCGCTCGCAGTCGGATCGCCGCGAAGCCCGATGTAGCCTTTCGAGGCGTAGAGGCCATATCGGATCGTCACTAGCCGACGCTGGACGATGTCGGCCCCGCTGAAGCGTGAGAAGCGGATCGCGACGTCTGTCTCGCGGCGCTGCAGGTCCAGCATTCGGGAGTCGGCGACGAGCTCGATCGAAAGTCCGGGATGCTCCGCCGTGAGTGCGCCGAGTGGGCCAGCAAGCACCTTCGATGAGATCCAATCCGACGCGGAGATGCGCACGCCACCCTCAACGCCCCGCGCCCCTCCCGCCATCTTGCGCTCTAGGACAATGGCCTCCTCCGACATGTGCTCGGCGTGCAGAAGCATCGCCTCGCCCTCATCGGTGAGAAGGAAGCCGGTCGCAGTTCTCTGGAACAGTGCCGAGCCGACGGCCTCCTCGAGCGCGCGTAGTCGCCGACCGGCAGTCGGTTGGCTGAGCTTGAGCTGACGCGCCGCCGACGTCAGCGTTCCCGCGCGTGCGATCTCCAGAAAGAGCCGGACGTCGTCCCAATTTATCCTAGTCACGGAGAGTCTGCCGGCCATTGCCCCATTCATCCATGCATAGCACCTAGCCTGCAAGCGTAGATTTTACCTCCAATTGCATACCTTCGCTCAGGTTGGCGACCTGTGTTCGACAAGCGATATCCAACGTCAGACACGAAAGGAGTTCGCAGTGGACCATCAGCAGGATGACCGTTCGGCCGATGAGAAAGCGCAGCGGGACGCTGCGTTGGATGAGGCGCTTGAGGAAACTTTTCCAACCAGCGATGCGGTGCAGTTGAGCGCCCATCCCGAAGGCGAGGCCATTACGCCCCCCTCCTCGCGCACCTGGTTCGTCACCGGAAGTGCCAGAGGCCTCGGCCGGGACGTGGTGCATGCCGCCCTCCGGGCCGGCGACCAGGTGGTGGCGACCGCGCGCGACCCATCGGCGCTCGACGAACTCGTGCAGGAGTATCCCGACGCCCTGCTCGCGCTGGAGCTAGACGTGACGGACGAGGAAATGGCCATCGACGCCGTGAGACAGGCGGTGGTCGCCTTCGGAAGCATCGACGTGGTGGTCAACAACGCCGGGTATGCCGACATGGACTCCGTCGAGGACATGCCGAGTGAGGTATTCAGGCAGCAGATCGAGACCAACTTCTTTGGTGTCGTCAACGTCACCCGGGCCGTCCTGCCGATCATGCGCGAGCAGGGATCCGGCCACATCCTCCAAATCGCGTCCGTCGGAGCGCGCATCGCCGTGGCCGGGCTATCGGCGTATCAGAGTGCGAAGTTCGCAGTTCGGGGCTTCTCCCTAGTCCTGGCCCAAGAGGTCTATCCGCTTGGCATCAAGGTGACCGTCGTGCAGCCCGGCGGGATACGGACTGACTGGGCGGGATCCTCGATGCGCTCCCCCGAACCGAGCCCGCCCTATGAAGAGACCGTCGGCCAGCGAATCGCAATGCTCCGCGCGAACTCGGGATCGGAGAAATCGGATCCGGCGCGGATCGCCGAGATCCTCGTCGATATCGCCGCCTCGGACGACGCACCGCTCGAACTCCTGATCGGCAGCGACGCCTTCGAATATGCGCAGAAGGCGACAGAGGCAGTCGCCGCGTCCGATCTGAAATGGGAAAACCTATCGAAGAGCGCCGACTACGCGGCGTAGATAGCGCGGAGTTGCGGGGGTGCCCCGCAGCTCCGTAGCTCAATCCGCCAGTAGTGACACGAAGCCCGGGCCTTCGGCCGCAAGCGCCGCCGCCACGCTGCTCCTCCGGCCGATCCGAACGAGATACGCCCGAAGCGCCGGCATCCCGCTTAGATCCACCTGGAAGAACGAAGCCCAACTGGCGATTACGAACATGTAGGCATCCGCGGCGGTGAAGGTCTCACCCGTCAGAAAGTCCCTGCCGTCGAGATCTCCATCGACAGTCGCGAAGCGCTGTCGAAGATCCTGACGGACCGCGGACCTTTCCTCTTCTCCGATCGGCCAGAACAGCGGTGCGAACGCCTTGTCGAGTTCGGCCGCGATAAAGCCCTGCCACTCGAGCACGACGTAGCGTGCGATCGATCCAGCCTCCGGCATGAGATCCACCCGACCAGCGGAATCGCAAAGATACTGGGCGATAACCGCATTCTCGGTAATCGTGGCGCCATCGGGCAACACCAGCAATGGCACGAGGCCGCGCTCAGCGATTGCGCCATAGCCCGAGCCGTCGGCGCGGAGCTTGGTCTTCACATCGACAATCTCAAGCTCGAAGGGCGTGCCCAACTCCCGAAGGAGGATGTGGACCGACATCGAGCTCGCGCCGGGATGAGCGAACAGCTTCATGAGGCTTCCCCGATGGAATCTGGTCGCGGCACCGAGTGACGGGAAAACCATCTCTCGGTGCCGCAGCGGGTCGTGGGAGCTTTACGACCCGAAGATCAGGCAGCCTTCTTCACGTTGAGCACACGGCGCTGGGTGAAGTCCTCGATGCCCTCGATGCCATTCTGGACGCCGATGCCCGACTGCTTGGCACCGCCGAAGGGAACGTCCTTTGGCAGGACCAGGTGACGGTTGACCCAGATCGTGCCGGTCTGGATTCGCGACGCCACCTCGGCACCGCGCTCGACGTCACCGGTCCAGATGATGCCGCCCAGACCATATTCCATCTCGTTTGCCCAATGCACTGCCTCGTCGATGCTGTCATACGGCAGGATCGGAAGCACCGGACCAAACTGCTCCTCGCGCACGAGGCGCGCATCGTGCGAAAGCCCGGTCACGATCGTCGGACGGATGAAGTAGCCATCGCCTTCGATTGCCTCGCCACCGGCGAGGAAGGTTCCGCCTTCGTCCTTCGCGGACTGGATGAAACCCAGCACCTTCTCATACTGCATCTTGTTCTGGATGGGGCCGATCGTCGTGCCCTGCTCAAGTCCGTCGCCCACGACGGCCTCGTTCGCCAGCTTCGCGAGCGCGGCGGCAAGTTCATCAACCATCGCGCGAGGGGCGTAGATACGCTTGGTCGCGAAGCACACCTGTCCGGCGTTGATGAAGGCGGCGAAGAAGATTTTCGGCGCCATCTTCTCGATGTCGACGTCGTCGAGGACAATCGCCGCGTCGTTGCCCCCCAGTTCGAGGGTGAACCGCTTCAGCGTGTCCGCCGCCGACGCGAGCACCTTCTTGCCCGTCGGAGTTGACCCGGTGAAGCTGACATGAGCGATGTCGGGATGGCTGGTCAGGAGCGGCCCGAGGTCGTTCTGGTCGACGAGAGTCTGGAACACGCCAGCCGGAAAGATATCGGCGGCGATCTCACCCAGGAGCAGTGTCGTCAGCGGCGTGGTCGGTGCCGGCTTGGAGATCACCGAATTGCCCGCCACGAGGGCGGCGCCGATCTTGTAGGAGAGCAGCGCGAGCGGAAAATTCCACGGCGTGATCGCGGCCACGACACCCTGGGGATAGCGCTGCTCGACGATGAGTTCCTCGTCGTTGTCGTGCAGGACCTTGGGGGCGAGATTCTGCTGGGCGAAGAACCGCAGTGCGTCAACCGTCTCCGCGACCTCGAAGCCCGCCTCGACGAGCGGCTTGCCGACCTCCTGGGTGAGCAGACGGGCGAACTCGTCCTTGCGGGCCTCGATCGCTTCGGCGAGTTCCGAAACCTTGGCGGCGCGCTCCTTGAAGCTCAGCGACGCCCAGCCGGGAAACGCGCGCGAGGCGGCGGCGATCGCGGTGAGCGCCTGGGTCTCGTCGGCACGGGCCGCCGTCGCGAAGGTCTTGCCGGTCGCCGGATTGATCACGTCGATGGAGTGGGCGCCGTCTACGAGGGCGCCGTCGATCAGAAGTCTTGCCTGCATGGGTATCACCTTTGGTTTGGACGAAGGGGTTCGGCCCCGCTCTCGATCGCTCGATCGCGGATCAAATGTTGGAAAGGAGGGATAGGCGCGCCTAGCGGCCGGCGGCGTCGAGCTGCTCGAACTCCTCACCCGTCAGGGTGATCGAGAGGGCGCGGACGTTCTCCTCCAGATGCTTGACCGAGGTCGTCCCCGGAATGGGCAGGATCACCGGGCTCCGCTGGAGCAGCCATGCGATCGCGATCTGACCCGAGCCGACGCCGTGCCGCGCGGCGATCCGCTCGAGGATCGCCCCCGGCTCGGTGAGGCGACCAGCCGCTAGCGGAAACCACGGGATGAACCCGATGCCGTTCGCGTCGCAGTAGTCGAGCACGTCCTCGCTGCCGCGATCGGCGAGATTGTAGCGGTTCTGCACCGTGGCGACCGGGAAGACAGCGCGCGCCGCCTCGATGTCATCGACGCTGACCTCGCTCAGACCAGCATGGCGGATCACGCCCGTGTCCAGCAACTGCCTGATGACGCCGAACTGCTCGTCGCGGGGGACGCGCGGGTCGATGCGATGGAGCTGCCAGAGATCGATGCGCTCGACCTCAAGCGCCTCGCGACTGCGCAGCGCCTGCGTCAGCAGATATTCGGGATCGCCGCGCGGCACCCACTGGTCCGGGCCAGGGCGGGTCAGACCTGCCTTGGTCGCGATGTGGAGACCCGAAGGGTATGGGAAAAGCGCCTCGCGGATCAGCGGCTCGGACACGCCTGGACCGTAGCTGTCGGCCGTGTCGATCAGGTTGATACCGAGTTCGGGGATGCGGCGCAGGGTCTCGAGGGCCTTCTCCCGGTCGGCCGGAGGCCCCCAGATCCCCGGCCCCGTCACGCGCATGGCACCATAGCCCAGACGGGAGACCTTCAGGTCGCCGCCGATCGAGAATGTCAGATCGTTCATGAGACGCTCCTCACGCAGCCAGCCTGGCGTTGAGGATGCGGAGCTGGGTGAAGTCCTTCATCCCCTCAATGCCGTTCTGAAGGCCGATGCCCGACTCCTTCGCGCCGCCGAACGGCACGTCGAGCGGCAAGGCCATGTGCTGGTTCACCCAGATGGTGCCCGTCTCGATCTTGCCCGCGACCTCGATCCCGCGCTTCACGTCGCTGGTCCAGATCGTGCCACCCAGGCCGTATTCGACGTCGTTGGCGCTCGCGATCGCCTCGTTCAGATCGTCATAGATCTGGATCGGCAGCACGGGTCCGAACTGCTCCTCGAGAACGAGCCTTGCATCGTTCGGAAGTCCAGTGACGATGGCCGGCGAGATGAAGTAGCCGTTGCCGGTCGCTTCTCCGCCCGTCAGGAAGGTGCCACCCTCCTCACGCGCCGAAGCGATGTAACCGAGCACCTTCTCGAACTGCATCTTGTTCTGAAGCGGCCCCATCGTGGTTGAAGGGTCCATGCCGTCCCCGAGGACGGCCGCCTCCGCGCGGCGAGTGAGCGCCGAGATCAACGCGTCGGCCAGAGCGCGCGGCGCGTAGACGCGCTTGGTCGCATAGCAGACCTGACCCGCATTGATGAAGGCCGCAGCGTAGATCTTGTCCGCCGCCCATTCCACATCGACGTCATCGAGCACGATAGCCGCGTCGTTGCCGCCGAGTTCAAGCGTGAACCGCTTGAGCGTCTCGGCCGCCGAGGTGAGCACCTTCTTGCCGGTCGGCGTCGAACCGGTGAAGCTCACATGCGCGACGTCTGGATGGCTCGAAAGCAGCGAGCCGAGGTCGTTCGCGTCGACGAGCGTCTGGAACACGCCGCGCGGGAAGATGTCCGCTGCGATCTCGCCGAGGATGAGTGTCGCGAGCGGCGTGGTCGGCGCGGGCTTGGCGATGACGGTGTTGCCCGTGATCAGCGCCGGCCCCAGCTTGAACGAGAGCAGCGTCATCGGACGGTTCCAGGGCATGATCGCGACGACCACGCCTTGGGGATAGTGCTGCTCGACGATCAGCTCGCGCTCGTTCTCGCGAATGACCCGATCCTCGAGCTTCTGGGTCGCGAAGTGACGGATGGCGTCGGTCGCACGCCCGACCTCGAAGCGGCAGTCCGCGATCGGGCCGCCGCGCTCTCGCGTCAGCGTCTCCGCGATCCGGTCGGCATTGGCTTCCATCGCGTCGGCGAAGCGCTCGAGATACGGACGGCGCCCCTCGTAGCCGAGAGCTGCCCATGCGCGCTGCGCACGCCGCGCTGCGGCGATGGCGGCCTCGGCCTGGGTCACGCTTGCGCGCGGGGCCTTCTCGAACGGCTGCGCCGTGGTCGGGTCGATCACGTCCATCGAGAGCGCACCCTCGACAAGGTCTCCATCGATGAGAAGACGGTGGGTCATCGGGCATTCTCCTGTGATGCGAAGGCCGACAGCGCATCGGCGACGGCCTCCGGGTTCTCTTCGGCCAGCCAGTGGCCTGCGTTCGGGATGACATTGACAGAGACGCTTTGCGCCATCTCCTCGAGCATGGGACCGATGCGGGTCGCGTAGCGACCACCCGCGCCGGCCAAGGCCAGAAGCGGCATTTTCAGTGGTCCCTGCTCCTTCTGCCAGGCACGGTTGTCGGCGATGTCCTGGGCGAAGCTGCGATAGAGCTCGAACCCGGCCCGCATGCCGCCGGGCTGCGAGAAGTGGCGGACGTAGAACTCGAACGCCTCCGCCTCGATGGCCGACGGGTTGAAGGCCATGTCGTGATAGTAGCGTTCGAGGTAGATCGCCTCGCGGCCCTGCGTGAGCGCCTCGGGGAGATCGGGCGCCTGGTGGAAGTGGAAATGCCAGACCTTGGTGCCGTCGCGCGACACCTCATCGAACATCTCCGTGCCCGGTATCACGGAATCCAGGATGGCGAGCCGGGGCGTCCGCTCAGGGAAACGGCGCGCGAAGGCGAAGGCGACCATCGCGCCGATATCGTGGCCGACCACCGCTGCCGGCGCCTCGATGCCCAGGCTGTCGAGCACGCCCGCGAGATCCGCGGCGAGCGTGCTCTTGTCATAGCCGCTGAGCGGTCGGGCGGAGCCGCCCGCGCCACGAAGGTCAGGCATGACGAGCCTGAACCCGGCGGCGGTCAGCGGCGCGACGACCTTGCGCCAGGTGATCCCCATCTCGGGATACCCGTGAATGAGCAGCAGCACGGGGCCATCCTCGGGGCCCGCGACGCGGAAGTGGATTCGCACGCCATCGATGTCTGCGGAAGTCGGGTGCACGACGGAAAACTGTGTCATAGCGACCTCAAGGCTGGGGGATCGGATCGGGCACGCTCACCAGCCCATGGCCCTCGGCCTTCAGGGCGGCCCGCACCGTCGGGCGCTGACCTGCGAGCGCGAGTAGAGCGGCGATCCGGGGATAGGGGTCGAGCGAGATCCCGAAATAGTGGGTCCAGCTGGCGATCACGAAGAAGTAGGCGTCCGCCGCGGTGAAAGTGTCGCCGGTCAGATACGGGCCGGTGAGATCGCGCTCCGCAAACGCCAGCCTGCCGTTGATCCGGGCGATGACGATGTCTCGCATCTCTTCGCTGATCTGCCAGTAGAGCGGCCCGAAGCTCTTGTGGAGTTCGGCCGCCACGAAGCTCTGCCACTCCATGACGCGATACCGCTCCATGGTCCCGGCGGCGGGCATGAGGTCGACCCGGCCGGCGCGGTCGCAGACATACTGCGCGATCACCATGTTTTCGGTGAGATCGGTCCCGTCGCCAATCTCGATGAGCGGGACCATCCCGCGCGGGGCGACCGCGCGGTAGTCGCTCCCGTCGGGGCGGACCTTCTTGGTGACGTTGACGACCTCGAGCTCGAACGGCTCGCCGATCTCGCGAAGGAGGATGTGGACGGACAGCGAGCTGGCGCCCGGATGCGTATAGAGCTTCATGACGCGGCCGCTCAGAACGAGGTGATGACCGAGCGGGCGATCGCGCCGTGCTTCAGGTCCTCGTAGGCCTCGTTGATCTCGGAGATGTTCACCTCCCGCGAGATCAGGTCATCCAGGTTGAAACGACCTTGGAGATAGAGGTCCGCATACATCGGGATGTCGTGCTTGATGTTGCTCGAACCCATGAACACGCCCTTCAGCTCGATCTGCCGGACGATCACGTCGAGGCCAGCGACCGGGAATGTCTGACCGGGGCGGTGGAGACCGATGAGGTAGGCGGCGCCACCCGGACGGACGACGTTGACGGCGAGTTCAGACGTCACCGGTAGGCCGATGACCTCGAAGGCGTGGTCGGCACCGCGCGGCAGGATCGCCTTGACTGCAGCGACCGTGTCACCCTCGCCAGAATTGATGAAGTCGGTCGCACCGAACTTGCGGGCGAGCTCCTCCTTGGCGGGCTGGTTGTCGATCGCGATGATGTGCGAGGCACCCGCGAGCTTCGCGCCCGCGATCGCATTCAGTCCCACGCCGCCGATGCCGATGACAACGACCGTGTCGCCGGTCTTCAGATCGGCCGAGTTGATCGCGGCACCGGCGCCGGTGATCACACCGCAACCGAGAACCGACGCCTGCGGAAACGGCACCTCGTCGGGGATCTTCACCAGCTGGTTCTCGTGGACGAGCGTCTGCTCGGCGAACGCGGCGGTGCCCCAGCCGGTGTAGACGGGCGTGTCGTCGGATGCGCGGGTGAGACGCTGGCCGTCGCTGGCCGCCCGCATCGTCTCCTCGGGGTGTTCGCACTGGTAGGTGCGGCCTGACAGGCAGGACACGCAGTGGCCGCAGAACTGAACGAGCGAGCCGACGACGTGGTCACCGACCTTCAACTCGCGGACGTCGGGACCGACCTCGCGCACGACACCCGCCAGCTCATGCCCGAGCACCGCCGGGAGCGGAGTGCCGTAATTCGCCTCGGCGAGATGGAGGTCCGAGTGGCACAGGCCGCACGCCTTCACGTCGACCAGGACCTCGCGGCCCTTCGGCGCGTCGATGCGAACCTCCTCGATGTCGAAGCGGCCCTCGTTCGCGTTCAAAACTGCTGCCTTCATGCCCTGCATCCTCGTTCGGTGATCGCCCACCGGATGGGGGCCTTCTCCGCCTAAGGATGATGGTTTGGGGCGCGACAGCCAGCCCTACCCCGGTATGGGTGCCTCCGCATTCGGTATGCGCAAATGAGCATTTCGGTTCGACCCCATACCGAAGTATTGTGTCGCTCGGTCGACATAGCTGGCATCTATGGTCACTCTCAGCCATCTCAGGACATGTAGAATGGAGGCCGCATTGTTGAGTGAAGCAAAGGCGGCCAACGGCGTCGGCATTGCCCAGAAGCCCGTGGTTCTGGTGGTCGACGACGATCCGGACATCCGCGAGAGCCTTACCGACATGTTCGAATCCGTCGGCATGCGGGCCATCGTCTACGGAACGACGGCCGAGATGCTGGACGACACGCTCCCGGATTGCCCGAGCTGCCTAGTGCTCGATTTGCGACTGCCCGGTTCGAGCGGCCTCGAACTGCAGGCGCAGCTGGCAAGCCAGGGGATCGACATCCCGATCATCTTCATCACCGGTCATGCCGACGTCCCGACGACGGTCCGAGCGATGAAGGCCGGTGCCCTCGACTTCCTGTCCAAGCCCTTCCGCGAGCAGGAGCTGCTCGATGCGGTCTCCGACGCCCTCAAGCGTGATGGCGAACGACGCCTCCAGCAGCGAGAGCGCGACTCCGTCCGTCTTCTCGCGCAGCAACTGACCCTGCGCGAGACGGATGTGCTGCGTGGCGTCGCCCGGGGCCTGCTCAACAAGCAGATTGCGTTCGAGCTGGGCATCACCGAAGTGACCGTGAAGATGCACCGGTCGAGCGCCGGCAAGAAGCTCAAGTCGATCTCCGTCGCCGACATGATTCGCAAGATCGAGCTGCTCGACCTCTAGGTCGCCCGGCGGGCATTGCGCGGGATCCGCGCAAGCTCCACCCCCACCCCCACCTCGCCCAATGACGTTCCAGGCCATACCAGGGTATGGCTGTGCCCCTCACCGTCCGTGCGGCAAGCTCCCCTTGCAGGGAGGACGGCATGGTCGAGATCAACATCAATGGTGAGAGACGCGAGACGAGCGTGGACGGCGACACGCCTCTGCTCTGGGTGCTTCGCGACATACTAGGACTGACGGGCACGAAGTTCGGCTGCGGAATAGCTCAGTGCGGAGCGTGCACGGTCCATGTCGACGGCGAGGCCGTGCGATCCTGCAGACTGCCGGTCGGCGCCGTCGGCAAACGCGCCATCACCACCATCGAAGGCATTGGTGCCACCCCGATCGGAGCGGCCGTCCAGAAGGCGTGGCTCGATCTCGAGGTCATCCAGTGCGGATACTGCCAGTCGGGGCAGATCATGGCCGCCACGGCGCTCCTCGCCTCAAACCCGAAACCAGACGACGATGCCATTGACGCAGCCATGTCCGGCAATATCTGCCGATGCGGCACCTATGTCCGCATCCGCGAAGGCATCAAGAAGGCTGCGATCCGTGCCTGAGGCCGCTCTCTCGCGGCGTGACGCCCTCCGTCTGGGTGCCGCCGGCGGCGCTGTCTTCCTCCTCGGCGTCAACCTCCGCAGCGCCAGCATCGCGGCCGTCTCCGACACGACCACCGCCGCCTTCGCACCAGACGCATTCGTCCGCATCGCGGGCGACGGCCGTGCCACCCTCATCATGCCCCAAACAGAGATGGGTCAGGGCATCTACACCGCACTGTCGATGCTGATCGCCGAGGAACTCGACCTCCCGCTCGACGGTGTGACGCTCGAAGCCGCGCCGGCGAGCGACAAGCTCTACGGCAATCCTATCTTCAAGGTGCAGGCCACCGGAGGCTCGACTTCGGTCAGAGGCTACTGGCTCCCCTTGCGCAACGTGGGCGCGAGCGCGCGCGCCATGTTGGTCGCAGCGGCCGCCCGGCGCTGGCACGTCGACCCGGCGAGCTGTCGGACGGAGGCCGGCGAGGTCATCCACGATGCCAGTGGCCACCGCGCCGGCTACGGCTCCCTCGCCGCCGCCGCGATGCGCGAGACACCACCGGCACAGCCGACGCTCAAGAAGCCGGAGCAGTTCCGCCTGATCGGCCGGTCGCACCGCCGCCTCGACACCCCGGAGAAGACGAACGGCTCGCTCAAATACGGCATCGACGCGATGCCCGAGGGCGTCAAGTTCGCAAGCCTCGCCTGCGCGCCGGTGACGGGCGGCAGGATAGCGCATGTCGACGATACCCAGGCGCGCGGTCTTCCCGGCGTCAGCCAGATAATCGTGCTCGACGATCTCGTCGCCGTCGTCGCGGACACAAGTTGGGGCGCCATGCGAGCGCTCGCCGCCATCGACATCCAGTGGAATGATGGCGAGTTCGGATCGCTGTCAACCGAGCACCTACGCACGGCACTAGCCGAGGCCGGCAAGTCCGAGGGCACGGTGGCTGTCGACACGGGAGCCAAGCCGAAGCTGGGGGGCGATGACGTGATCTCAGAGTTCTACGAGATTCCGCTGCTCGCACACGCGCCCATGGAACCGATGAACTGCACCGTCCACGTCACACCGGGCAGTTGCGAGGTGTGGGTCGGCACGCAGGTCATGACGATGGCGCAGCGCGCAGCCGCCGAGGAAGCCGGACTGCCGCCTGAACGGGTGACGGTCCACAACCATCTGATCGGCGGTGGCTTCGGTCGACGGCTCGAGGTGGACGGCGTCCGGAAGGCTGTCCGCATCGCGCGCCATGTCGATGGACCGGTCAAGGTCGTCTGGTCCCGCGAGGAGGACATCGCCCGCGCTCCCTATCGATCGGTCTACGGCAGCTGGATGCGTGCTCGTGTCGAGGACGGCAAGCCTGTCGCCTGGGGCCACAGGGTTGCTGGACCGACTGTGGTCGGGCGTTGGCTCCCACCGGCATTTGACGGAAAGATCGACAGCGACGCAGTCGATGGCGCCGCCGAGACGCCCTACGACTTCCCGTCGAGCTACGTGACGTGGGTCCGCCACGAACCACGCGGGATCACCACCGCATTCTGGCGGGGCGTCGGCCCCAACATGAACGTCTTCGCGACCGAGAGCTTCGTCGATCGCGTGGCGCGCGAGGTTGAGCGCGATCCACTCGAATTCCGCAGAAGCCTGATCGGGAAGCAGGTGCGCGCACGCGCGGTGCTCGATCTGGCCGCTGACAAGGCCGGCTGGGGATCGCCCCTACCTGATCGCCATGGACGCGGCATCAGCCTGCAATACGCCTTCGGCACCTATGTCTGCACGATCGCCGAGGTCTCGGTCGACGACGATGGCGGTGTCCGGGTTCTACGCATGACGTCGGCGGTCGACTGCGGGACGCCGGTCAATCCCGACGGGATCATCTCCCAGATTCAGGGCGGCATCGTCTTCGGTCTCTCGGCGGCGCTGCATGGCCGTATCACGATTGAGAACGGCAGGACTCAGCAGAGCAACTTCCATGACTATCGAGTAGTCCGAATGGACGAGACGCCGCGGATCGAAGTCCACGTCGTCCGGAACGCGGAGGTGCCCGGCGGCATCGGCGAACCCGGGACCGTCTCGGTCCAGGCGGCGGTCGCCAACGCGATCTACGCAGCCACCGGCGTCCACCTGACCCGGATGCCCGTCGATACCGCCCTGCTTGCGAAAGGTGACCTGTGATGATCGGCCGTCGCAGAAACCTGCTCATTATCGCCGCAGCCGCTCTGCTCCTGATCCTCGTGGTGGCGTGGCGGATGCTCTTCCTGCCGGATGCCCTCGCCTTCGCTGGAGGGACGCGGGTCGCCCTTTCTGACTACACGCGCGGGACGATAACGGGCGTGCCAGCCGAACTGGCGAACGCTGATCCTCTCACGAAGGGCCGCTACCTCGCGGAGGCGGCGGACTGCGCGGCATGCCACACCGCGAAGGGAGGCACGCCGTTCGCCGGGGGGCGTCCATTCAAGCTGCCTTTCGGAACCATCTACACCCCCAACATCACACCCGACCGTGAGACCGGGATCGGCGCGTGGACCGACGCCCAGTTCGTCCGCGCGGTCCACAAGGGCATCGGTCGCGACGGCGAACGGCTCTATCCCGCCTTCCCATATGCGTCCTATACCATGCTGACGGACCACGACGTGCTCGCGATACGCCGCTACCTGGCGTCGTTGCCAGCGGTCCGCCGAGCCAACCAGCCGAACACCTTCGCCTTCCCGTTCAACCAGCGCTGGCTGATGACGATCTGGGGTGCGTTCTTCAATCCGGGCAAGCGGTTCGAGCCGGTCGGCGAGCGGAGCCCGCAATGGAACCGCGGGGCCTATCTGGTCGAGGCCGCCGGGCATTGCGGCGAATGCCACACGCCCCGAACGCTGATGCAGGCGATGAACACCCGCGCGAAGTTCTCCGGTGGACACGCCGAGGGGTGGAACGCCTACAACATCACCGGAGACCGTCTGAGCGGCATCGGCGCATGGACCGACGCCGAGCTCGCCCAGTATCTCTCGAAGGGCCACGCCGAAGGGAGAGGCGTCGCGTCCGGTCCGATGGCCGAAGCCGTCGAACTGAGCACGAGCCGTCTTACCAGCTCCGACATCGCGGCGATGGTGGCCTATCTTCGCACCATCCCGGCGGTTCGCACCAAGGCGTCACCCGAGATGGCCGGCCCCGCCCCCGCCATCGCGAGCGCCGGCCCCAAGGACAACGTTCCCGGAAAGCGGATCTTCCAGGGTGCATGCGCTAGCTGCCACGCATGGAGCGGTCGCGGCGCGATCACCACCGACCAGCAGCTCACCGGCAACCGTGCGGTGAACGACGGCACCGCCGCCAACGTCGCGATGATGATCCTCAACGGCACCGGCGGGTCGCCCGAACGCCCCGGCGCATACATGCCGAGCTTCCGCGCCGCCTACACCGACGCCGAGATCGCGGACGTCGCCAACTACGTCACCGCGCGCTTCGGCTCCAAGCCCTCCCGGATCACCGCCGAAGACGTGAAGCGGATGCGCGAGGAATAGCTCAAACCACAGGAGAACACGCATGCACATGATGGATTGGAACGGGTATCGCGACCAGGTGCTCGCCGGCGTCGGCGGCATCGGCAAGCTCACGCCTGACACCACGCGAGGCTACGCCATGCTCGGCGGCGCCGGGGCCAAGACCGGACATCTAGATCCGAAGACCCGCGAGCTGATCGCCGTGGCCTGCGCGATCACGCTCCGCTGCGACGGATGCATCACGGTGCACACCAAGGCCGCCCGCGAGGCCGGTGCCACCGAGGAGGAGCTGGCCGAAGCGCTGGGCGTGGCCATCTCGCTGAATGCGGGCGCCGGGCTGGTCTACTCGACCCGCGCGATGGATGCGTTCGCCGCCTCAGCCGAGGCCTGAAAACACGGACGGCCGGAAGCGTGATCGCTCCCGGCCGCTACTGCCTCGAAAGAATGCCGAGTTACTTCTTGGCGGCCACCGACGGCACGCCGTCCGCCCAGTCCTGTCGGCCAGGCGCGAAGAAGTCGATGTCGACCGTGTCCACCGGGCAGTGGAATTCGTGGGGGACGTTCGGCGGGATCACCAGAATTGTCCCAGCCGTCATCGTGAATTTGCGCCCTTGGGAAAAGACCTCGCAGCTCCCCGACACGATCCAGGTGATCTGCTCGTTGGCATGGTGATGGAGCGGGAAGACGCCACCGGCCTTGACCGTCCACTTGACGAACGTCGACTGCGCGCCGCTGAGATACTGCCTCTGAACCAGATCCGAGATCTGCTCGATCGGCTGACGGTCCAATTCGTAGAGAACCGGCAGAGCCGCGGTATGTTCGCTGACCGTGGGGATGATGCCCCGTCCTGGAGCCTCCACGACGGCCGGAGGGCCTGAGATCGAGGGGGCCGGCGCAGATTGCGCGTGGGCCGTCCCGACCGCAAACACACCGACCAACACTGTCACCGCCAGCGCCGTGCGGGCTCGACCTCCTTGGCTTGCCCGGCCCATCAGTCCAGCCTGCGCAGAGGCTCGAGGCGGATCGGCTCAGCGAGGAGATCGCTGAACTGGGCCGCGAGCCCCTGGAGGTTCGGGCCGGCACCGTGGACGTCGAGCGCCGTCTGGTCCGCCCAGACCTCATACATCACCACCGTTCCCGGATGCTCCCGGCTGACATGGGGCGAATAGGCGATGCATCCCGGTTCCTTGCGGACGTCGGGAACGATCGCGAGGACGGCATCGATCAGCGCCTGCTCCCTGCCAGGCTTGGCGATGAGATGGGCGATGAGCTGGATCTGGTTTTCGTCTGTCATGACTTCCTCACTTCAAAAGGACGGGACCGTTGCCGATCCGGATGCGGAGCAACTGGTAGGGCTGCCTGCGAAGGTCCTTGCCGTCATGGAACCCCGCCTGCCGCTGCAGCTGATTGGCGGTGAAATAGAGATATCCGTCGGTGCCCACCGAAAGCGTGTCCGGCCAAAGAATGCGGGGATCCTTCGCGATCGTCGTCCACTTGCCCTCAGCGAAGCGACGGATGGCTCCGTGCTCGTAGTCGCCGGCGTAGATGTTGCCCTCGGAATCCTCTGCGAGCCCATCGGATGGCGCCTTCGATCCGAGATCCTTGATGGCGGCGGCGATCTGCTCATCGGTCACCGACGGGTCGCGCAGCAGCGCGGTTGGAACGCTGTAGAAATGCCGGCTCGACAGAGCGCAGTAGTAGAGCGTGGAGCCATCCGCCGAGATCGCGATACCATCCGTCGCCACAAGCCAAGGCGTCGGCTTGCCGCCCGCCGGGCGGTTCATCAGCGTCTGGCCCTCGATCACCGGATTGAACCCCGGATCGGGCATGGTGGTCGAGTGGGCCGAGAGGCGACGCAGAGCCTTGCCGGATGCCAGATCGACGACGATCAGACCACCTGGCCCCTTGATCGAGCTGTCCGCGATATAGGCGACGCCGGCCTCACCCTGACGCAGATCGAAGCGCACGTCGTTCACGTAGGTGGTCGGCAGGACGACGTCGGGACCCAGCACCAGCGTCTTCACCACCTTATTGGTGGCGAGGTCGATCGCGACCAGCTTGGCACCGCCGGCCACCGGCTCCGCGAACCCGGGCGCAGCCGTGTCGAGCACCCATAACCGGTTCGCACCGTCCGCAACGACGCTCTGGACGCTGATGAAGTGATCGGCCGGGCCACCGGTCGCGGCATCGTTGGTCACCTGGTCCGGGAACGCGGTGACCTTCCCGCCCTTCAGCTCTCCCACCGCGAACGGCGGCTTGTCACCCCATTGCGGGTAGTTGAGGAAGATGCGGCCGTTAGGCGCCACCGTGACGCCGGTCGGCATGGCGCCGCGGAGATCGGCCACGACCTCCACCGGAGCCTGCCGCTCCTGGGCTATGGCTGGGGTCGCGATGAGGCTCGCAACGCTGGCGAGCAATGGCACGATGCGTGACATGGGAATTCCTTTCAAAGTGGCAGTGGCCGGTTCGGGCTGTCGAGGAACTCGACGGTCACGAAGGCGATGGGTGTGTTCCCGATGTTCGTGAGGTCGTGGACCATTCCCGAGCCGCCGGGAAAATCGAGGTGCAGCGTCTCGCCGCGATGATATTCGTAGATGCGGACGCTGCCGTCGCCATACCTCGACCGCGCCCTGCCCGGCAGCAGCGCCGTCCAGAAATAGTTGAGAACGTGCCGATGGAAGGGCATCCGCTCTCCCGGCTCGAGATGCATCATCCACACGCGGACGACGTCGGTCTCGGACACGAGCTTCTGGCCGACATGACCATTCCACTGGTTCACCTCCAGCTCAGCGCGGGCATCGGCTGGCCAATCCTCAGCCGCTTCGTCGAACGTGTTCGCCTTGACGCTTTCGAGTGGCATCAGAGTATCTCCGCCCAGAGGTAGACCAGGCAGGCGCAATCGAGCGGCATCTCGGGATTGGTCGAGATCGCACGCGAGTGACGGCCACGCTCGCCCAGCACGGTGTTGAGGAGGTTGGATGCGCCGTCGAGCACCTCAGGGGTGTCGATGAAGCCGGGAGCAACGTTCAGGACGCCCTCGACTCTCACGAGCCGGACGATCCTGTCGGGAGAGCCGGCTGCATCCACGAGCTGTGCGAGACCATAGAGAGCCGACAGGCGGCACGCCTCATAGCCCTGCTTCGGCGTCAGCACGGAGCCGATCTTCCCCTTGTAGGCCAGCTGACCATCAGGTCCCCAAGGGAGCTGCCCCGACGTGTAGACCATGTTCCCGACCACGGAATATGCCTCGTAGTCGGCCACGCCGCGCGGCGCCGCCGGGAGCGTGAGGCCAAGTCGGCCGAGCGCTTCGATGAGACTGCCTGCCGGGATGGGATCGAGGGTCACTTCGCCACCACACCGATCTGCTGAAGAAACGTGAGATTGTCCTCCAGGTGCCAGTTATCGGTGATGCGACCATGCTGGACCCGCACGATGTCCGTCGCGATGAAGTCGACGGCCTGCCCCGCGCCCGCCCGCCCCGCGAAGCTACCTGTGAAATGGCCGGTGAAACGCAGGTGCGATACGACACGATCCTCGACCACCAGACGCTGGACGACGGAGACCTTCAGATCCGGGATCGCCCCGAGAAAGCCCTTCGATGCGGCGGCCGGACCTTCCGGTCCCTGCGGTCGCCCAGGCGGGAGAGTATGGTCGACGAAGTCGGGACCGATCGCCTCCGCCAGCAGCTTGGCGCTGCCGTTGGCCCAGAAGCCGTAGAAGGCGTCCACCGGCTTCAGCAGCACCGAGAGCTGCTCGGCAGTGATGTCGCTGGCGACGATCTGCTCCTGCGGCCGAGTCGAGGCAACGGCTGCGCGATCGTCGAGCTGCTGCGCCTGGGCGGTGCCTGCGGCCAGTAGAGCTGCCGGGATTGCCAAGCTCTTCATCAAGATGCTCCTCATTCGAAAATCGCTCCGTCTTTGGCCGCCTGCTGTCCGAGTCAGTTGGCGCATCGTCTCACTCGTGATCGAGCCGGAAGCTGGCCATTCATTTGATGCGCCACCACGGCCAAGGTCACATGCCGGTCATTCAGGGATGAATGGATGCCGCTCATGATCTGAGCCGGTGTCGCGTCGGTGGTCCGCTTGCTGCGAAAAAACTCGAGGCGACCGGCAGGACCGAGAGGCAGGCTAGAATGGCGGCGATCCAGCTGTCGCCGATCACCGGACGTATCACCGCGAACACGACGACGGCCGTGGCGATCAGGATCACCACGGACAGGAATCTGCGACTTCTGCTTCGTCTCGTCATGTTGCCACTTCCCTTGGTGGCGCGGATCCCGATCGCTCTTGGGCATCCGGAACCCGCGCCAGGTCGATCAGGCCGCCATCGGGACCGGGATAGGGTTCTCGACCATCGCGGCGTTGAAGCCGTTGACGACCGCGTGCTCGCCGGCACCCGGGTTGTCGCGGAATGCCTTGATGCTATCGACGATGATCTCCTCGTCGTCGGTGGCCAGCTTCGTCATGGTCTCGGCGATGAAGTCGTCGAGCGGCATCGCGCGCGGGTCGCCGCTCTTACCGACCAGATCCGTATCCACCCAAGGCGGAGCGATCTCCTGCACCCGCACCGAAGTGTCACGCAGCATGAAGCGCTGCGAGAGCGTGTAGGTGTGGAGGGCCGCCTTGCTGGCCGAATAGACCGCGTTGGTCGCCAGAGGCACGTAGGCGAGCACCGACGTGTTGTTGATGATCACGCTGCGCGGCTGCGCCTTCAGATGCTCGATCAGCGCCGACGTCATTCGGATCGGACCGAGGAAATTTGTGGTCAGGATCGCCTGGCTGACGGCGTCGTCGACCACGCCCGAGGGGTCGTCGAAGGGCATGATGCCAGCATTGTTGATGAGCACGTTGAGCTTGGGAAAACGGCTCTTCAGCTCTGCCGCCGCCGCCTCGATGCTCGCGGGATCGGTGATGTCGAGCCGGATGCCGGCCATCCCGGGATTGGCGGCGACGACCTCGTCGATCAGAGCCTGGCGGCGCCCGGCAACGATGACCTGGTTGCCCAGCTTGTGGAACTGCTCGGCCAGTGCGCGCCCGATGCCGGACGTCGAGCCGGTGATGAAGATGGTGTTGTCAGTCAGTTGCATGTCTCTTCTCCAAGAAAAAATGTTCAGTCGAGGTCGCCGTCGGTGCGGATCCACGCCGCGACGAGGTTTGCGTATTCAGTGGCTGCGTCCTCCCAGACGAAGTGTCCGGCCTTCACGACCACGTGTCGGCAGTGAGGGAGGATGCGCTCCAGCAGTTCGCCGTTGGCGGGCGGCACCAGCGGATCTGTCTCGCCCGAGATGACCAGCACCGGTGTGCCGATCTCACCTGCGAACGACTGCAGCACGGGCAGATCGCGCGGATAGGCCCGCACATATTCCGCAGCCTCCCGATACCGTCCGTCCGCGGATGAGAGGCGGTAGTCCTCCATCACCTCGGCGGGGGGCTCCGTCGCCCCCAACGCCTTGATGACTTCGACGACCACGCCGGCATCCTCCCCGACATCCAGAGCCTCCACGGGCCCCTCGATGAGGCCGCGCAGACGCTCTCCGACCCGCGCCATGTCCGTCCCTCCGCTACCGATGGTGATCGTCGCGAAGAGGTCGGGCGCTTCGTGTGCCGCGAAGAGCATCGCGGCGGTTCCGACGTCCGGGCCAACGGCGTGGCAGCGCTCGATGCCCATCCGATCAAGCAGGCGGATGATGAAGGCACCCATTCCCGCCGGCGAGAGTGCCGCCGGATTGGCCTCCGAACGCCCGAAGCCCGGCAGATCCACGGCGATGAGCGGGCCGAGTTCAGCGAGCTGAGCCCAAACCTTGCGGAACGCGTAGATGCTCTGCGGCCAGGGGCTCATCAGGAGGATCGGAACACCCGCCGTGCGTCCTCCCCGGACGATCCGCAGCGCGAAACCGTCCAGGTCGATCGTCTCGGGCTCCGGCATGGCTTCCGCCACGCCAGCCCCCTCGCCCACGGTGCTCACGAGACCTTCGCGAGATAGCGGGCGCCGGGCTCGGCATGGGCTAGGTCACCGGCGATGCGACGGCGGAGCGCCTCGTATTCATCCCACAGCGCGCCGTCCTGGAGCGGAGGGATCGTAACGACCTCACCGAGATCGAGACCGGCCAGAGCCGCATCGACCATCTTCTCGGCAGGCATGGCCAGCGGACTGTCGGCGTAGGCGCCGTAGCCGGCGATGTCCCAGAACTCGGTGGCCGTTCCGCCCGGCAGGACCGCCTGGACGCGCACGCCCTTGTCGCCGAGCTCGTGCTGCAGCGACTGGGTGAAGGCCAGCACGAACGCCTTGGTGCCGCCATACACGCCGTTGAGGATCTCGGGGCCGATGGCGACGATCGACGAGATGTTGACGATCGTCCCGGCACCGCGGGAGACAAAGGCGGGCGCCACCGCATAGCTCAGTCGCATCAACGCGGTGACATTGAGGTCGACCATCAGCTCCATCCGCTCGACGTCCGTGTCGAGCAGCGGGGTCACGCCGCCGAAGCCGGCATTGTTCACCAGCATCGTGATCGAGGCGTTGTCGCGGAGAACCTGCTCGACGCGAAAGAGGTCGTCACCGTCGGAAAGGTCGGCGGTCAGCACATTGACGGCCCGGCCGGTCTCGTCGCTGATCCGCTTCGCCACCGACTGCAGGCGGTCGGTGTTGCGCGCCACCAGGATGAGGTCGTAGCCGCGCTTGGCCAGGCGGTCCGCATAGATGGCGCCGATCCCGCTCGATGCGCCCGTCACCAGCGCTGTTCCCATGTTGCTCATTGAAGGTCTCCTTTCACGCCGCTCGCTGCGGTTGACTGATAGTTAGGCTTGAAGCAGCGCGTCTGAAATGACATAGAAACGTCAAATCAGGACATTCTAGGGACACCCCATGCGCAAGGTCGGCTTCATCCTCCATCCGGGCTATTCGCCGATGAGCCTGGCGGTCTCGACGGTGTTCGAGATCGCCAACCTCCAGGCCGGCAAGGCCGTCTACGATGTGCAAATGCTGTCCGAGCACGGCGGGCCAGTCCGGACGTCGGTTGGATTCGAGGTGATGACGACGCCGTTCTCCGGCGAGCCGCTCGACCTGCTCGTGGTCGGCGGAAGCATGGAAGACGCCACGCCCGAGGTTGTCGAGTTCGTCCGTGCGGCACCGAAGTTCGCCCGCCGCATCGCCGCACCGTGCATCGGCGCGCTCGTCCTCGCGGAGGCGGGCCTCCTGGATGGCAGGCGCGCCACCACTCACTGGATGTATGCGCGCGGCATGGCCGAGCGGTATCCGAGGATAAAGGTGGAGGAGGACCGCATCTTCATCGCCGACGGCCCGATCTGGACATCGGCGGGAATGACTGCCGGCATCGATCTCGCGCTCGCGCTCGTCGAGGAGGATCTCGGCATGGAGGCCGCCCGCTTCGTCGCGCGCAAACTCGTCGTCTACCATCGCCGCAGCGGAGGTCAGTCCCAGTTCTCGACCCTGCTCGAACTCGAGCCGAAATCTGACCGCATGCAGGCGGTGCTGACGTTCGCCCGTCGCAATCTCACCAGTCGGCTGTCGGTCGAGGATCTGGCGGAGGTCGCCCACCTTTCGCCGAGGCAGTTCAGCCGCGCGTTCCAGACCGAGACCGGGCAGTCGCCCGCCAAAGCGATCGAACACCTCAGACTGGAGGCGGCGCGCACGCTCATGGAGGACAGCAACCACCCCATCGACATCGTCGCCCAGCAGACCGGGTTCGCGGATCGGGACCGCATGCGCAGGGCGTTCCTGCGAACCTTCGGACAGCCGCCGCAGGTCATCCGTCGTGCGGCGCGCGGTGCATCGGTGCAGGATCTGGTCGACGCCTGACATGGCCGCCCGGGACCTCAGAGCCTGATCAGGAGCGTGAGGAGCAGCGTGGCGATGAGCCCGGTGGAACCGATCGAGGCGCGGACCGCCGTCTGCGAAAGGTGTCTGCCGTAGATGCTCATCGCTCACCTCGCTCTAGAAGGTGCCGGGCCAGCCTGCTGCGGGGGGCGATGCAGCATCAGGGGGGTGGGTCTTGCTGGCCCGGTCGATGCGAATATCGCCGAAGCCCTCTCCGCCAGACAGCCGTCCGCCGGTCGGTCGAACCTGTTCTTTGGTAGGGGGGCGTGGCGGTCGCGGCCATGCAAAGGCGCATGTCGGGCATACGGTTTCAGCCGCTCCCAGACGCCCGCTCCTGTAGGATATTGTCCGGAGGGAGACCTCCATGACGAACCTATTGAACATCGCCACCGCCGCCGCGCTGTCGGCCGCCGCACTCGCATCGCCGCCCGCGTGCGCTCAAGCCCTTGAACTGAAGCGGGTCGCAACGAGCGACTCCATGATCTGGAACGCCGTGGCGGTCAGTCGCGGGCGCATCTTCGTCGCTGGTCCGAGGTGGACGGGCACTCGGGGTCCGCAACTCGCTATGATCGTCGATGGCGGAAAACCGAAACCCTTCCCTGATGCCGGCTGGAACGCCTGGAAGCCCGGCTCCGACAACGGCAACGCGTTCATAAACATCAACGCGATCCACATGGACCCGGATGGCGGCCTCTGGGTCGTCGATACGGGATCGCCGGACTTCGGGGGCGATCCGCTGCCAAAGGGCGCAAAGCTCGTCCGCATCGACCTTGCGACCGACAAGGTCGACCGCGTCATCCATCTAGGAGCTGACCTCGCCCTGCCCGGCAGCTATGTCGACGACATCCGCTTCAATGGCGACCATGCCTATCTGACTGACGCCGGCCGCCCCGGCGTAATCGTGCTCGACCTGGCGACGGGAGCCGGCCGCCGCGTGCTGGAGGGACATCCGGCCGCGACCGCCCGTGATGGTCGCCCAATCGTTCTGAGCGGGCAGATCGTGAGGTCGCCCGACGGATCGCCCCTGAAGGTCCATTCCGATCCGCTGGAGGTGAGCACGGATGGACGGTGGTTGATGTTCGGTCCGCTGGAGGGGCCCTGGTCGCGCGTGCCGACGAGCCTGCTCGACGATCCGGGCGTGCCGGCGGACGACCTGGCGGCGTCGGTCGAACCCTGGGCCGACTTGCCTTCCGTGGGCGGGACGGCGCTCGCGCCCGACGGAAGCCTCTTCTTCGCCGATCTCGCCGAGGACAGCATCAAGGTCCGACATCCGGATGGACGCATCGAGACCCTAGTTACCGATCACGCGCTCCACTGGGTCGATGCGCCGTTCCTCGATGCCGACGGCAAACTATGGCTCCCCGTTCCGCAGATGGACAGGGTCGGCCTGTTCCACGGCGGAAAGTCGCAGACCCGCTGGCCGATCGCCCTCTACACGCTGGAGACGCCGCGATGACCGCCCTTCGCGTCGGCCACATCGACCTAGGCTTCCACGACGCCAGCGCCCTGGAGGTCGAAGCTATCCTCCGCAGGCATGGTCACGAGATCGAGCGCTCCGCGGCTCCGCACGAGGAGATGTTCAAACGGATGGGGCGTGACGAGGTCGATCTGCTGGTCAGCGCCTGGCTCCCGGCCAGCCACGGCGCCTATCTCGCCCCATTCGCGGACGATGTCCGGAAGATCACGGTGCTCTACGAGCCCTACTGCATCTGGGGCGTGCCCGACTATGTGCCGGACGAGGTCGCATCGGTGTCCGATCTGCTGGCCGAACCCGCTCTCTCCCGGATGGATCGGTTGATCCAGGGCATCAACCCCGGCGCCGGCATCAGCCGCTTCTCGCAGGCGATCGTGGCGCACTATGGGCTCGACAAGGCGGGCTACCACTTCCAGACCGGGACCGAGGCCCAGTGCTTCGATCGCTTCGAGGATGCGGTGTCACGAGGGGAATGGGTGGTCGTGCCGCTCTGGCATCCCCAGTATCTCCATGCGCGCCACCTCATTCGAGAACTCGCCGAGCCGGCCGGCCTGCTGGGCGGCACCGACCAGGCCACGCTGATCGTCCGCCGCGATGCGGAGGAACGCATCTCGCCGGCTGCGCTCGAAGAGCTGGCCGCGCTGCATCTCGCCAATCAGCGCGTCAGCGAGCTGGAGGACCAGCTCGTGCGCTCGAAGCCGCCGTCCTAGCCGTCGAGGAAGATGCGGGCATGCTTCAGGAACAGATCCGGGTGTTGGAACTGCGAGGCGTGCCCCGCATCCGGATAGATCACCAGCTGCGCGTCGGGAATGTGCTGCTGGAGATGGAAGGAGTTGATCGTCGGCAGCATCACGTCGAGCGTGCCGTTGACGACCAGCGTGGGGACGGTGATCGCCGCCAGATCGGCGAACCGCTCGCCGTGCGGCTCCAGCCAGTCGCGCCCCGCGAGCTGCTGGGCCATGATGCCCTCGGGCGCCGTCGGCGGATCACGATCCTCGGTTCGCTCCATGCGGCGCTCCCAGAACGCTCGCCCAGCCGCCTTGCCCGTCTCCGAATGCCCGAAGAACAGCCAGAGGAAGTCGTCCTGGTTCGCATTGCCTGTCGCGCGCTGGCGGACTTCCGCGATGTAGGGCGAGGGTTCACCGCCGCGCGGGCTGGTGCCGCACAGGATGAGCCGGTTGAGCCGCTGCGCATTCGCCTTGGCGAACGCCTGGGCGACCATGCCGCCAATCGAGAAGCCGAGCAGATCAAATTTGTCGAGACCGATCGCGTCCACGAACTCGAGGATGGCAGCCGCCATGCCCTCGATGGTCCGCGGCGTCTCTCCGGTAGATCCGCCGATCCCGGGGACGTCGACGAGGATGACCTCCCGTCCCTCCGCCAGTCCGTTCGTCAGGAGAGGATCCCAATGATCCAGGCCACCGGTGAAGTGCTGAAGCAGCACGATGGGCCTTCCCGTTTCCTTACCGAAACGACGGAAGGCGAAATTCGTGCTACCGACTTCCACATGATGCGTGGGTGCGGTCTGATGACTATCCATTGCGATTCTCCTCGTCCGCCTGAACTGGCGCGCCGTCCAGTCAAGGGCGATACCTACGATGGTCGGGGGTGGGTTGTCGGTTGGTCGCGGACGGAGGACAGAGTGGTGCGGAGCGCGAGCGGAAAAGCATGAGCGATGACTTGATGAAATGGACTGGAAGGATCTTCGCCGTTGCGATCGCGGCGACCATCTTCACGATCGACTGCATCGCCGACTTCGACGTCTCCATCTCGATCCTCTACATCTGCACGCTCGTCGCCGTCGGGGTGAGAGGTTCAGACCGGGAGGTCATCCGCACCGCAGTCGTGTGCTCGTTGCTCTCGTTCATCTCCTGGTATGTCGTCCATGGTGCCTCTCCCGACATCGCCAGTAGCCTGCGTCTTGGCTTCGCCCTGATCGCCATCGGCGTGACCGCCGCTCTTCTCGTCAGCCGCAAGCATCTCGCCGCCGCCCGCCGACAGCTCGAGGAGAGCCAGGGCGAACTCTTGAACTTCACGGATTCGGTCCCGCAGCTCCTGTGGCGGTATTCGGTCGACAAGGTCGATTTCTTCAACCGCCGCTACACCGATCTCACGGGCCATGATCGCGAGGAAGCGATCGCCAGGCAGAACTGGATTGAATGGTATCACCCTGATGACAGGGACGCCTTCGTAGGGAAGCTGCAGCAGTCCTTAGTCACCGGCGAGGATCTGCGCGCCACGTTCCGCATGTTGCACGCTGATGGCAACTATCGTTGGATGTCGCTTGTGGGTCGCCCGGTTCGTTCGAAGGATGGGGCCACCGTGAGGTGGTATGGCGGGACCTCGGACGTCCACGAGGAGGTCACCGCCCATCAGGAACTGGAGCGACTGCAGTCGGAACTGGAGGAGAGCCAAGCCGAGCTGATCAACTTCATGGACTCCGTGCCCCAAATCCTGTGGCGGGCGACCCCAGAGGCCTACGTCGATCGCTACAACCGCCGCTTCGAGGATCTGATAGGTCGCGACCTGGAGGCCGCAATCAAGGCACAGGACTGGCTGGACGACTTCCATCCGGACGATCGCGACTGGTTCATGGAAAGGGTCCGGTCAGTCTTCGGAGCGGGCGAGGAGCTGCGTGCGACCTACCGCCTGCGGCATGCCGACGGTTCATACCGCTGGGTGTCGCTAATCGGCCGCCCTTTCAAGGACGAGGCCGGCAGCGTGATCTGCTACTACGGCGGGACGTCCGACATCCACGAGGAGGTGATCGCGCGCGAGGAGCTCCAACGCACGCGCGCCGCACTCGAAGAGAGTCGAGCCGAAGTCGAGCATTTCGCTAATTCGGTCCCTTACATCCTGTGGCGCAGCAACGGTTCCGGTGAGGTGCAATTCTTCAACAAGCGCTGGACCGACGTAACGGGCATGGCGCGGGAGGACGCGCTGAAGGACCAGCGATATCTTGAAACCATACATCCCGACGACCTTCCCGGATTGGGTGTCGCGATTGTTCATGCGATAGAGACAAATGGCATCTTCGACGCGGAGGTCCGGGTCCGGCAGTCAGATGGTAGCTATCGCTGGATGCGTCTCTACGATGGTCCCGTCGGCCTTGGCGCGGACGGACAGATCCAGCGCTTCGGCGGTGCCACCGACATCCAGCAGGTGGTCGACATCCGCCGACAGCTTCAGGAGCTGAACGAGACGCTCGAGCAGAGGGTCGAGGAGCGCACGGCCGATCTCATCAAGACGGAGGCTCGATACGCGGGACTGTTCGAAGTCAGCAACATGACCTTCGCCGAGATGGACTTCAAAGCGACCGAACCGCTCCTCGACGAACTTCGCGAAAAAGGGGTGACGGATCTCAGCGCATATCTCGGCGAGCATCCGGATGAGTTCGCTCACATGCTGTCGCTCATCCGAACGACGCGCGTGAACGAGGCGCTCGCGCACCTCATGGGCTACGAGAGCGTCGCCGAGCTCGTCGCGAACCCGCCTGCACAGAACGCGGACGACGGTCCCGCCGTCCTGCTTCGACAGTTGGAGATGTATTTCAACGGCATCAATCACATCGACGGCCGCACCGTGCTGGTCGGAAAGGGCGGGATCGAGATCCCCGTCTACTTCATGGTCAACCGGCTGGCCGAGGGCCTTCATCTCTCGAGCCACATCAACCTCACCGAGCAGGAGCGCATCGCCGAGATGCGCGAGGCCGCGCAGGAGGAACTCGCGCGTGCGAACCGCATCGCCACGGTCGGGGCCTTCTCCGCCTCGATCGCGCACGAGCTCAACCAGCCCATCGCCTCGATGGTGATGGATGCCCAGACCGGCCTCCGCTACCTCCAGCGCGAGGTGCCCGATCTCGAGGCCGCCGAGCGGATCCTCCAAAGGCTGACGCGGACCGTTCAGCGCGTCGCTAACATCGTTCAGAACACCAGGGACGCCATACAGTCCGGCCAGCGCGAGACGGCGCAGATCGACCTGCGTGAAATGGTCGAGGAGACCGCGGAGCTTCTCGAGCGCGAACTACGACGCTCAGACGTGTCGTTCCGATTGAAAGGCAGCAAGACCCCTCCCCCTGTCACCGGCGATCCCGTCCAGCTGCAGCAGGTGCTGGTCAACCTAATGACGAACGCGGCCGAGGCCATGCGCGACACCGAAGGCCCCCGCTCGATCACGGTGACGATGGCAACGCTTGAGGACCAAGTCGAAGTCACCGTCGCGGACAGCGGCCCCGGCATCCCGGAAGAGAACCTGGAGAAGCTCTTTCAGCCGTTCTTCACGACCAAGGCAGAAGGCGTTGGAATGGGCCTTCAGATCTGCCGCACCGCCATCGAGGGAATGGGCGGTCAGCTGACCGTCCGGAATCTCGAGAAGGGCGGCGCCGCCTTCACGTTCACCCTGCCGACCGCGGTGTTTGCCGAGGCGGCCTAGTCGCACCGACCATAGTATGGGCGCGCGCCGCCCCTAGTAGAATGGCGCGAGGCGGCGCGTAGCCGCATGGTCATCACGCAACCTTCACGAGGAGCGTGATGACCTACACCCCCGCCAACCCGGCCTATGCCGATCCGCTTGAGCCCGCGCTGCCGCCGAGCAGCTTCACGCTCGACATCGAACGGGTGGCGCTCGTCATCACCGATCCGCAGACCGACTTCCTCGGCGAGGACGGTGCCGCCTACGCGGTGTTCGCCGAGAGCATCGCGGAGCACGGGACCGTTCCCAATCTTCGCAAACTTATGGAGGCGGCCCGGAACGCCGGGATCCCGATCATCATCTCGCCCCACTACTATTATCCCCATGACGACCGCTGGCGCTTCAATGCGCCCGGCGAGGCGCTCATGCACAAGCTGGGCATGTTCAAGCGCAAGGATCCGCTCTCGCTCGACGGCTTCGAAGGCTCGGGCGCCGACTGGCTGCCGGCACTGAAGGACGTGATCGAGGACGGACGCACCGTCGTCTGCTCACCCCACAAGATCGCCGGTCCCCAGACCAACGACACGTTCTTCCAGCTGCGGAAGACCGGAGCCACCCAGGTGATCCTCGCCGGGATGGCTGCCAATTTCTGCGTCGAATCCCATCTGCGCGGCTTCGTCGAGCACGGGCTGGAGGTCGTGGTCGTCCGCGATGCGACCGCGGGAAGCAAGATCCCCGAGGGCGACGCCTATGCGGCCGCACTGCTCAACTTCCGCTGGCTCGCCAACGCTCTGTGGTCGACCGAGGAAGCCGTCGACAAGCTGGGAGCTGCCGCATGACCGCCTTCCTCGAACCCGGCTGGACGCCGGAACCCACCCGGCGCGAGCTGCTCGGCGGCATTGCCGCGCTCGGCCTCGTCGCCACGCTGCCCGCCTGCTCGCAAGCCAACACCTCGCACGACATCAAAGGAGACTTCACCATGGCAACCATCACGCTCAAGGACGGCACCGAGATCTTCTACAAGGACTGGGGTCCCAAGGACGCCCAGCCCATCGTGTTCCACCACGGCTGGCCGCTGTCGGCCGACGACTGGGACGCACAGATGCTGTTCTTCCTCAGCAAGGGCTTCCGCGTGATCGCCCATGACCGCCGTGGCCACGGCCGCTCCACCCAGACCGACACCGGCAACGACATGGACACCTACGTCGCCGATGTGATCGAACTCACCGACAAGCTCGATCTGAAGAATGCCGTTCACATCGGCCACTCGACCGGTGGCGGCGAGGCCGCCCGCTACGCGGCGCGCGCCAAGCCGGGCCGTGTCGCCAAGGTCGTGCTCGCCGGCGCCGTGCCGCCGATCATGGTGAAGTCGGACAAGAACCCCGGTGGCACCCCGATGGCGGTGTTCGACGGCTTCCGCACCGCGCTCGCCGCGAACCGCGCGCAGTTCTTCATGGATGTCGCCAGCGGCCCGTTCTACGGCTTCAACCGTCCTGACGCGAAGGTCATCTCGGCGACGGTGCAGAACTGGTGGCGTCAGGGCATGATGGGCGGTGCCAAAGCACACTACGACTGCATCAAGGCCTTCTCGGAAACCGACTTCACCGAGGATCTGAAGAAGATCGAAGTCCCGACGCTCGTCATGCACGGCGAGGACGACCAGGTCGTGCCGATCGCGGATGCCGCCCTCCTCTCGATAAAGCTTCTCAAGAAGGGCGAGCTCAAGACCTACAAGGGCTATCCCCACGGCATGCTCACGATCCACGCCGACGTGCTAAATCCGGAAATCCTGGCCTTCATCAAGGCTTGAAGCCGGCTCGATCCTTCAGGAACTAAGTATAAAGCGCTCTCCGCATCAAACGATGCGGGGAGCCTAAGCGCATCGACCGATATGACGAATTTTCATCGTGATCAGACTGATTTCGAACGGCACCGACCTGGGGATCTTGTTTCGCCGTAACACCCCGACGCAGTCATGCATCGGCCATACAGATGTAGATGAGGAGTCGGTTCTACGCGCCGTCTAATCTCCAACCACTGATTCACTTCAGGCCGATTGGAGAAGACATGATTGATCGATCACGCCCCGCCAGCTTCCTCGCATTGGCCGCCTGCGTGGCGACCGCGACACCCTATCTCGCCTACGCACAGCAGGTTGCCACGCGGATGGAGGACAAGCTCGTGGCCGCCGGCTTCGAGATCAAACCCGCCAACACGCCAGACCGCCAGGACATGCTGTCCCGGCTGCCGGCCCACAAGTTCGTCCGCCGCGTCCAAGGCGATGACCTCGCCTACGTCTACGCCGACCCGAAGAACTGCAACTGTCTCTTCATCGGCACGCAGGACGCCTATGGCGCCTATCGCCGACAGGAGCAGGCCGAACGCCTGGCCGACGAGGAGCAGGCATACACCGATGCGCGGTGGGACTGGGGTGCATGGGGGCCCTGGGGTGATCCGTGGTCAAGGTTCCGCTTCGGCTACGGCTGGTAGATCACGACATCCAGAGCCTGCGCGGGGTTCAGGCCAAATCTGGCGGCCCGGACGAGGCGAGCGGCAGGTCAAATGTGAAACAGGCCCCGCCTCCGTCCACGTTCGTCACGATCAACTGGCCGCCCATGGTCTCGACGGCAGAGCGGCATATCTGCAGCCCCATTCCGATGCCGCTCGACTTGGTCGTGAAGAACGGCTCGAACAGCCTCCCTAGATTTTCCTCGGGAATGCCCGGTCCGGTATCGACGACGCGCACGCGGGCCTTGTCGTCATGCTCTGCCATCTCAATTGAAATGCGTCTTGGCCCCGCCTGATCGCGCATCGCGTCCGCCGCGTTGGTCACCAGGTTCACGAGCACCTGCTGCAGCTCGACCGTGTCCCCCGTGATCAACGGCATTCCGGCCGGCGCGACGATCTCCAGATCCACGTTGGATCTCGCCAAGTCGTGCGTCAGCATATCCGCCGTCTCGGCCACGAGTCTCGGAAGGTCGATCTCGTGCACCGCCCGACTGCCGGCCACGATGTTCTCTCGCGTCTTAGCGACGATGTCCGCGGCTCGTTCGGCCGTTCGCTCGACCCGCTCCAGTATCCGCCCGATCTTCTCCATGTCCGGACCGTCGCGGGAAGTGAGGCGGCGTCCCGTCTTCGCGTCGATAAGCAGAGAGGCTATCGGCTGGTTCAACTCGTGCGCGATCGATGCCGACAGAGCGCCAACCGTTGCGACCCGGTTAGCGCGCGCCAGTTCCTGTTGAGTGGCCCGCCGCATCTCTTCGAGCCGTTCCTGGTCGGAGAGATCCACGTAGCTCGACAGATGCAGCCCGACTGGAAGGCGGGTTACGGTGAAATGGACCGCTATCGTCCGGCCATCATGTCCGGTCAGGGCGCCCCGCCCATCAAGCTGGTCGTCGCCCTGGAAATACATCTCGAGCTGCCGGAGGAGGATGTCGGCCTCCTCGTCACCGAGGCCGCGATCCTTGTCCGCATCCAGCTCCCTGACGCTAGCGTAACCCAGAAGACGCGCCATGGCCTCGTTGATACGGACGGTCCGTATGGCGTGGAGTGCGTCCGCCAACTCGTCCGGGTGCGCGGAGAAATGGTCACGCAGATCCGCGATGCCCCGATCCCTCAAAGCATCAAGCATCGGCTCGACCGCACCAAAGTCCATCTCGGCGAACGTCATGTTGCTCACGTCGAAAAGGCCAGCATAGCGCCGCTCAGTCCGGAGGAGTTCGGTCGTCCTTTGCTCGACACGCTGCTCGAGGGTCTCGTTGAGCTCGTGCACCTTCTGGTGCGCAAGCACCTCATCGTGGATGTCGGAGACACCGCCATAGTAGCGGATCTCGTCGGGGGCTTCGCCAACCTGGACGGGACGGCCAACTAGCGACATCCAGCGGAACCCTCCGTCTGCGTGTCGCAAGCGATAGTTCACGCGCAGCGTCGTGCGCGAAGCCACCGCCTCGCGCTGCCGGCTGAGAAACTCCCTCCGGTCGTCGGGGTGGACGTCGAGCAGGTAATCGCGCTGGCGGACCGTTGGGTGGAACTCCCGGCCGGACAGCTGCGCATATCTGCCGTTGCAGAACTCGATGTTCCCCTGAACATCGGCGCGCCAGAGGAACTGGGGAACGGACTCGGTCAGATTCGCGAGTTCGGCCTTGCTCGCCTCCAGTTCGAGCCTGACCGTCTGCAACTCCTCTTTGGCAATGACTTCATTGTGGACGTCGGAAAGACCGCCGAAGCGCTCCACTAGGCCGGTGATGGGGGAGAAGGCCGGATTGTCGTAGATCTGCATCCACCGATAGCCGCCGTCGGCCTGCCGCACCCGAACCTTCAGATCAGTCACCGCCTGATCTGCCACAGCCTTCGAGACGGTCTCTCCCAGCACTTGAAGGTCGTCCGGATGCACGACGTCGTTGTATCGCTGCCCGGCGAGCACCGACACCCGGTCGAGCCCCGTGACATTGGTCCAGCTCTGGTTGAGATACTCGATCTCACCCTGCGGGTTGGAGCGCCACAGCACGAACGGGACCGAGTTCGCGAAAAGGTCGACTTCCGAACGGCTGCGCTCAAGATCCAGCTTGATCGCCTCTAGCCGCTTGCGACTGACGAGCAGCGCAGCCGTCACGCTAATTGCGATGCAAGCAAACACGCATCGCAGACCGCTCGCCGGCGACGGGTCACTGAGATGGACCACGATCCAGGCGATGATAGTCAGAGCGACGCACGCCTGCGCCGCACGCATGACCGCCTTCGATCCCGCTGCGACCGAGACGATGACCAGAACGACCAGATAAAGGATTGATATCGCGAAATCATATTCCGCGATGCTGTCGATCCAGAAGACGCAGGCCGCCAAGATCGCAGCCAGCGCGAGAATGTAAAACCGCTTACGTCTTTCGCTCATGCCCCGCCAACCCTAAGCCTAGTCCCGATTGCCTCACCAAGCCGTCCGATGCATAGCTCAGCAACCGGTCACCGTCGCGAAATCATTGCTCTCGACACCATCACCAGTGCCGCGTGAACTGCAATCCGTAGGTGCGCGGCGGCGCCAGAACACCTGAACCACGGCTGCCATCCAAGTCGCCGGTGATCGAGATGTTCGAGAAGATCCGAGTGTCCGTCAGGTTGTCGACGAACGCGGTGATCTGATCCCTGCCGCCGGGTGCCACCAGGGTCACGCGGGCCTTGAGCCACCAATAGGCGGCCTGGGTCGCGCGGGAGTCCTTGAAGGCCGAAAAGTAGATACGGTCCTGCCAGGTCGCATCCCCTCGCGCCTTGATCGACCAGCCGCCCGGAACGGCAAACGATCGCTCGATGCCGGCATTCGCCTTGAACGCCGGAGCCTGCGGTAGGGGATTGCCCGACAGATCTAGAACGCCCAGCTGCGGCGTCTTCGTGTTGACCGTCCGGTATTCGATGAAGCGGGCATGCAGGTAGGTGGCGGAGAGGTTGACGCTCAGGTTCCGATCCGGCCGCGCCGCGAGGCCCGCCTCCACGCCATCGATCTTCGCCTTCGCCGCATTCCGGATCAGGACGGCGTTGGCGTCGACGTCCTGCACCTGCATGTCGGAATAGTCGTAGTGGAAGGCGCTCGCCCTAAGATAGGCCAGCGGACCTAGGTCCAGCTTCGTGCCGATCTCATACGACCAGATGCTCTCCGGCTTGAACGGCGAATTCTGCCCGCTACCGACGTTGTAGCCGCCGGCCTTGAAGCCCCTGGATGCGGTCGCATAGACCAGAGCGCCTGTCGTCGGCCGATACTCCAACCCCGCCTTGGGCGTGAACGAGCGGAACCGGACAGGCGGCAACCGAGCATCGTTCTGCAGGGCGAAGCCGACGAAATCGAGCAGGTTCGTGCCAGCTTGCCGATCCTGGGAGTAGCGCTCGCCCAGAGTCACCGCGAGCTTCGAACCCACAGGAAGGGTCGCCTCCCCGAACGCAGCCCACGTGTCGGTCGCGGTGCTGCCATTCGCCTTCAGAAGGCAGCAATCCGCCACGCCCAGTCCGCCGAAATATCCGGCGAGGAACGGGAAGAAGAACTCGTTCCGGATCGCGTTCCTCTCACGGAAATAGGACAGGCCGGCGACATAGCGCATGCCCGACCGCTCGGGATCGGACGCGAGGATGATGTCCTGGGTGACCTGCTCGGCCCGCTCCTGCTTGAACTGGGATTCGCCCAGCACCGTGCTGTTCGTGAGATCGTCGTAGTTTCGCGGGCGGGTCCGGCGATATGCGCTCGTCCAGCTCAGCGTGCTGCCACCGAGATCGATAGCCACCGCGCCGCGCAGTCCCCAGTTCACCGGCCTGTTATATGGCAGGATCGAGGTGGAGACCTGCCGGCGGCCATATCCACCAACCTCCCCCATCCCGATCCTCGCGTTGAACAACGGGCTGTTGTCGTAGCCGGGTCCGGAGAAGTGGAAGACGACCGCACGATCATCCGCGCGGTAATAGTCGCCGGCCAGATCGACCGTGACGTCCGGAGCTGGCCGCCACCTCAGAGAGAGGCGGGTCGTGACGTCGTGCTGGTCCTCAGCATGGCGGATGATCTCCCCGCCGTCGGAGGCGCGACCGAAGTAGAGCCGCGTATAGCCGGAATGGTTGTTGCTACCGACGGCCCAACGGAAGCTGAGATTCGAGGTGAGCGGCCCGGCGACGGCACCGACGACATCGACGTTGCTGTAGTTTCCCACCGTAGCCGATACGTCGCCTGTCCAGGTGTCGCTCGGGCTGCGGCTGACCAGGCTGATCGCTCCCGCCGTCGCGTTGCGCCCATAGAGCGTCCCCTGCGGTCCTTTGAGAACCTCCACGCGATCCACATCGAACATGGCCGGAGCGATCGCCGACGGGCGGGACAGGTAGACGCCATCGGAATAGACTCCGATGCTGCTGTCGAAGCCGCCGATGAACGTGACCGCGCCAACACCGCGGATGAAGAGCTGCGTCTCGCCCTGATAGGCGGTCAGCTGCATGCCGCTTTCGATCCTGGCCAAGCCCTCGAACGTCCTCACGCTGGAGGCGCGCAGCCGGTCGGAGGTCAGGACGTCGATCGACGCCGGCACGTCCCGCTCGGCGGTCGGCCGGCGTTGCGCCGTCACGACGATCTCGGCCTCGCCGTCACCGGACTGATTTTCGTTCGTTGCCATCGTCGCGGAAGGCGCGCCGTCCTGCGCCAAAGCGACATTGGACCAACACCCCGCCACGACGATGAATGCCATCGTCCTCGAAATCGCCACCCCGTCGAAACCCCACCGCGCAATTGACCTCATGTGCGATTCCGTGCCCGCGCCGCACAGAAAGCCATTCCCATCACAATCTAGGGCATCAGGCCTTTGAACGAAAGAGGAACGCCGCCAGATATCCAGAAGTGGACCCCGCAACGATTGATCGGCCGAACGTCAGGTGCCGGCCGGGAGGGCCCGCGGTTCCCGTCGCAGGACCGCTAGTGTCCCGGCGAATGCTGCGGCTCCGATGAATACCGCAACCAGCGAGCCCTCCGGTCCGAACGATCCTCCCGTCGCTAATGACGAAAAGCCGGCCTTTGGAACGCTGACCAGAAGGCTGCCGCCGCTCGGCATCCCCGACACCGGCGCACCAAAGATTCCGCCCTGTGCGAAGTTCCACCCCGCATGGACGCCGACCGACAGCCAGATACGACCGGTCAGGAGATAGAAGCCGGCGAGCATGAGCCCCGCCTCGACCGCGATCGCCGCAGCCGTGATAATGGATGCATGGGGGTTCGCGAGGTGCGCGCCGCCGAACAGAAGAGCGGAAAGCACGAGTGCAGGCCTGACGCGGATGGCGCACGCCAGCATGCGGAAGATCACCAGGCGCGCAAGCAGCTCCTCCAGCAGTCCAGCGCCCAAAGCCTCGCGAACGTCGTGGGGGAGGTCCAACCATCGGCCGCTCGTGATCTCATAGGCTCCCGCCAGCCAAAGCCCGCCCACGACAAGCGTCATCAGCACGATGCCCAGCGCCACGCCGCCCACAAGTTCAGCCGGCATCCACCGGACCGCCAGTTCCTCGACCCGGCGGCGCTCGAACCGCCGGACGAGACCAGCATATGCTCCATAGGCGAGCACGACCGTTATGAATGCAATCCCCAGCAGCAGCGTCGGGTTCGGCGCGACGCTGCGGACGATCGATTGAAGCGACAGGATCGCCACCAGGACGACGAGAAGGCCCACGAGCCAGGCGACACTGCGCAGCGGACGACGCGGTCCCGGCTTCAGGACGCCACTCGCCACCGGCAGATGCCGGGCGAGCCACGCGGTCGCCGGCGGTTCGACCGGTTCCACCTGACGCCGCCTAGGAAGCCTTCGCATAGGTGTAGCCCGCCTCCTGCAGCTCCACGAGATACGCGACGACACTGGGAACCAGAACGACGTCGTCGATCAGATTGTTCGTAAGGTCGGCGGCCACGGCATCGGGGTTGCCGTTGCCGGACTTCGACACGATTCCCCGCGCGATCGCGTGGATGGAATCATGGCACGCCACCATCACCGCGCCTCGACGCTGCAGGGTCGCGATGTTGTTGTTGCCGGCACCATAGAAGCCGTTCACGCTCTGGCGATCGTCGGCCGGAGACACCCCCGCCCTCTCGGACACGAAGGAATTGCGGACGATCTGGCCACCAGCGTTCGCTGCCAGACCGTATCGATCCCACGTCGCCTGATTGAACAGTGCCAGATGGGCGGTGCCGTGGACGGCAGCGACCGGCAGAAAATCGGGATGGCCATGAGCGAACACCTGACCGTTCATCGCCTCGCGCATCAGGTTGAGCCACGGCGCGGCGATGTCCGAACTCTCCCACATCTGCTTCCTGTCGCCGCGATAGGAGAGCAGCAGGTCGGATGCCTCGTGATCCCACAGGTCACGTCGATCGATCATGAACGGCACCGTGTCGAAGCTGCGCCGGCGCGGCGCGACCCGAAGCCGCCGCGAGAGTTCGGCGAGCGCACCGGATCCCGAAGCCAATGCGTTGCCAGCACCTGTCGAGCCGGCCTGACCAAATGCCGCGCCCGGCATGGTCAGCAGCGCCGCGGCGCCGCCGAGCATCGTGAACGCGCGGCGCCGATCGAGGGGTTGTTCGAACATCCCAGCCTCCTCAGTATGCGTAGACGTTGGCGGCGCGGCGCGCGATGCCGTCCATGAACATCGTCATGGCTCCGATCGTCGCCGGGTCCTCGATCTGATAGCGGGCAGCGAGCGTGTCGAGATTCGGGTAGCCGACCCAGGTGCGTCCGCGTGCATCCTCCCAGACCAGCATCCGCAGGGGCAGATCAAGGCCGATAGCCTGCGCCTCGGTCATGAGCTTGGTCCCCACCTTGGGGTTCCCGAAGGTGATGACGGTCGTCGGCCGCAGCTTGAGGTCCACGCCCTGCGCATTGGCGGCGTGGTCGACGGTCGCGAACACGGGGACCTTCGCGTCGGCAAGCGCGCTGCGTATCCGCGCGACCGTCTCGGCCGGGCCGTATTTGCTCTCCTCGACGACGATCTGCGCCTGGTCGACGCCCGGCCCGAGATCCGCCTTGTATGCCTGGGCGATCTGGCGGGCGAGGATCGTCAGATCGACACCCTCCTTGTTGGTCAGGAGCGTGACGCAGACGAGTTCGTCAGACGCCGTGAAACGGCTGAGGTAGGAGCTGAACCCAGGAGAATCCCCCTTCACCTCCATAAAGCCGGGATGATGGGTGAACTCCCACCCGATCATCGCCGGGACCACGGTGCCATTGGCCAGCTTGGTCGGCATGTAGACGACGTCGCGATCCGCCAGCTCCTTGATCAGAACCGAACCGGCGAGGCCGATGTCCCACTTGCTGATGTCCTCGGCCGACGACCAGAGGTCGCCGAAACCGAAGAAATTGGACGACGCCTCGGGTGCGACCTTCGTCATCTGGCCGCCGACCATCCGGTAGCCGGTGGCCGGCTCGACCGGATTGATGAAGGGCTCCTCGGACTTGAAGTGCGAGTGCTGATTGTCGTTCGGATGCGCCGCCGGACGGTCGATGCTGGCACGCGCGCCAAACTCGTCGGCGAACATGGTGCTATCGAGATGCATCGCGTCGATCTGGTGGCGACGGACGAACTCGCGATAGGGAACGCCGCTCGAATGCTGGACGACGAGCGCCAGCAGGGTCGCGTCCGTCGCGCTCAGCGCGACCTGCGTTCCGCTCTTGAAGCGAAGCGGCTCGGCTCGCACCAGGTTGAGAAGCTCATGCGGCTTGTATTGCTTGGCCTCGTCGATGTGCGCCCGATAGTCCGGAATGCCGGAGCTGTGCTGCATGAGCTGGAGAATGGTGATGCGGCTCCATGCCGCCGGGAGTTCAGGCACAAACTTCGAAGCCGGATCGGACAGCTTCAGCTTCCCGGCCTCCTTCAGCTGCATGATCGCGACAGCCGTGAACGCCTGGGTGACCGGACCGATGTTCCACATGGTCTTGGTCGACGCGAGCTCGTCCAGCTCCAGGCTCGTCATCCCATATCCGGCCGACCGGGGAATGTAGGGCGCCTGGACGATCGCCATCGTCAGTCCGGGCAGCTTGTGCTTCTCGATGAAGTCGGCGACCAGCTTGTCGATGGTCTCCCCATAGGTGGCCAGCCGGTAGTCGCCGCGAACGATCGGCAGCACTGGTGCCGGAGCCGTCTGGGCCATAGAAGCCGCGGGAACCATCGACGCGAGCGCGGCGGTGAGCACGAGGCGAGTGAAAAAGCTGGAGCGCATGGTCGTCCTTCCCTGCAAGAGTTCGGCGCTTCGGGTGCCGAGATTGGATCGACGCATCATTCGCAAGCGCGGGGCGGACCGGCCATTGGACGCTCGGCGGGTCCGCCCCCGACTTAGGTAGGGCTGTTTTTGACTTGGGTCGGCACTGGCGGCTGCGAAAGTTCAACCGATGGGTCAAAAGCACCCGGGCGACAGCGTGCCAGTGCCGATCTCTACCGTAGTGAACTCACATGCCGCCGCGTCACGCGCTCCGGAACACGGATAGATGCGATCAAGTGTAAGCGGCCGGTCTCTCTGGATCAGCGCCCTTTGAATAGAAAGGACGGCCGGGGCTTGTTGTTTGTGAAAGCATCGACGGAGGCCGGAAGGGCCAACTTCACATCCTCGGAATCGAATAGTGGGAGCGCAATATCGGCTATTGCCTCATCAGCGGCAGATATTCCGCCGGTCGCCCATATGCGCAATAGAGCCTTGTGAGCTGCGTGGGCGCGCGTCGGCCCCGTCGACAGCTTTGCCACAAAAGCCATCGCCTCCTGGTGAAGCGCTTCATCGCGGACGACACGGTTCACCACGCCAAAGTGCTCCATGACACGTGCCGGAACTTGCTCTGACGTGAGGGCCCACTCAATAGCCTTCGAGCGACCGGCCCGTTCCGCTACGCGATACACGCCGCCAAGCAATGTCACGATGGCAAGCGACTGCTCAGGATGGCCGAAGCGTGCGGTCTCCCCGGCGAAGATCAGATCGGCTCGAACCGCCAGCTCTAGCCCTCCGCCGAGGCACAAGCCTTGAACCGCCGCGACCGTCGGGAGGGGCAGCCGCTCAAACCGATTGAACGACTGCATGAACCGTTCGAGCAACGCCCGCAGCTCGTTCGAACTCAGCTCCGGCCAACGGACGATGTCTCCCCCGAAACTGAAATCTGGCCCATCCGCCTGCAGCAGCAATGCACGGGCACCGCTGTTTTCGATTGCCGAGATTGCCGCATCGAACTCGTCCAGCATCTCGGGCGAAAGCCGGTTCTGGGGACCGTTGGATAAGGTGATGACGGCGACAGAGCCATCGATGGCATAGTTCAAATCGGTCATTCTAGGGCCTCCTCGGCCGAGATGATCGCCGCACGTATGGACAGCCGTAACGGTCGACTTCGCAGACTGGTCGAGACAGGACAGTCGCAGGCAAGGGATGGTTGAACCATCAGACGCTCGGCGGCTCAGTCCCAGACGCTGGTAGTGCTGCGCGCGACCTAGGTCGTCCGTGTCAGCCGGCACTCGTTGCTTTCACGACCGGAACGGCAGTCGGTGGCACGAGGCGCCCCCTGAAAAGCAGGAGCAAGGTTCCGATGGCGATGCCGACGACGACGACGTTCGCCAGGAGGAAGACGATCGGGGCAAGGGTCGCGATGGCCCCTCCCGAATCCACCGGAGCCAGATGCACCATCGCGCCGGCGAGCGCCGTCGCGCCGAAGGTGAATGCCCAATAGCCCGGCCCGAAGGGCTGCTCCGCGATCCAGCGCGACAGGCGGATCAGCAGCATTGCCTGGAGAAGCCCGTAGCCGATGAGCAGATGCACCACGAGATCGGGGCTACCGTTTCCGACGGCCAGGTAGCTGACCGCGCCGACCGCGGGCGGTGCCAGCTGGATCCCGAGCGTCGGTCTCAACGCCGGCGGCATGGGCTCAGCGGTGTAGAGGCGCAGCAGGAGCACGGATTCCACCGCGAGCCACGTGAAGAAGCCGGCACCAAAGGCAAGCTGCCCCCACTCCTTCCATCCCAGGGAAGCGGCGACGGTGCCGGTGACGAAACCGCCCGCCACCATCGGGAGATACAGGACCGGGGTGGTCGCGCCGGGCGCTCTACCGCCCTGCCAGAGAAGCCCTGTGCGCCACAGTGCGAAGAGCAACGTGAAGCCGGCGCCCAGGAGGAAAAGCGCGACCGCCAGCGGACGCGAATAGACCAGCGCGCCCTGCGCGATCAGCAGCGTGCTGACGCCCGCGAGGCCGATGAAGCAGCACTGAACCGGATGCTCCGCCTCCTGCGCGGCGGCCGCCGGTGCCCAGACCCACTTCAGAGCGTAGAGGATGGCGATCAGCAGCCACGCCGCGGCGGCGGCAGCGAAGATGACATCCGCGACGACGGCCGGCGTCCCCCAAGCGACATGCGCGGCCCGCCAGGCGTTCGACAGCCCGGCGAGGCCAAGGACGATGCCGAAGAAGGATGCTGGAATGAGCGGTGGTCCGCCCGACTGCGTGCCCATGGGCAAATTCCTTTCCAAAGCGCAGGATTGGCCGAGCAGGCGGCGTTCCTGCCGCCCGCAACGCCTGGCATCGGTCAGCGTGCGCCCGGACGAGGTCGACGCCAATCTGGACGGTGGTATGGCCTTTGCTGCCGAAGGTCGGGGCCAGCCTAGGGAATATGGAGCACGTTGCCGCCCACCAAGAGCTCGACCCGGCGCTCGAGGCGCTCGGAATGCACGGTCACCGTGATCTCGAACGACCCCTTGCCTACGGTTAGTGCAAGCGCATGCCCACCCACCACGCCGAATAGGACGCCACCGCCGCTGGCATGGGCGTGAACCGATGGCCTGCCCTCCTTCCAGGCGAGCGTGCCGTTCAGGTTTGTGATCTCGAGCCGGTGGAAGTCCCCCGGATCGTAGGCACCCTTCCCGTGATTGAAGAAGCCGAAGCGAGCCTTCTCGACGAAGCCGAACCCGGAGATGCTTGCGGACGGGATGTCCTCCGCCTGCGTGATCGCCTCGAGGCAGGCGATCACGTCGTCGCCCTCCCTCAGAACCATCAGGTATCCCGTCGGGGTGGCGATATACCGGCGTGCGTCACTCATCTCGTGCCTTCCTTCATCTCGCCCCGCGCGATCTGGCCCCGCAGTCCCCCAGCTGCCAATCCAGACGCTGGTATGGTGCCGGCAACCGGCCGCGCCTCACGACGGTCAGCCCTGTCGCGATTGACGGAATTCCGACGGCGTCCTGCCGGTCGATCTACGGAAGCTGTTGGAGAGATGCTGCGCATGGCTGAACCCGCAGACCAGGGCGATCTCCGTGATCGTCTGACCGGACACCGCCAGCAACCGCTTCGCGAGTTCCAGCCGGCGGTCGAACATGAAGCGCGCCGGGGTTCGGCCCGTGCTCTGCTTGAATGCCCTCGCGAAGTGCCGAACGCTCATGTTGGCGATGGCGGCAAGCTCCTTCATGCCGATCGCCGCATGGAGGTTCGACATTAGGAAGTCGTCGATGCGCCGCAGGACGCTGGGTGATAGCCCTCCGCGGGCCGGCACCACCTCCATCCCCTCTCCGAGGGCGACGGTCAGGCGTGCCAGGGTCTGCAGCGCCCATCCCTCGGCCATCAGCCCGAAGCTCGCGTCCGACTTCCAGCTCGTCAGTTCGACCAGGCTGTGCCGGATGCCGGGCTCGTCGAAGCCGACGAGTTCGCGATCCAGCACGCAGTTCGCCCTGCCTTCCACGAAACTCCGGTCGATGAAGATCACATCGTATTCGCAGAGGGTCTCGCTCACGAACTCGCCACTCGTGACCGCGCCGCCGGGGAAAAGGCCCAAGCCTCTCTGCGCAGGCTCCTTGACCCTCGTCTTCGTTCCCTCGACCTCGATGTCGAAGGCGTGAAACCCTTCCCGGAACCAGAAGAGCGCGAAGTCAGGCTGCCGGAAGCGCCAATCGATCAGCCCGCCCGAGCGCCTGACGAACGACTCGACGCGGACAGTCGGAGAGGCTGCGGTCGTCTGCCCGGCGACCTCGCCGCTCACGGAGCGATAGAACTCCGGGGATTGCGTCAGCGCGTTCAAGAGCGAACCAGCCCGGACGAAGCCAGATCCACGATGTCAGATGTCCTGCTTCGCCGTCGGGGGATGGGTTGCACCATGCGGCCACGGTAGCAGCGGCGGGTTCCGGGCGAACACGCATACGATGGTATGGGCCGTCAGTTGCGCCGCAGCTTCCGGAACTCGCTCGGCGACATCCCCTCGCAGGCCCGGAAGCTGCGGCGGAGGCCCTGCGCGTCGGCGAAGCCCGTCGCGTGGGCGATCTCCTCCACACCCTGGCTGGTCTGAAGAAGTAGATGCTTGGCCTCGCGCAGGCGCAGCACCCGCGTGAACCCCGCCGGGGTCAGCCCGGTCGTCGCCTTGAACGATTGTGAGAGATCGGCGAGCGGAACACCGGCCTCGCTCGCGAGGTCGTCCATCCTGATCGGACCGGACAGGTTGGCGTTCACGTAATCCCGCACCCGCTCCACCCGCGACGTGCCGATGCCCGCGACGGGTCGGCAAGGCTCCGAGCGGACGAGCCGGTTGAGCCGGCCAACCGCCTGCAGTGCCCAGCCCTCTGCCATGAGCGCGAAGCTCGCGTCGTGCCTCCACCTGGAGAGTTCCGATATTCCTGCCCGGAGGATGTCGTCCGACAGGCGCGCCAGCGGGACGTCACGGCATTGGACATCGACCTGGGCCATCAGCTCGGGCTCGAGGAAGGCGACGTCGTATTCGCACCCCTCGGTGATCTCGAACTCTCCTTCGGCTGCCGCTCCCGGCGGTATGAGCGCCAATCCGATCTCGTCCCCGTCGACCGAACTCGCACGGCTCCCGGCGATGTCGACGCTGAACCGACCGAAGCCCTGACGCCACCAGAAGAGGGCCATCGCCGGCTGGCGGAAGCGCCATTGCACCGGAGCGTCCGCGCGCGCCGAGATCGTCTCCAGCCTGACGAGCCGCGAGGCCTTCACGTCCGGCCGCCGGTCGGCGCCACTGACGTGACGATAGTAGCCCTGCGCACCCGATCCCATGTCGTCGCCATCCATACGCATCGCCTCGTGGCCATTGCAGCGAGCATCTAAGCCGGGTTCGGAACGCGCCGCCAGTGGCGCCCAAAGACAATGTCCGTCTCGTGCACGCCCGTCCGTCCCGTGCAAGCGGGGTCGAACGCATGCGGCTAGTCAGGATGCACCCAATAGTCGCGAGGCCGTATGCAAACCACGAATCTGAAGCCGAGCGCGTCCCAGCGACTGACCGTCGATCAGGCCGCCCCCGAGCCCGGTCTCGGCATGACCGTGCACGAGGCGATGCAGAAGATATGCGCCAACGTCATCATCGCGGGACTCATCAGGCGTCAGATCGCGACCGGCGTCTTCGATCTCGAACTGATCGACAGCCTCCTCGGCCAGATCATGGACAGCAGCTACAAGGCCTCCGAGATCCTGATCGACATTCACGAAGTCCCGGTCCGCCGGATCGCGTGACCACACGGCGATCGGCAAACAGTCTCAGCGGCCGAAGGCGCCGCTCCACGTCACCACGAGGACGTCGCGATGCGCCGGCCTATCCGGATCGACGGCACTGATCGCCGTCACGCCGTGCCGGATCTTCCGGTCGTCGAGCAGCACGGCCTCACCCGAGTCGCGCAGGACGAACTCGTCCATGCGACCAGCCTCGTCGACGATCCGCGTCGACCCCGCCTGGACGTTGAGGCGGTCAATGAGCAAGACGAGCACCCAATCGACGCCGTCGCGGTGCATCCCCTCCGGCGTAGGCAGTCCGGGCGCATCTCCACGTGCCTCGATCCGGAACTGATGAAGTTCGCCATTCCAGCGTGGATCAGCGGCTCCGGCCTCCACATGTGAGAAAATGCCGGTGCATGTCGAGATGATGCGGCGCATGAGCGGGTGGTCGGTCAGCACTGGGGTCGCTGGTTCGAACCACCGGTCCGTCCCGCCGTTCAACGCATTGTAGCTCGTGCTCTGGAAATGCGGCTGGTGGGGCTTTCGAACGATCCCGTCACCCTCGAACGTGAAGGCCGCATGCCGCCTGCGGCGATATCGCCCGCCGTCGGCCATGTGCTCGTCGAGGGGCATGTCCTCCCACTGCCCCGCAAAGCTCGCAAACTCGTCCCGGTCGATGTTGCCGACCAAGCCGCGCAGCTCATCCGCTGTGAGATGGACATACCCGGTCTCCAGCAACTCGCTGGCGATCCGGTCCGTGATTTCGATCTTCGTTTCGATGTTCGTGACCTCTGACGATACCCATCAAGTCGGCGTTGGCACTCATGGGCGCAAGTTTCGTCCCGCCATACCTTGGTCGGTCATCGACCACACCCTTGGCGAATGCCTCTCGGAGCGACCGCGCACTACGCTCCCCTCGACGAAGCATGATTCCAAAGGGACACGACATGGCGAAAACCGACCTGACCACAGCTGCGGGCACGCCCGTCGTCGACAACGTCAACATCATGACGGCGGGACCGCGCGGCCCCGCCCTCCTCCAGGACGTCTGGCTCATCGAGAAGCTCGCTCATTTCGACCGCGAGGTGATCCCGGAGCGCCGCATGCACGCCAAGGGCTGGGGTGCGTTCGGGACATTCACGGTGACCCACGACATCTCTGCCTTCACCAAGGCGAAGATCTTCTCCGAGATCGGCAAGGAGACGCCGCTGTTCATGCGCTTCTCGACGGTCGCGGGCGAGCGCGGCGCCGCCGACGCCGAGCGCGACATCCGTGGCTTCTCCGTCAAGTTCTACACCGAGGAGGGCAACTGGGACGTCGTCGGCAACAACACCCCCGTGTTCTTCTTCCGCGATCCTCTCCGCTTCCCCGACCTCAACCACGTGGTGAAGCGCGATCCGCGCACGGGTCTCCGCAGCGCCCAGAACAACTGGGACTTCTGGAGCCTCCTCCCCGAGGCGCTGCACCAGGTCACCATCGTCATGTCCGAACGCGGCATCCCGCGCGGCTTCCGGCACATGCACGGCTTCGGCAGCCACACCTACAGCATGATCGACGCCGAGAACCGGCGCGTCTGGGTCAAATTCCACTTCCGCTGCCGCCAGGGGATCGAGAACCTGACCGACGCCGAGGCCGAGGCCGTCGTCAGCACGGACCGGGAGAGCAGCGGGCGCGATCTTCTGGAGGCCATCGACCGCGGCGACTTCCCGCGCTGGCAGCTGTGCATCCAGCTCATGACCGAGGATCAGGCCCGCGAGCACCGGCACAACCCCTTCGATCTCACCAAGGTCTGGCCCAAGGGCGAGTATCCGCTGATCCCGGTCGGCGAGGTCGAACTCAACCGGAATCCGGAGAACTTCTTCGCCGACGTCGAGCAGGCCGCCTTCACGCCTGCCAACATCGTCCCCGGCATCGGCTTCTCGCCCGACAAGATGCTCCAGGCGCGCCTCTTCTCCTACGGCGACGCCGCCCGCTACCGTCTCGGGGTCAACCACCACTCGATCCCGGTCAACGCGCCGAAGTGCCCGTTCCACAGCTACCATCGCGACGGCCAGATGCGGGTCGACGGCAACCTCGGCGGCACCACGCCATACTGGCCCAACAGCGCTGGCGAGTGGCAGGATCATCCTGAGCTGAAGGAGACGCCGCTGCCGATCGGGGACCTCGCCGACCACTGGGACCACCGGGTCGACGAAGACTATTTCGAGCAGCCGGGCATCCTCTTCCGCAACATGACGGCGGCCGAGCAGGACGCACTCTTCGGGAACACTGCTCGTGCGATCGGCGGCGCGAGCGTGGAGGTCCAGCTGCGCCACATCGAGAACTGCATGCGGGCCGATCCCGGCTACGGTGCCGGCGTCGCGCGAGCGCTGGGCCTTCAAATCGATCAGGCCGCCGAATGAACCGATCGGTGGCCGACGCTCGTAGCAAAAAGCCGAAATCGAGCTGCGGGCCCGAGCAGACTCCGACGGTTTCAAATGACCCACTGACGATTGAGTCGAAGCGATGATCGAACAAGAGGAAGGTCGCAGGCCGCTCCGCATAGCGGTCGCGGGAGCCACCGGGCGCGTCGGCGGGGCACTCCTGGAGAGCCTCTCCGCCGATCCGGTCGAACTCGTTGCGCTCACCCGAAGTGCCAGTGGCATCGCCACAACGGACCGGCTCCACGCCGTGCAAGTCGACTTCGACAGCTCCTCGACGCTCTTCGATGCGTTGAAGGGCACCGATAGGCTGTTCCTCGCCCACGGCACGTCCGATCGACAGGTCGCCAATGAGATAGCCTTGATCGATGCAGCGATCGCGGCAGGCGTGTCGCACATCGTCAAGCTGTCCGCGATGGGACCGCCCACCCGCCTCCATCCATTTGACTGGCATATGCAGATCGAAGCCTACCTCGCAGGACGGGACGTCGGTTACACCGTCCTCCGGCCCAGCTCGTTCATGGATGTCCTGACGCGCGCGAAGGCCCCGGTCGTCGATGGGACATGGGGTGGTGCCGCAGGCGACGGACCAGTCAATCTGATCGACAGGAGAGATGTCGCGGACGTTGCGCGGATCGCGCTTCTCCAGGAGCGGTTCGCCTCCTCTCAACGGGCATATCATCTGACCGGACCGGGATCCGTGACCATGCCACAAGTCGCGGACGAGCTATCGCATCTCCTCGGGCGCGCCGTTACCTACCAGCATCGCACGGCATTCGATCACCGCGTCCACCTGATGAAAGCCGGCTCGAGCGAGATTGTCGCGGACCTGCTGCTTGGACTCGATCTGATATTCAAGGAGGGTATCCTGTCCGAGACCACCACCACCGTCGGCGAGCTGCTCGGGAGACCTGCACGGTCAGTGTCCACATGGTTGAGCGAGAACCTTCACGGTTTCACCCGATAGCCTCGACAGATTCCAAGCGCGTGTAGCGTCGCGCGAAACGATACCAAGGTATCCCCGCGCCCGACTTCAGCGTGATGGCGCCACACCCGACAAAGAACGATGACTCTGGCTCAATGTGGTTGCCGCGCATGCGGACCAGCACCGGAAGGAAACAACCAATGCGTAGACTATTGCTGGCTCTCGTCGCACTTCTCGGTTTCGCCTCTGCCATGCCGGTTGCTGCACAGACGGAACCCCGGCCTGTCATCATCCTCGTCCATGGCGCCTTTGCCGGTTCCTCCAGCTGGGCCGGCGTCGTCGAGCGACTGCAGAAGTCGGGGTATCGCGTCATTGCCGCAGCAAACGGGCTGCGCAGCGTCAGGTCTGACGCAGCGCAGATTTCCGCACTGGTTCATTCAATCAACGGACCGATCGTTCTGGTTGGACATTCCTACGGTGGCCCGGTCATCACCGCAGCCGCTGAAGGCAACGCTAATGTGAAGGCGCTGGTGTATGTGTCCGCCTTCGCACCCGAAGCCGGCGAGACTTCGCTCGGCCTGAGCGGCAAGTTCCCTGGGAGCACCTTGGGCGACACGCTCGTCAGCGTCCCGCTCGCGGATGGCGGCGAGGATCTCTACGTGGACACCGCCAAGTTCCACCACCAGTTCGCCGGGGACGTATCGGACGCCATCGCGGCGACGATGGCGGCTACCCAACGTCCGGTGACGAAGGCTGCGCTCGGCGAGGCGACCGTCACGCCGACCTGGAAGACGATTCCGAACTACGCGATCTACGGGACCGCCGACCTCAACATCCCGCCCGAGGCGATGAAGTTCATGTATGCGCGCTCGCGCTCGAAGAAGACCGTCGCGGTCCAGGGTGCCTCGCACTCCATCATGGTCTCGCACCCTGCGGAAGTCGCTTCCCTCATTGAGACTGCGGCCCTGTCTCGATGAGTGCAAGCCGAGCGAACCGCACTCCGTAGCGCCAAGATTGACGGCAACAAAATCGCCACCTTTGGGCATGCAAGCGAACAAACGGACCGACCGGTTCGAGCAGATGCTGCCGTTCAGCAAGAAGCGTTCTGAATGCCGTAAAGTCCCAGACCTAGTCATTCAAGCTTGCGCGAAAGCCGACCTACGGCTCCTGCTTCGGCAGCAAGATTGCGATTATAGGCGAGCGGCATGCGGGGACTTTTCCAGCGCAGCGCGTCCATGATGCCGGCCAGATCCTCGCCCGCGACGAACAGGTCCTGGTTGAGCCCCACACGCGTCGAATGCGCGCTGATGCCTTTGAGGAGTCGGGCCAGATCATCAGCGGTCAGGTCGCCCAATGCCCCGCGATCGAACGCGCGCTGAATGATTGCCCGCCAGATCGGCCCTATTGATCCCGGATGGAGCGCCGCAGCACCGATGTCGTATTCGACCCTCTCCTTGAGCGCAGGCTTTGAAAGCGTTTTGCGCAGATCCCAGGTCTCCCGGCCCGAGATACTATCAATCGAACGACCCCTCACGGCCGCCCTTGCCTTGTAACGACGCACCTGAACCCGCCGGAACAACGGCCCCGCGTGGATCCCCGCACCCTCTCTCCAAGCGGCGATTGCCCGCACCGAGCGCGGCGACAGATAGGCTGTCGCCCCCTCGCCTTCCTGATCGCCCTTGCTGCGCGCGATGGCGAGGAGGCGCGCCTCCGGATCAAGCGCCTCGAGCACGTCATCGATCCTGATCGCTACGAGCTCCGATGCGCGCAGCCCCGTGTCATAGGCCACCGACAATAGAGCCCGGTCCCGCAGGCCCGGCAGATCGTCCGCGCAGGCTTCCAGCAACGCCCGCACGTTAAGCCCGCGGGGAGTGTCGCGCTCCACGTCACGCACCGGCCCCTTGAACCGCAACGGGCGCGCCTGAGCCTGCGCAGTGCCCTTCTCGCGGCGGATCGCGCGCAACCGAAGCTTGACGAGATCAGCCTGGGTGGGATCCTTGAGGTCGAGCAGCTTATGGATCTTGGCGATCGATGCCTTGTAACGGCCGAGCGAGGCGGGCTTTGCCCCCTGCCCTGCCCGCGCGTCGAGATAGTCGGCGACAATCTCGGGCGTCGCCGGCAACGCAACCCGCTTCATGCGCCGGCACCAGAGGTCGAACGCCTCGAGGTCCGATTTCAGTGCCCGGATTGAATGCGGCGAACTGGCCGCCTGATAGGCGGCGATCAGATCGGCGTTGATCACGATGCGTCCCTCAGCGCGCATCTGGGTAGCGGTCCACGCAAGCTCGGGCATCGCCGCCGGCGTCAAGGCGACGGTAACATCCGGCGAAGCATCAAACTCGCCGGTTTCAGGGCCCTTCTGCCTGTCTGGTTCGCTGGCCTCCATGCTCTTTGCTGTATCCCACCTTATAGAAGGGCGTCAACATCGCTTATGTGATAAGTGCAATTATCACACGTTAATATCTAAACCATATCGAAGAAGATAACCAAGTTGCTAGTTTGGTTGTGATATGGCCTGTGCTAGACCCGTTGAAATGGACACTGAAAGCCATACCCATCTGCTGCTGGGCCGCCTCGACGGACGCCTTCAGTCGAGCCCCGCGGCAGATCTGTGGCTGGCCCGCGCGCGGCTGAAAGGCGCGGTTTTCTTGGCCGAACTGGCCAGCGTACCGATCTCCGAAGACAGTCTGCTGGCATGGGTCTGCGGCCGCACGCCGCCGCCGCGCCGCAGCGAGGGATTGAACGATCCGCTGTCGATCGCGGCGCTGTTCCACTTAGCGCTGCAGGCCGAAGAGACCGCCGGCGATCCCGTTGCCGAGGCTTCGCTAAGGGTACTGCGCACCCTGCTCGACGACCGCGCCGAAGCCGAGCTCTATGCCGCACAGGACCTGGCCTGGTTCGGACCCGTGTTTGCGGACGCCAAGCACGCGCTGCTTGCCCCCCTCCCCTCCCCCGGCTTTCTGCCGCTGGCCGAGCGGCTCATCGCCGTGCACCACGATCTCCGGCTTCACACCGGCTCTGGTCGCAGCGTGCTCACCGCTGATGGCCGCAAACTCGATATCGATCCGCGGACTTTCGACACGGTCTGGATCCTTGGTACCCTGCTGCCCCGCGCCTATATTGCAGCCGGACTGACGCTGCGCGCCCTGCCCTCACTGGTCGGCCTGCCACGCTTTTTGCCAGACAATCCGCAGGTGCTCGCCGACGACTTGCAAAATCGCACTCTGAAAGCCGCACGCCTTGGCCTTGCGGAACTCGATCGACTTGAGCGGGCGCTGCTCCGTATCCCGTGCGACCTGAAAGTGACCAAGCGCAGCAAGGCGCCGGTGCTCGCACGCCTTCGGCTCGCTTACCCTGATTTGCGCGTGCCGGGAATCGCCCGGCTGTTGGGGATTTCGCCGCAAGGTGCCGTGAAGCTGGATGCGAAAGTTCGGCGTCTGTTACCCGGCTGAACGCCCGCGTCAGTAGGGACGTCCGAGCAGACGGCGCTCAAGCAGTTCGCGCATATCGCGGCGGCTATCGGCGATCACCAGGATCACGACCCGATCGCCGATCACACGGTAGACGACCCGGAAGTGTCGCAGCAGTACCTGGCGAAACTCGCGCAGGCCCAATCCTTCGAGCTCCTTGGGCACCCCTCCCCGCTCGGGAAAGTTTTCCAGCGTGTCGATGGTCGCGAGGAACTGAACGATCAGCGCGTCGGCATCATCGGCACCGCGGACCTTGGCGATGTAACCGTGAATTTCTTCTAGATCGTCTTCGGCGCCTTGGATGAGTTCAACGGCGTAAACGGCCTCAGGCATCCGGGCGCGGAGCCTTCATGCGCAGGCGTTCGGCAACACCGCGTGCCGACTTGGTCCGACCGGCATCAATGTCCTGCTGGCCGAGCGCCAGCAGCTTCAGCAGCGCCAATGTCTCCTGCGCCTGCTCGAACGAATCCACGTCCTGCAGCACGGCTTTCGCTTCACCGTTCTGCGTGATCACCATCGGCTGCCGGGTGTCGGCGAGATCGGCGAGGACCTCGGCTGCGTTGGCCTTGAGATAGCTGATAGGTCGGACCTGGCTCGACAGCCGCATGACGGAAAACCTTAAAGGACTAAATTCAGTCTCAATTTAGTCCTTCAACGAAAACGAAGCAAGCGATGTGGGGTTCGTAGTCCGCTCCATCGCCATCAGTTTCTCAAAATCTGCTTCGAGTTCACGGAAACCCGCGGAATTCCGCCGATTTTGCGCAGCAAAAACGACCTGCCCGCAAACGCCCCTTACAGCCACAAAACGCATCATGGATGACCCAGCCTTTATCCACTTGCCAAACGGGCTGTAAGGGCCCTTCCAGCCGATTCTAGCCCTATTTCGTGTTTTGTTCCCGCTATTGGCGATGCCCGTCGATGAAATGATGCGATCGCGCAGCGCAGTTCGCAACCGATGTTGGTTCTGACCAAGCTGCGCATCAAGCGCGCATGCCGATGCCTACAGACGAGCGACGCTAATCCTTTGCCGGGTATAACAGCAAGAACCGACAGGCGCCGTTGCCTTAAGTGGGATCAGCTAGAACGGCTACCATATACATAGGCCGCAAATATACTGGTTTGCAGAGCCCATGTCGGAGTATCGGTTTTCGCCGATCCGAGTGCCAGGGGTGGGATACCCCAAAAGGGGCGGGCGATCCAGAACTCGGACGTGGCTGATATGTTTGCCCAGGACAGGCCCGATCCTTGCACCGTTCTCGCCGCCTAAATCGCGATGAACGGCGTCGATCGGCGAGTTCAGGACCTGAAAGTTGCCGGTCGGAGCGCCGGTGTGGCGCTCTGGTCGCCAAGACGATCGACATTCCATTCGGGTTGCTCGATGCCCTTCTTTGAACGGAAGCAACGTCACTCCGGCCGCAGATTCCGATTTCGACCGCCCGCCCCTCGTCGCCTGCATCTGCCATTGCGGGCTGTCGAATCCTTGGGTTGCCGAATTTCCAAGGCACCTGCCCTCAGTAGTTTAGCCGTTAGCCTGTTCCGGAGTCCTGCCCTCTTCAATCGAGAAAATCGGCACAACGAATTCATTTTTCTGCATGGGTCGCAGCTTCCGACGGGTCCTTTCGCAATGGTTGAACTAACCGCCCCGGCTGCTGCCAGGACGCAGTATTGGCCGATCTTCCCCATGGGCTTTGAGCCTGCCTTCAATCGCGAAGGCGCCGACTGCTTGGCAAATAGTCTCTGTTCGCGATTTGCAAGACGTTATCTTGGCCGATCATTTGGCCGATGTTTCTATCAATCTAACGGTGGGTTCCAGAGTGACCCGAAATTGGGATTGATCAAATGTGGGCACGAAACCGTCACCCCGCGTTATCAAACTTCCGGACTTCAACCGCGCATTCTTCGAAGCCGATTAACAAGCGGGCTTTGATGCTCCTACCAAAATCCTCGCCAAAGCGACTGCCAGTGCGTGCCGCAGCCACATATCGGACAGTGATGGATGCTGATCATCCGATCTCCCCATATGTATGCCGTAGTCTCACCTGAGATGCGAACTTCAGAAGACGGAAAATTAGGCAACGCGCCAAGCCAGTCGGCGACAGAGCAAGCAGTTACACCCCGTGACCCACTCGGGTGCATGCGGTACGGCTATTTGCACCTTGCCGCAATGACAGCTTCCGTCGGCAGCAGTAGCCATATTTGTACTCCCGGCTTGGGACCACGCTGGCGGCAATCAGCCGGCCCCAACCAGGCAGTCGTAAGCCATCATACGGCATCCGTCCGACGAGCTGTCCCACGCGTGGGAGAAGTCTCCTAAATCGCGGAAATTCCTTAGCAAAACGCGAACTAGCAGCCTTGCACAGTATCCCGAAACACCCCTTTGAATTCGGTAACCCTGACGTTTTTCACGAGTCTCGTTTCTGCTTCCTGCGGTACTTCGACCAGCAAGCCTCCGTGAGCTATGCGTTACCGCTTGGTTCGTCCGCATTCGAAGCCGCCGAGGCCTAGCGCCAGCGATCTCAGCATTTCCAGCATCTCCTATCCCTGGTCGAACGAATGCAATCTTTTCAACACGCCTTTGAGCTCGCTAACCCGCTGGAGCAGCAGCTGCTGCTGCGCATCAATGCAATCGGCGACGAGCTCGGCATCGTTGACCTTAAGACGTCTGGTTGACGGGGGTCGGCCCGATAGCCGCATCATGCGATTTCCTCGATGACCTGACTGGGCAATCGATGTTTCCTTCGGAGGGCGAGGGAGCAACAGGCCGCTTGCTCAGCTCATTCCCGTTCTTAACGAGACGTCTCAGACGACGCCTCGTCAGGCTTGGCCGCGATCGCGGATCGCTGGCTCCCGATTCGAGGGGGAATTTGCTTGAAACATTGGTCTGCTAGGAAGCTCGCTGAGCGCCAATCCCGCCCCTTTATGGCCTAAGGGTCATTTTCCCTCCCAAAGCCCTCCTAGGCCGCCCTGAGGGCAAAATGAGCGATTTCACGGTTTGTTCTTTCGTCCGTTTGAAAAGATGGCTGGGTTCCAGCTCTCTGCCGAGATTTCACTGGTCGTCCCCGCCAATGTTCGCGCCCCTTCATAGTGGGTTAGGAGACCGAGCCGTCTCCGACGGGGTAACCGCCTCCCGATCATGCTTCGTTGAGCGGAACTGTCTGCGTACGAGTGGCTGCGGCCGAATTGACCCAGGCTCAAGCGGTGTCGCGATTGCAGACCTCTAAGGGAATGGTGGCCCGCGCGAAATTGCCCTGGTCTTCGTAACAAGCATCGAGACCAGGCCAGCTCACGCGCATAGTCGAACCAAGAGGTATTAACTCTTCAAGTGCCGGTGCGGTAAGGCTGAACGCGGAAACGGGGGAAAGTCAGGTGGTGGCGATCGGGTATGTTCGGATTCGGTGTTGCTCTACGGGTCACGTGGTTTTCCGATCCTGGTTCGTAACAGTAGCAGAGTTTCGTGTCCCGCCCGCGCGGGGCATTGGGGTTTTCTCATAGCTCCGTGAGGTCCGATTGGTCTGATGTGTAAGCTCTCGGTGCACCATGACGCAGCACTGGAGTAAGGTGACTGCAACCTAACAAGGCGCGGAGAGGGTTTGCAGTCGCCCTCCCCTTCCCTTTCTCCCTTAAATCCATCTCAAAGATCCGCCGTAGGCGCAGGGTTAAATGGGTTATATTTTTAAGTTAAAGAGTTAGGGGCGCCCGTCGAGGCCCTGAGCCCGTGATGACTCCGCGAGTCGCAGCCTGTGGATAGAATCTGATAACACGCGGTAAGCGTTCTGATAGCACGCGGGACAGATTCTAATAACACGCTGTCCGGCATCTGATAGCACGTCTGAGTCGTTCCGGCCGGGCCAAGGCCTGTGGACAAGTCCTATTTGGAGCCTGGATGTCTGTGGGCCGCAAGCGCTGAGCTTGGCGCACTTTCTCGACGTCCGGCGGAGCTGTCGCACGATATTCCTGTACAGGCCGTTTCGTCCGGTTCTCAATCCGCGTCGTGTTTTCAGGAATGTGTGAGCACGGGGGGAACAGGCTTCCAACGTGTTTTCGGGAATGTGGATTTCGGGCACTGACTACTGCGCATCGTTTCCGGTCGCGGCCGAGCTCCCGGCCATCGGTTGCGCGACGGCCTTTCCGATCTACCCGCGGACCTGCTGGTGAACCGATTGGAAATGCGGCGGTTGTCAGGATTTCACCGTCCCATCGTGTTTTTAGAATCATCGCCGTAGTCTCCTGGTAATTTCTTCTCGCTGGAGATTGTCTGAGCGAGCGTCACCTTCGAGGCGGGCGAACGCGCGATTTCCGAAAACACGTTGGGCAGGCAACTCACCTTCGCTCGTCGATGACAGGACTTCGCGTTGCGCCTCCCCGCATTGGTGCCTGTGCGGAGCCGCTTCGTCTCTTCGCCACCCTCCCCCTTTCCTGCTTTGAAACCTATCGGTTCAGGTCGCGCTGCGATCTCACCAAGCCGTTTCGGCTTCGATATGCTGATGGCCACTTTTCTCTATAGACGTGGCAAATGATAACCTCAGACTGGCCCAGCGACAGGAGCAAGCCCGGTAACGGATCGGATGAGGCTTGGGGCAATCTGCTGCAGGTTGGATCAGCCTGAGCAAGGTCCGAGATGACAAGCTCCATGTACGGCGGTCTGATGGAGCGCAGGGCAGCTTCGCGGTGAAAGCTTGCGTGTCATCTGAGCTAGTTGTGCACCGGCGCACCGACCGACGCCGTCCGGTAACGCAGATTGCGGGAACACCCATCACCGGAGGAGATAGCTTGAGGTAATCTCGACGTTTGACCGAGACTGCTGCGATAGGGGAGGGGGCCTCAGCACCGTCCCGGCAGCAGCCTATCGCGCGCTGGTTTCGAGACAGCAGGGGCGAAGCCAGATCATCGCGCGTGTCGCCACCAGCAGATGGGCGGGCTGTGCAGGGAGGATCGTCATCGCATTAAGGTTGGACAGGTCGCGGGAGGAGAGGGGTCGATCTGCGCGGCGTCCGGGGAAGGATGTTCGACGCGCGGCCTTGATGGCGAGGCGGTGCGAAGGAGCGAGGAGGGCGAGGGCAATGAAGTGCAGGGGCCTGTCTTCCGGGCACCCTGCCAACTGAGCAGACCCTAGAAACCTGGAAGCTGGTACTTATTGCGCTCGTGGTGCTTCTTCATGAAGCCATAGAAGCGCTTCGAGTAGTTGCGCGGCAGCTCATTCGGGTTCGCGTTGAGAAATGCGTCGAAGGTCTTCATCAGAACGTCGAGGTCCCAACCGGGGCATTCCTGTCGGATCGACTGATAGATATCGGGATCGAGAACGTCTTGTGCCCGGCTTCCGCGACGCAGCTGGGGCGCTTCCTTTGCCGTCTCGGCATGGACCTCTGCATGCGGATCGGTCGCAGGATTGGCATCCTCGAACTTCAGGTTCGCCGCCGTGCGGGCCAACAGTCCGCGGGTGAGGCGAGGATCGACAAAATCCTGAGAGCTGGACGCAGTCGCTGAGGGCGGGGCGGGTGAGCGAGACGGAGCGGGAGGCCTGGAGGAGGGCAGGGCAGGGGCCTTGCGCATTTTGCCGGCCTGATCCTCAAGGTATTTCCTCATGACCATCTTGAGCTTGGGCCGCGGGGTGTCGGCCCCGATGACCTCGAGGCTGATCTCCGGGAGATTGTTCGAGCGCGCGAGCTCAAGGATTTTGTTCTTGAAGGAAGGAAGCGAGCTCTCGCTGCCGCTCTTCTGGTGCAACGTCTCGAAGCCGATCGTGAACCCTTCGGGGCCATTGCCGCCAGCGTGCTTTCGGCTCGCGCGGTACAGCCATTTGCCGAGCCCGCTCGTGATTTCGAAATAGAGCGGCGAAATGGCGAGCACGTTGCGCTTGTCCATGACGCCTTCGAAGAACCACTTCGAGAGCGTGATCTCCATGCCGAGCGAACGCTGCGTCTTTTCATCGACGAGGTGGGTGTAACTATCGATCCAGGAGAAGGTAGTCTCGCGCGTCTTCGAGTTGGCGCGGATATTGGTCTTGATCGTTGTCGCCTGGAGCCGATCGAGCGCAGCAACCAAGCGCTCGTAGGCCCGCCCGCTGACTCCCCAGCAAATTCGCCGAAGCAAGTCACCGGGCTGAAGCCGGATCGTCGGTGAGAGATCGTTGTCGCCCCGCTCACGCAGCTCGTTCAGGTGCGACGCGAGATAGATCATGATGTCTGCGTCCCAGATCGTTGCCATCCCGTATTCGGGGTTGGCGGAGACATGGACATGAACGCTCTTGTCAGGGCTGTGATAATCGATCGGCTTGATGCGCCTCTTCTTCGCAAGGCTGAAGAAGGGGCGTTGCATGGTTTCCTGATAGTCGCGCAGCGAGACATCGCTGAAGTCGGGCAGCGTGAAGAACATTTCGAACTGGACCTTCCGGCCGCCATTCACGGTCGGTGACACGTCAGAAGTCACGCTGCAAACCCATCCATTCTACACCCGTCCCACGCGTGGGAAATTTCTTATAAGTATCTGAAAATACGCTTAAAAATAAGACTCTTCAGCTTTGCGGAAACGGCTTCAGCGCCCCGCCCTTTTGAGGATCTTGGCTTTTTCGATTAACGGACGCAGGGCCTCGAGGATCTGGTCGGTCGAAAGGTCTGTCGGCGTCAGTGTTAGCGTTAGGCCCCGGCCTTGATCGCGGTCGATTTGCCCGATCTGTTTGCCCGCCACTTCGATGAGCGCTTTCTGCGAGCGGCCGCGGCGAGGGGCGGTCGTCGCCTTCACAAGACGGGCAACGACCTCGGCACCGCTGATCGGCTCTTCGTCGCCGGACTGCCGGAAGCTTTGCTCATTGGCGATATGCGCGGCAGCCTCTTCCATTTTAGCGAGGCTTGCCGGGGTGCGCACGAGGGGAAGGAGCTTATCGCCGTGACGCACCTGCAGATCCATCGGCGAGTTGAAGGCGCTGACGATCGACTGTGGGATTTCGGTCAGGCCTATGTAGCGTGCAAGACTGGATTTCGAGAGCTTGACGCGCTCGGCCATCTTCGACTGCACGCCGTCATAGTACGTGTTGACGGCGGCTTTGTAGTTGAGCCCGCGCTCGAGGTCGGAAATGTCCTCGCGCTCGCGGTTCTCGATGTCGGCAAGCCGGAACGCGGCTTCGTCATCGATATCCTCGATGATCGCCACCAGCTCGATGTCGGGATAGTGGTTGGCATTGAGCCAACTGGTCGCCCAGTGGCGCCGTGTTCCGATCACCAGCTCGTAAGGGAGCTCGCCCTTGGGCGTCCTACGCACGACGACGGGAATACGGTTCCCGTTCTCCGCCTGCAGCGAGTCGATAAGGCTGCTAAGGCGGTCCTGCGTCAGCAGGGCATAATCGCGCGCATTCCCCGGCCAGATCGAACATTCCGAGGGCTTCAAACGAATCGATGGCTTCTTCACCATGCGTGCAGCTTCGCCGAACGCATCGAGCCGCTTGCTGGTGAAGGTCGGGCGGGGCTCGGCGCGGGGCGCCTCCTCGCTCACGACAATAGGCTCGGCCGGGCTGGAGGCCAGGGCCTCGGAAATGAGCGAACGCCGGCTCATGCAGCAGCACTCGCCAGAGCGTCAGCGGCGCGGCCGCCAATGCTTGTTGAAGGCCACTGTTGGCGGATCTGCTGGACCACTTCGCCGAACACGGAATCGAGGTTCTCGCGGCAGCGGTTGTAGGTCGCGTGCGAAGCCGAAGGCTTGCTTTCGTAGACCGAGCGAAATGCCTGCGTAGCGTTCTTGATCTCTTCCGAGGCGAGAATGGGCTGGCTCAGCAAGAAATTCGCGTAGGTCGCCTGCATCATCTTCCACATGTCGTTTTCGCCAGGCTTGCTGGGCGTGTAGGTCGAGCACACAACGCGAATGAAACTATATTCGACGGGCGTGCCAGCAGCTTCAAGGACCTCAATATTTTCCGCGATTGTATCCATAAAGTGGATGGTCGACAGATAATCGAGCTGCCGTGCCGGAACCGGGATAAGCAGGCCCGTTGCCGCAGCCATAACATTGAGGCCGAGAAAGCCCATCGCTGGCGGCGGATCGAGCAGGATCACATCAAAGTCGCTGATGACGCTTGAAATTCCGACACGTAGGCGCTGCAGGCCTTCGCGCACGGCCTGGCTGCCTTCCTGCAGCGTGGCCGTCAAATCCCATTCCGCATCCTGGAGGCCCAGGCTCGACGGGATGATCTTGATCGTCGGCCAGGCGGTGTCGTGGATCGAGGCGGAAAAATCGTCGAACGTGCTGCGCGGCGAGAGGTAATTGCCGAGGGTTTGCTCCTCGTCGATGAGCGTCTCGGGCCGAATGTCGAACATCGTCGTCGTCGAGGCCTGCGGATCGCAGTCAATCACCAGAACCTTGTATCCGTGGAGCGCGAGGTAGTCGGCGAAATGCTTGGTGATCGTCGACTTGCCGACGCCGCCTTTGAAGTTCTGTACTGCAATGACCACCGCATCCTCGTCCTCGGCCTTGCCGGGATGAATGCCCAAGGCCTTGCGTATGTTGGTCAGGTCTTCAAGAGTATAAAACCGGCGGCCGTTGGCCTGCTGTTTGGGCGGCGCGAGACGGCCTTCCTTTTCCGCTTTCGCAAGAGCTTCGGGTGTGCGGCCGACCAGTTCGGCTGCGACGCCTGGGCCAAACGTCAGATCCAGGACCTTGCGGTCTTCGGGATTGAAGACGATCTTCTTGACCCTATCGCGCATCTCTTCGCACGACCGCGTTATCGCTCGCAGAGTGTTTACGGTGTACGACATGCCCTTACTCGCTCCCTCGTGAATCGGCATTGCCGCCTCGGTTCGTATTTAGAGAGCAGAATTGGTCGTCAAAGTCAAACTCGGCTCCGTTGGGAGGCCTTCAGGCGAACGAGTGAAAAATCGGGCGGTGAGTTGCGAACTGCAAAGAAGGAATGCGGGACGTGGCTCGACCAATGGCTTCTGGTCTCGCTATCGGAGAAGCCAGTGGCCGAGGCCTTCGCGCAGGAAACCCTTTGTGAAGCGATTGACACACAGCAAGGTAATTGTTCGGTATGCAATACTATACACGAAGCAGCAGTTGGCCTTAAATCCCGAGCTGTTGCGGGATATAGCCATGCGGTGCCGGCTCATGGCTGAAGAGTGACGAATTGCTGCCTCGAGATGATCGCCTTGTACTCCTGCGTTAGCGTGCCGGGCAGGATCTGAGAGCTCATGGCTGAACGTCGCGGTTGTGGCTGCGAAGGACGCATTGCTTCCCGCAACGAAAAGAATGCCCACGGCCAGAGACATGCGGAAAACCGGGCGCTCAGAAGCTTTCTGTTCCCGAAAGTCCACGCTAGGCTGTCCGTCATTCCCGACAAGCTTGGGCCTCAAGGAGTGTGAAGTCGCAAAATGAGCTGGTACGCGAGGCAGGAAAGCTGGCAGGCCCAAAACAGTGATGCCCGTGATGAAGCCGACATAGACTATTCGCGTGTTATCCATTCGGCGTCGTTCCGCCGCTTGCAGGGCAAGACGCAGATCCTGAACCTCGGGGACAGCGACTTCTATCGGACGCGGCTGACCCATTCACTCGAAGTGGCGCAGATTGCCGGCGGTATTGCCCGGCAGTTCCGCAAGGACTTTTCCGACCATCCGGCCATTCCTCACCTGCCCGAGCACAGCATGCTTCAAGCAATCGGGAATACCCATGATCTCGGGCATCCGCCGTTTGGCCATGGCGGAGAAGTGGCGCTCAACTATTGCATGCGCGAGGCGGGCGGCTTTGAAGGAAACGGGCAGACACTGCGCATCCTTTCGAGGCTGGAGCAGTTTTCGGCAGGCGCCGGTGCAAACCTCATGCGGCGTACACTGCTGGGCGTACTCAAATATCCGGTTCCCTATTCGCAGGCCTACAATCCCGCCTGTCCTCCCCGCCTCAACGGCAGTACCACGGCAATCAGCATCATCGACCGCGCGGTCTCCAAGCCCCCAAAATGCTATCTCGATACCGAACGCGGTGTCGTGCAATGGGTGCTGGAGCCGCTGTCCAGCGCCGATCGCGAGCGGTTCACCGCTTTGCAGACCCAAAGCGGCAAGCATCACAAGGCCGTTCATAAGTCCTTCGATTGCAGCATTATGGACGCCGCTGACGACATCGCTTTTGGCGTGCACGACTTAGAAGACGCCCTGGCTCTGCGCCTTGTCGATGAGGGCGCGTTCCGAGCGCTGGTGCCGGAGGAGAGCTGCGCCTCGTTTCTCTCCTACCTCAAGCAAAAATACCCGCAGGAATCCGAGAACAATGTCTACGAACGCCTGATCGGAATGTTGTTCGGCGACGGCGGCGAGCGCAAGAGATGTATCGGCCGGATGGTCGGGCACCTGATCACGCATTGCGAGATCGAAACTCGCGACGAGTTCGACGACCCCATGATCCGGTTCCGCGCGAGAATGCAGGCTGGACCGCGCGCGTTCCTTGGGGCGCTCAAGGAGGCCGTCTATCGCGCTGTCATCCAGAGCGCCGGCGTCCAGCAACTTGAGTTCAAGGGCCAGAAAATGGTGGTCTCGGTATTCGAGGCGCTCGCTTCCGAACCCGAGCTGCTCCTGCCTGCTGACCAACTGGCGAGAGTGCGCGCTGGCGAGGACGTACGGCGGGCTATCTGTGACTATATCGCCAGCATGACGGATAGCGCCCTGCTCAAAGCATACGACCGGCTGTTCAGTCCCCGGATGGGTTCGATTTTCGATCAGCTTTGAGCTGCAGGTTCTTTGGTCGGCGGGGCAGCGAAGCGCTTTAAGCGTCGCATCGGCCCAGCGGGCTGGATGCGGTTTTCCAGGTTGTCGCCCGCCGTCTTGTTTTCGCAAAGACGACGCGGACTTTGCCCCGGACCCGACCTCACCGCCATTCAGGCCAGAGCCTGAGAGGCAAAGGAAATCACCGCTTCCATGCCATCCGGCGAAACCCAGTGCCCCGCGCCGGGTGCGATGTGCTTTGTAATAGGCACGCCGGCAGCTTCCAGTTGGGCGGACGCCATTTCCATCGATCGGAAGGGCACTACGTCGTCGTCGGTCCCGTGAATGAGCAGGACTGGCGGGCGGCTCGAGATGTCTTTCTCCAAGCGCTCGGGAGCGACGAGCATGCCGGAAATTCCGATAATGCCTGCGACGGCTTTTTCTCGCCGAAGCCCAACGTGGAGTGCCATCATTGTTCCTTGGCTAAAGCCCACGAGAAGCAGACGCGAGCTGTCGAGCCCGGCGGATTCGAGTTCCGCAGAAAGGAAGGCATCCAGCCGGGGTGCCGCAGCATCGGCGCCTGCCGTCCGCTCGGCCATCGAGAAGGTTTCGATCGCCCACCATTGATGTGCGTCAGCCAACGAAGGAATTAGTTCCGGCGCGTTAGGTGCGATGAATGCGGCGCCCGGGAGCGAGTGCTGTATCGCCGCGCCAAGCGATATGAGGTCCTCGCCGTTTGAGCCGTAGCCATGAATGAGCACCACTAGAGCGTCGGGCTTCAAGCCGGACAGGGGGGCAAGGCGAGGGCCGTCAAGCGACATGATCAATCCTTCGTGAAGAGTAGAGTTACCGCCGAAGGGCATTTTGGGCGCCCGGCTTCCTTAATCGGCGGGTTGAACACCACTGGGCCTAATTGCGCGCCAACCCGAGCCCATACGCTCCAATGGAACAGCACATGTCTCGCAAAGCGCTAGATAACGATCGTCTTTGCTCCGTGCGAGTGAAACCGGGGAGGGCTTATGGCGCCCGATCAGACAGAGGATCGACATGAGAGCAGGATATTCGGAACGAAGCCCTTCGTCAGGAACCTGCTTACCCACAGGCCGTGGATAGTGCGGAAAAAAGCAATCCACGTGTGCCGGGCGATTTCGCCAAGGCGCCCGGCCTCTCGCGCATCTGCAATCGTCGATCTTTCACTTTGCATGTTTCGAAACAGCGCGAGAGGCTTAGACCTGCGATCGGTTATCTCCGTTATTCTCGACGGATGCCATTTTTCCATCGACGCGCAATTGATCGATGATCAATTTGAGTCCATGGTGTTTGGCCGATGATGTCAATCTGACGGTTCGAAGGAAAACGATTTCATGTGTCGCAACCCGCACCGGAAGCTTCTCGCCGTGCTCATTCTCCCGGTCATCATCGGCGCCGTCGCCCGCCCTGCACACGCAGATGATGCCTCTACCAACCGAACCGCCGAATTGAAGAGAACCTTGCTTGCCCAACCGGGCATGCGCGAGCAACTATTGGCGATCTACAAGGGCCAGGCGGCAACGAGCGTACGTCTGGAATGGCTGATCCGGACGGGCGTTATATGTCACCTTCTGGCGGAGGATGACGCGAAGACGATCTTTGCTGCCGGTAACGAGGAACTGGATTATGCCGCCTCTCTCTTGGCCGACGAAGACAAGGTGCCGGCCCAAATTTATCTCGAGGGAGTCCGGGCAGGCGCGTTCCGCTCCGCCGAGGTGGTTTCGGAACTCAACGATGAGGCATGCCGGCATTTCGGACGACCGGGCGGCCCACTCACAAAAATCATGACATGGACCGGCAAGCGGCAATATACGGCGCAGGGAACCCTTGCCAGCCCGCGCACGATACCTTGATGCGATCGTCGTGACACGTCGATGCTTCGGCAGCGCACCTAATTTACAACGGCAGGGACAATTGCGGGGAGGAGAGGGCGCTGTGCGAGTTCGGTGTGACCACGGCTGCGCGGTTACCTCGAAATCCAGCCTGCCGTCCCATGTCCGGTACAGGGCATGAGCGGCTGTCGGCGTTCCTCGCGTCCACACGTCCAAGTCGATTTCACGCGGGATCACTGGCATGCGGTCATTCAGCGCTTCCATCTGTTCGTGCCCCGGGACCATCAGGATCGAAAAAAACCGGCCCCACTCGTCCGAGCTCCTCCAGATCCCGGTGACGGCGAACGTGTCGCTGCCTTCCGGCGAAAACCATGTCCGGGGCATGCGGCCGGCCTCGCCCGCCGCCTCGGCCCAGGCCCTAAGTGGGACGATGCAGCGCCGGCTCACGAAACTCGCGCGCCAGAAGCGGGAGCCCAAGTTCTCGGTCCGCGTATTGTTGACCGGCTTAAGCTTGAGCGCCTTGCCGTCCAGGGAGCTGAAGGACACACGCGGAAATCCCCATGTCATCGCGGTGAGTTCGCCTTGTGCCAGTACCAATCCTGCCTCTGTTGGTGGCACGACGTCGGCCAAGTTCGCCGTGACCTCCACATCGTCCTCGAACAGCGCGGCGACGGCGCTCGCAGGGCCGGCGCTTGCGACAGACGCGGCGGGCTGTTCCTGCGCGGTAGCTTCACCGGAAATGGGTGCGGGCGGGCGTCGGCGCAGGTCGAAAAAAAAAGCCGGCCACATGAGCCGGCTGGATAAGTTTTTTGGGAGAGGATGCCTGAAAGGCCCCCGCCATATGCCTGGCGGCGCCTAGCCTCGCAAATGCAAGGAACGCAACAAGAATTGCTTTTTTGGTTGCATTTCGCGAAACTTGGGCTGAGCCAGTGAGTTAGCTGCCGGCATTACTGCTCAGGATATTCACCGTCCTCGAAATACTTTACGCGGCGATTCAGGGGCGGGGGCCTGCGCACGCATTCCGGAACCTCCGAGGCTTCTGTTAGGGCAAGGTGGAAGGGGCATCCGAGCGGCAGTCTTCCGGTGGGATCGTATCGGATCGATGGCGCAATTCCGGTGCGCCGCGTCTTCTGGGATTGGGGAAAGTTCGGAGGCGCGACCGAGGAATTTACACCGCTCCAGGACGATATCGTCCGCTTCAATGGAATGCATATCGCCCTGGTGGTCGCGGAAACCTTCGAACAGGCGACAGAGGCGGCAAGCCTCCTCAAAGTCAAGTACGAGGACGCCGAAGCGATCCTCGACATCAACGATCCCAAGGTAAAACCGCAGTTGAGCGATGCGATGGGCGCTGCGTGGGGCGACGCGGCGATCGCGTTTGCCGATGCAGAGGTCAAGATTGACGTCGCTTACACCACCTCCCGCGAATACAATGTACCGCTGGAGCCGCACGCCTGCATCGCCTCTTGGGAAGACGGCAAGATCTCTCTCTGGGAGCCCAGTCGGTGGGTTGGCGGCGCGCGCAGCGTTGTAGCGGAATGGCTCGATATCCCGATCGAGAATGTGCGGATGATCTCCCCTTATGTCGGCGGAGGGTTCGGATCGAAGATCGGCGCGCATCCTCATGTGGGACTGGCGTGCGCGGCCTCGCGCAAACTTGGGCGACCAATCAAGGTTTCGCTGACGCGGCCTCAGACGTTCACGGGCCTTGGCGGGGGACCGGCGACACGCCAGACCCTGTCGATCGGCGCAACCAAGGAAGGGAAGCTCGTGTCGATCGTCCACCAAAGCTGGAACGAGACCGCGATCGATGAGACCCATGTCGAAGCCTGCAACAACGTGACCAAGATCATGTACGCCGTGCCGAACCTCGCCTCCCGGCTCAATGTCGTGCCTGTCCACGCCGTTCAGCCTGGCTGGAAGCGCGGCCCCGGGGGAAACCCCAGTGCCTATGCGCTCGAAAGTGCGATGGACGAGCTGGCCCATGCGCTCAAGATGGACCCGATTACGCTGCGCCTTGCCAACTGGGCGGATGTCGACCCCAGCAATCAGATGCCATGGACGACCCGGCGCCTTCGCGAAGCCTATGCTGCCGACGCGGAAGCGATCGGATGGTGGAAGCGCAATCCAGAACCGCGCTCGATGCGCGACGTCCGGCAACCACTCTGGATTTCAAGACCGAACACGTCGGCTCCGAGTCAACCTACGACCGTTTCTGTTGGGAAGGGTCGTTCCCGGTATAAGGGGGGAATGGCGTGGAATGGTAGGTTCGGGTCCCCAAGCGGCGGGGCCAAGCAGGGCCACACAACATCGCCATATATGTAATCATGCCGCCATTCGCGCAAACTGGCCCGGTGCGCACCCCAAGCGCTTGCGAAAGGCGGTGCTGAACGCGCTGGCTGACTCGTAGCCGATCTCGGCAGCAATTCGATCGAGCGTTTTGCCCCCGCTTGCCAGCGCATCTTTGGCAAGGGCCATCCGCCACCGCGCCAGATATTCGATCGGCGGGCATCCGATCGTTTCGCCAAACCGGGCTGAAAACGCCGACCGCGACATGCCAGCAATGCTGGCAACCGTCCAATTGGCGCCAACATCAGCGTGGATCGCCTGCAGCGCACGCGTCAGAAAGGGATCCTTCATCCCATTAAGCAATCCTGTGATGACGACTTGGCCTGCAATGCTCTGCCAGCGAAGCGCCTCTACAAGGAGTACCTCGAGCATGCGCTGGATGATAAGTTCTTTCCCCGGATAGTCTGTCCTGCACTCCTCGGCCAGCAGCTCGATCAAGCGACCAAATCGGGTCGCTCGTCCCTGTGACGCGGGAATGTAGATTTGCCGGGGGAGCAAACTGAGCAGCAGCGGCGCATTGACACGGGCAAACGTGAAGCTGCCGCCAAGGGCAACGAAGTCTGGCTCGCCCTCTTGGTCGCCATGTCGCACCGCCTCGTTGCGCGGTGCAACGCGAGCACAAGGCATCCCCTTCTCACTGCTAAGAGAGAAGACCGGCGTCGTTGGAAGGAGAAGAAAATCCCCCTGACCTAACAGCAACGGTTCCTGGCCATTCAAGGCCAACCACGCTTCCCCAGCGAGGATGATCGAGAAGCCAGGGGCGTCATGCGCCGCATACTCGATGCCCCACCGCCCTTTACCCGAGATGGGCTTGGATAGCGCCGCACTGGGACGTAGCAGGGCGATGACGTCGCTCAATGGATCCATTCTGGACGATCCATAACTAAATGTGGATTCCGGATTATATAACGTCGTTCTGCCCTCGTCTATCAATTCGCCATTGACCATGCGGAGACAGGCTTTGACCAAGACAATTCTCATCACCGGCACCTCTTCGGGCTATGGCAAGGTAATCGCAGAGCACTTCCTGTCCCATGGGTGGAACGTGATCGCCACGATGCGGCGCCCCGAAAGCGCGTCGTTCAATGGCGATACCACTCGGCTCCGCGTGCTACCGCTGGACGTTACCAACGAGGCAAGCATCGTCGCGCTGATCGAAGCCGCTGGTCCGATCGATGTGCTCGTCAACAATGCCGGCGTCGGTGCCGTCGGGGCGTTTGAGGTGACTCCGATGTCGCTGGTGCGACAGCTCATCGAGACCAACACGATCGGCGTAATGGCCATGTGCCAGGCGGTCATACCCCAGATGCGCGAGCGCGGTTCGGGCACGATCGTCAACGTCACGTCGAGCGTCACCCTTAGCGCGTTTCCCTTGGCGGCCGCCTACACGGCGAGCAAGCAGGCGATCGAAGGCTTCACCGGCTCGCTGGCGCATGAGGTCGCGCATTTCGGTATCCGCACGAAGCTGGTTGAACCCGGTTACGCGCCGACCACGAACTTCGGTGCGAATGCGATCATTCCATTCGACCAACTCATTCCCGCTGAATACGCAGACTTCGCCACGCCGATCATTGCGGCGTTCGGAGCGCCCGCACTGACGACCAAGGAAAGTGACGTCGCCGAGGGCGTCTGGAACGCCGTCCACGATACCGGAAACCAGCTCCACTTTCCCGCTGGCCCGGACGCTGTCGCACTATTCCACGCGCGCTGACGGCACTCCGGTGCCGGCGATCCGAGGCCGGTGCGGAGCAACATCAGTCTGACTTGCACGCCTTCTCTCGAAAGGGAGAAGCGGCGATTTCAGATGTCGGCCGCAGTTCACAACGAGGGATGCCATGTCGGTTCACGATAAGTCTCGAGGCTACCATTCGGGTGCCCATGATTATGTCGCCGGCCGGCCAGGATATCCGCCGGAAGCGACCGAGTGGTTGTGCGACGTATCGGGCGTTGCTCCGGGCAAGACGATTGTCGAGATCGGATCGGGAACCGGAAAGTACATCCCGACGCTGCAAGCAGTGGGCGAGACCACCATTGCGGTTGAACCGATCACCGAGATGCTGGAGCAACTGGTCGAGTCTTTTACGGATGTGGCGGCTCTAGCGGGGGCGGCGGACCCATCCCCCTGCCGAACGCGTCGGTGGATACAGTCGTCTGTGCGCAGGCATTTCACTGGTTTGCGACGGTCGAAGCGGTCGCGGAGATGCATTGCGTGCTGGTGCCGGGCGAGACGCTCGGCCTCATCTGGAATGGGCGGGACGAGAGTGTTCCATGGGTCCCGGCCCTCTCCCAGATCACCGATCGCCGCGAAGGTGACACGCCACGACACGGCACCGGCGCTTGGCGGAAAGCGTTTCCAGCTCCGGGTTTCGAGTTCATTGGCGATCGGCACGTGCGCAACCACCACATTGGTTCAGCTGAACAGGTCGTTCTCAAACGCACAATGTCGGTGAGCTTCATCGCCGGCCTGCCTGCGATCGAACGGCATGCGGTCAAACGGGAAGTACAGAACTTGATTGAAGGAACTCCAGAGCTCAGCGGAGGCGGGGAGGTCGCCTTCCCTTATGAGACCAGCATGTTCGCTTATCGAGCAATCTGACAGCTCAATGGGGGCTTTCGTCAGATCTGGACGTTCCCGGTACTGCATCGGAACGACGTGAATTGGTCGGCTTTTGCCGGGATTGCAGAAAGTCGGCACTTGGGCAGCCAAAATTTACAGCCGAACTGCGAAGAAGGGGCGATTTCGTGGGATACGGCTGCCAACCCTAGGCACCTTGCTGAACTGCGGCTCCGGCAACATCGATCATACCGGGTGGGGTTGATGTAAACGGGCTACCGTTCAACTGAGAGATGGCCGCAAACTGTGCCTAACTCAGTTCGCCGGTTCCCAGGCTGGGTTGCTGCCGCGATCGCCTCGCGCGGTGCGGCGCCGCGCCTGCAACTGCGCAAGATAATGCCGCAGCAGCCGCACCCGGCGCGGACGAAAGCTTCTGCCGTTCGCACGGATGTCGGCCATCCGATCGGTCCGGAACATCCGGAAATCTTCGCGCAGCCAGAACCAGCTCAGAGCGGTCACGCGCGTCTCGTTATAGAACAGGCGGCGGTCGCTTTCGGCAACGATCTCCAGCGCCCGTTCGCCATGCGGCGTGACGACGCTTTGCGCGGCCGGCTAGGCCGGCCAGGGCCGATTGGTGCGGGTGCCTTCGGGCTCTTCGCCGTTCAGCGGCGCGCGAATGCCGTGGCGCATGACCAGCACCGCACGCTCCGTCACCAGATCGCGCGGCGTAGCGGGCGCGGCGTGACCGCCGCCGGGATCAGCAGCGCCAGCAAGGGGAGGATGGCGGGCACTTCATCTCAGGGTTTTACGGCGCAGGGTCCAGCCACGCGTACCGGACTGCACCCCGCCATTGCGCCGTTCGGCAGGGTGACGGTGAAGTGCAGGCCCAGCGGGTCGGGCGCACCGGGATAGTAGTCGGTGCTGACCGCCTGCGCGCCGCTCTCTATCGCCGCGCGGGTTTTGGTGAAATCGTGGGCGCGCGCCTCGGTGGTGTTGGCGTCGCTGCGGGTGCGCACGATCACGCCGGCTTTCACCCATTCGCGGATCTTCGCGCCATCGACGAGCGGGTCCTGCACAATCTGGATCGCGCTTTCCGGCTCGCCATCGGGATACCATCCGAACATCGCGCGTCCCCGCAGCGAGGGATGGCCGGCGCGGTACACGTCGGAGACGGCCTGGCGCACATCGAACAGGACGTAGATCCGTCCGCGTGCCGCCTTCAGCGTGGGCCAGCCCTTCGTCTTCACCGCCCCTGCGAGCGTCGCCGCGTCGCCGCGCACTTCGTCGGGGGTAATGAGCCGTTTGCCTGGCAGCGCCTTGCGGATTTCGGCGTCCAGTGCATTGAGCAGGCGCGCATCGTCGAGCGGCAGCGGCTGCGTGATTTCGTGCGTGTTCGCAGTATCGGCGGCGTTGAGAGTCAGCATGATCGGCAAGTGGCCGGGGTGCGCCCGCGACCACGCGTTCACTTCGGAGAGGCAGGCGACCAGGGTGGGGCATACGACGCGATAGTCGACGTCGGGAATGTGTAGCACCTTATAGCCGGGCTTGCGCAACGCGGCCTCGTTGAAGCCCTCCTGCCTCGCCCGGGCCCGCTCGATTGGAGCGAGCAGCGCCTCGCCCTTGGGGGCGGCATAGCGGCCGCCCTCGGGATCGGCGAAGATGTCGATCTCCAGCTGACGCACGCCGGCATCGAGCTGGGCGGACAGCGGCAGGTGGTAGTAGTCCAGCGCCTCTGCCATCTTCGGATCGCGACGGCGCAGTTCCGCCATCACGGCTGCGGGAATCCGCGTCTTGAAGCTGTTGTGCGAGCCGACCACCTGGATGTCGTTCATGCGCAGCGGCCCGGAAGCCGCCGCGTCCTTCGCCAATACCGGGAAGGCCATCGCCCCCCCGACCATCAGCGCCGCGAGAACCGCCGCGCGCAGCATCAGAATTCCGCCCGCGCGCCGAACAGGATCGTGCGGCCGTAGTCGTTGATGTCGCCGTAACGGATTGGCAGGTCGTTGTAGGTGTACTGGCGGGCCTTGGCGATGTTGATCGCCTCGAGGCTGAGCGTGACGTTACTGGTCAGGCGATAAGCGATCGACCCGTCGAGCGAACCGAATGCCGCGGTATAGGTCGGCGCCTGCGTGGTGCTGCCGGTGCCCGACAGATAACGGTCGCGCCAGACGTAGGACAGGCGGGTCGAGATCGGGCCCTTTTCGAAGAAGCCGACCACGTTGAAGCTGTTCTTCGACAGGCCGATCATCTCGTCCTTGATGACGCGCGAACCGGCGGTGTAGTTCGCCTTGACCGAGGTGCGGGTGTAGGACGCCTGGAAGCCTAGGCCGTCGAACGGCTGCGGCAGGAAGGTAAACACCTGCTGGTAGGCGGCCTCGAAGCCGTAGACCTTGGCGTCACCACCGTTGACCTGCGTACTCAGCTGCACCGTGCCGCGACCCGGAATATCGATCGGCACGTTCTGCTGGGTGATGTAGTCGTCCATCGACTTGTAGAACACCGCGCCGGTGAGCGAGCCGGACTTGTTGAAGTACCACTCCAACGACCCGTCGAATTGGGTGGCGAGGAACGGCACGAGGTCCGGGTTGCCGCCGCTGGCAGTTGGCGCGTCGGTCGAGATGGTGATGCGCGGGGCGCTGTCGGTAACATTCGGACGGGTCAGCACGCGGCTGGCGCTGAGGCGGCCGACGAGAGAGGGCGTCAGCTCGGCGCGCAAATTGAAGCTGGGCAGGACGTTGTTGAACGTCTTGGGGTACTTGACCGGGGTGATCGCGTTGCCGCTGCGCAGGTTGCCGCCCGCGACCTGGTCGGTGTGGACGTAGCGCACGCCGATGTTGCCCGTGACCGGCACCGAACCCAGTGAGAAGTCGTAGTCGGCGCGGGCGTAGGCGCTCAGGATCTTCTCGGTGGTGCGGAACGAGGCGGCCAAATCCGCCGGGGTCAGCGCCGAGTTCTCGACCGTGGGGGTGAAGAAGGCGTCGAGATAGGCGCTCGTCACCGGGACCAGGAAGTTGCGCGGAATGTTGCCGCCCAGGCCCTGCAGGTAGTCGTCGAACGGCAGTTGCTCGTAGGCACCCGAACCCAGGCTTGACAGCGGCGTGCCGGCTACCGGGTTGACGATGAAATCGCGGCGCGAATAGTTGCGCTTGCGGAACTGGTATTCGCCGCCGACCGCCAGCTTAGAGATGACGCCGTCGAAATCGTGGGCGACGTCGGTGCGAGTGTAGAAGTTCCAGTCCTTGCTGTTCTTGGGCGCGATGTTGAACTGGTAGAGCTGGTAGTTGGCCGGATTGGTGGGATCGACCGTGGTGTTGAAGTCCGGCACCTCCTTGTAGCCGCGCGTCGCGTCATAGGTCAGCGGCGCGAAGAACATGGCGCGGCTGCGCACGGTGCCCACGTCGTAGCTGGGGTGGTAGCTGTGCGCGTAGGACCAGTTGACGGTGCCGTCGACATGCCAGGCGTCATGATCCCACGTCTGGCGCAAGCCGACGTTGAACAGGTCGTGACGGTTAAGGCTGTACTCGCGCGAGGCCATGAAGCGCACGTCGTTGATCGTCGCCTTCACCACGGTATCACCGTCGAGCACGACGCTGCCCGGGACGATGGTGGGACGGTGGCCGGCGACGCTGCTGTCGTCGGGATAGATGTCGAGGCCGTATTCGTCATAAGCCACGTCGAGGCGGGTGGCGAGGACGTTCAGTGTCGTCGTCATTTCCGGATTCGGGCGCCACTGCATCGACAGCATGCCCGAGATGCGCTCGCGCTTTTCGGTCTCGACCGTCGCGCGGGTACGGGTGGGCAGGTAGAGACCGGTCTGGCCCAGCTGCGAGGCGAAGCGGTCCTTGTACCAGCCGGCGTTGTACCAGCGGTCGTTACGCACGTCCTTAGCCCAGTACTGGCCGCCGACGAGGATGCCGAAGGTGTCGTCGTTGTTGACCCAGCTGGTGATCAGGGTGGCGTTCGGCTTCACCTTGCCGGTCCGCTCGGTGTACGTGCCGCGCACGTTGAGCGTGGTCTTGGTGCCGACGTCGAACGGCTCGAAGGTCTTGACGTTGATGTTGCCGCCCAGCGCGCCTTCGGTCATGTCGCTGGTGGGCGTCTTTATGACATCGATGCTGGAGGTGAACTCGGCCGGGAGCATCTCGAAGCGGAACTGGCGACCGGCGGCGCCGCCGTTCTCGATCACTTCGTTCACCGCCACCGGGCTGCCGTTCAGCAGGGTGTTCTGGAACTGCGGACCAAGGCCGCGCACACTGACGTTCAGGCCCTCGCCACGCGGACGGGTGATCGCGACGCCGGTGACCAGCTGCAGTGCCTCGGCGACGTTCTGGGTTGGGAACTTGCCGATGTCGGTCGAGTTGATCGAATCGACCTGGTACGATGTGGTGCGCTTGGCCTCGGTCGCGGCGCGCAGGCTGCGGGCGTAGCTGCCGGTGACGACGATGTCCCCACCGTTGACGCCAGACTCGGCATCCGGCTCGGTTTGGGCGGATGCGGGAAGTGCGATGGCCGCGAACAGGATGGCCGACGTCGACGACGCCAAGGCCCGCTTGGTGATACGCATAGGAGTTGTGCCCCGAAGAGATTTTTATGTTGGGGGCCCACTAGAAACCACGCATGACGTTTCGCCGTCAAAGCCGTGACGGTTCGATGACCTTTGCGATTCAATGGAAATATATTTCAATGTGCAGCGTCGGGGCGCTAATCTTGAGTCGACTGGGCAAATGCTGAATGACAGAAACATGGATTAGCGGACGGACCACACCTAGGAACGAGAAATTTGCGGCTGGATGGCCACAAAGGGTCGTTTTTCCCGAGCGCCAAACGCCCCATCGTGGGACAATACTGTCGTTCCCGACCACAAGCCGGAACGTCCGGTTTTGCAGGCATTGCCGTCATTCGAATAGGCCAACGTTATCCCAGTTCGGGGGGCCTGCACACTGCCTTGAGCAAGGGAGATTGTTGTCCCTAGGGGTGGGTATAAAGCCCACCCCCGCAACCACCGTCAGTATAACTCACTCAAAATCCCGATTTAATCCTGCTTGAATAGGCGGTTGCGCTCTGTTGAGCGAGGCCCAGCCGATGCTCTCTGGCGCCATCTCGGAACAATTGTGCCAGTGACGTGCTCCCCTGAAATGTGACCGATTTTGAGTAGAGTCCGACGAGAAGGAGTCGGACGGAATGAAGCGCAGCAGGTTCAGCGAAGAGCAGATCATCGCGATCTTGAAGGAGCAGGAGGCCGGGATGGCGACAGCGGATGTGTGCCGCCGCCACGGGATCAGCTCAGCGACGTTCTACAAGTGGAAGTCGAAGTATGGCGGTCTGGAGGTGTCGGAGGCTCGGCGCCTGCGCACGCTCGAGGAAGAGAACAGCCGGCTGAATAAGCTGCTGGCCGAGGCGATGCTGGACAACGTGGTGTTGAAGGATCTGGCCTCAAAAAAATGGTGACGCCCGGCGCTAAGCGGGATGCCGTCGCCCATGTCCGTGAGCATCACGGGCTGAGCGAGCGTCGGGCGTGCAACCTGGTTGGCGTGAGCCGGCGGGTGATCCGGTATCGATCGCCGCGGCCGGACGATGGTCCGCTGCGACAGCGTCTGCGCGAGCTGGCGGCCGAGCGTCGCCGCTTCGGCTATCGGCGTCTCGGGTATCTTCTGGCTCGCGAGGGCATTACGCCCAACCACAAGAAGCTGCTGCGGGTCTATCGCGAGGAGAACCTGCGGGTCCGTCGCCGTGGTGGCCGCAAGCGCGCCCTGGGCACGCGGGCGCCGATGGTGCTGCCGGACGGGCCGAACCAGCGTTGGTCGCTCGACTTCGTCTCCGACACCCTGACGTGCAGCCGGCGGTTCCGCATCCTGTGCGTGGTCGACGACTACACGCGGGAATGCCTGGCGCTGGTGGCCGACACGTCGCTGTCGGGTGTGCGGGTCGCGCGGGAGCTGACGCGGCTGATCGGGATACGCGGCAAGCCGCATACGGTGGTCAGCGACAACGGCACCGAGCTGACCTCGTCGGCCATCCTGCGCTGGTCGCAGGAACGGCGGGTCGAGAGGCATTACATCGCCCCGGGCAAGCCGATGCAGAACGGCTTCGTCGAGAACTTCAACGGGCGTCTGCGCGACGAATGCCTCAACGAGACGCTGTTTACGTCGTTGCCGCATGCCCGCTTCGTGCTCGATGCCTGGCGGTACGACTACAATCCTGCTTCATAACACCCATCTGTCTATGTGGTTGAAGAAAATAGGCTTCGTTGACTGGGATGTGATCCCGTGGGGTATTTTGGATTTTGCCGCGCGCGTTTTGCAAGGTGATGGGCGGCTGATCCGTCGAGTTCAGTGCGACTGAAAATCCATGGTCCTTCTGGCAGAGGGTGGATGCCTTCGATCTCGCAGGCTTCGGCGGCGATCCGGAGGGTTTTAGGAGCCACGCCGACGTGGCGAGCAGCCTGGCTCAGGTTAAGCCACGGCGCGGGGCCGTCGGTGACCGTGCGGAAGACGGGGATCCGGTGATGTGATCGCAGCGCGGTGACCCGCTCGCGAGTCCAGCGGTTGCCGTGTCCCGTC
>PJTO01000139.1_pt1 | contig 84926 bp, 58 predicted proteins | sample 1512101 | NCBI WGS metagenome assembly PJTO01 (sample SAMN08177690, study PRJNA422409) | Soil metagenome, whole genome shotgun sequencing project.
CCTCACGGCGTCATGGCGCTTCAGTTCCCCAGTGTGATCTGGTCAAGATCGTCGGCGGCAGGATCGGCTGCATCGAGAAGGCGGATCGCGACCTGATCGCGACCGCCCCGCTTGGCTTCGTAAAGCGCCTCGTCGGCTAGGCGATAGAGCGCGCGAAAATCGGCAGCCATGGCGGTTTCCGCGATGCCGATGCTCACCGTGACCTTGCGGTGGCCGATGACATCGCCATGCTCGCAGCCGCCGATCTGCTGGCGAAGGGTATCCGCGAAGCGCATGAGTTCGAAACCCGCAAGCCCGGCAACCAGTATCGCAAACTCCTCTCCGCCAAGGCGGGCTACCGTGCAGGAAGGGCTTTCGTAAGGCGCGATGCAGCGCGCGATCGCCGCCAGCACGACATCGCCCGCTTCATGACCGTAGACATCGTTGATCGACTTGAACCAGTCCACGTCGATCAACAGCAGGGCCACCACTCCGCCCTGCGAGGTTTCCAGCACGGTGCCGACCCGTTCGATGAAACCGCGCCGATTGGGAAGCCCGGTCAGGGCATCGCGGCGGGCGAGTTCCTGCGCCTGTGCTTCGGCCTGACGCGCCATGTCGCGCTCCACACGCAGGCGGGCATGCGAGCGCGAGGCAGCGACGGAAAGCCAGAGCGTCTGCCAAGCCGCTGCAAACAGCACGAGGATCTGCGATCCGCCGCCCCAGAACATTGCGTCCGCATCGAAAAAGCTCGTCGAGGCGAGGACGAGCATCGGCACTGCCCAGGCTCCGGCGAAGCTGCGCGCCTCGCCGCTCCCGCGCCGCCAGGCCTGTCCGATGCAGAAGGCCACTGCGACCAGGTTGGCGAGGACCAGAATGCCCAGCACGCCGCCCAACTTGTCGATCGGGCCGGAACGCATCAGCGAGAGCGGTATGCCGAGCACGAATACGCCGCCCGTCAACCCAAGCGCAGTCCGTCTCAGCCAGCGGCTGACGCAGTGCGGTTCAAGCGCCGTTACGGCACTGAGAGTGGCAAGCGAGATAGCAAGGCAGGAAAGCCCGGTGCAGATCTGCGCGGATATCGCACCTGCCATGCCCGGAAAGAAGAACAGATGAAGCTGCGACCAGCAAGCGCCCCAGACGATCATGCAGGTGGCCCAGGCCGCCTGCCAGGCCGAGAACTGCCTGCGTACGGCCACGGCAAGCGAGGCATTGTAGATCGCCCCCGCCAGCAGCAGCACGAGCGCCGCGCCGATCGAAGTGGCCAGCCCGGTGGTCTGCGTGCTTTCCTCGCCGCGCCCGACCAGCCTCATGCGCAGCAGATGCGCGCTCGCGACTTTGTCGAAGCGCATGGTCACGCCGGTCAGCGGCACGTCGCGGTGCGGCGCGCGGAAAGCGAGCTGTCCCCCTGCCCGCCAGTGCGTACCGAAATCGCCGCTATGTACGTCCTGCCGCTCGACCGCGCCATCGGCATAGGAGAAGGCGACGACCAGACGATCGAACCGCGAACTATGGACGATCAGCGAAAGGTCATCGCGCTCATCCGCCCCCGGAGGCATCATGGCGTGCAGCCAGAGCGTCCCCTTCTGATAGCCCTCCGGTTCACCGGAGCAGACGAATGTCGGTAGCGCGCCCAAGTCCGCCGCTACCGTCCGGCTGACGGCATGACACAGCGGCCGACCGATCTGCAGCACTTCCGCAGAAGCCGGTTGCGGCCAAGCCAACCCAACCCACCCCATGCACACGGTTGTGCAGAAGGCGAAGAGCGCCCTTCGAAAAAGACGCTGGAATGGCGATTCGCAAACCATCGCGCCGCGATCTATGGCACAATATTGCCTCCAACAAGGTTACCCGATTAACCGAAATCAGCTAACCCAAGCGCGGCGCTGCCATTTACAGGGTCCCGGCATCCAGCTGCGATGCTTATGCCGGGACCCTGATGACCTATTCCGCGAAAGGCCGGTCGATCGACACCTGAGGCCGGGTGAACCACTGCGCGCCGGTTTCGGTCACGAACATGTGATCTTCCAGACGCACGCCGAACTGCTTGGGCACGACGATCATCGGCTCGTTCGAGAAGCACATGCCCGGCTCCAGCGGCGTCTTGTCGCCGCGCACCAGATAGGCCGGCTCGTGGATCGACAGGCCGATGCCATGGCCGGTACGGTGCGGCAGGCCGGGCAGGTTGTAGTCCGGGCCCAGCCCCGCCTTGTCGAGCACCGCGCGGGCGGCGTAATCGACCGCTTCGCAAGGCTCGCCCGGACGGCAGGCGTCGAAAGCGGCCTGCTGGGCTTCCTTCTCGATGTCCCAGATGCGGCGGATGTCCTGCGACACTTCACCAAAGGCGTAAGTGCGGGTGATGTCCGAGTGATAGCCCTGGATCGTGCAGCCGGTATCGACCAGCACGAGTTGGCCTTCCTGAAGCACACGGTCGCCGGGAAGCCCGTGAGGATAGGCGGTCGCCTCCCCGAACTGGACGATGCAGAAGCTCGACCCGCTGGCACCGAGCTTGCGGTGCGCGGCATCGATGAAGTGGACCACCTCGCTCTGGCGGATGCCGGGGCGCAGGATGCGCGCGGCGGCCTGATGGACCAGCAGGGTCATGTTCTTGGCCTGCTGCATCAGCGCCAGTTCGGCCGCCGACTTGACCATGCGGCACTGCTTGATAACCGGCATCGCATCCACCAGCGCGGCCGAGCCGCCCTGCCGCACGCGCTCGGCGAAGTGGAAGGGCAGTTCGGGATCGATCGCCAGCGTCTTCACGCCCGTTTCGGCCAGAACCTGCAGGACCAGCGCGACCGGGTCCTGGTCTTCCTGCCACGAGCGAATGTCCATCGGGATGGCGAGGTCGGCTTCCAGCGTGCCGATCTCGAAATGCGGGCAGATCATAATCGGCTTGCGGCCGGGCACGAGCAGCATGGCGACGAGACGCTCAGTCTGTCCCCAGGGCAGGCCCGAGAAGTAGCGTAGCGAGGCCCCGGCGTTCACCAGCAGGGCATCGGCGCCCAGCCTGTCGGTCAGTTCCTGCGCGCGGGTCATGCGTGCCTCGCGCTCGGCCACGGCGATGCCCGGGGCACGGTCAGCCCAGGGCTCGAGGCGCGCCAGTTCAATCTCTGCGGTCGATCCGCCAATCATGTCTTTGTATTCCTTTATGCGAAACGCTGGATGTCGAAGGGCGAGAGCGCCAGCTCTGGCTGCCCGCCCGCGACCATCGCCGTGACCAGTCGCGCCGTGATCGGCGCGAGAGTAAGCCCGAGGTGTTGATGCCCGAAGGCATAGTAGAGATTGGCCGCCTTCGTCGAGCGCCCTATCGCCGGAAGATAGTCCGGCAGGGTCGGGCGGCAGCCCATCCAGCGGCGGAACGGCCCGGTGATCGGCAGACCCAGTTCCGCGACGTGGCGCTCCAGCCGCTCCCACTTGCGCGGATCGGCGGGCGCATCGACCTTGCCGAGTTCCACGAAGCTCGCCGCCTGCACCGCATGGTGATAGCGGGTGACGATCATCGAGCGCTCCTCGAAGACGACCGGCGGCAGGTCGGCAGGCCAGTGGCTGGAATCGGCGCGGACGTGATAGCCGCGCTCGGCGATCATCGGCACTTTGTGGCCGAGATGCTCCATCAGCTCGCGCGAGCGGACACCGGCGCAGACGAGCACCTGCTCGGCATCGACGCCGCCGATCTCGACGCGGTTTCCGGCGACCCGCAACTCGCCGCGCTGCGCCACCAGAACGCCGCCGCGCTGCCGGAACGCCTGGCGCAAAGATTGCCGCAACTCGCCGAGATCGGCGATCTGGCCGCTGCCCGAAAACCGGATCGCCCCCGCCACCGGCCGGGCGCCGAGGCCCGACAGCAATTCCCGCTCGGCTTGGGTCACGTCATGCACTCGCGCGCTGCCGGTCTCGGAAGCCAGCCATCCGGCGCGGCCCTCGCGCGCCGCACGCTCGCCATGCCAGAGCACGAAGTGGCCGGTCTGCCTGACCAGTTCCGGCGCTCCGATCCGCTCGGCAAGGGAGGTCCAAGCCGGCATCGAACCCGCCAGCAGCGGCGCCAGCGCCTCGCAGCCTGCGCGAAACTTGGCCGGACGCGCGGCAGCAAGCAGCCTCAGCCCGAACGGCACCCATTCGGCCATCGCCGACGGGGGAAAGCCCAGCGGCCCGCCGCGCAGGAACAGGCGCTGAGGCAGGCTGCGGATCATGCTCATCGAGGCCAGCGGCTCCACCTGCTCCACCGCAATATGGCCCGCATTGCCCCAGGACGCCGCAGAACCTTCGATATCGTCATCGACGATCGCGACCTGATGTCCCGCTTCGAGCAATTCGATGCCCGTGCAGAGGCCAATCACCCCGCCACCGACAATTCCAATGGACCCCACAAAAACTCCGTTGCATAAGTCTGACTATATCGTATACCATATATCAATCACCGCCCGTTCGCACAAGGCTTTGCACCGCGATGAACGTCTCGATCCACCGCATTGATAACGCCCCGGCCCGTCCGGGCGACAAAGGATCGCGATTAACAAAACACAATCGCGCATCAAAAAAGGTCGGATTGCAGCGCCATTGGGGATCATCTACCGTATACGTTAGATCGGGGGCGTTAAGCGCCGTCGAGACGTTTATGGAGATTCACTGGTGACAATCGTCGTCCGCACCCTTGCCGAACGCATTTTCGACGTGATCCGCGAAAGGATCGTCGAAGGAAAGCTTCCTGTCATGGAGCCGGTCAGGCAGGATGCACTGGCAGCCGAACTCGGCGTCAGCAAGATTCCACTGCGCGAAGCGCTCGCCCGGCTCGAACATGAAGGCCTGCTGACCAGCCAGGCCAATCGCGGCTGGTTCGTCCGCCCGATGTCAAGCGACCAGGCCGAGGAAATCTACCTCCTGCGCCTCGCCACCGAACCGGCCGCCGCCGCCTATGCCTGCACCAAGGCCGACGATGCCGACCGGCAAGCCGCCGTCAAGGCTTTCGAGGTTCTCGATGCAGCGGCGAAGGAAAACCTCAGCGACGTCGCCGTGCGAAACCGCGAATATCACGTTTCGCTGGTGCGTCCCGGCAAGCGCCTGCTGACCACGCAGCTGGTCGAGCGCCTCGAAGTGCTCGCCGAACGCTACGTCATCGCGCACCTCGAACCCGCCGGCCGCGGCGACCGCGCACACATGGAACACCGTGACTTGCTCGATGCCTGGCTCGCCGGAGAGGCGGACAAGGTGCAGAGCCTGCTCACACAGCACATCGCCAGCACGCTCGACGACTTGCGCGCTCATTTTACCGCTAGCCAGACACCAGGCTGAGACAATAACCAGGGGGATCCATGCTCGGACCGCGTAAATCAATAGAAAAACTCTCACAACGCGAATCCGGGCATTCCCTGGCCAAGACCCTGAGCTGGCCGCACCTGATTGCCCTCGGCGTCGGCGCCATCGTCGGCACCGGCATCTACACCCTGACCGGCGTCGGCGCCGAGCGCGCCGGTCCGGCGGTGATCCTCGCCTTCGCCATTGCGGGCGCCGTCTGTGCCTGCGCCGCGCTGGCCTATGCCGAAATGGCGACGATGATCCCCGCCGCCGGCAGCGCCTATACGTTCTCCTATGCCGCCATGGGCGAGACCATCGCCTGGATCGTCGGGTGGAGCCTTATCCTCGAATATTCGCTGGCCTGCTCCACCGTGGCAGTCGGCTGGTCGGGCTATCTGGTCGGCTGGATAGAGTCTGCGGGCATACACCTGCCGCACATGTTGCTGGTCGGCCCGCACGGCGGCGGCATCGTCAACCTGCCTGCCGTATTGGTGGCACTGGCCGTCATGGGCATGCTGATCGCCGGTACGCGTGAAAGCGCGACGCTCAATATCGTGCTCGTCATCATCAAGCTCGTCGCCCTGTCAATCTTCGTCTTCATGGCGCTGCCCGCCTTCCAGGGCGGCAATCTCGAACCCTTCATGCCCTACGGCTTCGCCAGCACCGAGATCGAGGGCCAGAAGCGGGGGGTCATGGCCGCCGCCGCCATCGTCTTCTTCGCCTTCTACGGTTTCGACGCGGTCGCCACGTCTGCCGAGGAAGCCAAGAATCCGGGCCGCGACCTCACCATCGGCATCGTCGGTTCGATGGTCGTCTGCACCGCGATCTACATGGCGGTCGCCATCACCGCGATCGGCGCCCTGCCGTTCCAGCAGCTTGCCAACTCGCCCGAGCCGCTGGCGCTCGTGCTGCGCCAGCTCGGCCAACCCGTCGCCGCGCACCTGATCGCCCTTGCCGCCGTGCTCGCACTGCCTTCGGTCATCCTCGTCATGATGTACGGCCAGAGCCGCGTGTTCTTCGTCATGGCCCGCGACGGCCTGCTTCCCCGCAGTCTCGCCAAGATCAGCCCGCGCACCGGCGCGCCCACCCGCATCACCCTGATGACCGGCGTGTCGATCGCCGTCGTCGCGGGCATCTTCCGCCTCGACGAGATCGCCGAACTCGCCAATGCTGGCACCCTGATCGCCTTCATCTCGGTCGGCGCCTGCCTGATGATCCTGCGCCGCCGCGCGCCGGAACTGCCGCGCCTGTTCAAGTGCCCCAAGCCCTTCCTCGTCGGCACCCTGACGATCCTGGGCTGCGCCTACCTGCTGTTCAGCCTGCCCGAGAGCACGCTGGTCCGCTTCGGCGCCTGGAACGCGATCGGCCTGCTGGTCTACTTCCTCTACGGCCGCACCCGCAGCGAGGCTGGACGCGAAGCCGCCGCAGCGGCCTGAAAACCTCGAACCGTTCTCAACTGTAGTTCTCAAAATCCAAGGAGATCGCGATGAAACGCGCCCTCGTTCTGGTGGCCGCCCTGCTCGGCACCGCTGCCGCGCCCGCTCTTGCAAAGACCGCCTATGACGGCGTTTGGCTGTTCGACGACACCCCGCCGACGCCAGGCGTGACGATGATGGAAGTCACCTCGAAAGGCGGAAAGATCGCCGGCACCGTCACCACCCAATGGTACGGCCCGGTCGAGATGATGAACCCGCGCATCGAGAACGGCGAGCTGAAGTTCGAGGCCCGCAACCTCAACGACAAGGAGCACCTCACCCGCCCCTGGAGCGTCGCGCTCGAAGGTGGCCAAGCCCATCTCAAGGGCCGGATCTGGGAATCCGAAGTCGACAGCAAGGGCTACAAGGGCAAGGCGAAGGACGCCAAGGCTCGCGCCTTCCAGTTCTCGACCCTTGCCCCGCTCGGCGCGCCGATCCCCAACAAGCTCGCCGCCACCCCGCCGATGGGCTGGAGCAGCTGGAACAAGTTCGCCGAGCACATCGACGACAAGACCATCCGCGCCCAGGCCGATGCCATGGTCGCGACCGGGCTGCGCGATGCGGGCTATCTCTATATCAACATCGACGATGGCTGGCAGGGCAAGCGCGACGCGAACGGCGTACTCCAGCCCAACGCCAAGTTCCCGGACATGAATGCCCTGACCGATTACGTCCATTCCAAGGGCCTCAAGATCGGCATCTATTCCTCGCAGGGGCCGCGGACTTGCGCCGGTTACGAGGGCAGCTACGGCCATGTCGCGCAGGATGCGAAGACGTACGCCGAGTGGGGCTTCGACTATCTGAAGTACGACCTCTGCTCCGGCGAATGGTTCTATGCCGACGCCGACAACGTGAAGCGCAGCTATTACGAGATGGGCGCCGCGCTCCAGGCGACGGGCCGCGAATTCATCTATTCGCTCTGCGAATACGGCCGCTTCGACGTGGGCAGCTGGGGTCGCGACGTCGGCGGCCAGCTCTGGCGCACGACCGGCGACATCACCGACGACTATCCGACGATGGCGAAGATCGGCTTCGACAAGAACGGCAATCCCGACTGGGCCGGCCCCCACGGCTGGAACGACCCGGACATGCTGGAAGTCGGCAATGGCGGCATGAGCGCGGACGAATACCGAACTCACATGACGCTCTGGGCCATGTCCGCCGCGCCGCTGATGATGGGCCACGACTTGCGCGAAACCAATGCCGCGACGCTGGCGATGCTCACCAACAAGCGCGTCATTGCCGTCGACCAGGACGCGAAGGGCGTTCAGGGCAAGGCCATGCGGAAACAAAGCACGATGGAAGTCTGGGCCAAGCCGCTCGCCGACGGGCGCGTCGCCCTGGCCCTGTTCAACCGCGGAGATGCGGCGGCCTCGCTTGCTCTCACCCCGGCCGACGCGGGCCTCGCCTCGGTTTCGCAGGTCGAAGACCTGTGGAGCGGCGAAAAGACTGCAAGGTTGCCTGCCAGCTACACCGTGCCCGCGCGCGGCGCAGTCATGCTCACGGTCGGCGGCTGACTTCCGCATTTTCCGAAGTCCCAACTGCCGTCGCTTGCGACGGTAGACCTGCCGCCGGGAACCGCTCTGCCGGAACCCGGCGGCATTCGTCGCCCTCACGATTCCTGATAACTCATATTCATCTTTGTTATTGCGAGGCATTCGCACTTGTCGTAATGGCTACCCCTTAAGGGGGGCCGGGACTCGATTCCGCATCGTTGCACGCGCTTCCCGTCCTTCAAGGGCCGTCTTTCAAGGGAAACGTGCGAGTTGAGCGGCAGCGGTGATAGTCTCGATGTGCTGGATGCTGCGGCTCTGACAGAGGCGCCCGCAACCGCGCGCATCGATCGGCCCGTTCGCAAGGCGGCTCCGGCCGCGCCGCGAAAAGCCCCTGCCAAGAAGAAGAACAAGAAGGCCCGCGCCTTCTGGCTCAAGCAACTCCACACCTGGCACTGGGTAAGCGCGGCGGCCTCGCTGGCGGGTATGTTCCTTTTCGCGATAACCGGCATCACCCTCAACCACGCCGCCTCGATCGGCGCCGAACCCAAGGTCGTGCAGAGCCAGGGCAGGATCGCCCCCGGCCTGCTGCGCCAGTTGCCGCCCGCAGGGGACAGCACCGCGCCCCTGCCCACCGACGTGGCCAAGGCCGTCGCGGCCACGGTGCCGCTCGATCCCTCCGGCTTCGCCGCCGACTGGTCTGCCGACGACGAAGTCTATGTCGCCATGCCCGGTCCCGGCCGCGATGCCTGGGTCAGCATCGACCGTTCGAACGGCGCGGTCTCTGCCGAAGTGACAAAACGCGGTGTGGTTTCCTATCTCAACGACCTCCACAAGGGCCGCAACACCGGCTCCGTGTGGTTCTGGTTCATCGATCTCTTCGCAGCGGCCTGCGTCATCTTCACCGTGACCGGCCTGTTCCTGCTCCAGCTTCACGCCAAGCACCGGCCATCGACCTGGCCGCTGGTAGGACTGAGCCTGCTGGTCCCGCTCGCGATCGCCCTGACATTCATCCACTGAGAGACAAGAAGGCACCGATGACGACATCGAAGGCACTGCCCGCGCTTCCGCTTCTGGCCCCGCTCGTAGCGGCCGGAACCATCGCCAGTCCGGCAGCGGCGGCCACCGTGAGCGTGACGATCCCGCGCATCAACGTCGCGGAATACCATCGTCCCTATGTCGTCGGCTGGCTGGAACCCGCTGCAGGCGGCCCTGCCCGCACCGTCTTCGTATGGTACGACGTCAAGAAGGCTGGCCGCGAGCCCGGCACCAAGTGGCTGGCGGACTTGCGCAGCTGGTGGCGCAAGGGCGGCCGTTCGCTGAACCTGCCTGCCGACGGTCTTAGCGGCGCCACCCGCGCGCCCGGCACCTATCAGGTCGCGCTGCCCGCCAACCTTCCGGCCGGGCAATACGTCTTCAAGGTGGAGGCCGCGCGCGAAACGGGTGGGCGTGAACTCGTCTCGGTTCCGATCACCGTGCCGGTCAAGAAGAGCGCTTCGGCCACGGGCAGTTCCGAACTGGGTGCCGTCACCATCCGCTGACTTCGTTTTCTCGCATTTTCTAAGATTTTTGGGGACATGACATGCGCTACAGTTCCATCCTGATCGCGTCGGCCACCGTGGCCGCCGCCCTCGCCTCGCCTGCCTCCGCGCACCGTGCTTGGCTGCTGCCCTCGACCACCACGCTGGCGGGAACCAGCGAATTCGTGACCGTCGACGCGGCCATATCGAACGACCTGTTCTATCCCGATCATTTCCCGATGAACCCCGAACAGGTCACCGTCTGGACGCCGGACGGCAGCGTGGGCAAGCTTGAAAATCCCGCCACCGGCCGCTATCGCTCGACCTTCGACGTGAAGATCGACAAGCCCGGCACCTGGAAGATCGGTACCCAGCGCTCAGCGATCATGGGCAGCTTCAAGGTGAATGGCGAGGACTGGCGCCTTGGCGGTCGCGGCCGTCCGATGGGCGCTCCTGGTGCGGGTGGGCCTGGCGGTGCAGGTGGTGCTCCGGCCCGCAGCGTTGCGACCGTGGCGGATATTCCGGCCAATGCCACCGACGTGAAACTCGTGGAATCGATCTCCGGCAACTACATCTACGTGACCGCCGATGCTCCCACCAAGACCGTGTTCGCGCCCACCGGCAAGGGTCTCGAAATCGATCCGATCTCTCACCCCGACGAACTCGTCTCGAATGAGGAAGGCCAGTTCCGCTTCCTGATCGACGGAAAGCCCGCTGCGGGCGTGAAAGTCACGGTCGTGCCCGGCAGCAAGAAGTACCGCGAGGCCGAAGAAGCCCAGGAGCTGACCACCGGCACCGACGGCGTGCTCCATATCAAATGGCCGGTCGCCGGAATGTACTGGATCAACGCCAGTGCCAGCGACAACAAGCCCAGCGAAAAGCGCGCGACCGAGCGCCGCATGACCTACACCGCCACCGTCGAAGTGGTCGCGCCCTGACCGGCAGCCTGCGACTGGCAATCCCTCTCGAAATCGATCCGGGAGCTCTTGCCGACTGGCGGCAAGACGCTTCGGTGATCGATTTTGGCGGGGAGACCATGGGCACGACCTGGCGCCTGCGCCTCGCCGTGCCCGACGCTTTCGATCGGTCGGAAATCGTCGAGGCGATCGAGGCCCGGCTCGAAGACATTCTCGCGCAGATGAGCCACTGGCGCGCGGATTCGGTGCTTGGCCGGTTCAACCGCGCATCTGCCGGTGAATGGATATCCCTCCCGCCCGATTTCGCGGGTGTAATGAGTGCGGCGCTGGCCATCGCCGAGATGACCGGTGCCGCCTTCGATCCGGCGATCGGCGCTATTGTCGATCTCTGGGGCCATGGCCCGACGCCGGCCAAAGCCCCACCGACGCCGGCCGCGCTTGCCGAAGCGCGTTCGCTTTCCGGCTGGCAGCGGCTGCTCTATGATCACGACAACAGTCGTCTGCTCCAGCCCGGTGGCCTTCGTCTCGACTTGTCCGGCATTGCCAAGGGCTATGCCGTCGATACCCTTGCAGCACTTCTGCGAAAACGCGGTTGCGGTCATTTCCTTGTCGAGATCGGCGGCGAACTCGTCGGTTGCGGCCTCAAGCCCGATGGCGATCCCTGGTGGGTCGATCTCGAAACCCCGTCAGGCGAAATACCGCCGCTCCGCATCGCCCTCCATCAGCTCGCCGTCGCGACCTCGGGGGATTACGTGCGCGGTCGTCATACTATCGACCCGCGCAGCGCCATGCCGGTCGAACATGCCATGGCCGTGAGCGTGCTCCATCGCTCTGCCATGCTGGCCGACGCCTGGGCCACTGCACTTTCCGTCATGCCTCCCGCCGCGATGCACGAGCTCGCGATCGGCGAAAACCTGGCAGTCCGGGCGCTGCACCGGGAGGGTGAAAGCATCAAGGAATGGCTCAGCCCGGCATTGCAAGCGCTGATAGTCGAACGGGTGGGGGGGGGGGGGTGGGCGACGACTGAAGGCCTTCGATATTTAACACCCGTTCCGATCACGCTGCTGTCTACAAACAGCTTTGCAACAAAAGCGATACGTTTGTAATAAAGTATATTGCGAATGCGAATGACTCTCATTATCGGGACCGCAACAGGTTTCCAAAACATGAGGGGAAATATGTCTTTCAAGCCTTCGTCTGCGGCTGCGCGCCGTACCTTCCTGGCACTTTCCTGCATCGCTCCCGCGATTGCACCCGTCGCCCACGCCCAACAGGCCGATGGCCAGCGCGTGCTCGGCGGCGTCACCGTCAGCGATACCGCGATCGACGAGCAGCCGGGCCGCAAGCTCGAATCCCCCAAGCGCACCCGTCCGGTCCTCGATACGCCGCAGACCATCACGGTATTGTCCAATGAAGTGATCGAGCAGCAGAACCTGCTGACCTTGCGCGACGTGCTCTCCACCGTGCCGGGCATCACTTTCGGCGCCGGCGAAGGCGGCACCGGCCCCGGCGACAACATCACCTTCCGCGGCTACAGCGCCAGCAACGACATCACCGTCGACGGCGTTCGCGACAGCGCGCAGATCACCCGCACGGACTCGTACAACCTCGAACAGATCGAAGTGACGAACGGCGCGAACTCGGTGATCTCGGGTGCCGGTTCGACGGGCGGCAACATCAACATCGTCACCAAGCGCCCGAAATCGGACGACGCCTACCTCGCGACCGCGGGCATCGGCACCGACAACTACTACCGCGCAACGGTGGACCTCAACAAGCGCGTCAACGATCTCGTGGCCTTCCGTCTCAACGGCATGTGGCACCGCAACGACGTGCCCGGTCGTGATGTCGAGGATTACAAGCGCTGGGGAATCGCTCCCTCCGTCACCATCGGCATCGACAGCCCGACCCGCCTGACGCTCCAGTACAACCACCAGGAAGACGACAACATTCCGCAGTACGGCGTGCCGTACTATGCCGGTAAAGGCGTCCCCGGCGTTCACCGCAGCGACTACTTCGGCTATCGCAACTTCGACAAGCAGCGCATCAACGTCGACCAGCTGACCGCGATCTTCGAGCATGACTTCAGCGATACCGTCTCGATCCGCAACCTCGCCCGCTGGCAGGATTCGCGCCAGCTCACCCAGGTCAGCCCGCCGCAGGGCACGTACTGCCTCGCGAACGGCGTTACCCCGCTCGGCGCCGCCTGCACCGTCAACGTCGGCACCACCGCCGCTCCCAACAACGTGCTGCTGCCCGCAGGCTACTACCTGATCGGCGGCCCGCGCGGCAACACGCGCGACACCCGCAACCAGCTGATGTTCGACCAGCTAGACCTCAAGGCGGTGTTCAACACCGGCGCGATCGAGCACACGATCACCCTCGGTGGCGCGGCAACCTGGGAAAAGTACGACCTCTACACCGGCAACTCGCTGCGCGGTGCGGACGGCTCGGTGCCCTATTCGCGCTATCCGCTGGTCAACATCGCCAATCCGAACGATGTCGTGGCAGGACCGGCCAGCCCCTATTTCACTTATGGCAGCAACGTCTATGTCGGCCCGGTGAACTTCATCCGCGCCGGACACACCATCGGTGAACAGACCAATGTCGCGGGCTACCTGTTCGACACGATGAAGCTCGGCAAGTTCGAACTCAGCGCCGGTGCCCGCCTCGAACGCAACGTCGGCACCACCCGCGCGGACACGATCTGCTCGACCATGGGCGGCTGCACCGTCAGCGGCACCCGGTTCGCGCTGGGCGAAGTCAGCACCGTGGGCGCCAAGACCCGCAATGCCGACACGCTGTTTTCCTACCGGGTGGGCCTGAACTACAAGCCGGTCGAACAAGTCAGCATCTACGCGGCTTACGGCAACTCGCGCACGCCTTCGAAGAACTCGGTCAACGGTTCGTGCACGGCTGAAGCACCGGGCGTCACCAATGCGACCTGCAACATCAACCCGGAATCGGCCAAGAACTACGAGATCGGCGTAAAGGGCGAGCTGTTCGACGGCGGCCTGCTGCTCACCGCATCGGCCTTCCGCAACGAGCGCGACAAGTATGCCGTCATCTCCGGCGATCCGACGGTTCCGAACCAGCAGCTCGACGGCAAGTCGCGCGTGGACGGTATCGCGCTCGGCGCCTCGGGTGCGATCACCAAGGCCTGGACGATCACGGCGAACTATACCTACCTCAAGGCCAAGCTGCTCCAGTCGGTTTCGGACGAGTGCCTTGCCGCCCCCGGCAGCGGCACCTGCACCAACACGCCTGCAAACCCCAACCCCGGTGCCGGTCAGTACCTGCCGCAGACGCCCAAGCACTCGGGCAGCCTGTTCACCACCTATCGTTTGCCCTTCGGCCTGACGCTGGGCTACGGCCTCACTTACCAGGACGGCTTCCTGCTTTCGGCAGCAACGCCGACCGCAGCCGCCGTCAAGTCGGACGACTACCTGATCCACCAGGGCTTCCTGTCCTACGACTTCACCCCGAACCTCTCGGCGCAGATCAACGTCAAGAACATCGGCAACAAGCTCTATTACCAGCGCATCCGCAACAACGGCTGGGCCACGCCGGGCGATGCCCGCTCGGCGGTCCTGACCATTACCGCGAAGATGTAAGCCAGAACCCTGTCCCAACGGCCGGCGGGCGCTTTTCAGGGCGCTCGCCGGTTTCTCTTTTTGATGCGAGTCATTGTCAGGAGCGCCGTCCTCGGCAAGAAGAGCGCCCATGGTCATCGAAATTCCCGAACTTTTCTCCGGCGACGAAGTGCGTGCATTCCGGGAAGCGCTGGAAGGTGCCGACTGGGCGGACGGACGCGCCACCGCCGGTCACCGCGCCGCGCAAGTCAAGGAGAACGAGCAGCTTCCACTCGATCATCCGCTGGCGCAGCAACTGGCCGATCGCGTGCTGGCCCGGCTCATGCAGACCCCGCTGTTCATCGCCGCCGCCCTGCCGAGCCGCGTCCTCCAGCCGCGCTTCAGCCGCTATGACGGGCGCGGGCACTACGGCAATCACGTCGACAACGCGATCTTCCCGATTCCCGGCACCGGCGAACACTTGCGCAGCGACATTTCCAGCACCCTGTTCCTCAGCGACCCCGACGCATACGACGGCGGCGAACTGGTGATCGAGGACATGTTCGGCACCCACACCGTGAAGCTCCCGGCGGGCCACCTGATCGTCTACCCCGGCAGCAGCCTGCACCGCGTCGCCCCGGTGACGCGAGGCACCAGGTTCGTCTCGTTCTTCTGGACCCAGAGCTTCGTCGCCGCGCCCGAACGCCGCCGCCTGCTGCTCGAACTCGACGGCGCGATCCAGGGCGTGGCTGGCGACCACCCCGAGCACCCTTCGATCGACACCCTCACGCAGGTCTACCACAACTTGCTGCGCCAGTGGTCGGTGACGTGAGCGACAGCCCCCTCCCCGCGCTGACGCAGATCCCGCCGGACTTGCGCAGCCTTGCCGACTACGAACGGCGCGCACCGGCCCATCTCACCGCCGAGGCCTGGCGCCATATCGAGGAAGGCTCGAGCACGGGGCAGACCTTGCGCGCCAACCGCGAGGCTTTCGCGCGCCGTGGCTTCCGCCCCCGCGCCATGGCCGACCTCCGCGGCGGCGGCACCGCGACCGACCTGTTCGGACGCATCCACGCGGCGCCACTGATGCTCGCGCCGATCGCCTACCAGCGCCTCGCCCATCCCGACGGCGAACCGGCCAGCGTACGCGCCGCCACCGCGCTCGATACCGGCACGATCGTCAGCACCCTGTCGAGCGTGACGCTGGAGGACATCGCCGGGGCCGCGCGTTCCTTCGCCCGCGAACTCGGCAAGACCACCGCGCCGCTGTGGTTCCAGCTCTATCTTCAGCCCGACCGGGAGCACAGTCTCGCCCTCGTCCGCCGCGCCGAGGCGGCGGGTTACGAGGCGATCGTGCTGACCATCGATGCCGCCATCAAGCTCTCGGGCATGACCCTGCCACCCGGCGTCGGTGCGGCGAACCTCGCCGGGATGCCGCTGCCGCGCCAGACCGCGACACCGGGTGGACGCATTCTGTTCGGCACCCCGCTCGCCGATACGGCCCCGCGCTGGGAGGACCTCTCCTGGCTGCGCGAGGCAACTGCCCTGCCGATCCTCGTCAAGGGCATGGTGCTGGGGGACGATGCAGCGCGCGCCGTCGAACTCGGTGCGGACGGTCTCGTCGTCTCCAACCACGGCGGCCGCGTGCTCGACGGCTTGCCCAACGTGCTCGACGTGATCGAAGAAGTGGCCGAGGCGACCGGCGGGCGCATTCCCCTCCTCGCGGACGGCGGCTTCCGCTCCGGCACCGATGTAGTCAAGGCGCTGGCACTCGGGGCAAGTTCGGTGCTGATCGGGCGTCCGCAGATGCATGCCCTCGCCGTCGCCGGAATGCCGGGCGTGGCCCATGCTATCCATCTGCTCCGCACCGAACTCGAAGCGGCGATGGTGCAGCTCGGATGCGCAACCCCGGCCGATATCACGCGCGAGCGGCTGACCAATCTGTATTGACGCCGCGACAATTGCGGCTCGCTCATCTTCGGTAAATCTCAGAAATCGCATCGCCCGTTTGTTAGCTGGCGAGGCGAAGCAACAGTGATGCAAAGCTGTCACCAATTAATACAAATTATGACGCCCCAAAGGGCGCGAACTTTGTCATGGCAGCAACAAAACAAGATGAGGGATTTACAAAGTGGTGCGATTCCGTTGCGGCCTTTTGGCATCGGCTGCCCTGACAGTCTGGCCTCTCGCTTCCGTTCACGCCCAATCGGCTTCGAGCGGCAGCGGCATGGCCACGACGACCCATGCCGCTGCCGAGGATAGCGGCGAGGAAATGGAGATCGTCGTCTCCGGCCAGAAGCCGCGCGGCTCTGTCATTGGCGACATCACGCCGGAAGTGACCTTCAATTCCGGCGACGTGCGCGCACTGGGCGTCTCCAGTGTCACCGAACTCCTTGAGGAACTCGCGCCGCAGACCGAAAGCGCGGGCGGGGGCGCGCCGGTCGTCCTGCTTGAGGGGCGCCGCATCGCCAGCTTCCGCGAAGTCGGCACGATCCCCACCGAAGCGATCCAGCGCGTCGAGATTCTGCCCGAGGAGGTCGCGCTCAAGTACGGCTATGCGGCAACGCAGAAGGTCGTGAACATCGTCCTGCGCCAGCGGTTCCGCGCCTATACCCTCGAAACCGGCGGCAAGCTCACCACCAAGGGCGACGGCCTGACCCTCAACCCCAAGGCCGATTTCCTGGCGATCCGCCGCGGCGAGCGCGTCAATATCGATGCCAACTACTCGCACGCAAACCCGATCACCGAGGCCCAGCGCGGCCTGGCGACCAGCGCGGGCAACGGCAACAATCGCAGCTTGCGCTCGGGATCGGAAGCCCTGACGCTGACCGGCACTTACGCCAAGCCTCTCTCGCAGGTCTGGCTGGCCACGATCAACGGCGAAGTCACCACCACCGACACCGAAGCCCTGCGCGGCAGCGCGCTTTCCCCGGTCACCATTCCCGGCGGCAGCGCTTATGCAAGCGGCGCAGCGGACGAGACATTCCTTCCGACCGTCGACGGCCTTTCCCCGCTGACCAACAGCAACAGCACGCAGACTGGGCACCTCGGGCTGACGCTGAACGGCACGACGCAAAAGTGGCAGTGGACAGTCACCGGCAACTACGACCACAGCGACACCCGCTCGATCCAGCAGCGTCCGCTGAACCTTGCCGACTATGCCGCCGCCGTGGCCGCCGGAGATCCGCTAGCCGATCCCTCGCTGCCGATCGCCGGGCAGTTCCTGAACTTCCAATCGGCCAATCAGTCGCGCAATTCGACCGATAGCGCCGAACTCAACCTGATCGCCACGACCTCGCCGCTGCAACTGCCCGCCGGGGCGGTGAACACGACCTTCAAGGTCGGCGGCACGCTCGACCGTTCGGAAAGCGAGATCACCCGGCAAGGCCTGACCCAATACCGGAATGTCGACCGCAACCAGGGCGAAGCCTCGGTCAATATCGACATCCCGCTCAGCAGCCGCGCGGTGCCGCTGTTCCCCGGCGCCGGTAAAATGTCGATCAACGCAAATGCCGCCGTGCGCCAGGTCGGCGATTTCGGCACCTTGCGCACGCTCGGCGGCGGCTTCACTTGGAATCCGACGAACCAGTTGAGCCTGATCGCCAGCTACCGCGACGACCAGAGCGCCCCGAGCGCGGCCCAGCTCGGCAGCGCGGTGATCACCACCGCCAATGTCGACATCTTCGATTACACGCGCGGACAATCCGTTCGCGTCACCGCATTGACCGGCGGCAATCCCGACCTCAAGGGATCGGGCATGCGCAACTTCCGCCTGGGCGGTACTTTCCGCCTGAGCGATCCGAACATCACGCTCAATCTTGATTACAACCGCACCTGGCAGCGCAATCAGGTCACGGCCCTGCCCGGCGCGACGCCTGCAGTCGTCGCCGCCTTCCCGGAACGCTTCGCGCGCGATGCCGACGGCGATCTGATCTCGGTCGACTTGCGGCCGATCAACATCGCCAGCGAGGACAAGTCCCAGCTGCGCATGGGCATTACGTTCACGAAATCGCTGAAGACGCCGCAGTCGCAGATCGATGCCATGCGCGAGAGCTTCCGCAAGCGTTTCCCGAACGGCTTCCCCGGTCGCCCCGACGGTGAAGGCGGCCCGCCGCCACCGCCCGCCGATGGCGAGGCCGCCGCTTCGCGGCCCGACAATGCCGGTGCTTCCCCGGACGCCACGGCGAACGCACCGGGCAATCTCGGAAGTGGAGGTGGCCGCGGCTTCGACCGTCCGGGCGGTGGGCGCGGGTTTGGTGGCGGCGGGTTCGGTGGAGGAGGACGCGGTGGACGCCTGACCTTCTCGCTCTATCACACCTGGGTCTTCTCCGACCGCGTGATCCTGCGCGAGGGACAGCCCGAGATCGACCTGCTCAGGGGCGGCACGATCGGCGCCAGCAGCGGCGGCACCCCGCGCCACAAGCTGGAACTCCAGACCGGTTACTCGCAGAGCGGTCTCGGGATGCGCTTCACCGGAAGCTGGCAGAGCGGCTCGACCGTGAACGGCGTAGAACGCTACCCCACGACGCAGCTGCGCTTCGAGGACTTCGCCAAGTTCGACTTGCGCCTCTTCGCCGATCTCGGCCAGCAGCCCAAACTGATCGACAAGATGCCGTTCCTGCGCGGCTCGCGCGTGACGCTCTCCGTCGCCAACCTGTTCGATGCGCGCCAGAAAGTGCGCGACGGCAACGGGAATACCCCCTTCGCCTATTCGCCCTACTATCTCGATCCGGTAGGCCGTTCGTTCCAGCTTACGTTCCGCAAGCTGTTCTTCACGGCGCCGCCGGGCGGCCAGGGTCGCGGGCCGCGGTAACGGGGGCGTGGCACGCAGGGGTTCTCCTCCTCGCGCCGCGACCCGATAGCGCCATTTCGGGCAAACTTCAGGCTAGTATTTGCGAATGATTTGCATTAGTATTTCATTCGCGACCTGGAGTGCGTGCCGATGACCTTTCATTTTACCGCCCCGTCCGGCTCGCCGGGCAACCTCCCGCCCAGCGTCCTCGTCGACACGGTGCGCTGCTGGACCCAGGCTCGCCGCGAAGGACGCCTGACCCAGCCCAGCCTTGCCAACCGACTCGATCTGTTCGACTGCGCCGTTCTCGCGCCGGTGCTCGACAGCTTCTGCTTCCTGCTCGAATTCGCGCTCGACCGGCCGTTTCGGATGGGCGAATCCCGGCAGCTCTCCTCCGACGAGCGACTGATGCTGACGCTGCTTGAAGGGCCGGAACTGCGCACCGTCACATTGCCCTGCGACAGGACACGCGGCGCCCTGCTCGATCTCGCGATCCGTTCCGCCCGGATCATGATCGCCCTTACGCTTCGGCAAGCGCGCAAGGTTAAGGTCAAAGGGTGAGCGTCAAAGGCTGATCTGCGCCATGATCATCACGAAGAAGATGACCAACGCCGTCGAAGCGAACCAGCCCAGCAGGACGGTGCGCCAGAACGCGCCGAACCGCCCCACTCCGTAAGTACCGCGCAATTGCCGGTACATGTGGATCGGCGGCAGGAAGAACAGCACCGACAGCAGGGCCGTGGCACCGAGGGAATCCAGCACCATGCCGAGAATGACGAGTATCGTCATGAAGCAAAGCGAGTACGTGACGAAGACCGTGTGATCGTATAGGTGGAAGCGGCGACTGAAAGGGAACAGCAGCCAGAGAAACGGCACCGAGATCGGGATCAGCGCCCAGCTGTACTTGTAGGCATAAGTCTGAAGCTTGTAGGCGGCGAGTTCCGGGTTCTTTTTGAATTTCTTGATCGCCTTGTCGATCTGGTGGAAGTCGCTGTAGCTCTGCCGGTCAGGCAGGTTCTCGGCGATCGCCGACCGCGTGTCCTTCAGCGCCTCGATTTCCTGCTGCCTGCTGTCGATCCGCCGATCGATCGCCTGGGTATCGGCTTTCCGGTCTTTCAACTTCCGCCGCTCTACCCGCAAGGCCGCGAGTTCCTTCTCGCTCGCGGCGATCGCCTGCTCGAAATTGCCGGACCGGACCGAAGGCGTCTCGGCGCCTTCATGGCTTTCCAGGGCATGGAAGGCCGCGAACATCAGGAAGACACTGAAAAGGAACAGCGCGATCGGAGAGACATAGCTGGCGCGCCGACCGTCGATATATTCGCGCGTAAGTCTGCCGGGCCGCCAGGCGAGCAGCGGCAGCGTGCGCCAGATCTTGCCTTCGAAATGGAACACGCCGTGGAGCAGATCGTGAAAGAAGGCACCGAGGCTGCGATGGACGTGCGCGGCCTGCCCGCAGGCATGGCAATGCGAGCCGATCAGCGAGGTGCCGCAATTGAGACAAGCGGTTTCATGCGTATGCCCGTCGCGCCCTGTCTCCGGCTCGATGGCCTTGGCGGCCAGAGCGCCCTGCCCAAGCTCCGCCAGACTTTCGGTGATCTCGGTCATGGATTCTCCCTGAAGCGGGAGGAGCCTATCGCGTTGTCCGGCGGCTGAACAGGGCCTGCTAGGCGGCCCGCTCGGCGAGCTTGGCCTCGATCGCCCTCCACAGCCGCGCGAACTGCTGCGCAGCCGGGCTTTGCGGGGAATGCGCGCCGACCGGCTGCCGGTGCACCGCGCATTGCTCGACGGCGCTGGCATAGGGAACCGAGGGCCAGTTCGGGTTCGCCTCGCGTGCCCGCCGGTGCAAGGCGCGGCGGATATCCAGCATCGAGAGCACCGGCAGGATCGGCGGATGGCGGCGCGTATTCCCGGCGATTTCCCGCACCACGAGATCGAAGGCACGGGCGGAAAGCGGCGAAGGCGGCAGCGGCACGATCACCAGATCGGCGGCACGCACGACTTGCGCGGAAAGCTCGTTCATCACCGGCGGGCAGTCAAGCACGATGCGAGCATAGCTGCCGGAGAGTTCCTCCGTCAGCTTGGCGAGGCGCTTGCGCTTGCCGATGCGCATGAGTTGGGCATCGAGCGAGCGAATGCTCTCGTCGGCGGGGAGGACGTCAATCCCGTCCCAGGCGGTTCTCTGGATCAGCTTGGCCGGGGAGCGATCGCGCGAGAAGACTTCCTCCGCCAGCCCGGAACCTTTCGGCTCCAGTCCATAGAGAAAACCGGAGCCACCCGCCGCGTCGAGATCCCAGAGCAGCGTGCGATGGCCGTCTTGCGCCGAGCACCAGGCGAGATTGGCGGCAAAGGTCGTCTTTCCGACTCCGCCCTTGACGCTGTAGATCGCAATCGTGGCCCCGCCGGAGGATTGCCTGTCCGCGTTCGGTTCTTCCACGCGCCGCGCGCGTTCCCGAACCGATCCACCGGCGATCCGGGGCAACTTGTGCTTCTTGCCAACCACGAGCGGGATCGTTGCCGGTAGAGCGCGATCCGTCAACCGGAACCGCTTTCATTCCCTGCCTAAATTCGGTCCATACCTAAAACGGTATCGGCCCGCAGTTCTGTCCGAGAAACGGAGAGAACTGCGGGCCGATACCGCAATCCGGCTGACGCAGGATCAATATGTCGGGCTATCAGCCGTCGTAGTCGCCACCCAGCGAGGTATTGCGGGTCGGCGCCGAAGCGGTGATGCGCAGGGCTTCGGCCGACTGGCTAAGCGAACCGATTTCGTCCATCTCGTCATCATCGTCCGGCAGGACGCGCTGCATCGAGGTGACCAGCGTTTCCTTGAGGTTGGCCGGGGTCACGGTCTGCTCTGCGATTTCGCGCAGGGCGACGACCGGGTTCTTGTCACGGTCGCGCTCAAGGGTGAGTTCGGCGCCGCCCGAGATCTCGCGCGCACGCTGTGCGGCCAGCAGGACCAGGTCGAAGCGGTTGGGGATCTTGTCGACACAATCTTCGACAGTAACGCGCGCCATGGGCACTCCGTATGAAATCTGGTGGATCGGTAAACGACGTCCGATAAGCGGATAACCCGCAAGAGTCAAGAAAACTAAGCGCCTGCCGAGCGGCGGAAACAAGTCGCCTCGTGATCGTCAATCACGCCGACCGCCTGAAGCCAGGCATGGACGACGACCGGGCCGACGAAACCGAAGCCACGCTGCTTGAGCGCCGCCGAAAGCGCATCGCCTGCCGGGGAGCGCGCCGCGCTGCCGGTGCCGTCGCCCATGGCCGTCTCGCCGCCGACGAAGGACCAGACGAATTCGGCGAAGTCCTCGCCCTGTTCCTGCATCGCAAGGTATCCCTGCGCATTGCGGATGGTCGCCTCGATCTTGGCACGGGCGCGGACGATGCCCGTATCGCCCATCAGGCGTTCGATTTCGACAGGACCGTAGCGCGCGATGCAATGGGGATCGAAGCCCTCGAAAGCCGCGCGGAAGGCTTCGCGCTTGTGGAGGATCGTCCGCCACGACAAGCCCGCCTGGAAGGTGTCCAGCACCAGCTTTTCCCAGAGCGCGCGGGAATCACGGACAGGAAGGCCCCATTCCTCGTCGTGATAGGCCTGCATCCGGGCATCGCCTTCGGCCCAGCGGCAGCGGTGTAGCGTTTCGGTCATCGGGCTTTCCGGAAAGTGAGGTTGTAGCGCCAGGGGCCGGCCGCAGGATGCGTGCCCTTCTCGACACTGTCCACCCCATGGAAGACCATGCGTGAGGGTCCTCCCCAGACAACCACGTCGCCATGGTGGACCGGATGACGCCGGGGACGTTCGCTCCGCGTGAGGCCGCCCCAGAGGAACGCGGCGGACAGCCCCAGCGAAACCGAGACGATCGGCGCGTCGTGGTCGCGCTCGTCCATATCCTGATGCAACGAGAGCCGCGTCTGCGCGTCGTAGCGATTGACGAGACAGGCATCGGGAACGAAGCCGGGATAGCCCGCCGCGGCCGCTGCGCGCGCGGCGAGATCCAGAAAACGCGGCGGCAGCGCAGGCCAGCAATCGCCGGTCTCCGGGTCTATCGATTGATATCGATAACCTCTGTCGTCGCTGACCCAGCCCGTCTCTCCGCAGTTGAACATCGCCACCGCTAGTCGGCCGCCGCTGCGCGTCGTCATATGGCGGAACGGCGAGATCGCTGCGAGCGGCGGTATCTCTGCAAGCAGCGCCCCCGCATCCTCCAGTGCGAAACCGCCAAGCAGGACAGCGCCCGGCCCCAGCCCGACTTCACTGCGGGTGCAGGCGAACATGTCAGGCTGCGTCATGGAAGATCACCCCCAGAACATGGCGCCTGCCCGAGCGGAGTTGCGAGACCCCATGCCGCATGGCAACGCGGTAGTCTCCACGCGATCCCCGCTGCGGGCGCTGGTTGACCGCGAAGACCACGCCGTCGCCCTTGGCCAACGGCACGACGATGGGCCGGGACTGCATGCGCGGGCGCTGCTCGGTCAGGACGAGTTCGCCGCCGGTGAAATCCGCTCCCGGCTGCGAGAGCAGGACCGCCACCTGCAAGGGAAAGACATGCTCGCCATAGAGATCCTGGTGGAGGCAATTGTAGTCTCCGGCGCCATACTGAAGCAGGAGCGGCGTCGGCCTTCGCTGGCCGGCAGCATTACAGCGATCGAGGAACTCCGCATGATCCATCGGGAAACGGACCGGCATGTCCATGCGCTCCTGCCAGCGGTTGGCGATCGGCGCGAGGCGGGGATAGAGTGCGGTGCGCAGCGACTGGACCATGTCGGGCAGCGGATAGGCGAAATAGCGATACTCGCCTTGTCCGAAACCATGCCTGGCCATGTGGACCTGACTGCGGAACATGCCTGTCGGCCCGTAAAGCCGGGAAACCACATCGCACTGTGCATGGCTCAGAAGGCCCGTCAGGACCGCCCACCCCTCGCGGTCGAGTTGGGCCGCAATACCCGGCCAGTCCTGCCCCGCAACGGCAGGAATTTCGTCTTCGTTCTGGGTCATTGCCGGCCACCTAATGCAAGCATCTAGCGATAGCGCCCCGATCCTTGCGGTCAAACCTACCAGCCTCCGGCGATACGTTCGATAAGCGCCGTTACAATTATCGCTATTGCTTCGCATTAGTTTGTGTGCCCAAGAGCAGCCACGCTCACAGATCGAGAAAGACCCGATGACTCGCAACAACCGCCTGAGCCTGCTGGCCGCTTCTGTGGCTGCCGCTGTGCTGGCCGCTCCAGCCTTCGCCCACTCGCCCTACCTGCTGCCCAACGGCTTCAATCTCGACAAGGACGACCACGTCACGATTGAGGCCTCGTTCAGCGAGCATGTCTTCGTGCCCACGGTCGCCATGCTGTCCGACGATTTCCACCTCGTCGGGCCGGACGGCAAGGCCGTGCCCCTGAAGCCGGTGGCGCTGCGCGACCTCGCGGTGCTTGAAGCCCCGCTACCGGTCGACGGCACCTATCGCCTCTCCAGCGGCGAACGGCAGGGCCGCGTGGCCAAGGCCGCGCTCATCGACGGCATCTGGGAATTCATCGACCCGCGCCGCCCGCTGCCCGCCGGTGTCACGCCGGTCGACATGCAGAGCGTCACCAAAGCCGAGGCTTTCGTCACGCGCGGCAAGCCCGATCAGGCCGCGCTCGCGCCGTCCGGTAAGGGTATCGAATATCGCGCGATTACGCACCCCTCGCTCATCCGCGCAGGCCAGCCTGCCGAGTTCGAACTGCTGTTCGACGGCAAGCGGCTCGCCAATGCCGACGTCGAGGTCGAGCAGGCCCGTGCAGGCGAGGTGGAGAACACCCGTCTGCCGCTCGTCACCAGCGATGCACGCGGACGCTTCGCCATCACCGCGCCGGAGCCGGGCCTCTACTTCGCGATGACGCGCCACCGCGTCGATGCCGCGAACGGCCTGCCTGCGCGTAGCTATACTTACGCCCTGACTTACTCCGTTACGAAATGAGGACGAATACCATGAAGTCCGCACTCTGCGCGATGTCCCTGCTGGCCGCGATCGGCGCCGGAGCTACTACGGCCCATGCCGCCTCCCACGATCTTGCGACTTTCATCAAGGAACAGGATCTCGACGGCGACGGCAAAGTCAGCAAGGACGAGTTCCAGCGCGGCCGCGATGCCGAATTCAACCGGATGGATCGCAACCATGACGGCGTCCTCTCGCACGACGAATATGTCGGCGACTATCGCGAGCGCCTGGAACGCGAACTCGCGCAGCGTCCCGAAAGCGAGCGCGCCGAGGAGCGCACCCGCCAGATGCGTCAGGCGGAAGTGCGCTTCGGCGTTCTCGACAGCGACAAGAGCGGCGGCATCACCCGCGCCGAGTTCGCCGCCACCGGCTGGGGCATGTTCCTGCGCCACGACACCAACCACGACGGCTTCGTCTCTGCCGAGGACGTGCCTGCCAAGGATCAGGATTGAGAAACGCGCGGAGCCGTCACGATGCGGCTCCGCCATTTCCTTACCGCAGGCTGCGGATGAAGAACTCCGACAGCCTGCGCGTCACATAGTCGATCGGCCCGGTCGAACGACCGACGCTGTGCTCGCCGCCGGGCACGACCAGCAGGTCGAAGTCCTTGTCCGCCTTGATGAGTGCATCGGCGACCTGCATCGTCGAGGCGGGATCGACATTGCTGTCCTGCTCGCCCACAATCATGAACAGCTTGCCCTGAAGCTTTGCGGCATTGTCCACGCCCGAGGCATCGGCATAGCTCTTGTCGACCGGCCAGCCGAGCCACTGTTCGTTCCAGCTGATCTTGTCCATGCGATTGTCGTAGCAGCCCGCCATGGCGACGCCCGCCTTGTAGAAGTCGCCATGGAACAGCAGGGCATTCAGCGTGCTTTGCCCGCCCGCCGAGGCGCCGTAGATGCCGACGCGTCCGATATCGTAGCCCGGATCCTTCGCCGCCAGCGCCTTGTGCCAGAGGATGCGGTCCGGGAAACCGGAGTCCTGGAGATTCTTCCACGCCACGTCCTGGAACGCCTTCGAGCGGTTGGCCGTGCCCATGCCGTCGATCTGCACGACGATGAAGCCGAGATCGGCCAGCGCCTGCATGCCGATGACCTTGTCGCCGCCGGAGTGATAGCCGAAAGGCCAGAAGCTCTTGGGCACGAAGCTGTCGTGCGGCCCGGCGTAGATATTCTCGATCACCGGGTACTTCTTTGCCGGATCGTAGTCGCGCGGGCGGACGACGAGGCCCCAGATGTCGGTCTTGCCGTCGCGGCCCTTGGCGGTGAAGACTTCCGGCGCGCGGAAACCGGCGGCGGTGAGGCGGGTGATATCGCCTTTCGCGATCGTTTGGACCAATGCCCCGTCGCTTGCGCGATGAAGTTCGCTGACATTGGGCAAGTCCACGCGCGAATAGGTATCGATGTAGAACTGCATGTCGGGCGAGAAACTAACGGTGTGATCGGCGCGCTTGGGGGTCAGCGGCGTGAGGTTCCGGCCGTCGAAATCGATGCGGTAGTAGTGGCGGAAATAGGGGTCCTCGCCTGCGTTCATGCCGCTGGCGGCAAACCAGATCTGGCGCTTGTCGTCATCGACCTTCACCACATCGCGGACCACCCACGGACCGGTGGTGATGCGGTTCTTCACCTTTCCGGTCCGGCCGTCAATCAGGTAGAGGTGGTTCCAACCGTCGCGCTCCGAGGCCCAGACGATCTCATTACCCAGCCCCTTCACGTCATGCGAAAAGCGGCGGTCGGCATAGACGAAAGTCTTCGCATCCTCGGTAACGGCGGCATGGGCCGCGCCGCTCGCGGCATCGACCGAGACGATCCGCGCCTGCCCGAAACCGCGCCGGACGTAATCGAACTCAACGCTCTTGCCATCCCCCCGCCAACGCGGGGCGGACAGTTCGTAAGCATTGGGGAAGAGCGACGGGTCCACCACGGTCTGGCGTTTTTCGGCCACGTCGAACAGCACCGGTTGCTCCTGGTCGATGGCGTCACCGGGCTTGGGATAGAGCTGCGTCTGGAGGCCCGGCTGCCCCTTGTCTTTCGGCGCCGCCTCGACGCGCAGGACATGGCGGGCATAGCCGGGGCGGACGCGGTAGATCATCAGGTGGCGGCTGTCAGGCGACCAGGCGATTGTCTCGGGGTCGTAGAAGTTGCCCGACGATCCGTCCGTGCTGAGGCGAACCGCTGCCTTGCTACCGGCGGGACGGACGATCAGGTTGTCATCCACCACCAACGCTTCCCACTTGCCGTCCGGCGACAGACGCGGATGATTGTCCGCCGGAACCGAAAGATCGCGCACGACGCCGAAGCCGCGCGGACGGCGCGGGTCTTGCTGCTTCTCGCAGGCATAGTCGGTCAGGGTGCAGCGCCAGCCGTCCTCGTCGAGCCAGAACTGGATGGTCTGCCGGTCACCAATATAGTCGAACTCGGCGAAAGGCAGGCGCAAGGGCGCGACCGGGCGGCCCAGCGCCTTGCTCAGCGTCGCGGCGAGGCGCTGCTGGTCGAAGGCGGGACTGTGCGCGAGCGATTTGGCATCCACGGTCTCGAACGCGAAGCCGCCCTCCACGGTCTTACGATAGGAGAACGCGGTACCGTCCGGCGTCCAGTGCGCGGGCCAGGCCACGTCGCGAGTCAGATATTGCCAGTTCTCGCGAAGGGCCAGCGACCGATCGATATCCGCCCGCGTCGGCGTCGCCCCTACCGCAGCCGAGATCAGCGCCGCGCCGCTTGCCATCAACAGTCCGCAGATACGAGCACGGCGAGTAGCAGGAGACATGGGATGCGACCTTATTGGAAGAAGTGGGTCCGAATCGTATACGGTATTACCTGAGTGACGCAATGCTTGCGTCGCCGCTCCACGTCATCCTGAACTTGTTTCAGGATCCATTTGTGGCCTTCAACCGCGGTCTGATGGATCCTGAAACAAGTTCAGGATCACGGAGTGAGCGTCAGTAAAGTGCGTGCACATCATGCGAAAACGCCAAGCTGCGCGCATTTATTGCTAATGCGTCGCATATTCTTTTTCTCAATTCTGTTACATATGAGGCGTCCCCGGCGGCGGCGCTGATTCGCCGCCATTGAACCCTTCGGGGGGAAATCCTAGTTTCAACACCACGCCGGAAACCACGGTCCGGCAACGAGGAGACGGTCAAGGCCATGGATATTCGTCGCGAATCCGACAGCATCGGTGAAATCGAGGTTCCCGCCGCCGCCTACTGGGGCGCGCAGACCCAGCGCAGCATCGAGAATTTCCCCTTCGCCGCCAGCGAACGCATGCCTCTGCCGATCGTCCGCGCCCTCGCCCGCGTGAAGCTGGCCGCCGCGCGCGCCAACCGCGCCCATGGCCTCGAAGCCGGGCTTGCCGATGCCATCGAAGCCGCCGCGATCGAAGTCGTCGAAGGCAGGCTGGATGACCAGTTTCCACTGGTGATCTGGCAGACCGGCAGCGGGACCCAAAGCAACATGAACGTCAACGAGGTCATCGCGGGCCGCGCCAACGAAATCCTTTCCGGCCAGCGCGGCGGCAAGAGCCCGGTCCATCCCAACGACCACGTCAATCGCGGCCAGTCCTCCAACGACAGCTTCCCGACCGCCCTCCACGTCGCGGCGGTCGTTTCGATCGAGGAAGTGCTCGTCCCCGCCCTCGACCGACTGACCGCCTCGCTCGATGCCAAGGCCAAGGCCTGGGGCGATATCGTCAAGATCGGCCGTACCCACCTTCAGGACGCGACGCCGCTGACCCTCGGTCAGGAGTTCTCCGGCTATGTCCAGCAACTGCGCGACGCCGATCAGCGCGTCCGTGATGCCGAGAAGGGCGTACTGCGACTGGCTCAGGGCGGCACTGCGGTCGGCACCGGGCTCAACGCCCCCGAAGGTTTCGGCGAAGCGATTGCCGCCGATCTCGCCGAGCAGACCGGCAAGGCCTTCGTCAAGGCACCGAATACGTTCGAGGCTCTCGCCAGCAATGACGCACTGGTGCAACTCTCCGGCACGCTCTCGACGCTTGCCGTGGCGCTGACCAAGATCGCCAACGACATCCGTCTGCTTGGCTCCGGCCCTCGCTCGGGCCTCGGCGAATTGGACCTGCCCGCGAACGAGCCGGGCAGTTCGATCATGCCCGGCAAGGTCAATCCTACCCAGTGCGAGATGCTGACGATGGTCGCCGCGCAAGTCATCGGCAACCACCAGGCCGTGACCGTGGGCGGGCTTCAGGGCGCGTTCGAGCTCAACGTGTTCAAGCCGATGATCGGTGCCGCGGTGATCCGCTCCATCGAACTGCTCGCCACGGGCATGACCAGCTTTGCCGAGCGCTGCGTGGACGGCATCGAGCCGAACCGCACACGGATCACCGAATTGCTCGAACGCTCGCTGATGCTGGTGACCGCGCTGGCGCCGGAGATCGGCTACGACAATGCCGCCAAGATCGCCAAGCACGCCCACACCAAGGGCCAGACCTTGCGCCAGGCGGCGTTGGAACTCGGTCTGGTGGATGATGCGACGTTCGACCGGCTCGTCCGCCCCGAAACCATGGTCTGAATGCGAAGGAAACGCGGAGCACTCCGGTGCTTCGCGTTTCTATTCCTGCTCGGCGAAGGCGTGGATCGGCAGCAGGGCCGCGCCCAACGTGATCGGTGAGCCGCCTAGCCCTGAGATCCGCACCGGCGGGCGGCGGCTTTCCACCGTCATCACCAGCGGCGCCTGCGTCAATCGCTCCTTCAATCCGCGCAAGACCTCGCCCGGCAGCGGCCCGGCCAGCACGATCGCCCCCGGATCGATCCACGCGAAAGCGGTGTTGCACACGAGTTCGAGCTGCCCTGCCGCCCGGTCCATCCAGACTTCGATGGTATCGCGCTGCTCCGGGGCAGCCGGATCGATTTCGGCGACCGAGGCGATCGTGCAGCCATCCGCGCGCAGACAGGACAGCAGGTCCAGCGGGCTTGGTCGGGGCCGGTCGAGCGGGAACAAGCAGCCCACCTCTCCCGCCACGCCGTATTGCCCGCGCATCAACCGGCCGTCGACGATCACCCCAGCGCCGATCCCGTAGCCCAGAAGCAGTACGACCACAGTAGAGAAATCGCGCAGCAGCCCGCCGAGGTAGAATTCGGCCAATGCGGCGGCATTGGCGTCGTTTTCCAGCCAGAGCGGCCAGCCCAGTTCGCCGGACAGGATCTCGTGCAGCGGCGCGCCGCGCCAACCAGGCAGCGCCTCGACGACGCTCCACAGCTCTCCATCGTTCGAGAGCGCCGGTCCCGGCACGGCGACGCCCATGCCCAGCATGCGCAGCCCCAGCAGATTGTGCCGGTTCACCAGTTCATGCGTGATATCGCGGACCCTGCGGGCGAACTGCCGGGGTTCGATCGGCGCGATCGTCTCGTGATGCTTGGCGACCACAGTGCCCGCGAAATCGACGAGAGCGATGTCGAGCATACCTTTGTGCGCCGTGGCACCGACCGCATAGCCGCCACCCGGTGCCAGCCGCAGCGGCACCGCCGGCCGTCCGCGCGCCTGATGGCCGGGATCTTCCAGTTCCTCCACCATCCCCATCGAGAGCAGCGCGCGCGACAGCTTGGTTAGCGCGGCGGGGCTGATTTCCAGCCGTCCGGCCAATGCCGAACGGGACAGGGCGCCGGACTTGCGCAGTTCCCGGATGATCCGGCGCTGGTCCTTTTCCAGGGCGGAGAGAAACACGGGGTGACGGCTCCAGCAGCTGCGCGGCAAGCGTGATCTGCCTCGGCACTGTCAAAATTATTTATTTCACGAATAATAATTAAAAGCGTCATGTTCAGCGGTCAAGGGGCTTCCGCGTCGCCTGCCCAGGCAGACTTCCAACGAAATGAGGGTTCCCCTAATGCGTAAGAGCATTCTCGCTTCCAGCACGGCACTTGCCGCCGTCTGCACCGTCTTCACTGCACCCGCACTCGCCCAGACCGCCCCTGCGTCGGCCGACAGCTCCGAGCAGGGTTCGCGTACCGACGACATCATCGTCACAGGCTCGACCCGCGCCCAGCGCCGCTTCGACGTCTCCTACGCGGTCAACACGCTATCGCAGGAAGACATCCAGAAGATCGCGCCTGTCAACTTCGCGGACCTGATCGGCCAGCTACCCGGCTTCCAGACCGAGATCACCGGCGGCGAAGTCCAGAACATCTACCGCATTCGCGGCCTGCCCAACGACGGCGGTTTCGTCAGCTTCCAGCAGGACGGCCTGCCGCTGTTCCACGAGAACGACGGCGTGTTCTTCCGCGGCGATGCGATCCTCAAGCAGGACCTCATGACCGAGCGCGTCGAAGTGGTGCGCGGCGGCCCGGCGCCGGTCTATGCAAGCTATTCAGGCGCGATCATCAACGCGATTACCGTCACCGGCAGCGACGTGGCGCGCGGCAAGGCGCAAGTGACGCTCGGCGATACCGGCCTCTACCGCCTCGACGCCTATCAGGCAGGACCTCTGGGCAAGAACACCTATTACGCCGTGGGCGGCTTCATGCGCTACCACGACGGCTACCGCGACAACGGCTTCCCCAACGACAAGGGCGGCCAGATCCGCGCCAACATCAAGCATGAACTGGACAACGGGTTCATCAAGCTCAACCTCAACTACGTCAACGATCACAACGTCTTCTATCTGCCGATCCCGATCAACGACCCGCGCGATCCCAGCAAGTCGCTGAACCAGTACATCGACTACTTCACCGGCACGATGAACTCCCCCGCCTTCCGTAACGTCAATCTCAAGTACCGTGACGGCAACGGCGTGATCCAAAGCCGCAACAGCGACCTGTCCGACGGGCGCCACATGCGGATGGTCAACTTCGGCGCCCACTACGAAGGCGATTTCGACGGCTGGCTCGTCACCGCCGCCGCCGGTTACACACAGGGCAAGAACGACTTCACGGCGTTCTACTCGACCACCAACCCGGTGGATGGCAACGCCTTCGCCAACGGCTACCTCAACCGCACCGGCGGCGCGCCCTTCGGTGCGACCCGCTTCGGCTACGTGCTGGCAGGCACCAATACCGTCTACGATCCCTATGCCGCTTCCGGTCTGGTGATGCAGGGCCAGTACCGCGACATCCATTCGAAGTTCTATTCGGGACAGGCCAACCTTTCGGTCGCAAAGCAGGTCAAGACCGGCATCGGCACCCACGACATCAAGCTGGGCGTCTACGGCAGCCTCTATGGCGAAGACAGCCGGACCCTCTACCAGAACTACCTGATCGAAGTGGCGGGCGAACCGCGCACGCTCGACCTCGTGGGCTACAATGCCGCCGGTGCAGTGGTGGGCCGCGTTACCGACAACGGCGTGCTCAACTATGCCGCGACGCTCAACCAGGGCGATTCCGACGCGAAGATGTTCGCGCTCTACGCCAACGATACCTGGGAAATCGTTCCCGGCCTGCGCATCGACGCCGGCATCCGCCACGAGCGCTACAGCTACAAGGGCTGGGCCGCGCTCACGGCGCAGGCCAACCTCGGCGACGCGACCACCTTGGCCGACGACACAACCCGCGCCTTCACCGGCGTGATCCTGACCCAGAAGCTCAAGCCCAATGCCACCAACTGGACGGTCGGCGCCAACTACGACTTCTCGGGCCATGTCGGGCTCTACGGCCGCGCCTCGCACCTCGAAACGCCGCCCAACGTCCAGACGGTGATGAGCATCAACCCGACGATCATCAAGACCGTCGCCGACCAGTACGAAGTGGGCCTCAAGCTCGCCTCGGGCCGCTCGTATCTCTACGTGACGGGCTTCTACACCAACTTCGACCCGCTCAACGCCTCGTTCCTGGCCTTCGACCCGACCACGGGCCGCAACGACGTGAACGTGCCCTTCATCGGCGAGGCCCAGGTCAAGGGCATCGAGTTCGACGGTGCCTGGTCGGTCACGCCGTGGTTCACGCTGAACGGCGCGCTCACCGTCAGCGATCCCAAGTACAAGAATTTCCAGAGCAGCACCGGCGCCGATCCGGAGCAGGCGGAAGGCAACCAGATCGTCCGCCAGCCGAAGGTCTACGGCAATATCCGCCCGAGCTTCAGCTTCTCGACGAATGACACCGACATCTCGGTCTATGGGCGCTACACCTACATGGGCAAGCGCTTCGTCGACCTCTACAACAACACCGCGCTTCCGGCTTACGGCACGATTGGCGCGGGCATCACGGCCACGCACGGGACCTGGCAGCTTCAGGTGGTGGGCGACAATCTGTTCAATGCCCACGGTCTGACCGAAGGCAATACCCGCACCGACTCGCTGGCGGGCCAGGGCAGTTCGGAGGCGATCTATGGCCGTCCGATCTTCGGTCGAAACTTCCGACTCGTCGTGAGCAAGTCCTGGTAATGCGCGGAAAAGCTTTCCATATGACGACGGCGCCGCTCCTCGCCGCCGCCATACTCGCGTTCGCTTCCGTCCCGGCTTCGGCCGGGGCGGTTCGCGATGTTCAGGCCGAAGCCCTGTCGGACCGGCTGTTCCCGCTGCTGGACGCCCTGGGCCGGGACACCTCTGCGATGGCGGCGATCAAGGCGAAGCCGGAAGTCGCGGCCATGCTGCGGGTCCGGCAGGAACGCCGCGATGCCTGCGCCGCCGACCTCGGCTGCCTTGCGCAGGCCATGGTCTGGACGCCGACGGAAGGCGCCCTCCTCGCCCATGCGGCGGTGCAGCCTACCGGAACGCGCAGCACCGATGACGGCACCGCCGCACAGGCCATGCGCGAGATCGACGGCGTCAATGCCGTGGTGCGTACGTTCAGCCTCGGTCAGGTTCCGGCCTATCCCCAGATCGACGGCGCCGGAACGATCGAACCACAGGAAACCCGCGCGCGCCTCCAGGCCGCCGCTTGGCTCGCCCAGACCCCGCGCGCCGGTTCGGCGCAGGCGCTGGACCCCAGCATCGAATTCGCGCTCGCCTTGCTCGACGCCAGCGACCGCACCGATGCCATCGGCTTCGAGCCGCTCACGGGCGGTCTCAATGCTCCTGCCATAAAGCGGGCCAGAGGCCTCGACTGGAAGCGCTTCCGCTACAGCGCGATGATCGTGACCGGGGTGGGACCGGAAGTGCCCGACATGGCGCTCAGCCCCTTCGGCAAATACCATCTGCGCCTCGCCGCCGACCGTTTCGCGCAAGGCGACGTACCGTTCATCATCGTCACCGGAGGCCGCGCCCATCCCCGCGCCACGCGCTTCACCGAGGCCGAGCAGATGCGCAAGGCCTTGATCGAGCGCTACGGCGTCCCGGCAGACGCCATCGTGATCGAGCCTTATGCCCGCCACACGACCACCAACTTGCGCAATGCCACGCGCCTGCTGGTGGCCATGGGCGCTCCGCTCGACAAGGACGCGGTGATCGTCTGCAACCCCGGCCAGAGCGCCGCGATCGAAAGCCCCGCCTTCGTCCAGCGCAACCTCGCCGAACTGGGCTACGAGCCGGGCAAGGTCGGCCGCCGCATCTCGCCGACCGAACTGGAATTCCGCCCCTCGCCGCAGTCCGCACGGGTCGATCCGCGCGATCCGCTCGATCCCTGACCTCTTCGACGGAGCCTGCCATGCGCCCCTTCGTTCTTGCAGCGCTCGCCGCTGCCGTTCTTCCCGCCCCCGCTCTCGCCTGGGGCGGCACTGCCCATGCCGTCATCGACCGCGCCGCGATCGAGGCCATTCCTGACGACGGCCCGACCTTCCTGCGCCGCCATGTCGATTACATCGCCGCCTCGGCCTCCCTCCCGGACGGCTGGCGCGGCGACAGCGAACCGTTCTCGAAGATCGAGGAAGACCCCAACCACGGCTGGTTCAAGGAGCAGTTCGCCTTCCTCAAGCCGATCCCGCGCTCGCGCTATGCCTTCGTTCTCGCACTTTACAAGCATTACGAGGCGATCAAGGACAGCGACCCGGCGACCGCCGAGCGCACCAATGTCCGCTGGACCGGCACCCTGCCCTATGCCGCAATGGAATCCTACGAGCGGCTGATCGCGTGCATGCGCCAGATCCGCGCGCTGAAGGCCGCAGGCAAGGACAGTGCCTTCGCCGAACAGCACTGCGCCTTCCAGGTGATCCGCCTCGGCCACTACATCGGTGACGGCGCCCAGCCGCTCCACGATTCCGTCAACAGCGACGGCTGGCGGGGCGACAACCCCAAGGGCTACACCCGCGACCGCACGATCCATGGCCGCTTCGAAAGCGAATTCGTCGACGGCATCGGCCTGACCGTCAAGGACATCGCCCTGCGCCTCGGCGCGCCCGCCCACCGCGAGGGCGACATGTTCGAGGCGGTCCTCGCTTTCCTTAACGATGCGTCCAGCCGGATGGAGCAGGTCTATGTCCTCGAAAAGCGCGACCGCTTCGCCAATTTCAAGGACAGGGACGTGCGCGAACTGGTCTATGCCCAGACCGGAAAGGGCGCGGCGATGCTCCGCGACATGATCTGCCGCGCCTGGGCGAAAAGCGCTGTGAGGCCGCAGCCGCTCACGCCTTCGCCGCTCGACCCGGCCAATCCGGCCTACGATCCCGAAACCGGCTCGGCAGCGCCGCAGACCGGGGCCTGACCGGAACCGTCAACCTTTCCGCGTGCCTGCGGCGAGAAAGCGCCGCGCGCACGCGGGCGTGGGTTGTATGGCCGATATCGAAGCGCCGCAGCACCACGAAGGCGGCGAGACTTCCCGCCATCGGCACGCCCAGCCCGAGCACGAGAATGCCGGTGCGGACGAACGCCGATTGCTCCGCCCCCGGCACATAGCCGATGCCCCCGAGCGACCAGCCGATCATCCCGTTCGCCGCCGCGCCGCTGGCCTTCACGACCACGAGATAGAAAGCGAAGAGGCCGGTCTCGAACCGGCGTCCATGGCGCAAGGCGACAAAGTCCACGGTGTCGGCCAGAAGCCCCCAGGGCAGCATGAACACACATGTGAAAGCCGCACCGACCAGCACTGCACAGGCGAGAAGCAGCGGCGGAGAGGCGATACAGAATGCGAAGAGCGCGAGGCTTGCCGCGCAGAGCAGATGACCCGCCGCCAGCAACCGGCTCTTGTCGTAGCGCCCCGTCAGCATGGTCCAGAACAGCACGCCGAAGAACTGCCCGCACGTTATGGCGACAAGCAGGGAACTCACGCTGTCGGGGCGATGAAAGACGTAGGTGCCCATGTAGAGCAGCATCCGCTCGAAAGTCGGCACCGCAAAGCCGGTTATCGCCGCGATCAGCCCCATGCCGAGGACCAGCCCGTCACGCAGCGGCACGGCAATGCCGTCCCCGTCGCCATGCTTTCCGTCCGGAAGCGGCTCCTCGCGCCCCGAAGTCAGAGCCGAGAAGGCGATCGTCATGGCGAAGAGCACACCCGCCAGACAGCCGATCAGGGCCAGCAGTTCCAGCATCTGCGCCGATACCGCGTGCTGGACGGTCGGTGTCAGTAGGGCGGCCACCGTCAGCGAGGACGTGGTGCTGAAGAACAGGCGATAACCGGAGACCCGTCCCCGCGCGCGGCTGTCCCCGGTCATGCGTGCCATCAGGGCATTGTGCGGCACGTCAATCACCGCATAGGCGCCGCGAAACAGCAGGAGCGCGGCAGCGACCATCCAGATCCGCTCCGCCCCCAATGCCGGAAGCGCGTAGAGCAGCGCGAAGCCGCCTCCAGCCGGGATCGCGCCCGCCAGAATGAGCCAGCGATAGCCCCGCCCCGCCCGGCGCAGGCGAATGACCAGCAGCGCGGCCAGCAGATCGAACGCAAGGTCCCCCGCCACCGCCACGAGCATCAGCAGCCCCGCCACCGATCCGGGCAATCCGAACAGGTCGGTGAGCAGGTAGAGGAAAGTGACGTCGGCACCGGCGAAGACCAGGTTTTTTCCGAAGTTTCCGCTGGCATAGCCGATCAGCCGCGCTTCCCGTCCGAAACCGGAACTTGGAGCTACCCGCTGTCGGGCCGGGCGCGGGAAAGCGAGTGCCATGCGCGGCCTCTAGCCGCGCGCCGTTTCAGTTTTGCGACGAAGTTTGCGGGGCAGTTCCTCCCCGACACGGGGAGAAACTGCGAACTCAATGTATCTCGGCCTCGACCTTCCCGGCCTGACGCTCGAACAGACGGCGATACTGCCCCTGCTCCGATTTCAGCAGAGCGTCATGCGTGCCATCCTCGACGATTTCGCCGCGATGGAACACCAGGATGCGGTCCAGCGCCCGCACCGTGGAAAGGCGGTGGGCGATGACGATGGCAGTCCGGCCCACCATGAGCCGCTCCATCGCTTCCTGGATCGCCGCCTCGGACTCGGAGTCGAGGCTGGAAGTCGCCTCGTCGAGAATAAGGATCGGCGCATCGGCCAGGAAAGCGCGCGCGATGGCGATGCGCTGGCGCTCGCCGCCCGAAAGCTTGACGCCGCGCTCCCCTACAAGCGTGCGATAGCCCTTGGGCAGGCGCATGATGAAATGGTGCGCATTGGCCAGTCGCGCCGCCCGTTCGATATCCTCGATCGTGGCGTCCGGGCGGCCATAGCCGATGTTCTCCGCCAAAGTGCGGTGGAACAGCACCGGCTCCTGCGGTACGATGGCAACCTGGCGCCGCAGCGAGGTCTGCGTGGCATGGGCGACATCCTGCCAGTCGATCGTGACCCGGCCATGCTCCACGTCGTAGAGCCGCTGGATCAGCTTGACGAAGCTGGTCTTGCCGGAGCCGGAAGGCCCCACCAGTCCGACACGCTGACCGCTCGGGATCGCCACATCGAGATCCCTGAACAGCGGCTTGTCCTGTCCGCCGTAGTGGAACGTCACGTCCTCGAAGCGGATCGCACCGTCGACGATGCGGATGGGCCGCGCATCGGCGCGGTCGGCCACGCCCAGCGGTTCGTCATGAAGCTGGACCAGTTCCTCCATCTCGTTCACCGCGCGCTGGAGCATGTGGACGTGCTGGCCGATGTCCCGCAGATAGCCGTTCAGCACGAGGTAGCTGGTCAGCACATAGGCGACATCGCCCGCGCCCGCCTGTCCCTGCATCCACAACCAGAGCGCGGCGGCAGTGACGGCGGCGCGCACCAGCCAGAGCAGGCTGGTCTGCCCGGTGCCTGCCCAGGTGAAGGCCATCCAGGTCCGCCACGTCCGCTTGCGCCACTTGGCGACGGTGCGCGCGAGCAGTTCCTCCTCGCGCTCCTCGCCGCCGAAGGCCTTGACCACGGCATTGGTGCCGATCGCATCGGCCAGGATACCGCCGATCCGCGTGTCCCACTGGTTCGAAAGACGCGCGATCGGTGCCAGCACCCGCGTCGCCAGCCCCACGGTCAGAGTGATATAGGCCAGCGCGCCCACGGCCATGACCAGCCCGAGCACGGGCCAGTGCAGGGTCATCAGGATCACCGTCGCCACCAGCACCGTCAGCGAGGGAAGCAGCGAGAGCAGCAGCACGTCGTTCAGCGTGTCGAGCGCCCACATGCCGCGGGTGATGCGCCGCACGGTCGATCCGGAAAAAGCATTGGCGTGCCAGTCGGTGGAGAGGCGCTGGACGCGGGCGAAGGCTTCCTGCGTCACATCGCGCATCATCCCCAGCGTCAGCGGCGTGATCGCCCACCAGCCGAGGAGGCGAAACACCACAAGGCCGAGACCGAGCATGGTGATCGCCGCGAAGGCACGCCAGGCTTCCGCCGCGAGCCCGCCGCCGACGGCATCGATCATGCGTCCGGCGTAGACCGGCACGAAGACTTCGGTGACGGTCGCCAGCATCATCGCTCCGGCGCAAGCGACGGCGAGCACCGGCGCTCGCCGCCAGTGGCCGAAGGCAAATGCCAGAACCTTGCGCAGGACCGCGGCGCGCGGGAACAGATCTTCGTCGGTATCGGTCATGAGGAAATGTCCGCGCGGTCTGGCGCGGTCCCTGTATCAGCGGATTGTATCAGCGGGTTTGAGCTTTGATCCGAAGCCAGGGCTTCGGATCAGGAGAGGCAGGTATCCAGAGAAACCCGGTCAGCCCCAGTCGCGAATGCGAGCCCCAAAGGGCAGATACGGATGGTACATCGTCGCCCTCCCTGCTGATTGCCGACGCGCGCTTCATACCAGACCTGTCCTGCCAAGGCCAGCGAAGAGCGATCGGGTTCGCTCAGGTCCGCCATTGCCAATTGCCACCTCGGCCTGCATCCAGCCGCGATGAACTCATCGTCGCCGACGCAGACTTGCAGCGCAGCCCCCGCAGTAAAGGCTGCTCGCTTCTGGATGCCCTTGCTGGCGCTGATCCTGCTCGGCTGCAACTTGCGCGGCCCGATCACCGCGATCCAGCCCGTGCTGGGATCGATAAGGGAGAGCTTGGGCCTCGGCTCGGTGGGCGCGGGCCTGCTGACCAGTATCCCGGTGCTGTGCTTCGGCCTGCTGCCGCCGCTGGTCTCGCCCCTGATCGCCCGGCTCGGCATCGACCGTTCGATCCAGCTGGTTCTCGCGGGCGTGGCGCTGGCCATGCTGCTGCGGCCTTTCGCGGGGATCGAGGGGCTGTTCGCGGGTACGCTGCTGATCGGCCTCTGCATCGCGATCGGCAACATCGTCACGCTGATGCTGATCGCGCGCGATTTCGCGGGCAGGACGAACCTCGTCACCGGCTTCTACACGATCTCGCTCAATCTTGGCGCCATGCTCACGCTTGCCCTGACCGCGCCGCTGGCCGATCGCATCGGCTGGCGCGGGGCTTTGGCCGTTTGGGCCGGACTGACTGCCGTAGCCATGATCGTCCGCCTGCTCGCCCCATCTGAAACCGCGCCCGAGGAAAGCAGCCGGACCACCTCCGAGGCCCCCTCGAAGGCCACCACCCCGATGCCGGGCCAGCAACGCGCCGTGTGGATCATGACGCTGGCCTTCGCGGTCCACATCTTCGCCTATTACAGCCTGACCGCCTGGCTGCCGACGTACCTTGCCGGAGCAGGCGGCATGGGCGCCACGCAGGCAGGTATCGTCGCGTCCTCGTTCCAGATCCTTTCGCTGACCGGATCGCTCGGCATTCCGTTGCTGGCCCGCCGGTTCTCGCTCGGAACGCTGATGATGGCGATAGGCGCGATCTGGACCGTCACGCCGATCTGGATCCTCCTTGCGCCGGAGCAATGGATGTTCTGGTCGCCGATCGGCAGTATCGCCCATGGCGGCACTTTCGTGCTCGTCTTCATGATGATCATGAAGTTCACCCGAACGATGGACGAGAACCGCCGCGCCTCCACCAAGGCCCAGAGCATCGGCTACTGCTTCGCCGCGGTCGGCCCGACGCTGACCGGATGGATACAGGGAACAAGCTATGGCTGGTGGCTCGCCTTCGGCATGATCGCAGCGATAACGCTGGTGCTGATCCCGCTGGGTCTCGTGCTTTCCCGCTTCGAAAACGGCCAGACTCGGCAGCTCGCGAATCCATAGGCATCACGATACCGCGACGCGCGAAGAACTGCCCCTTTCGACGTCGAAAATCGTTACCGTTACCGGATAAGCACTTAGCCGATCGGAGGCTATCCAATCTGGCTATTTGTGCCTCGTTTGCACAGTGCTATGCTTGAAGACCATCCCGAGACCCGCGACCAGCACCTCACCCAACTCGGTGACAGGCTCGGGCAACAGCGTCCGAGCCTGTCCAAGAAGAGTCGCCAATAAAATCCGCCCCCAAGCGAAAACCGGGAGCGGCAGAGGAGAAGTGCATGGAAGACCCCCGCGCCACAATCGCGCGTGAACCGATGCATTACCGTCAGGTAATCGCCATTGCCATCGCGACCGCGCTCAACGCGCTCGACGGCTTCGACGTTCTGTCGATCAGCTTCGCCGCGCCGGGTATCGCCAAGGATTGGGGCATCGACCGCGCCGCGCTCGGCCTCGTGCTCTCGATGGAACTGTTCGGCATGGGCGTGGGCGCCTTCGTGCTCGGCAGTCTGGCTGACAAGGTCGGTCGCCGTCCGATGTTGCTGGCCTGCCTCGTCATCATGGGCACGGGCATGTTCATGGCCTCGACCGCGACGAGTGTACCGATCCTTTCCGCCTATCGACTGTTCACCGGCCTCGGCATCGGCGGCATGCTGGCCGCGACCAACGCCGTCGTCGCCGAATGCTCGAACGCCAGGCGCCGCAACCTGACCGTCGCGATCATGGCGGGCGGTTATCCGATGGGCGCCATCGTCGGCGGTTCGGTCGCTTCCTGGCTCCTCGCGGAAACCGGTCACTGGCAGTCGGTGTTCGAATTCGGCGCCGTCGTCACTCTCTGCTTTATCCCGCTGGTGCTCTGGCTGGTGCCCGAGACGATGGCCTTTCTCCTGCTCAAGCGCCCCGCCGGTGCACTGGAGAAGATCAACCGCACACTCGTCCGTCAGGGTCGCCAACCGCTACCCCAGATGCCGCCTGCCGATCCGGTCAAGCAGAAGGCCAGCGTCGCCGCCCTATTCGCACCGGGCCTTGCCAGCGTCTCGACGATGCTCACGGCCGTCTGTTTCTTCCACATGATGACTTTCTACTTCCTCGTGAAGTGGATCCCGAAAATCGTCGTCGATCTCGGCTTTCCGCCGGCATCGGCGGGCGGCGTGCTGGTATGGGCCAACATCGGCGGTGCGATCGGCTCGATCACCGTCAGCGTGCTCAGCCAGAAAGTCGGCATCCGCCCGCTGGTGGTCGCCTCGATGGTGCTGGGTTCTGGCGCAGTCATGCTGTTCGGCCAGGGTTTCTCGACCTTGAGCGGCCTGTCGCTGATCGCCTGCGTGGCCTGCTTCTTCACCAATGCCGCCATCGCCGGTTTCTACGCGGTGATCGCGCAGAGCTATCCGGCGGCGCTGCGCGGCGGCGGCACCGGGCTGGTGGTCGGCGTGGGCCGCGCCGGGGCCGCGCTTGGCCCGATCGTGGCCGGTCTGCTGTTCAATGCCGGTTGGGGGCTTGCCCCGGTCGCCATGACGATGGCTTGCGGCACGCTGATCGCCGCCGTCGTGCTGTCGCTGGTCCGCTACCGCGAGAGCACAATCGCCTGACCGGAGAAAAGTTACGGGATGGCCACTCGCAGACGGCCATCCCCGCCTAAAAATAGCAAGACGTTTCCCGAGAGGATTTTCCATGCGCTCCCCCCGCGCTACAACCCTGCTTGCCTGCGGCACGGCCGCTCTTGCCGCCCTGCCTGCCCTCGCCCCCCTGCCTGCCCTCGCCCAGTCGGTTCCGCCCGACAGCACCAAGACCGACGAGGCCGGCACCCTGTCCACCCAGGCCCCTCCGGGCGTGCGCCCCGCAAAATCGCAGCAGCGCCCTGCCGAGGCGATGCCCGGCGGTCGGCCCGGCCCGGCAGGCCTGCCGCAGAACATCCGCTGGACCGAAGACTGGTCGAAGAAGCCGGAGGCCGACGCCCCCCTGCTCGAAAAGATCAAGCATATCCCCATCGGCAGCGACGACGTCTACCTGACCCTCGGCGGCGAAGCGCGCCTCTATTATACCGACTGGCACCGCTCCTCGCTGGGCCTGAAGGCGAACGACAACAACGATCCGGTCCAGTCCCGCCTGCGCCTGCTGGCCGACCTCCATGTCGGCGAGAACCTGCGCGCCTATCTGGAACTGGGCGACAACCGCGAATTCGGAGAACAGTTCGCCACCCCGCCCAACCGCGACAAGGTGGACATCTACCAGGCCTTCGTCGACGTGACGGTGCCGCTGGGCAAGGCGGGCAAGATCACCTTCCGCCCCGGCCGCTTCGAGATGCCGCTGGGCAACGGCAAGCTGGCGGGCGTGCGCGAAGGCCTGAACATGCGCTTCACCTATCAGGGCCTGCGCGCCACCTACATCCTGCCGGGCAAACTCTCGGTGGATGTCTTCGCGGTGAAGCCAGTCCAGATCAAGCCGGGCACGTTCGACGACGGCCCGAACCACGCCCAGGACTTCCACGGCATCTACATCAGCGCGCCCAACCGTATCGCCGGTTTCGGCACCGACCTCTACTGGTACGAGATGAAGCGCGACCGCGCGACGCTCACCGCGGGCATCGGCAAGGACGATCGCAACAACTGGGGCGGACGCCTGTGGAAGCGCGGGCCCCACTGGGACCTCGACCTCGAAGGCACTTATCAGAGCGGCACTTTCATCGACAAGGACATCCGGGCCTATGGCGCGATGTTCGAAGGCGGCTACACGTTCGACGCGCCGATGAAGCCGCGCCTGGGCCTGCGCACCAACTACTTCAGCGGCGACAAGGACCTGAACGACGGCAAGATGGGCACCTTCGTCCCCGCCGCCGCCCGCCTGCCGCTGATCAGCGAGGCAGCGTTCTTCAGCTTCTCGAACCTGATGGACATCTACCCCTCGGTGACGGTCAAGCCGACGCCCGCGATCACCGTCATGGCCGGACCGGACTTCCTGTGGCGCGCGCGCAAGGGCGACGGCGTCTACATCGGCCCCTCGGGTTCCAGCTTCGCGCCTTACGGTTCAAGCCGCGCGATCGGCACCGACCTCAATCTCGAAGCCTCATGGCAGGCGACCGACCGGCTCGCCTTCCGTCTCTGGGAGACCTACTTCGCCGCCAGCGACTCGTTCCAGGCCAACGGCGGCAGGAACGGCAACTACTTCGGCCTGATGGCGAACTACCGCTTCTGATCGCGTGGGGAGCGGCCCGGCCGAAACCGGGGCGCTCCCATTTCTCACGCCAGCAGGTCCTCGTAGAAGGCGCCGAAGGGCCGCGTCGGATGGCGGATCTGCATTTCCAGAATCCACAGCCCCTTGCCCGGCAGGTGATCGAAGGCACCGAGATTGCCGCCCTTATGCACCGAATGCGGATAGTCGCCGACCCGGTGCCCGCGAATGTCGAGGTTGAGCACCCAGCCCAGCGCCCGCGCCTCTTCCTCGGCGCGGGCATAGAGCGCGGAACCGGTCACTTCGCCCTGCCCCCAGATCGCCTGCACCCGGTCGAACAGCACTTTCACGTCGCGGGCGCAGGCCTGCATCTCGTGATCGCTGCCCACGGCAAAAGTCGCGCCGACATCGCCTTCATGGCCGAGGAATACCGGACCCATGTCGATGAAGTAGATATCGTTCTCGCCGAGAACGGCGTCGCCTTCGCTGCGGTCGCTGAAGATCTTCAGGGTGTTCTCCCCGAACCGCACCAGCACCGGGTGCCAGGACTTCTCCATGCCCAGTTCCGCCAGCGCGGCATGGCCGATCGCCACCGCCTCGCTCTCGCGCATGCCGGGACGAACTTGTTTCGCAATACGCTCCAGTGCCTGCCAGGACAGCGCCTGAGCTTCGCGCAGGGCATCGAGCGAATAGTGCGGCCCGACCGCTTCGCGCGGCGAGGTGGAAAGCGGGGCAGATGCAGACATGGTAGCTCCAGTAACGGAAATGCTTTCAAGGAAAACGCCGGGGCAGGCGCACGTATCAGGTCTCCGGGTCACCGTAGACATAGGCCGTCACGCCGGAGCGCAGTTGCACTTCCCGGCGCACATAGTCCACTTCGTAGGCATCGGCATTGGCAAGGTCCTGCGCGCTGATGCGGAAGAGCGTTCCTTCCACGGCATCCTCCACGCAGTCGCTGGGTTCGACCATCGGATGCCATCGCGTGCCGCTCTTGGCGATCACATCGGGATCGGTGATCTCGATCATGCGTTGCCGCCAGCCCAGCATGGCGTCCGGCGTGCCCACCACTTCGCGGCCGAACAGGGCCAGTTGCACCTCGGCTTGCCGCAAGGTTCCGTAGGAGAAGAGGAAAACGTCCTGCATGTTCACTCCGCTTTACCGTCTCAATTCGAATGTAGCGCCGCGTTGACGATGCGGGCCTGGGTAAATTCCTCCATGCCCGCAAGCCCCTGATGGCGACCGATCCCGGACTGCTTCGCGCCGCCGATCGGCACTTCGAACGGCAGGCTGAAGACCCGGTTGACCCAGACCAGCCCGCTCTCGATCCCCGAGGCGACGGACAGCGCCCGCTCGACATCCCCGCTCCAGACCGAAGCGCCGAGGCCGTATTCGCTGGCGTTGGCACGCGCGAGGGCTTCCTCCACGCCGTCGTAGGCAAGGACGGGAATGACCGGTCCGAACTGTTCCTCCCGCACGAGGCGGGCCTGCTCGGGCAAGTCGCGGATCACCGTAGGCGGTACGAACCAGCCCGGTTCCGGCAGCGGCGTGCCGCCCGTCAGCACCCGGCCCAGACGGCGGCTCTCTTCCAGCAAGTCGGCCAGACGCGCGTGCTGCGCAGCGTTCTGGACCGGGCCAAGCGTCACCCCCTCATCGAGGCCGCTGCCGACCACCGCCTGCTGCGCCAGATCGGCCAACACATCGCAAAGCGCATCGATCCGGCTACGCGGCGCATAGATACGTTTGATGCCGAGGCAGACTTGCCCCGCATTGGACATGGCACCCTCGAACAGCCGGGGCGCGATGGCGGCGATATCGGCATCGTCAAGCACGATGGCGGCGTCGTTGCCACCCAGTTCCAGCGTAAAGCGCTTCAGCGTCCCCGCTGCCGAGGCCATGACCTTGCGGCCCGTCGCGGTCGATCCGGTAAAACTGACATGGGCGATCCCCGGATGCGCGGTCAGGAACGACCCCAGCGATCCGGCATCTCCAAGCGTATGGAACACCCCCGGCGGCAGCAGGTCCGCCGCCAGTTCGCCGAGCCTGAGCGCGGTGAGCGGCGTGGTCGGCGCTGGCTTGGCGATGACGCAGTTGCCCGCCGCCAGTGCAGGCGCCAGCTTGAGAACGAGCAGCAGGAGCGGAAAATTCCACGGCACGATGGCCGCGACGACGCCCAGCGGATAGCGCTGCTCGACGATCCGCTCTTCCGAAGTCTCGACGAGGACACGATCCTCCAGCCTCAGGCCCGCGTGATAGCGCAGCGCCGCCACCGAAGCGCCGACTTCGCCCCGCGCTTCGGCCAGCGACTTGCCCTGCTCCTGTGTGAGGAGACGGGCAAAGGCCTCGGCCTCCCGCTCCAGCGCGTCGGCCAGAGCGTCGAGGGCAGTGCCCCGCTCCTGCGGAGACGTGTCACGCCACGAGGGAAAGACGCGATGGGCGACGGCAATGGCCCGTTCCGCCAGGGCATCATCGGCGCACCAGCTGGAAGCAAGCACGGTGCCGGTAGCGGGATCGAGGACATCGATAGTCGAAGTACCGTCGCAAAGGCGACCGTCGATAAGCAGGCGGAAAGACATGGCGCGCTTCTAGGCGCACCGCCAGGCGCCGTACAGGGACCACCACAATTCCGGTTGAAATACCTAACCGGCTCTTCGCTCTCTCGAAAGCTCCGGAAGGCTAGCGTCTGTCACGCGATCGGCGTCGCCCTTCGAAGGTCCTACAGCATGAAACAGACCTCGGCCCTGCCCCTCACCGAGCCTCCCGCTTCCACCGAATCCTGGTATCTTTCCGCGATGGAGCGGCTGGTCGCTTTCGTGCAGGACCTGTCTCATGCGCGGGACCTCGATGCCGTAACCGCAGTCGTACGCGATGCCGCCCGCAACCTGACCGGCGCGGACGGCGCCACATTCGTCCTGCGCGATGGCGACAATTGCTACTACGCGGAAGAAAACGCCATCGCACCTCTGTGGAAAGGCCTGCGCTTTCCCATGAGCCAGTGCGTCAGCGGCTGGGTGATGGTCAACGCGCAAAGCGTCGTCATCGAGGACATCTACGACGACCCCCGCGTGCCGGTCGAGGCCTATCGCCCGACTTTCGTCAAGAGCATGGCCATGGTCCCGATCCGCCGGACTTCGCCGATCGGAGCCATCGGCAACTACTGGTCCACCCACCGCCTCCCTTCGGCGGAGGAACTCGCGGTTCTTCAGGCCCTGGCAGACACGACCTCCGTGGCGCTGGAAAACGCCGAACTCTACACCCGCCTTCAGGGCATGATCGGGAGGCTGCAAGAGCAGCAGGTCCGCATCGGCGAACAACACGCCAGCCTCGGCATCTTCACCCGCGCCCTGGCCCACGACTTGCGCGAACCGGTGAGAACGCTCGTATCGTTCTCCGAAATGCTGCAGGAGGAACCGCAGGACCAGGAAACCCAGGCAACCTACTTGCGCTTCATCAGCGATTCCGCAGCGAGGATGGGAACGCTCATCGACTCCGTGGCCCACTATACCCGGCTCGATTCTCCCGAAATTTCCGCATGTTCCTTGTGCCTTCTCAGCGATGTCGTAGCCGAAATCCGGCAGAACCTCACCCGGATCATCGCCGAGGGTGGGACCACAATCATCCACGGACCGCTGCCCACGCTCGTTGCTGATCCGGTCCATCTGCGACAGCTGCTCCAGAACCTCGTCGCCAATGCGATCCTCCACAACGAGGGACCGGTCACCATTTCCATCGCCAGCAAGCGGACTGCCGAAGGCCATCTCCTGTCCGTGAGCGACGACGGAAGCGGCATCCCGGCCAGCCAGAGCGAACAGGTTTTCGAGCCGTTCCGCCGTCTGGTCCATCGCAACGACGCCTCCGGCCTCGGCCTCGCCATCTGTCGGCGGATCGTTTCGCTCTATGGCGGGACGATCCGCTGCGAAAACGGCGAAGGCGGAGGCGCCACTTTCTCCTTTTCGCTACCCGGCGCCGAACCGCCCGAGCCCCCTGCGGCGGAGCCCGAAAACGACAGTCTCGCCATGGCCAATGTCCTGATCGTCGACGACCGGGAGGCGGACCTGGAAATGACCGAAATCGCTCTGTTCAGACGCCCGAAGCTGCGCTGCAACCTGCAAAGCGCCCGCGACGGACGGGAAGCCCATCGCCTGCTTACGACACCCGGCGCTCTCGTCGATCTCGTCCTCCTCGACATCAACATGCCCGATGTCGACGGTTTCAGGCTGCTGGAGCAGATTCGGAACGACGAAGCCCTGCGCGATATCCTTGTCGTCATGTGCAGCGGCTCCGACTACGAACCCGACAGGAAACGCTCGGCCGCGCTAGGTGCGGCCGGGTACCTGCTGAAACCGCCGCGCTTCTCCAACTTCCGGGATATCGTCGCCGAACAACCGTGCCTGCGACTGCTGGACGAAAGCAACGGCATGTGTCTGATGCGGCGAAGCCTGTGAGGTTGTCGCGCAGACAGAACCGAAACGGCTCTTTCCTTCACCGCAACTGCCTGCACAAACTTGCACCGTTTTACAAAGCGATAGTGCGGTTTTCTGAGAAATGAGCGGCATTCCAGCGCGTTGTCGGCCTGAAAACCTTCGGCTCGCCCCGGCCGCGGACACATCAAATCTTAACCGCACTACCGGAACGTGACAGTCCCTTGGCTCTCTATAAGCTCTCATGTGAAGACTTTGCCCGAACTCCAGGAACTGCATGACCCTTCTCTGGCGCTGATCCGCGAGCAATACCTGAGCCTGCGGAAGCAGATCCCGCTCATGTACCTGTTGATGACGATCAATGCAGCGTTTCTGGTGCTCGTCGCCAGTCCCGACGTTCACCCGCTTATCGGGATCGTCATGCCGCTGAGCCTCGTCTTCATAACCACGATCCGTGCCATCCTCTGGCTGTCGCGCCGCAAGCGCGACGCCGGAATCGATGAAATTCGCCGCTATCTGCGCGGCACCAAAGTTGCAGCGGCAGCGCTCAGTCTCCTGTTCGGCAGTTGGGGCCTGATCCTGCTGGAGGAGACCGATCCCCAGCACTCCGGATCGATCGCGCTCTATGTCTTCGTCGGAGCCATCGGGTGCTGCTATTGCCTCCAGGCCCTGCCCTCCGCGGCCCGTCTCGTCCTGCTGTTCGGTGCGGCCCCCATGACCGGACGCCTCCTGCTCTCAGGGGACTGGTATCTTGCCGGGACCGGCGTGACATTCCTGCTGGCAGCGGCCGTCATCCTGCGTACGCTGGCGACGAACCGGTCCGCCATGTTCGAACTGCTGCGCTCGCGCTCCGAGATGAAGGGACTTCTGAACGCGCTGGAACAGAGCCAGGGGCATTACCGCTGCTCCGTGGACCTCAACCCGCAACTTCCCTGGATCAGCGAACCGGACGGCTCGATCTGCGAGATCAGTCCGCGCTGGACTATCATGACCGGCATTTCCGTGGAGGACGGCATGGGGTCCGGCTGGACCGTGGCGGTTCATCCCGAAGACTTGCCGCGCGTTCTGGATGCCTGGCACACGGCCCTCCAGGCCGCCGACAATCCGGTAGCCGATGTCCGCTATCGCCTGCGCCAGGCGGATGGCAGCTACCGCTGGGTAAGGGCACGCTCCTATCCGCGCCGGGACGAAACCGGGCGCATTATCAAGTGGTACGGCAACCTTGAGGATATCGACGATCAGGTCGCTGCCGAAACCGCCCTGCGCGACAGCGAGGAACGGTACAGGCTGGCATCCCGCGCCACCAGGGACCTGATCTGGGATTGGTCCCACCAGACCGACCGTCTCGAATGGGCCGGAGGGATCGACACTATCTACGGCCATGTCGAAGCGGCGCAAGGCACGACCGTCGCCTGGTGGCGCGACCACATTCATCCGGCCGACCTGCCCGGCGTGGACGCGTTGACGACCCAGGTGCTTTCGGGGAATTCGGACAAATGGCAGCACGAATTCCGGTTTCGCGCCGCCGACGGGTCCTACGTCCACCTGCTTTCGAGCGGCTATGCGCTTCGTGACGAAGCCGGGAAAGCGCGGCGCTCGATCGGCGCGCTCCAGGACGTAACCCAGGCCCGGCGCTCGGAGGCGGAACTGCGCCGGGCGGCCTATCACGATGCCTTGACCGACCTACCCAACCGTGCCTGCTTCTACCAGCAGCTCGAAAAGGAACTGAGCCGCGCGCGTACCCGAAACACGAAAGTCGGGGTCGTCGTCTTCGATGTCGACAGTTTCAAGTCGATCAACGACAGCCTGGGTCACGGCGCCGGCGACATGGTGCTCAAATCCGTGGCAGCAAGGCTGTCAGTGCGGCTTCCGATGGGTGCGATGGCGGCGCGGCTCGGGGGGGACGAATTCGCGCTCATCCTGCCCACTCTCGATACCAAGGACGACTGCTCCGCTTTCGTACGGACCGTCCTGCGTGACGTGGCGCAGCCGATCACGATCGACGAGAGCGTCGTGGAAGTCGGGGTCAGCGCCGGTGTCGCGCTCTGGCCGAACGACGGCGAAGACGGTGAGGCGGTGCTCAAGAGCGCGGACCTCGCGCTCTACACCGCCAAGGCGAAAAGTTCGGGCGACGTCGAGAGCTTCCATCCCGAGCTTCGCGAAGCCGTGGACCTGCGCAACGGCATGTTACGCGACGCCCGCGACGCGCTGGGCGAGGAACGCGTCCTGCCTTTCTACCAGCCGAAGATCTGCCTCTCCACCGGCACCATCGTCGGCTTCGAGGCCCTGCTGCGCTGGCATCACCGCGAGCGCGGCCTGCAACCGCCCGGTGCGATCCACGCCGCCTTCGAAGACAGTGCCCTCTCGATCCAGCTTACCGACCGGATGCTGGAGCGGGTGCTGCGCGACATGGCCGAATGGAAGCACAAAGGGTACGCGATCGGGCGCATCGCCATCAACGGTTCGCCGGTGGACTTCCGGCGCGACGACTTTGCGGAACGCATCCTGACACGGCTCCACGCGCTGGATCTGTCGCCCTCCGAACTCGAACTCGAAGTGACGGAAAGCGTGTTTCTCGGCCACATGGCCTCCACCGCCGAGCGCGCGCTCGCCACGCTCGCGAAAGCCGGTGTCACCATCGCCCTCGACGATTTCGGCACGGGCTACGCTTCGCTCACCCATCTCCAGCAATATCCGGTGGACGTGCTCAAGATCGACCGCTCGTTCGTCTCGCGCCTCGGCAGCACGAACAGCGCGGACTTTGCCATCGTCCACGGGATCATCGACATCGCCCAGCGCATGGATATCCGCACCGTCGCGGAAGGAGTCGAGAACGAGGTGCAACTCGGCCGGCTCTGCGAATTGCACTGCGACATTGCCCAGGGGTTCCTGTTCGGCGGTGCCCTCGGGGCGGAACGGGTCGGCACTTTCGTGCGGAACTGGTCAGGATCGAGCCGCCGCTTCTGCTGGCGGAACGAAGACCGCCAACCCTCCCGCCTCGGCAGCAGCTAAGTTCATGGCTGCGGCGAAGGCGTTTCGGCGGGGCGCGGTGCCGGCTGCACGAGTTGTTCGATCACCTTGCGTCCGTCGATCTGGAACCCGTTCTGGTCGAGCTTCACGTCGACCGGAGCGCCGTTGATCTGGGTCGAGAGCACGGCCTTGCCCTGTTCCACGCGCAGATTGGCATCGCCCAAGGGAATATCGCCGATGTCAGGCACATCGAGCGGCTGGACCGGACCTTCGGGATCGGGACTCTCGGTCGCGCGCGGACGCGGCGCGGCGCGCTCGCCCAGCGCCTGCTGCATGAAATCGCGCCAGATACGCGCCGGGATCGTGCCGCCGGACACGCCCTTGAGCGGCGTATTGTCGTCATTGCCAACCCAGACGCCGACCACGAGGTCCTTGGCATAACCGACGAAGAGCGCGTCACGGTTTTCCTGGCTCGTGCCGGTTTTGCCGTAATTGGCCGTCTGAAGCCGAGCGCCGCGCCCGGTGCCGCGATTGACGGCGCCGCGCAGCAGGGTTTCCATATTTTCGTGCACGCTGTCGGAGAGGCTGCTGCGGCCGCTGATAAGACCGTCGAACCAGCCTTCTTCCTTGGCCTTGAATGCCGTTGGCGCGACCGGGAAGCGGTTGCCGGCGATGCCCGCATAGGCTGCCGTCAGCTCCATCAGCGTCATGCTGGAGGTGCCCAGCGCCAGACTGGGGTCGCCGTGCGGCAGCGGCGCAGTGACGCCGAGCTTACGGGCCATGTCGATCACCGCCTTGTCGCCCACTTTCTGGAACAGGCGCACGGCGGCAACATTGCTGGAACGGGCGAAGGCGTCGGCCAGCGTGATCGTTTGAGAATAGGAACCACCCGCGTTCTGAGGGCGGTAGTAGCCGATCTCGAACGGCGTGTTCTCGATAGTGTCGGTCGGTTTCCAGCCATCGTTGAGCGCGGCCAGATAGACGAAGAGCTTGAAGGTCGAGCCAGGCTGGCGCTGGGCCTGGGTCACGCGGTTGAACGGCGACTTGGCATAGTCGCGCCCGCCGACCATCGCGACGACTTCGCCGTTGGGGCGCATCGCCACCAGCGCGACTTGCGCCTTGCCGAGGGGCGCCGCCTCGATCGCGCGGCGGGCCGCAGCCTGGAGGCGGGAATCGAGCGTGGTCTTGTAAGTCTGCGCGGCGTAGCTCGCCTCATCCAGCCCGCGCGCCTGCGGCAGTGCCCAGTCGGCGAAGTAGGTGCCGGTCGGCAGGTCGTTCTGCGAGCGCACGTCGAGCCGCGGCGCGCGGGTGGCGCGGGCCTGCTGCGGGGTCATGTAGCCCGCCTCGACCATGGCCTGGAGCACGAGCTTCATGCGCTTCTCGGCGAGGTCGTAATTGTTGGTCGGCGCCAGCCGCGAGGGCGCCTTCATTAGCCCGGCCAGCATCGCCGCCTGCGCGGGCGAGAGGTTCTCCGGACGACGATGGAAATAGTGCATCGAGGCGGCGCGCAACCCGTAGGTATTGTCGCCGAAGTAGGCATTCGAGAGGTAACGTTCGAGGATCTCGTCCTTGCTCAGCCAGGCCTCCAGCCAGAAGGCGATCAGCACTTCTCGCGCCTTGCGGGTCAGGCTGCGCTCGGAAGTAAGGAACGTGAACTTGGCGAGCTGCTGGGTGATCGTGCTGCCGCCCTGGGTGCTGCCCCCGCTGACATTGCTCCAGAGCGCGCGGGCGATGCCGCGCGGGTCGATTCCCCAGTGGTCGTAGAAACGTCGGTCCTCGATGGCGATGAAGGCCTGGCCGACATGGATCGGCAGCTTCTTCACTTCGACCGGAGCATCGACGATGGCGCCGTTGCGGGCGATCGGCGTGCCGTCCGCCGCGAGCAGGGTGATCTGCGGCGGCGAGATCGGTTGCAGCGACTTCGACAGCGGCGCTGTAACGACGAGCCAGCCGATCGTCAGGAAGAACAGCATGAGCAGGCCCGCCAGCCCGCGCGAAAACCACCACCAGCGCGACCGGCCTTTGCGAGGCGCGCCTTTGCCGGGCTGGCCTTCGGAGGGAGGAAGCGGGTTCTGGGACTGGAGGGAAAGGTCGTCCTGACCCGGCCCGCCTTCCGGCAGGCTGTTCAGGTTATCCAACGTCAAGGCCATGTCTTCGGCTTCGCCTGCAATTCCCGTCCATCAAGCCCGTTGCGGGCCGGATTTCGCCAATACGGAGTTCCGTGGCAGCTTGCGAGGCAAAACTTGTCGCAAAATCGACAAACCGCAGACCCAGACCGACGATGATCGTCATTCCCGATCCCCTTTTGTCCATACTGCCGGGCATTCGACCTACCCAGCAGGAGTAGGCCGGGAATCCCCTCGGGCTAAGGCTCCGGGCCTCGCCGGGCATTCGGTATTATATGGTCCTGTAGATACATTCTCCCCGCGCCGCGCGGTACCTTCCTTCCATTCCGCTTGAAGAAGGGAACGAGCGTGACGGCACTTGCGAAGATCGAAGCACCGAGCCGCGAAGGTCGGCAGAACCATGGACTGCTGACGCTGGAGCAGAGCCTCGCGCTCGACAACGAAACCGCGATGGGCCTCTATGCCGCCCACCTCAACAAGTACATGCTCCAGGTCTTCGACATCCTCGGCCTCGCGCACATGGATATCGAGAGCGCCCAGGGCGCGGAGATCACCTTGCGGGACGGCCGCAAGGTCCTCGATTACTCAGGCGGCTTCGGGGTGCTCGGCCTCGGCCACAACCACCCGAGGATCATCGCCGCCGAGCGGCTCTGCCACGATCGCAAGGTGCTGGACTGCATCAAGATCGCCCCGCACAAGCTGCAGGGCGCGCTGGCGTACAACATCTCGCGCTTCCTGCCCGAGCCGCTCGACGTCTCGTTCCTGGCAGTCTCGGGAACCGAGGCCAACGAAGCGGCGATGAAAATCTGCGAGCGGGTGCAGACGCCCAAGGGCAAGACCAAGTTCCTCTGCTTCAAGGGCGCCTTCCACGGCAAGACCCACGGCCCGCTCTCCCTCACCACCGCCACCGACGTGCAGAGCGGCTTCATCATGGGCGTGCCCAAGGAGAACGTGGTCTTCGCGACCTATGGCGACATCGCCTCGGTCCGCGAGGTTATCGCCCGCGAGCAGTTCGAAAAGGGCAACCGCATCATCGCGGGCATCGTCGAGACGATCCGCGGCACCTCCTGCCATGTCCCCGATCCCGGCTTCCTCACCGCGTTCGCGAAGCTCTGCCGCGAGAACGACATCCTGACCATCTTCGACGAAGTGAAGGTCGGCATGGGCCGCACCGGCAAGTTCTGCGCCTTCATGCACGAGGAGGTGGTCCCCGATGTCGTCACTCTCGCCAAGACGCTGGGTGGCGGCAAGCGCGAACTGGGCGCGATGGTCACCTCGCAGGCCCTTTTCGACAAGGCTTACGGCAACAAGAACGACTGCAACCTCCACAGCTCCAGCTTCAGCGGCATGGGCGAGAGCTGCGCCGTGGGTATCGAAACGCTCAACGTACTCGAAGACGAGCAGCTGATCGAACGCGCAGGATGGGTCGGCAGTTACTTGCATAAGAGACTTGAGAAACTACGTGAGAAATATCCACGCAAGATAGTCTCGCTGCGCGGCAAGGGCTGCTTTCAGGCAATCGAGCTTAACTTTGGTCAGCAATTAGCTGAAAAAGCTATAGATATTCGCAAGAACTCGCTTTTCGTAACGTACGAAACGGTACTGATCGGTGCGATGGCCCGCGAGCTTTACGAACGCCACGGCATCCTCGTCCACTTCCAGCCCGGCGCGCGGGACCTGCTGCACCTGATGCCGCCCTACATCGTTTCCGAAGCGCAGATCGAGCGGCTGATCGAAGCGCTTGATGACGTGCTGGGACGGGGCGTGGCCGATGCGACGGTGCGCTTCGTCGTCAAGAACATCAAGCGTGTGCTGGGCTGACGCCATGGCTACTCCCGCCGAAAGGCTCACCCCCACCGCCCGCAAGCCCTTCGCCGACCGGCAGAGCCTAGGCAGCGCATCCAGTGGATGGATCGCCTGCGCTGCCCTGCTGGTGCTGTCGCTGGTGCTGTTCCGGCTGAACATCCATCAGGGCATGATCGTCTCGCCCGACAGCACCCGCTACATGGGGATCAGCCCGATCCCCTATGACGCGCCGGTCTATCACTGGATGCTGGTGCTGCCCCATGCCCTGGGCGTGCCGCTGCTGACAGCGGCCGTGGCCTGGGGCGTCGTAACTCTGACAGCGAACATCCTGTTGGTCTTCGCACTGGTCCGGCGGATCACCGGTGACTGGCGCTATGCCGCGATGGGCACCGCCCTGATCGCACTGGCGCCGCAGTTCGTCTCTCTTCATGCGGCCGTAATCTCCGAGCCGCCGTTCATCACCTTCGTGCTTCTGACCTTGTGGTTTGCGCTCGACTATTTCGAACGCGGCACCCGGCGCGAACTTGTCATCGCCTCACTGATGCTGGGCATGGCTACGCTTACACGCTTCACCGCCCCACCGCTCGGCGCCGCCCTCGTGCTGGTGATCCTGACCGACCCGCGCCTGCCCATCTCCCGCCGCCTGACCGACGGCGCGCTGATGACGATACCCGGCGGCGCGCTGTTCTTCGGTTGGGTCGTGGCCAGCACCCTGACGGTCGGCCATTCGATCGGGCGTGAGCTGAAGTTCTACGGCAACATGGGGCCGGCGCAGTGGTGGGCCAATCTGGAAACCACCGCCGCCTGGCTGCTGCCCGATGCCGCTCCGCTGGCCCTGCGCGTGCTGCTGCTGGTGGCCGTGCTCGGCTTCGCAGGCTGGCAGTTCACCCGCCAGTTCGCCGCCTGGCGCCGGTCCCGCCTCGACATTTCCTGCGAACTGCGGATTGCCTTCTCATTGACGTTGGGCCTGTTCTTCGTCGGCTATCTCGCCTTCGTCTGGCTTTCCACCGCCCTCGAAGCGAACCTCCAGTTCGTCGGACGCTATGGATTTCCGGCCTATGTCGTGCTGGTGATGCTGGTTGTGACGCAGGCGAGCGGCCTCGACCGGCGCGTCGGCGGTCTTCGCAAGGTGTGGTTCGCGCTTGCCGGTCTCTCCGCGCTGGTGCTGGCCGGACATACCGTGCGTACCTCGGTCCGCACCCACGAGTTCTACCGCGAAGGGAACGGCTTCCTGAGCCGCGACTGGCGCGCCTCGCCCACGATGGCGGCGGTGAAAGCACTGCCGGGCAACGCGGTCCTGTACTCGAACGGCGCCGACGTCGTTGCCCTGCTGGCGGATCGCCCTGCCCAGATCGTGCCGCAGGAACGACTGCTGCGGACCAACCGCCCCGACCCGGCCAATCCGCCCGAAGCCCAGATCGCCTTCATGCAGGCCCAGGCCAACGCAGGTCTTCCGGTCTACGTGATCTGCCTCGATCGCATCGACTGGCGCTTCTACCTCGCCAGCGAAGCGCGGCTGAAGCGCGACCTCGCGCTCGAACCCGCAGGCCTGTTCGCCGACGGCCGCATCTATCGCGTCACCGCCACGGCCCATCCGTGAACGCCCCCAGTCCAACCCCTCCGCGTCAGGAGCAACCGGAAATGTCCACTGAAATGACGGGTTCCAAGATCAAGGCCGGCACGCTCGAGCGTAAGACCGCACGTCTGCGGGACTACCTGAGCCTCGCCCGCTTCGATCACGCGACCAAGCATGTTTTCGTGATCCCCGGCCTGATCCTGGCCTATGCTCTGCGCGAACCCTCGCTACTGGACGCGCCGCCACGGATCGTCATCGGCTTCGTGGTGGCCATCGCGATCGCCTCGGCCAACTACATCATCAACGAATGGCTCGACCGCGAGTTCGACGCCCACCACCCCAGCAAGCACCACCGCACGGCGGTCTCGCTGAAACTCTCCCCGGCACTGGTCTACCTGCAATACGCGATCTTCGCAGTGTTCGGACTGGCGCTCGCAGCGACCCTGGGCAGCGCTTTCTTCACCGTTTCGGTCGTGTTCCTCGCCTCCGGCCTCCTCTACAACGTGCGTCCGCTGCGCTCAAAGGACCGGCCGTTCTTGGACGTGATCTCGGAATCGGTGAACAATCCGATCCGCCTGACCCTGGGCTGGCTGATGATGGACCCGGCCAGCATGCCGCCCGCCAGCCTCCTGCTCGCCTACTGGGCGGGCGGCGCCTTCCTGATGGGTTCCAAGCGCCTCTCCGAATACCGCGACATCACCGCGCTGGTCGGGCTCGAGACATTGACCCGCTATCGCAAGTCCTTCACCGGTTATACGGCGGAAAGCCTGGTGGTGAGCTGCCTGGTCTATGCCATGCTCTCGTCCTTCTTCCTCGGCGTGTTCCTCATCAAGTACCGCGTCGAGTACATCCTCGCCTTCCCGTTCATCGCCGGTCTGTTCGGTTGCTACCTCTGGCTCTCCATGCTGCGCGACTCCATCGCCCAGCGACCGGAGCGCATGTTCCGCTCGCGCCGCCTGATGACCACGCTGGCGATAACCGTGGGCGTGCTGCTCGCGCTCTCCTTCGTCGACGTGCCCAGCCTCACCAGCCTCACCAACCGCAGCTTCACCCCGGTGGACATGCTGCCCGGCCACGGCAAGTAAGGGAGTGGAGATCGTGACAGAGGTGGCCTGGAGCAAAGTGCGGCTCGTGGTCTTCGACCTCGACGGCACGCTCTACGACCAGCCCCCGCTCCGCCGCGCGATGGCGCTGGAACTGGTCAAGCACAGCCTGCTGCGCCGCAGTCTGCGCACGATCGAGACCTTGCGTGCCTATCGCCAGATCCGCGAGCTGCTGGGCCAGGTCCAGGGCGACGATTTCACCAACGAGCAGTTCCGCCTCACCGCCCGGCGTTGCGGCTGCTCGGAAGGCGAAGTGCGGGCACTGGTGGAGGAATGGATCGAGCGCCGCCCGCTCGCCCACCTCCCCCGCTACAAGGCGCGCGGAATCGACAGCCTGTTCTCGGCGCTGCGGGCAACGGGGCGGCGGATCGCGGTATGGTCGGACTATCCGGTCAACGCCAAGCTCGCCGCGCTGGGCCTCAAGGCGGATCACGTCATTTGGTCTGGCGACCACGGCGTCGGCCGCCTCAAGCCCGATCCGACCGGCCTGCTGGCCCTGCTGGAGGAGGCGGGCTTGACGGCGGAGCAAACCCTGGTCATCGGCGACCGGGCCGACCGCGACGCCGCAGGGGCCGCCGCCATTGGCGTCCCGGCGCTGATCCGCAGCAGCCACTCCAGTGGAGACACAATGTTCCGGCGCTTCGACGATCCCCCGTTCGCCCCCATTTTCGCGGAGGCCCGCCATGTCTAAGCCCGATACCGTCGCCGCGTTGGTGGACGTGCTGATCGACGAATCCCGCCCCGGTCTCACCGTCTCCGAGCGCGGCGTGGTAGCCGACTATGTTCGCTCCACCCTGGCGGGAATGCCCGACTATTTCCGCGTGGGCTTCCGCATCCTGGCCACGATGTTCGAGATCGCCCCGCTGCTGGTCCATGGACATCGCTTCTCCCACCTCGCACCGGCAGAACGCCAGGCCCACATCGAGGCCTGGCGCCGGTCCCGCATCGGTTTCCGCCGCTCGATGATCGCGTTCTACACGACGTTCGCCTGCTATGGCCTCTATTCGCTGCCGCGCGCTCACGACCGCGCGCCCGCCGCTAGGATCGCCGCATGAACGGCCAGAACGAAATCGAGACCGAAATCCTGGTCATCGGCTCCGGCCCCGGCGGTGCCGTCAGCAGCACCCTGTTCGCCGAGGCCGGGCGTCACGTCGTCATGGTGGAGGAAGGCGATCACCTTGCCCTCGAAGCCGCGCCGCATTTCTCGCGCGAGGAGATGCTGCTCAAGTATCGCAATGCCGGGGTCGGCGTCGCGCTCGGGCGGTACAAGCTGGCTTGGGTGGAGGGGCGCTGCGTCGGCGGCGGCAGCGAGGTCAATCGCGGCCTCTACCACCGCACGCCGGGCTATGTCTTCGACGACTGGCGCCGCTGCTTCGCGGTCCACGACCTCGACCTTGCCGGGATGACCCCGCATTTCGAAGCCTGCGAGGCGATCGCCCGCGTGGAATATGCCGGCACCGCCGCCTCCGACATGTCTCGGCGGCTCCAGCAGGGCGCACAGGCGCAAGGCTGGCTGGCGATCGAGGCGCCGCGCCTCTTCCGCTACGATCACGACCACCACAGCGGCGTGAAACAATCGATGTCCGCCACGTTCGTCCAGCGCTTCGTCGCGGCTGGCGGTGTGCTCCTGCCCCGGACGCGCATCGCCCGCCTGCGCCGGATGAACGGCCACTGGATCGCCCAGGGCAGCCGCCGCGGCGAGGACGGCAAACAGCGCCCGGTCACGTTCCGCGCCCGGACCGCGTTCATCGCCTGCGGCGCGGTGCAGACTCCGGCGCTTCTGCGCCGTTCCGGCATTTCGCACAATGTCGGCGACAGCCTGCGCTTCCATCCGATGGTCAAGGTCGTTGCCGAATTCGACCGCGACGTGAACCGCCCGGACGACTTCGACCCGGTGCATCAGGTCAAGGAATTCGAGCCGCGTTTCGGCATGGGCTGCTCGATCAGCACTCCGGCGATGCTCGGCGTGGCCCTCTCAGGCCGTCCCGACCACTGGCAGCTGGTGGCGGAACGCTGGCGGCGCATGGGCATCTACTACGTCCAGTCCGGCGGCGGCGAGGCCAGCGTGCGCAATCTGCCCGGCTTCGAGGACCCGATCGTGCGCGTGCGCTTCTCGCAAGGCGACCTCTCGGTGCTGGGCGAAGGGCTGCGGCGGCTCTGCGAGGCGCTGTTCGCCGCCGGAGCGCAGCGGATCTACCCCTGCCTCGCGGGTTATCCCGACCTGCACTCGCCAGGCGACCTCGCCCGCCTGCCGGACGTGCTACAGGCGAGCGACGGCAACATGACCTCGGTCCATGTCTTCTCGTCCTGCCCGATGGGCGAGGACCGCCGCCGTACCGCTGCCAATTCCTTCGGCAAAGTTCACGGCGCAGACGGACTCTACATCAACGACGCCTCGCTGCTCTGCGGGCCGACCTCGGTCAATCCGCAAGGCACGGTCATGGCCGTGGCCCACCGCAATGCGACCGAGGCCCTGACTCGCCGATTCCATTAAGCAATCAGCCAGGTGCCGTCCGGCTCCTTGTGGACCACCGTGTTCCACAGATAGCTCTCGCCGCTGTCATCGGCGGTGAACAGGATATCGAACCTGAACTCGTTCGCCGCGACGCGCTTCCAGTTCTGGATGCGGGTGACGGAGAGGCAGCCCACCATGTCATGGCTGCGGATGCGCTTGCCGGGGGAATTGGCACCGGCCCAGCCGTTGAACATGGCCGTGCCGCGCGAGCCGACGAACTTTGCCACCAACCCCTGGGTGGCCCGGTCGTCCTGCACGCACATGAGCGTCACCATGTAAGGACGCAGGGTCGGCAAGGCTGCCGCCACGTCGGACTTCAAGGCAGGCGGAGCCGAGGCCAGCGCCCTGTCCACGCCCTGGACCTGTGCCGGATCGGGCCTCGCCAGCGCCGATGTCGCCGCATCCGCCTGCACCGTCAGACCGGCCAAGGCGGCAACGCCGGTAAAGGCGTGGAGGGCGAAGGATCGGGTGGTCAGCATCGTAAAAACCTCATCATGACGCATATCCACCGGCGACGATGGAACGGGGCGGCGCCTCTGCATCGACGAACCGGTCCAGGCAAGCGCCCGGAGGAAATCGCGCGATAATACGTTGGTGAAATCAGACGGTTAGCGCGCCCTCAGCATCGTGAGCGGCGATTGCCGCCGCACGGAAACCAGCCAACCCAGCGCGAACAGCGCCGTCGGCAGCCAGAGCAGCAGATGCGCCAGCAGGATGGTTGCCGCCCCCTGTTCGGCTTCGACCCCGACCGCCCGGTAGGACAGCATGCCGAAGAACTCGTAGGAGCCGAAATGCCCTGGAAGCGCCGGAACCAAAGTGCCCAGCGTCGAGAAGGCAAAGGCCACCAGCGGCTTCAGCCATTCCGGCAGGCCGCCGCCCAGGCTCACCCAGGCGCCGAGCATGACCAGGCTCTCCAGCAGCCACAACGCGAAGGACAGCAGAACCATGCCGAGAATGCGGCGCGGATCGCCGGTGCCCCGCACCGCTCCCGCCACCGACAGGGCCGTACCGGCCAGCTTTATGACAGGGACAAGCGGGAACTTGCGTTCTCCCCAGCCCGCAATCGCCTCGATCGCTCCGGGCGAAAGCAGTACGGCGAGGCTTACCGCCACCGCTACCACAAGAACGAGCCGAAACTGCGCCACGATCTCGGCAGGTAGCGCAGTATCGATCAGCAGAAGCGCCAGCCCCGCCACCATCAGGATCGAGACGAGATCGAGCACCCGCTCGACCACCATGGCCCCCAGCACATGCCCCATCGGCAGCGAGAAGCGGCGATGGAACCAGTAGACCCGGAACACGTCCCCGAGCCGGAAGGGCAGGATATCGCTGATCCCGAAGCTGGCCACGAAAGGCGCGACGCTCGGCCCGAACGGCACTTTGCGGCCAGCGGGGTCGAGCAGCAGGCGAAACCGCCAGGCCCGCAGCAGGAAGTCCAGCGCATAAGCGGCAAGGGCCAGGACCAGCGACGGCCAGCTTGCCCGCATCAGCAAAGCGCCCACCGCAGCCATGTCCACCGAAGTCCAGAGCAAGGCGAGGAAAGCCGTTCCCACCACGACGCCCAGCCAGAACCGCAGATTGCCACCGCCGGTAGAGGCGCGCTCCGCCGTCATCTCAGAAAGTGTCGCTGATCTGGGACTGGTACTTCACGAAAAGCGTCGCTAAGGTGGTGCGGCTCGAAATGTCCAGCTTGCGGTAGATGTTGTGGAGGTGGATGCTCACCGTTCCCTCGGTCGATCCCACCATTCCGGCGATCGCCTTGTTGGAGAAGCCGCGGCAGACCAGCGCGCTGATCTCCTTCTCGCGCGGGGTAAGACCGGCGATCTCGCCGCCGATATCGACGCCGCCTCCGCGCTTCCCCTTGGCCACGAGGTCCTCCGGCAGCCACTTGCGGCCCGTCACGACCTGCCGCAGGCAATCGAGCAGCGAATCCGCAGCATAGTCCTTGAGCAGCAGCCCCCAGACCCCCAGCCCGATGGCCTCGGCTATCTGCCTGCCGGTCATCGTCGCGGAAAGGAAGATCACCCGCACCGGCCAGCCGCCCTCGCGTATCGCCCGCAGGATCGCCAGCCCGCCCACATCGGGCATCGACACATCGAGAACAGCAATGTCTGGCTGCCTCTCGCGGATGACTGCCAGCGCGCGCGTGCCGCTGCCGGTGGCTTCCACCAGATCGATCTCGCCTGTCGCCTGGAGCAGGTCGGCCAGTCCGCGCAAGAGAAGCGGATGATCGTCGGCGACGAGAACGCGGCAAGTCTGAAGGTCGGTAAGGCTCATGCCGCTGCCTCCAGCGGGATGACCATGGTGACGCGCAGGCCGTCTGCACTGTCATCCACGGCGATCGAGCCGCCCAGTTGCATCGCCCGGCTGCGCAGGGAGACCGAACCCCTACCGTTCGCGGCCGCGCCCAGCCCGCAGCCATTGTCCGCCACCCCAAGTTCGAGCGCACTGCCGACCCGACGGGCCTCCAGCGCGACGCGGGTAGCGGCGCCGTGCCGCACGGCATTGGCGGTCGCCTCGGAGAACAGCGCGATCACTTCCTGCACGAGATTACGCGGCAATTGCGTGGAGCGGCCATGCCAGTCGAAAGCGACGGTGACACCCCAGGTCTTCTGAAGCAGGTCGGCCTGCCTTTGCAGGTCTGCCACCATGTCGGTCGGCTGGTCGGCATCGACGTCGCGCTGTTTCTCGACGAAACGGCGGATGCGCCGCTGCTGTTCGGTGACCAGTTCCTCGATGGCCTTGAGTTCCATCGCCATTCCGGGTTCACGGGCAGCGAGAGTCCGCAGCTTCAGGCTCGTCGCGGTCAGGTCCTGGAGGACGCTGTCGTGAAGATCCTGGCCCAGACGGCTGCGTTCCTCCGCCCGCGCACTGTCGGCCCGCCGAGCGACGAGTTCGACATGTTCCAGTTCGGAACCCGTGCGGGCAGCGATGATCTCCGTGAGCGCCAGCGCGTCCTCCGGCCGTCCGTCCGGATCGACCACGATCATCGCTCCGCGAAAGCGCAGTCCGGAAAAGCCCGAGCGCACGGCATAGTCGTGCGAGCGGGGCCGCGGCAGTTCGAGGACGTCGAGCACGTGGTTCAGCCCAGCCATCTCCTCGGAATCCAGCAGGCTGGCGCGGGTGCGGTCCATGAAGTCGAGCCGCGCCTCGGCAAAGACGCTGCGATAGGTTGCCGGATCGAGCGGCAGCAGCCGCAGCCCTTCGCGGCGCCAATAGGCGATGAACCCGGTCGGCTCGTCCTGTTCGCGCCAGATCAGGATCAGGCTTTCGCAACCGGTCACCGCGCCGGAATGGCCGCAGAGTTCCGCCAGCCAGCCGCGCCGATCGCCGACCCCGGCATCCATCGGCCAACTCGCCAGCCGGGTCAGGCGCTCGCGGCTGCTCTCGCGATAAGCGCCGAAGTAGCCGAGCATGACCGCGCAGACGATGAAGTAGACGGTGCGAATAATGAGGACGTTCAGTTCGGACTCGCCGTCGAGAATGTCGGGAATGCCGATCGTGAATAGAACCGCTTCCAGCATGACCGCCCCGACCATGGCACCCATGAAGCCCCAGCGCACCGTCATCGCCAGCAGGGTGAACGGCAGGAACGAGAAGAACGGGCTGGTCAGTTCGTTGGTCAGGAAGGCGAGCCAGCCAAGGATCGCGGTATCGAGCACATGAACGGCGAAATGGACGAGGCTGTCCACCGGTCGCCGAACCGGCAAGGCCACCAGCAGGATCGCCATGACGAGGTAAACCGCCAGCACGTCCTGCGCTTCGGTCCGGTAGCGGGCCGGCTGGGTGGGATCGAGATAGATGGCGATGACCGCGAAGACCGCCGTAACCAACCGTCCGTAGCTGATCAGCCGGTTGGGATCGGTGATCAGCAGTACGTTCCGTGCCCGGCTCAGGCCGGATGCCGTCGCATCGAAAGTCCGCCCCATGTGTTCTTCTGTCCTCGCGCCATCCGGCATGACGGCCGGAAGCGTCGGGAAAACCTACGAAGCTGCGGCAATTTCGTCGAGTCAGCCTTCCTGCTGATCCTGCTGGGCAAAAGGATATGCCCCCTTCTTCTCAATCGCATGCTCCCGATTGACGATTCCGGGCAGGCGGCCTAAGACCAGCTCCAGCATCAAGAGTCGGGATCGCGCCCGGCACCAACCTGCTCCCGAGCAAGGTGGTACCTTCGCAGACATGCGAAGGGATGTGGCCGGACCGGCAACAATCGGGTCTTCCAGCTGCATCGCCGTCGTTCGCTTCCGGCTCATCGAGCCTCGAAGGAAGTACCGCATGCCCACCACTCAGTCAGCACAACAAATAGCGCCGACCCAACAATTCGCCAGCGACAACTATGCCGGGATCTGTCCGGAAGCCTGGGCCGCGATGGAACTTGCAAATCAGGGTTCGGCGACCGCCTATGGCGAGGACGAATGGACCCTGCGCGCCGCCGATGCCTTCCGCTCGCTATTCGCCACCGACTGCGACGTTTACTTCGCCTTCAATGGCACGGCTGCGAACTCGCTGGCGCTTGCCGCACTTTGCCAGTCTTATCATTCAGTTATCTGCTCTTCCTCAGCTCACGTTGAGACTGACGAATGCGGCGCGCCGGAGTTCTTCTCGAACGGATCCAAGCTCCTCGTCGCCCAGAGCGCCGACGGCAAGCTGACTCCGGAAGCCATCCGCACGCTGGCGGTCGGCCGTTCGGACATCCACTTCCCGAAGCCCCGCGTCGTCACGATCACCCAGCCCACCGAGACCGGACAAGTCTACAGCATCGCCGAGATCGAGGCGATTTCGGCGACCTGCCGCGAGTTGGGCCTCAAACTGCACATGGACGGCGCGCGTTTCGCCCATGCCTGCGCAGCGCTCGATTGCACGCCGGCCGAGATCACCTGGCAGGCAGGCGTGGACGTGCTCTGTTTCGGCGGCACCAAGAACGGCATGGCCGTGGGCGAGGCGGTGATCTTTTTCGACCGCGCGCTGTCCGAGGATTTTTCCTATCGCTGCAAGCAGGCAGGCCAGCTCGCCTCCAAGATGCGCTTCCTTTCCGCGCCGTGGATCGGAGTCCTTGAGAGCGGCGCCTGGCTGAACAATGCCCGTCACGCCAACGGCTGCGCCCGGCGTCTTGCCGATGCAGTGTCGAGCATTGAGGGGCTGAACCTTATCTTCCCGGTAGAGGCCAACGCGGTGTTTCTCGCCGCGCCGGAGCCGGTGCTGGACGGACTGCGTGCGCGCGGTTGGCGGTTCTATACTTTCATCGGCGGCGGAGCGCGCTTCATGTTCGCCTGGGATGCCGATACGAAGCAGGTCGACCGGCTTGCCGCCGATGTCATCGAGCTTGCCGGACATCGCATCGATCAGCTGGCTATAGCCTGAGAAGTTCCGGCTAACCGCATGATATTGCTAATTGTCTCGCCGGAAACCATCCCCGGCGGGGCAATCGGCTGCGAAGACACGGAAGAAGGCTTGAACGCCCTTCCCGGACCTACGACGAACGGTTTTTGTTGCTATTGCAACTTGATCTCATTAGCCGAACCGTCATGAGGGTGCGCGCAAGCGTGCTGTCGATGGCCCGCGCCTGACGGCGGTGCCATCGGAGTTCGGGAAGCGACAGGTGACGCGGCAAGTCCTATTTCAGATACACTGGTTCCTCGGCATTACGGCAGGCTTCGTCCTCGCCGTCATGGGCGTAACCGGTGCGACGCTGAGTTTCGAGAACGAGATCATGCGCGCCCTCAGCCCGGGCGTGGTGACGCTCGCGCCGGGAACAGGCTCGCCGCTCTCGCCCGATGAAGTGATCGCGCGTGCTTCCGTCCAGCGTCCCGGATTGCCGGTGGAGCGCTTGAGCGTCGAACACGACCCTCAGGCAGCATGGACCGTCTCGTTCGCCGCCCGCGAAGGCGAACGGCGCGGCGAACGCAGCTATGTCGATCCCCGCAGCGGCATGCTGCTCGGCCAGGCGAACGGCGCAGGATTCTTCCGGACAGTCGAGGATCTCCATCGCTGGCTCGCCCTGCCCGGCGGACCGAACGGCGTGGGGCGCCAGATCACCGGATTTTCGGCGATCGCGCTGGTATTCTTCGCGATCTCGGGCCTCTATTTGCGCTGGCCGCGGCGCACCTTCGACTGGCGCTCCTGGCTGGTCCTCGACCTGCGCAAGAGCGGGCGGAACCTTTACCGCGCGCTCCATGTGGTGATCGGCGGCTGGGTTGCGCTGGTCTATCTGCTGAGCGCGCTGACCGGCCTCTGGTGGTCCTACGACTGGTATCGGCAGGGTGTGCTTTATACCCTCACCGGCAAGACCAGCCGCGAGGAAAGCGGTCATGGCGGCGGCAAGAAGGGCGAGCATGAAGCCCCGACCACCGGAACGCCCAGCCTCGCCCGCGCCTGGCCGACCGTAATTGCCGCCATGGACGGCAGCTACAAGTCGATTTCCGTCACCCTGCCCGAAGGTCATGAACCCGCCGGCTTCCGCGTCCTGTTGGCAAACGCACGTCACGATCGCATGGTGGACGATCTCAAGGTCGATCTCGCCAGCGGCAAGCTGCTCAAGGCCGACCGCTATGCCGACCGCAGGATCGGCAAGGTCATCACCACCAGCATGTACGAACTGCATCGCGGCGCCTTCTTCGGCATCGGCGGGCGCATCCTGCTGCTGCTGTCCAGCCTGACGATGCCGTTGTTCACTGTCACCGGCCTGCTGCTCTATCTCGCCCGCCGCAAGCGCAAGCGCGCCCTCGCCGCGGTCGAAGCACAGGCAGGCGACTCAAAGGAAAGTGCGGCGACCGGCGACCTGCTCGTGGCCTTCGCCAGCCAGACCGGCGGCGCCGAACGCCTCGCCCGCCAGACCGCCACCGCGCTCGGCGGCGCAAAGGTCATGCCGCTCTCGGCCGTCGACGACGGCGTGCTGTCCGAAGTCGACCGCGCGCTCTTCGTGGTCAGCACGTACGGCGAAGGCGAGCCGCCGGACCCGGCCCGTCGTTTCGCGCGGCAGGTCATGGCGACGCCGCCCGGCGCGGATCATCTCGAATATGCGGTGCTTGCGCTTGGTGATCGCGAGTATCCCGAATTCTGCGCGTTCGGCCATTCGGTCGATCACTGGCTCCACGCCGGTGGCGCCCGCCGCCTGTTCGACATGATCGAGGTCGACGGCGACGACGGCGACGCCCAGCGCCAATGGCAGCAGCAGCTTGCCGCCCTCGGTGCCGAGCCGGACCTGCCTGACTGGGAGCCTGCCGCCTATGAGCGCTGGCGCCTTGCCGAACGCCGCCTGCTCAATCCGGGCAGCGCCGGGGGACCGGCCTTCCTGGTCAGCCTGGAGCCTTGCGAAGACAGCGCCCGCGACTGGCAGGCCGGCGATATCGCCGAAGTCCTGCCCGGCGCCAACGATCCGGCGCGCGTCGCCGCCTATCTCGCGCACAGCGGATTGAACGGCGCCGAGAGGATCGAAGGTCGGCCCATTGCCGAACACCTTGCGCTATCGCTCGTCCCGGATCATCCGGTCGCCAGCGGCGCGGAACTGCTCGGGGCAATGCGCCCGCTGCCGCACCGCGAATACTCGATCGCCTCGATCCCTAGCGACGGTCGCCTCGACCTGCTGATCCGACAGGTCTCGCGAACCGACGGGACGCTGGGCCTCGGCTCGGGCTGGCTGACGGACTTGGCGCCGCTCGGCAGCGAAGTCGCGCTGCGCCTGCACCCGAACGAGGGCTTCCATGCCCCCGCCGAGGCCGAGCGGCTCATCCTGATCGGCAACGGCACCGGCCTCGCCGGTCTTCGCGGCCACTTGCGCGCAGCCGAACGGGCCGGACGCGGCGGCCACTGGCTATTGTTCGGCGAGCGCAGCCGCGCCCACGACGCCCTGCTTGCCGACGAGATCGATGGATGGCTGGCCAGCGGCACCCTCACCCGCCTTGATCGAGCCTGGTCGCGCGATGCCGATTGCGGCCGCTACGTCCAGCACCTGCTGGCCGAAGCCGAGGCGGACCTGCGCGATTGGGTTGAGAACGGCGCCGCAATCCTGGTCTGCGGCAGCCTCCAGGGCATGGCGCCCGCCGTCGATGCGGCGCTGCGAGCGGCGCTTGGGGACGAGCGGCTGGAGGACATGGCCGAAACGGGTCAATACCGCCGCGACATCTATTGAACAAAGAACCTGACAGAAACATCCCGAAACGAAATAGTCACGAACGAGACCGCATTCCCGGAGCATGATGCTTCATCGACGCAGGCGGAAAGGAACCGGAAATGGTCCGTAAGCGTAGTATAGCTCCGGGGTGGATGCTGCCGCTGTTGCTGGTCGTATCGATGGCAGCGGCGGGCCTTGCGGTTGTCTTCGTCATCACCCTGGAGTGAACGACCATCGGCATTGTTTATGCCGACCAAGTTCCAAACGGGAGTTTCGTTTGCCGCATACCACACCTCTCGTCGGAACGGTCGTTGCCGGTCTGGTCGTCGCCTTCGCGATGGGCGCCCTCGCCCATCGCCTGAGGATTTCGCCGGTGGCGGGCTATCTTTTCGCGGGCGTACTGGTCGGCCCTTTCACGCCCGGCATCGTCGCTGACAGCGCCCTCGCCAACGAACTGGCGGAACTCGGCGTGATCCTGCTGATGTTCGGAGTGGGTCTGCATTTCTCGGTCAAGGACCTGCTTTCGGTCAAGAACATCGCCGTACCCGGCGCGGTGCTCCAGATCGCGATAGCCACCGCCATGGGCGTCGGCCTTGCCACATGGCTCGGCTGGAGCCTGCCGGGGGGGCTGATCTTCGGCCTCGCCCTTTCGGTGGCGAGCACCGTGGTGTTGCTGAGAGCGCTTCAGGTCGGTAACCTGATCGACACCGAGCGCGGCCGGATCGCGGTCGGATGGCTGATTGTCGAAGACCTTGCCATGGTGCTCGTCCTCGTGCTTCTGCCCGCGCTCGCTGGGCTGGCGAACGGGCGCGCCCAGTCTGGCATGGACCTCGCCTGGACCATCGGGCTGACGCTGGCCAAAGTCGGCGGCTTCATCGCGCTGATGCTGATCGTCGGCAAGCGCGTGATCCCTGCGGCGCTGCACTGGGCCGCACATACCGGCTCGCGCGAGTTGTTCCGCCTGGCCGTGCTGGCGATAGCCTTGGGCGTGGCCTTCGGCGCGGCTTACTTTTTCGACGTGTCCTTCGCGCTCGGGGCCTTTTTCGCGGGGATGGTGATGGGCGAAAAGCAGCTCAGCCGCCGCGCCGCCGAGGAAACCCTGCCGCTTCGCGACGCTTTCGCGGTGCTGTTCTTCGTGTCGGTAGGCATGCTGTTCGACCCCTCGGTGGTGGTCGAAAATGCCGGAGCGGTGCTCGCCACCGTGCTGATCGTGATCGTGGGTAAATCGCTGGCCGCCGTCGCAATCGTGCGGCTCTTCGGCCATCCGACGCAAACCGCACTGGCCGTCGCCGCCAGCCTCGCCCAGATCGGCGAATTCTCGTTCATGCTCGCGGCGCTCGGCGTCCAGCTCAAGGTGCTGCCCGAAGAAGGCCGCGACCTGATCCTGGCCGGAGCGATCTTCTCGATCTTTCTCAACCCGCTCATCTTCCGCTGTCTGGCCGGACGGCACAGCCTCGTCAAGTCCGTGGCCGCCGCCGAACGCGAACGCCGCGAGGCTGGAACGACACCCCACCCCGGCGAGCGGCTCATCCTGATCGGCTATGGGCGCGTCGGCAGGCTGGTGACCGAGGGAATGACCGGCGGTCTGCACAACCTCGTCGTGGTGGAGGAACGCCCCGATCTCGTCAGACGGGCGCGTGAGACCGGTCACGCCGTCATTGCCGGCAATGCCTCCAGCGAGGATATTCTCGACGAAGCCGGGGTAAGGGAAGCGACCCGGCTGATGATCGCCATTCCCGAAGGCTTCGAAGCGGGCGTGATCGCCCAGCGCGCACGTCAGCTCAATCCTGCTATCCAGATCCTCGCCCGCGCGCACTCGGACGAGGAAGTCGATCACCTCACCCGGATCGGTGCCGATCATGTAGTGATGGGCGAACGTGAGATCGCGCGGCGCCTGCTGGAACTGCTCCGTTCGACAAGGCTTCAGAATCGACCCGAAACCGCCTGATATCTCTCCTCATTTGCCAGGGGCTCACTCGATTGACGCATGAGCGGCGATGCCCATGGTTAATTCTCCCTCAGCTATCCGGAAGTCCTTTTGTACAAGCGTGTTAGCTGCCGGGGCCATCCGGCGTAGCCCGCCGAACTTCAGGAGAGGCACGGGCCACTCTCAAGAGCGGCTTACCTCTGCACGGCGTTCCTGTACTTTCAAGACAGGGGCAGGATGCGGAGGCAAGTCATGGAAAAGCCCGAAGTCTTCACCGGCTCGCAAGGGGAAAGCGACCGTCGCTCCTTTCTCGCGGCCTGTGGGAAATACTGTCTGTTGGTGCCGCCAACCATGACCATGCTCCTCTCTACATCGCTGGCCTCTCCCGCGATCGCCAAGTCTGGCGGTGGCGGTGGCAATGGCGGCAGCAGTAGCGGAGGCGGAGGCGGCGGCGGTGCCGGAGGGGGCGGCGGAGGTGGAGGAACCCGGGGGGGCGGTGGACGTGGCGGCGGCTCTCCGGGCGGAGGGAGCGCCGTGGCAAAAGCCGACGACATCTGCAACACCGGCGAGGCCTCGGTCGAACCCGTGGGCGACCGCAATCGCCTGCTGGCCGGGGAACCGGCGGACGTTCGCGCCCGCAGCTGGAAGATCACCTGCTGCAACGACCTGGAGCCCAAGGCCCGCACTCGCTCCTTCCTCGCCCGTATCCATGCCAAGCTCGGGAAGGGTAGCGGCAAGGCCCCAACCTCGACCTGCCAGCGCGTCTGAGCCTTTACCGCTCGCGCATGGCTTCCTTGGCCTTGTTGATAGGCTTCATCAGGTATTGCAGGATCGTCTTGCGACCGGTCCTGATCTCCACTGTCGAGACCATGCCCGGCATGATCGCATATTCGTGCCCGTTTTTGGTCCGCAACGTGGAGCGCTGGGTCCGCACATAGACACGGTAATAGACCTGATCGCGATGCACCTCATCCTGCAAGGTATCGGGCGAGATGCGATCGACCGTCCCGGCGAGCGTCCCGTAGATCGAGGGATCATAGGCCGTGATCTTCACCGTGGCGGGCTGGCCAGGCCGGATGAAGGCGATGTCGCGGGGCGAGAGCCGCGCCTCGATCACAAGCTGGTCCTCCAGCGGCACGATCTCCATCAGCGAGCCGCCCGGCTGGATCACCCCGCCGATCGTCGTCACTTCCAGGTTCTTCACGATGCCGCGCACCGGCGAATAGAGCACCGTCCGGTCGAGCTGGTCGCGGCGGCCGCCGATGACCTGCACGGTCTGGTCCAGTTCGGCCCGCGCCTTGGCATAGTCGGCGCTGGCATCGATCACATACTGGTTGCGCAGGGAATCGAGCTTGGCCTGGATTTCGTTCTCCTGGCGGCGCAGTTGGATGATCTCGACCTGATTGGCCGCGCCCAGTTCGACTAGCGGCTCGGTCATCGCGAGTTGCCGCCGGGTCAGGGCCAGCGACTGGCGCAGGCTGGCCGTGGCGACATCAAGGTTCTGCCGCCGCGAGCGCATCAGTTCCATCTCGCGGGCCATCAGCCCCGGTGTCTCCCGAACCGCCTGCGGGAAGTTCGGACTGCCCCCGTTGATCTCCGCTTCCAGTCGTGCCGCCGTGGCTTCCAAAGCCCGCGCCTTGGCCTCCGCCTCGCCGAGCATGGAACTGAACCGGGCGCGATCGAGCGTCGCCAGCTTCTCATGCGGCTTCACGATGTCGCCCTCATGTACGAAGATGCCGTTGACGATGCCGCCTTCGAGGCTCTGGATCACCTGCGAGCGCGAGGGCGGCGTGACTTTGCCGGTTCCCACCGCGACTTCGTCCAGCACGCCGAAATAGCTCCAGACCAGAAACGCGAGGATCGCGACCGAGAGGATCGGGATGATCCGCAGGCGCCCGACCGTGCGCAGCCAGCGGCTGTCCTCCTCGCCGCCGATGCCTTCCAGCAGACTGCTGCCCGGCGCTACCGTCGCCCCTGCCCCGCCGCTCATGCGCGTTTCTCCCGGATACCGGCAGGCCCGGCCAGGGCGGCGAGGACCTTCTCCTTCGGCCCATCGAGCGCAATGCGGCCGGAATCGATCACGACGACGCGATCGACCAGATCCAGCAGCCCCGGCCTGTTGGTCGTCACCACCAATGTCCGCCCGCGCAGCCATTGCCCGAGGTTGGCGACCAGCGCCCGCTCGCTGATATCGTCGAGGGGCGCGGACGGTTCGTCGAGCAGGAGGATATTGCTGTTGCGCAACAGGGCACGGGTCAGCAACAGCGTCTGCCGCTGTCCGCCCGAAAGCCCTACCCCGCCTTCCTGCAACAAGAGGTCGAGGCCCTGCGGCTGGTTCTGTACAAGGGGCAGCCCGCCCGTCACCGCCAGGGCATGGATGATCTGTTCGTCGCTCACGCCGGGAGCGCCGATCATCAGGTTCTCACGGATCGTGCCCAGGAAGAGCTGCGCGCCCTGCCCCAGATAGGCAGTGTCCCGGCGCAGATCGACCGGGTTGATGAGCGTCAGGTTGGTGCCGTCCAGCAGCACTTCGCCGGTGGTGGGCCAGGCCAGTCCGGACAGCAGGCGCAGCAGCGTGGACTTGCCCGCCCCGATCCGCCCAAGCAGCGCCACCCGCTCGCCCGCATGGATCGACAGGCGATCGACCTTTAGGGCAAGCGGGCCTTCCGGATCGTAGGCGTAAGTCAGGTCCTTGATCTCGTAGTAGCCGTTGAGCGCGGCGCGGCGCAGCAGTCCCCGCTCGGGATCGTGGTCCACCGGCTTGGCGAAGAGATCCTCCAGGCCGATCATCGCGACTTTGGCGTTCTGCCAGCGTGTGAAGATCTGGCCGAACGGCACGAAGAGTACGAGCGCGCGGCTGGTCAGGATCGAACAGGCGATCAGCGCCCCCATCGTCATGTCGCCTTCCATGACCTTGAACGCACCCGCCACCACCACGGCCGTATAGGCGAGTTGCTGGAGCGTCTGGGTCCAATTGACGAACAGGGCCGCGAGAAAGCGCTGCTCGGCGCCGACGCGCGTTCCGGCGAGGGTCAGGCGTTCCCAGAGCGACTGGAAGCGGGCCTCTGCCTGGGCCGACTTGATCTCGTCGATGCGTTCGATGGATTCGACCAGGATCGCATTGCGCAAGGCACCCTCGCGCATGCCCTCGGTCGCCAGACGGGCAAGCGGGCGCTGGAGCAGCAGGCCGGGCAGGACGATCAGCGTCGCCGCACCGATCAGCACGAACGTAAGCTGTCCGGCCAGGAACGCGAAGAGCACCAGGAACAGGCCAATGAACGGTAGGTCGATCAGCGCCGAGACTGTCGTGGAAGTCAGCATCTCACGGATCTGCTCGACGTCGCGAAGCTGGGCGATCAGCGCGCCGGTCGAGCGCGGACGGGCATCGTTGCGGATATCCAGCGCACGGGCAAAGATGCGCGAGGAAATGGCCATGTCCGCGCGGCGACCGATGCGGTCTACGAGTTGGACGCGTGCGGTCCGCAGTAGGAGTTCGAGCGTCAGCGCCATTCCGGTGCCGAGCGCCAGAACCCAGAGCGTCGGGATCGACTGCGCGGGGATCACCCGGTCCCAGACCTGCATGGCGAAGAGCGAAGTCGCGAAAGTCAGCAGGTTGCCGAAGACCGAACCGAGCATGACTTCGCCATAGCCGCGCCGGTCGGCCATGATGATGTCCCATAGCCAGGACCGCGACGGCGCCCGCAGAAACTCGTCGAGCCGGGCATCGCGCGAGCGCGTGGACAGCGGCTCGACGAAGCCGACCCGGCCCATAGTCTGGCCGCGAAACAGGTCGATCGGGATTTCGACCGGAGCATCCTGCCGCATGCCGGGCATCGACACGCGCACACTGCGAGCATCGCGGGCGTGGAGGATCGCGGCGCCACCGTCGTTCAATTCGACGATGGCAGGCAGCAGAATCTGCGGCACCTCGTCGATTTTCATGGTCACGATCTGGAATTCCAGCCCAGACAGCCGCGCCGCGTGAATCAGCGTCTTTTCGGCGTCCTGCCCTTCCGACCAGTAAAGCCGGTTCGTCAGCTCCTGCGCGCCCACCGGCACCCCCTTGAGGGTGCCGAGCGCGGCCACCGCCGCCGTCCAGGGAGCATGGAGCGCTTCGCCAATATCAGCCATCGAAGTCTTCCTCCTCACGCAGGCGGGCGGGCAGACCGAGCGAGGGCCGCAAGGTTCCGCTCACGTTTTCGAAGCGGACGCGCGCTTCCATGATCTCGTATTCCGCGACGATGCGAGCGCTTGCCGCGCGGTAGATTTCGAGCTGGGTGTTGAGCAGCTCGGTCAGCGTGCGTTTGCCGAGCTTGTATTCCTCGAAGAAGATGCGGCTGGCGGTCACGGCCTGTCGTTCCTGAAGGGTATAGGCCGAGATCCGCGCGCGTCCGGCACGGATCTCCTGACGCGCGGTGAGCGCCTTGCCGCGCGCTTCCAGCACGGTGCTGTCCTTGACCGCTTCGGCCGCGCGGCGATCTTCCTCGGCCGCCTCGATCACGTAATGGTCGCTGCGGCGGTAGAGATTGCCGGTCACCGTCACCATGCCGGAAAACGAATTGTCTCGGGTATTGTAGGTATAGTTGTTTCGCGTGTAGCCCAGCTGGAGGCCAAGGCGGGGATAGCGCTCCCCTTTGGCCTGGCCGATCTTCGCCGCCGCCGCATGCTCGGCTTCTTCGGAAGCGACGACGGCGGGCAGTTTCTCGTAGTCGGGTTCGTCGTCGCCGGTTTCGAAACGCGATATCTGTGCGCTGGGATCGGTGTAGGCCAGCGGCAGATCGCCGATCAGGTTGAGCAAGGTAGACTGCGCCACCGCCAGCGCGGTTTCCGCCTGGATTGCCTCACCCCTTGCGCTTTCCACGCGGACGTCGGCCAGCATGAGGTCGGACTTGTCGGAAACCCCGGCATTCACGCGCAACCCGATCAGGTGACGCAGCCGTTCCAGTTCCTCGACCTGCTTCTTCGCCTCGACCGACAGCAGTTCGTAACGCTTGACCTGGAGGAAAGCGACGGCGCCCTGCTCCGCCAGTTGATCGGCCACCGATTCCAGTTCGTAGCGTCGCTGTCGCATTGTCGAACGAGCCGCGCGGATCTCTCCCTTCGAGCGACCGAAATCCCAGACCTGCTGCTGGAGATAGATGCTGGGACCGGCCATGTTCTCATTGAGGCCCGAGGTGTTACGGCCGGATAGCATGTTCGGCCCGATATTGGCCTGATAGCCCACTTGCGGCGTCCAGACCGATTTCGCCGCCCCTAGATCTGCGCGCCCTCGCGCTAAAGCGGCATTGGCCCGCGCGACTTCCGGGTGGCGCATCAGCGTAAGCACGACGGCATCGGAAAGATCGAGCTGTGGCGGAACCAGCGGTGCATCCACCTGGTGCTCGCCGTTCTGCTCGGTCCCGCCTGAGGTCGACATTATTTCTCTCGACGAAGCAGAGGATGCTTCTGCCAATTGCTGCCGGATCGGAGGTAATTCTCCGGTAGCGGTTATTGCCTGCCTCTCATTCCGATCCTCTGCGTGACCTCGGTTTCCCATGATACCCAGGGCGGCGATACTCACCGCCCCGGCGAACCTCCACTCAGCAAATGCCATGCAACCCCTTTTATGAATGTATCACTCAAAGGAGTTAGACTTATACAACCACCATAACGGGATGGTCTACATATATATCTGTAGAACCTAACGAATAATGGTTATAAGCTTCACCATTTATAAGCGCCTGACCCTGAAATACAGCGCCCACCATGTTCACGGTATCTTTTCCATCACCATTGATAGTCAATTGATGGGCACTTTCCGTCGCACGGATAACGCCTGCTTCCGTGAGATTTATCTGCCTTCCACTATCACCTGTACCGAGATCGATAATCTCGATATTCCGGATGTTCGTGGCCGTGCCCAAGTCCAGCACCAAGCCGGTGCCGCTGTCGATCAGAAGTGTATCCGTTCCGGTTCCACCATCGATCAGGATGTCGGCGGCATCGTAGACGAGGGTGTCGTTTCCGGCCCCGCCGTTCAGGGTATCCGCCCCGGCGCCGCCGCGCAGGAAGTCGTTACCATCGCCGCCATTCAGGATGTCGTTCCCAGCGTGACCGTAGAGACGGTCGTTCCCGGCGGTGCCGTTGAGCACGTTCGACAGGCCGTCCCCTTCGATGACGTTCGGTGATCCGCTCGCATTCAGCAGGCTGAGATCGAGCAGGGTTCCCGTCGACGCCGTGGACGAAAGATTGGTGCTGTCGGTAGCGGTGATCGATACGGAGTTCAGCAGATCCACACCCAGAAGCGAAACGTTCTGCTGAAAATGCACCGTGTTAAGCAGCTCGTTGATCGCCAGGTTGTCGATCGTGCCGCCGCCGATCGCGGTAATCGTCAGGGTCGAGGTCGGCGCGACGACACCGAGCAGTCCCGCCGTGTTGGTGATGCTGATCTGGAGGCCTAGTTCGGCCGCCAGCGCGGAGGATGCGGTCAGGGTATAGGCACCGAGGCTGAGAGCCAGCAGCGGCGCATAGCGCACCTGTACGCTTCGGAGATTGTTGTTCGGATCGTAGGCCGTCAACGACTGGGTTTTGAGATCGATGAGGCTGAGCGCCTCGACCCCCACCAGGCCCAGGAGAGACGTGCCCGAGGACTGCACCACGGGTGCCTGCTGCGTAATCGCGGTAATGGCCACGGCCTGCGAACTACTGGGACCAATATTGCCCGCCGCGTCGATCACGCGCGCAAACACGGTATGGGATCCGACCGTCAGCGTGCCCGCACCGTAGAACCATGTCGTACCCGAGGCGGTAACATTGACCCAATTCCCGCCGTCGATCTGGACCTGCACCCGCTCACCGACGCCGAGCGTAGCGCTGAGCGTGCCACCGATCGTCGGCGACGTGTCCTGCGTGCTCCAGTCACCCTGAGTGCCGGTATCCGTGGTCAATGAAGTGAAAGTGACGGTCTGGGTCGGCGCCACGGTGTCCACGGTCATGCCGTAGCTGTTGGACGCGGCGCTGACATTGCCTGCCGTATCGGTCGTGACCGCCGTGAAGCTATGCGCGCCGTTGGCTATGGCGGTCCCCGGCGTGAAGGTCCAGATGCCCGAAGCGTTCGAGATCGTGCTACCCAGCAACAGCGACCCATCGAAGACCAGGACCACCGTGTTTGCTGAAGCCGTGCCCGACAGCGTCGGCGTCGTGTCGTTGGAGGTGCCGCCATTGGCGACAGGCCCCAGGTTCGGTGCGGCATCGTCGGTAATGCCGGTGATCACCGGGGGCGGCGGCGCGGTCAGGTCCACCGTTATGACGAAGGACGCAGAGGCGCTGCCGGTGTTGCCCGCCGCATCGGTCGCCACTGCGGTGAAGGTGTAAGTGCCCTCCGTCAGAGCCGTGGGCGGGGTAAAGGTCCAGTTCCCGCTGGCATTGGTCTGGGTCGTGCCGATTGCCACTCCGCCCGAGAGGATCGTCACCGTTGAACCCGCTTCCGCCGTGCCGCGCAGCAGCGGTAAGGTGTCGTCGGTCACGCCGTCGTTAAGAACCAGCCCCTGTATGCGGCCGACATCGTCCGTTGCGCTGGAAATGGCCGGCGCTTCCGGCGGTGTCGTGTCGATCCGCACGGAATAGGCTGTGGATGCCGCGCCCTGGTTGCCGGTGGCATCCGTGGCGCGGGCGGTAAAGCTGTGGTTACCCTCCGGCAGAAGAGTGCCCGGCGTGAAAGTCCAGCTTCCCGTCGGTCCAGCGTTGACGGTGCCGATAAGGTTGCCGTTGTCATAGATCGAAACCGAGGCATTGGCTTCCGCCGTGCCGGAAAGCGTTGGCTGGGTATCGTTGGTTATGCCGCCGCTCGCCACCGTGCCGACTTGTGGCAGGAGATCGTCGGTTATCGCGCTGATGACCGGAGCCACCGGGGGCGTCGTATCGATATTGACGACGAAGGCCGCTGAGGTCCCGCTCAGGTTGCCTGCCGGATCGCGTGCAGTCGCGGTAAAGCTGTGCGCGCCGTCCGCCAGCGGCGAAGGCGGCGTGAAAGTCCACGTCCCCGATCCGGTGACGAGCGCCGAGCACAGCAGAGCGCCGTTGTCGTAGAGGAAGACGGTGGAATTCGCCTCTGCCGTGCCGGAAAGCTGCGGCAGGGCGTCATCGCTGAGACCACCGGTAACGATCGGTCCTTGCGATCCGCCGACATCGTCCAATGCCCCGACAATGACCGGAACTCCCGGCGGGGTGAGGTCGACGGTCAGGTTGAAGGCCGCTGTTGCCCCGCTCTGATTGCCCAGGGCATCGGTTGCCGTCACGGTCAGGGCATGCCCCCCGGCGCCCAGCGGTAATGGCGGCGTGAAAGTCCAGGCGCCGGAGGCGCTGGCCAGCGTGGTGCCCAGCAGGGTCTGGCCGTCGTAGACCGAGATGAGCGCATTGCCCTCGGCGGTTCCCGTAAGGCTCGGCAGGGTATCGTCTGTCGCCGCGCCGCTGGCGAGCACGCCAAGGATCGGACCCACATCGTCCGTCACGCCGAGAAGCACCGGCGTGCCCGGCGGCGTGGTGTCTATGGTGAAGGTGAACGACGAGGATGCCGGGCCCTGCGTACCGGCGATATTGGTCGCCACTGCGGTCAGCGTATAAGTACCGTCGAGCAGGGCCGCATTTGGCGTAAGGCTCCAGGTTCCGCCGGCCACGACGACGGTCGAACCGACGAAAGTGCTGCCGTTGTAGATCGAGATGGTATCTCCGACCGAGCCGGTGCCGCTGAGCGAGGGCTGGCTGTCGTTGGTCGCCCCGCCGTTGGCAATCGGGCCGACACCCGGCGTCGCGTCATCGAAGGCGCCGGTGATGACGGGCGCGGCAGGCGTGCCTGTCACGATCGTCAGAGAGAAGGCAGCCGAACTGCCGCTGACATTGCCGAGCGCGTCGGCGGCCGTGACGGTGAAGCTGTGCGCGCCTTCCGGCAGTACACCGGGCGTGAAGGTCCATGTGCCGTCCGTCGCCGTCGTTGTTCCGAGCAGCGTGGCACCATCGTAGATCGATATTGTCGATCCCGCTTCGGCCGTCCCGGACAGCGTCGGCGTGGTGTCGTCGGTGCCGCCGCCGTTGACGATCGGTCCCAGCACCAGGCCGACATTGTCGACCGCGCCGGTGATCGAAGGCGTGGCCGGGGGCGCCGCATCGACCGCGATCGAAGCGCCAACGGACTGGTTGCCTGCCGCATCGATCGCCACGACGTTGACGAGGGTTCCATTGGCCAGAGGTGGTACCGGCGTATAGCTCCAGGCACCCATTCCGTTTGCCTGGACGGTGACCGGACCAGAAGCCGCGCCAAAATCGATGCTGACGGTGGCATTGGCCTCGGCCGTGCCGCTCAGTCCCGCGCCGCTGCTTGGTGCAACAACCGGTTGGTCGGGAGGCGTGGCGTCGACCGTGAACACGATCGTGTTGCCGCTGATACTCTCGACCCCTCCGACCGTTGCGGTGGCGCTGATGCTGTGTCCGGTTTCCCCGAGGGGCAGGGTCGGCGTGAAGCTCCAACTGCCGCCGGGACTGCTGATCGTCGTACCGATCACGGTGGCGCCGTCGTATATCGTGATAAGTGCATTTGCGCTGGAAGTGCCTGTAATCGCCGGGAATCTGTCGTTGGTTACATCGTTATCGGCGATCGGCCCCTGGATGTCGCCGACGGCATCGGTGATCGAGATCAGGACCGGGACTTCCGGCTGCGGAATGCCGTTGTCCCAGTCTACCAAGCCGGAACCGGGCAGCGAGCCATTCCCCGCCGGGTCGGTGGCAATGGCGGTCAGCCCCGCTCCGTCGGCGGCCCGACCGGGCAAGGTGATGCTCCATTCGCCGCGGCTGTTGACCACCGTCTGATGGGGTGTGCTATCTCCTGTCACGAGCAAGGTGATCGTCGCCCCGGCTTCGCCGGTTCCGGTGACGGTATTGCCGTCGCTGAGGTTGATGACCGGCGGGTTCGGGTCGGTCAGATCGACAACGACCGTGTAGGCCGGAGATTGCGTGCTCTCATTGCCCGCGGCGTTGGTCGCGGTCACGGTGAAGCTGTGCGATCCCTCGAGGAGGGTTGGGGAGTAGGACCAGGCACCGGTCGTCGCATCGGCGATGATAGGTGTGACCGGAACCACTTCCGTTCCGTCGATGAATAGCGTGATGATCGCGCCCGGATCGGCAATGCCGCTCAGCAGGGGCGTATCATCGTTGGTGCTGCCGCCTCTGGCGATGACGAGCGGCGTTCCGTCGTTATCGGTGACGGTCGCGATGCTGGGCACCGAAGGCGGGGTGGTGAGCACGGTGAACTCGAACGCCGGACCGGGCAGGCCCAGGTTCCCCGCCGTATCGATGGCGGCGAACGTGAGACTGTGGAAGGTGTCCGAAAGCGGCACGGAAGGCGTGAACGTCCACGCCCCGCTGCCGTTCGCCTGGACCCTGCCGATCTCGCCACCGTTGTCGTAGATGACGATCGTGGCATTCGCCTCGCTGGTGCCGGTCAGGACCGGCAGGCTGTCGTCGGTGGTGTCGCCCGAGCCGATCGGGCCGAGGACGGCACCCTGGTCGTCGGTTGCCGTCAGCAACTGCGGCGGTGCCGGCGGGTCGAGATCGACGGTGGCGTTGGTCGGCAGCGAGCTGTTCCCCGCCGGATCGATGGCGACGACGACGATCGGCGTGCCGTCAGGCGGATTGCCGGAGAGCGGATAGCTCCAGTTGCCGTCCTGATCGACAGGCGCCGTAACCGCCGCCGCTCCGCCGATCGAGATCGAGACTGTCGAATCCGGCTCTGCGGTGCCGGTCAGCGTTCCGGTGCCGTTGGTCGGATTGACCGTGGGCGCGTCGGGGTCGGTCGCGTCGATGGTGAAGGTGAACGGCGCCGTGGTCGGGCTGCTGTTGCCCGCCGCATTGGCCGCGCTTACCGTGATGCTCTGTGGCCCTTCGCCAAGGTTGAGCGTGGTGCTCCAGGCGCCGGTCGGGCCTGCGGTGACAGTGTCGACCAGCACGCCGTTGTTGAAGATCGAGATGACCTCGTCCGCACCGGCCGTGCCGCTCAGGAACGGCGTGGTATCGTTGGAGAGGCCGCCCTCGATAATAGCGCCGACATTGCCAGGCTCATTGCCGCTCACGCTGTCGAGCGAAGGCACGGCGGGCGGAACCGTGTCCACCGTCACCTGGTAGTCGTTGGAGGATGCGCCGGTATTGCCGGCTACATTCGTCGCCGTGGCGCGCAAATCGTAGGTCTTGTCCGTCAGCGGGTCGGTCGGCGTGAAGCTCCAGAACCCGTTGCCATCGGCAACTGTCGTACCCAGTTCGGTCGTACCGTCGTAGATCGTGATCGTGGCATTGGCATCGGAGGTGCCGCTGATCGTCGGCAGGGCATCGTCGGTGGTGCCGCCAGGGCCGACATTGCCGAGAATAAGACCCGCGTGATCCTCCACCCCGGTGATAACAGGCGCACCGGGCGTGCCGGTATCGACCGTGACGTCGTAGGGTTCGGAAAGGCCGCTGGTATTGCCGAGGACGTCTGCCGCGCTGGCAGTAAAGACATGAGCGGTATTGGACAGAGGCGCGGTTATTTCGAACTGCCACGCGCCCGTAGCCGAAGCCTCGGCCGTGCCGATCGGTACACCGTTGTCGTAGATCGTCACCGTCGCGCCGGGTTCGGCCGTGCCGGTAATGACAGGCAGCGGATCGTCGGTGCCGCCGCCATCGGGCACGTTGCCGGTCTGGTCGCCGACGGCATCGATAACGCCGGTGATGATCGGCGCGGCGGGCGGCGTCAGATCGATGACGATGCTGTCGGTTCCCGAGACATTCCCCGCCTCATCCACGGCAACGACCGTCACCGTCACGCCGTTCGCCAGCGGCGGATTGGCGATATAGGTCCAAAGCCCGTCGCCGTCCGCCGTGGTGAAATCGTCAGCGATACCGTCACCGGTGAAGTCGAGTTCGATTCGGGCGTTAGCCTCGGCGGTTCCGGTCAGGATCGTGCCAGCGCTCGGTTCCACGATCGGCGCCTCGGGCGCTTTGGTATCCACGAATAGCGTGAATACGCCCGAAACCTGGCTGCTGTTGCCCACGGCATCGGTCGCGGTCGCGGTGAAATCGTGCCGCCCCTCGGAAAGGCCGCCGGGCGGCGTGAACGTCCAGCCGCCGCTGCCGTCCATGATCGCCGTGCCGATGACGACGCCATTGTCGAGGATGGTCACGGTGCTGCCTATGGCCGCCGTTCCCGAAAGCACCGGCAGAACATCGTCCGTGTAGTCTTCGCTGCCGAGCGGGCCGGTGTAGCGGCCCGTTCCGTCTTCAGCCGCGCTGATTAAGGGTGCCGCCGGGCCTTGCGTCGTAACCGTCAGTTGGAACGGCGCCGACAGCACGGTCACACCGGCGGGATTGGTGACACTGGCGGTAAAGATGTAGGTGCCGTTCACAAGCGCCTGGCTCGGCGTGAACGTCCAGTTTCCAAAGATATCCGCCGTAACTGTCGTAACCGGAATTCCGCCTATTGAGATCGAGACGACTGCATTGGGATCGGCCGTGCCGCTCAGGACCGGCAAGGTATCGTCGCTAGACGCCCCGCTTGAGAAAGTGCCCTGGACCAGGCCGACATCGTCGAACCCCGATACGATCACCGGCTGCGTCGGACCCTCCGCATCTACGTTAACCTGATAAGGCACGGAAGGCGCACTGACGTTGCCCGCCGCATCGGCCGCGACGATCAGGAAACTGTTGCTGCCTTGCGGAAGGTCCGCGTCGGGCGTGAAAGTCCAGATCCCGAGACCGTTCGTATCCGCGGTGCCGAGAAGAACGCCGTTGCTGTAGATCGAGACGACGGAGTCCGGCTCGGCCGTACCGGTCAGCACCGGTCTCGGATCGTCGGTGAAGCCGCCGGGACCGACGTTACCGCTCTCCGGTCCGGCATTATCCGCAACTAGCGTGATAGCGGGAGCATCCGGCACCTGGGTATCAACGACGAGCTGGAACGGCGTCGGGTCGCTCTCGTTGCCCACTGCATCGGTCGCGGTGATCGTCAGGTTGTGGCTGCCCTCGGATAGCGGCGCATCCGGAGTGACCGACCATTCCCCATTACCGTTCGCGACGGCCGTACCAAGCAGCGTCGTACCTTCGTAGATCCGGATGACCGCATTGGCCTCCGCAGTGCCGGTAAAGACCGGCCGCGCATCATCGGTCGGCGCGCCGCTGACAATGGGTACTTGCCTCGGCCCCACGTCGTCGAGAACAACCCCGATCGCGGGCGCGGGCGGCGCGTTCGCATCGATCGCGGCATTGGTCGGGCCGGACACATTTCCCGCAGCGTCGATCGCGGTCACCTGAATGGGACCGCTGGGAAGCGGCGAGGCGGGCGTGACGCTCCAGGTACCGCTCTCGTTCACTTGCGCCGTTTCGATGACGCCGCCGATATTGATGCTGACCGTCGTGCCCGGCTCGGCCGTGCCGGAAATCGTCTCGCCATTGGAAGGATTGACGACGGGCGCAGCAGGAGGCTGGGTATCGACGGTCAGTTCGAAAGCGGGCGACGGCAGGCTGACATTGCCGTTCGTACCCGTCGTGGTGGTGGTCAGACTGTGCGGACCGTCCTCCAGCGGCGCGGGAACACGGAAGGTCCATGCCCCCGTTCCGCTCACACTGGCCGTGCCGATCTGGATGCCGTTATTGTAGATCGTCACGGTCGATCCCGGCTCGGCGGTGCCGCTCAGCAAAGGCTGCGGATCGTTGGTGGCATCGCCGTTCGTCAGCGCGCCCTCCACGGGGTCGACCCCGTCGGTAACCGAACCCACCACCGGCTCCGATGGCAGCGAGGCATCGATCGAGGTATCAACCGTGACCGGCGAAGGCACCGTGGCATTGCCCGCCGGATCGACCGCCATCACGTTCACCACCGCGCCGTTTTCAAGCGGCGACGGGAAGTTCACTACCCAGGCGCCGTTCGGCGCTACCGTCGCCGTCAGATCGGCATTGCCGTCCCCATCGATATCGACCAGCACCGAAGCGCCGGGTTCGGTCGTTCCGGAAAGAGTCTCGCCGTCGGTCGGATTGACCGTCAGCGCCGGGGGAGAGAAATCGAGCGTTACGACGTAAGTCGTCGATGGTCCGCTGACATGGCCGACCGCATTCGTCGCAGTAACCGAAAAGCCGTGGATGCCTTCGGAAAGGGCGCCGGTCGTCACGCTCCAGAAGCCGGTATCGCTCGCGGTCGTCGTTCCGACCAGCGTCTCGCCATCGTAGACCCGGATGATCGATCCGGCTTCCGCCGTACCGTTGATGGTCAGCGTTGCATCGTTGCTGATACCGCCCCGCGTGACGACGCCGGTGACGCCCTCGACATCGTCCACCACTTCGACGATGCCCGGCGCAAGCGGAACCGTAGCATCGACGATGATCGAGACGGGTTGGGTGCTGTTGCCCGCTGCATCGGTAGCCGTGACGGAAATCGTCGCGCCATCGGGAAGCGGGGTGCCCGGCACATAAATCCAGTATCCGCTGCCGTCGGCCTGGGCGAAAGCGTCGGGTTCGCCGTTTCCGTCGAGATCGATGCCGATCGTTGCACCGGCTTCCGCCGTCCCGGAGATGACCGTGCCGTCGGTGGGATTGAGCGTCGGCGCTTCCGGCGGACTGGTGTCCACCGTAAAGGCGAAGGGTGCCGAGGCCGTGCCCTCGTTACCGAAAGCATCCGTCGCGGTGAAAGTCAGGTTGTGCGGCCCCTCACCCAGCGGCGGCTCAGGAGTGAAAATCCAGCTGCCGTTGGCAGCCACCGTCGCGGTGCCGATCTGGGTGCCGTTGTCGAACACAGTCACAACCGACCCCGGCTCGGTCGTTCCGCTGAAAGTGGGCGTGGTGTCGTTGGTCGAGCCGCCTGCCGTGATCGCCCCG